>Ga0315555_1000960_pt1 | contig 20902 bp, 17 predicted proteins | sample SalMarSW160380MG_FD_202113 | JGI IMG/M metagenome (GOLD analysis project Ga0315555, IMG submission 202113) | Salt marsh sediment microbial communities from the Plum Island Ecosystem LTER, Massachusetts, United States - Salt Marsh Sediment SW1603-80 ... | reverse complement strand
ACGTTTTAAGATCTATCCACACATCAAAATGCATATTAGTAGGAAACGACAGAGACAGTTCCCCCTCTCCTATTAAATTGTATCTATGGTCAAGAACATCCATTCCTCTGCCTGGTTTGTAACTCTCTTTTATCATATGCCAAAGAACATGTTTGGATTTTCCAATCGCATTAACAACCCCCTCTCCTAAGGCTAGATATCCTGTTATTAAAGCGGATAAAGTACAACCAGATCCATGTGCTCTTTTATCTGGAATTCTCGGTAATGTAAAAATCCGATAATTTTCTCCATCAAAAAAAACATCTTGAGATTTTTCTCCTTTTAGATGTCCACCGGTAATTAGAACATGTTTTGCCCCCAATTCATATAAATCTTTACATACCTTTTTTACATCATTTAAATTAGCAACCTTTCTACCAGTCAATATCTCTGCTTCTTGTATGTTTGGAGTTAGAACATATGTCTCTGGAATTAGTTCTTTTTTAACCGCTTCAACAAAACCTTTATCAGCTAAATCGTGACCACTTGTTGAAACCATAACAGGGTCAACAACTGCAGTCATACCATTTTTTCTTATTTTTTTAGCAACACTTTTCACAATATTCTCATCATAAAGCATCCCTGTTTTTACTGCGTTTGGTTTCATGTCCTCAATTAGTGCATCCATTTGATCCTCAATTATTCCAAGCGGTAGTTTATAAATTGTTTTCACTCCCACCGTATTCTGTGCAGTTACACACGTTATTACTGTCAATCCATGTAACCTTAGAAAGGTAAATGCCTTAAGATCTGCTTGAATCCCTGCCCCACTGGAAGAATCAGATCCAGCTATACTCATTACAATTTTTTTCTTTTTTTTCATCTCTCTAAATCATATGTTGTTAGTTAGATTTATATCCTGTCCTCTTTTACCCTTTCTCGGGGAGTTTGAGACGAACTCTCTAGTTATCTGAGGTTGACAAATAATGGAGATACTTGAAGAAAAACCAAGTAAACAAATTCTTCTATTAGGAAATGAAGCAATTACAAGAGGAGCACTTGAAGCAGGTATAGACGTTGCAACAACATACCCCGGAACCCCCTCCTCAGAAATAGCAGATACTTTTTCAAATATTGCAAAATATTTTACAAAACAAAAAAAAGATCCCAGTTTTTATTTCGAATATTCAACAAATGAAAAAGTGGCATTGGAAGTCGCCGCTGCCGCTTCTTTCTCTGGTTTGAGGGTGCTAACATGTATGAAACACGTGGGTCTTAATGTTGCAAGTGACGCCTTTATGACATATATGTATGTTGGTTGCAAAGGCGGCCATATAATTGTATCTGCAGATGACCCATCATGTCATTCTTCTCAGAATGAACAAGACAATAGGTACTTTGCATTATTCGGCAACGCACCAATGCTCGAACCATCAACTCCTGAAGAAGCAAAGGAGATGACGCGAATTGGTTTTGAAATATCTGAACAGCTAAAATTACCCTTGCTACTTAGAACTACCACTAGATTGAATCATACTAGAGCACCTATCACTACGAAAAAACTTCAGAAACCCCTTGGTAAAGGACATTTTGAAAAAGATCCAATGCTAGTAACACTCCCCTCGGTTGCACGAGCCCAACATCCAATCCTCCTAGATAAAATGAAAGAAGCAGAGGGGATATCGGAGAAATCACCTTTTAACAAAATAATAACTGTTGGTAAACCCGGTGAATGGGGCATTGTCACATCTGGCGTTTCTTTTAACTATGTTAGAGAAGCTGCCGAAGACCTAAAACTCAATATTAGAATTTTAAAACTTGGAATGACGCATCCACTGCCACGCAAGATGTGCGAAAACTTCATCAAATCTTGTAAAAACATAATAATAATTGAAGAACTTGAGCCAATCCTTGAAAACCAGTTCAAAACAATAGCATATGACATCAAATCAGATGTTAAAATATTTGGCAAATCAACAGGGCATTTCTCGCGTCTCTATGAATACACACCTGACATTGTTACAGAAGTTTTGTCTAAAATATTTAAAGTTAAGAACCCCTTCATAAAACCCTCAAATACAGATGTAAAACTACCCAGCAGACCCCCCTCTCTTTGCCCTGGTTGCCCCCATAGAGCCACATATTACGCGGTTAAGAAAGCAGCACCAAAAACCACGATTTACCCCACAGATATAGGTTGTTACACTCTAGGTAAAGCACCACCCTATGAGGTTGCAGATGTATTGCTATGCATGGGCTCTAATGCTGGTACAGCATGTGGCTTAGCAATTGCCACTGATCAAAAAATTGTTTCTTTCATGGGGGACTCAACATTTTTCCATGCAGGAATTCCACCGATTATTGACGCTGTTCACCATAATCATGATGTTGTAGTCACCATCCTTGATAATCGTACCACCGCTATGACCGGTCATCAACCTCATCCAGGTACAGATTTTGATGGGATGGGACGTCCTGCTAAACGTATCCTCGTAGAAGATGTTGTAAAGGGCTGTGGCGTTGAACATATTGAAATTGTCGATCCTAACAAAATAAAGGAGACCACTGAAGCATTTAAACGTGCTCTTAATTTCAAAGGCACCTCTGTTGTTGTTAGTAAATCGCCATGTATCCTTCTTGCAAATAGAGATAAAATACAACAGGGAGATAAAATACCGATTTATACCATTGATCAAGAAAAATGCCAGCGATGCAAGACATGTATAGGTAAATTTGCTTGCCCTGCGTTATATTATGGGGAAGATGGGAGCATTATGATAGATGAACAACAGTGCAATGGTTGCGGTAACTGTGCTGATGTATGCCCATTTAAAGCCATTCATGTCAAAGAGGACAAAAAATGAAAAATAAAATCAGCATAGTCTTAACAGGCGTCGGCGGTCATGGCGTCATTACTGCTGCTAACATACTTGGTAAAACCGCTGTTAAAGAAAAAATAAATGTTTTTGTCTCTGAGGTACATGGCATGGCTCAACGAGGTGGCAGCGTCTATTGTACAGTCCGCATGGGAAACGTCTCAGGTCCACTAGTCGCCAGTGGCACCGCAGACGCAATAGTAAGCACTGAACCCATCGAAGCGTTGCGTTACATTCAATATGCCAATAAAAAAACAAAGATAATAACTGGTACCACACCAGTTTTCCCCTACACAGTTTCCTCTGGACTTGAAAAATACCCAAATATCAACATAGTTTTCAAAGAACTGGAAAAATATGGGGAGTTATACAAATTTGATGCAGTTAAAATAGCAAAAGATGCCGGTGCGCTAATAACAAAAAACATAGTATTGCTCGGCTCTCTTTCCGCAGTAGATGTTCTACCCTTTAAATCAAATAGTCTACTGGAAACTATATTAGATAATGTCCCCGCTAAATATAAAGAAATTAATAAAAAAGCATTTAACGGCGGCTTAGAAGCCATCAAAAAATAACTGTTATCATCCATTATTTCCCTTTTTCGCCATATACCTTTTCCATAAGATGAACATCTAAACGTTTACCAAATTTATATCCAACTTCTTTCATAACACCAATGTGTTTAAAACCTACTAACTCATGAAGAGTAATACTAGTCTCATTTCCATCTGTTATCCTAGCAATCACCACATGGAGACCTACTTTTTCTCCTTCATTTACAATCGAATTCATTAATTGTTTACCAATTCCCTCCCCCTGAAATTTTTCTTTTACGTACAATGAAATCTCTGCAGTATCAGAATAAGCACATCTACTAGAATACTTACTTAAAGAAGCCCAACCAACAATTCCCTCATCTTGCTCCGCAACTATTATAGGATTCTTAGGACCATGGTCCATGAACCATTTTTTCTGTCCCTCCAGAGTTTTAGCCTCGGCGTCAAAAGTTGCTACTGTTTTCTTAATAGCTTCATTGTAAATCTCAGTTATGCCCTCTAAATCCTCTATACTAGCAGCTCTAATCTTTAACAAATCACTCACTATTTCTCCTTTTAGTTAACTACTCATAAAACAACCTCAATACTTATAATATACGGAATATATCTTACCCCAACGGTATGATCCAATGTTCTGCGTAGAATGCGGTAAAGAAGAATCTGTTTACAAAAATGGAGTTTGCCTTAGTTGTTATATTAAATCACATAGCTTCAGCAAGGGACCTGAAACAATAGATATACCTGTTTGCACAAATTGCGATTCTTATAAATATAAAAACACCTGGCATTCCGGCATATTCACAGAATTCCTCAGAAAAGTAATTAAAAATAATTTCAAAATAAATAGAGAATTGGAAAAAGTAGATATCAACATAAAATGTGAAGAATCAAAACAAGACATGAGATGCAAAGTTTACATCTCAGGTTTTATAGATGACACTGAAATTACAGAGGAACATGATGTCCTTGTAAGGTTAAAGAAAACAGTTTGTGATGTTTGTTCAAAAAAATTTGGAGGATATCATGAAGCAATCATTCAAATCAGAGCAGATGAAAGAAAACTTTCAAAAGACGAATTAAAAAACCTTAGACTAGTTGTTGAAAATATAGTTGAAAACCTTCAAGCAAAAGGTAACCGAACAATTTTCATAGCAGATATTGGAGAAGAACCCGGGGGAATAAATTTCTACATCAGCGACAAAGGAGCAGGAGTAGTTATCGCAAAAAAAATACAAGAACAGCATGGTGGAAAACTAAAACAATCATCAAAAAATATTGGAATGAAAGACGGCCGACAGATGTACAGAATGACTTATCTACTCCGTCTACCATCATATAAAAAAGATGAATTTATAGAACTTGACCATGAATATTACTATATAGAGTCAACCTATGCAAACAAAATAAAATTAATCAATCTCTCAAATTGGGAAGAGACAATAGTTGAATTAAACAAAATTAAAAGAGCACACTTTCTAGGTGGAAAAGGACTAATAAAAGAAATGATTCTTGTAAGTCAAACAGAGGAAGAAATACAAATAATGAATCAAAAAAACTATGAAATTAAAACCATTAAAAAACCTAAACCTGTATCAATCGATTCAGAAAAAATTAAAATTGTAAAAATTGAAGATCAATTGTTTTTGTTTTACAAGTAAGCATCGCTTCTAGTTCTCTTCGATATTTCACCAGCTATGTTTGTCTTCATAATTTTTTCAATTTCTCCTCTGTTTTTTCCATGAGCAAGTGCCCACATGAGTTTTACAAAAGCTGTCTCGGGGAGTATGTCTTCACAGGCGATAATACCAGTTTTTAACAGGTCTCTTCCAGCGGAATAAACATTCATGTTTATTCTACCGAAAAAGCATTGACTAGTCATAACAAAAACATTACCTTTTTCAGTTAATTCTTTTATCCGTGGAGCTATTTTTTTTGGAACATGTCCTAATCCTGTACCAACTAGTACAATGCCTTTTTTATCAGGTACATCTTTTGGCTCTAAACCGGGATAAGAATAAATCATGCTAACGTCTGTTTCCATTTTGTCATCAACAGATACTTTTCCTTTTGTTTTCTTTCTGTAACTGCTCTGTATTTTTATCTCACCGTTTTCAACTATCCCAATTGGTACATCGTTAATAGTCTTGAACGCGTCACGACGAGATGTATGGATTTTTCTCACTTTTGTACCTCTATGAATAGCAAGTGAGGTATCAGAAGTGCTCTCATGCATAACAGCAATGACTTCCCCAATATCAGATTTTGAGGCAACAGTTGTAGCAGCAATAAGGTTTAATGCTGCATCAGATGATGGTCTATCGCTTGATCTCTGTGCTCCTACAAGTACTACGGGGCCAGATAGATTTTTTAACATAAAGGACAAGGCAGCACTGGTATATCCAAGTGTATCCGTCCCATGAGGGATGATAACGCCGTTAGAGCCATTATTCAATTCTTTGGCAATACTTTTCGCGAGTTTTTGCCAATGTTTTATTTCAATGTCTTCACTGAACATCTGATAAACAACTTCTGTTTTTACATTACAAATATCAAAAACATCTGGAACAGAAAAAGCAAGTTCTTGTGCACTAGTAGCAGGATGTACAGCACCAGTTCTGTAGTCCACATAGCAAGCAATTGTACCACCAGTCCCAAGAATAGAAACAGTAGGCTTGTTTTTATCAAAAGGAATTTCCTTGCTTTTCTTAGAAATCTCTTCTTGTTTTTTTACAAGAGTAATCTCTGTATTCTTATCTATTTCAACTCCAATGTTATATCCATTTTTTAGTTTAATAGTTATAACGTCATCGTCACTGAATTCATGATGTGGCATCATCACTCCTTCATATTTGTCATCTTTTTTTGCGACTCTTATTACATCCCCAACTTTGGCACCGACTGTTCTTAATTTTTCTTCGATAAACTTTTTTCCAGACATGCTACTTTATTACCATATACTTTAGGTTTTTAAAGAGTTATCCTAGTTTGGGAGAGCTTCTGTATATTATAGCTGTTTACCCAGGTTCAGTAGATACTAAAGTAGTTTTCGATTGGCTAGAAACCGACTTTATGGACAAAAAGAAGTTACTAGATCTTATTGAAAAGTGTTAAAAAGGTTGGTTAGAGTGAGTTTTTGACTGGTATTTTTGTCAATGCACCAACAATAAATCTGAATCACTCTAAGGGATTTAACCATTTCGAAAAGAAAAACAAGCAGCGAAAGAAAAGTGGAAACAAGCTGAGGCAGTAGGTAAAATCTTTAAGTTCATTTTAGAGCAGGGCCTGTAACTCACTTTGTTTGATTTCAACACCTTTTTATCCTACATTTCCTAGAATTGATTTTTATGCACAGACATTCCTTTGGCATCAAATAAGAAGGATGATTTCTGCATTGATTAAAGTTGGAAAAGGTAAAATTACAGAAACACAAATTATGAATGCTTTAGGAAACCCAGATAAAAAAATTGATTTTGGTTTGGCATCAGCTGGACCACTTATTTTTTAGTTCTAAAGGCTCGGTAGACAAAATATGCAAGGCCGCCGTAAAGTACGACTGCACCAAATATTAGCATAACTATTGCAGATAATGGTAAATTCATGTTTGTTGCTCCTCCCGGTTTCCTTTAATTTTCATCAATACAAAGGATAATACAGTTATGATTAGAAGCGGTGCTATGCCCATTAACACTATCAACCATCCTGGATAACCCGGATATGGATTGTTTATAACATTATTCACTATGCTGACCACTAACAATGTAGTCAATATACCCGGGATGATGAATTTTATTAAAATATCCCACCATCTGCCGAGTAATATGTCTGAAGTTTCATTTGCATGCTCCCGTAAACGGTAAATTTTGAACATCCAACCAAAAATTAAACATTCTAATAAACCAATTGTTACGAGTCCAAAGTTTGCAATAAAATGATCGATTATCCCAAGAAGATACAGCCCCCCACCAGTTGCAAAGATCAAGCTTATAAAAAACCCTAATGTACACATTATTGCTGTAGCTTTTGCTTTTGATATTTTCCATTTACTATTGACACTAGCTGACATAGGTTCTATCATAGAAAACGCTGAGTCAATTCCAAAAGTGAGTAATGCTATAAAGAAAATCATTCCAAAAAACGCAGCGGCAAATGGTAGTAGCGATATGGCCGTTGGATATGTTATAAAAGTAAGATTTGGACCAGCAATCTGTGAGCCAAGAGTATCTATACCAATTCCCTGTGAAACTGCAAGATAACCAACTACGCTAAACACAGCAAATCCTGCAAGAAATGATGTCCCTGCATCAGCAAGTGCGATGATAAATGCATTATTCGTAAGATCAGATTTTTTCTTTAGAAAGCTTGCATATGTAATCATAATCCCCTGAGCAAGGCTAAAAGAGAAGAAAACCTGTGCATATGCTGCTAGCCAGACATTGGCATCGAGCAATTTTGAGAAGTTTGGAGCAAGATAGTAACTTATTCCTTCCATTGCTCCAGGAAGAGTCAAGCCTCTGATCGTTAGAATTATCAATAAAATTGTAGGTATGGGTACAGTTAGTGCAACTATTTTGCCTATACGTTTAACACCTTTGTAAAGAATGAAAAATATACTAAACCATACTACAATAAGACCAAGTAAAACTGGTAAACTAATACCCCCCAGAATAAGTGGGCTTCCTGTGTCTCCAAGAAAGTTTGCAAAGAAACTCTCGGCTTGTGCCCCCCATCGCAGATCAAAGGAGTATATCATGTAGGAAAAGCACCATGCCATTATGACAACATAGTAAGTAGCTACAATAAATGGCATAAGAACTGTCAACCAACCGGCCCATTCCCATTTTTTGCCAATTTTTGCAAAGGCTTTTGGCGGGGCTCCTCGTGCCCAGTGCCCAACAGAAAACTCAAGAATCAAGAGAGGTATTCCTGCGGTGAAAATTGCAACGAAAAAGGGTATTAGAAATGCTCCTCCACCGTTTTCATAGCAGATATAAGGGAATCTCCAGACGTTTCCCAGTCCTACTGCTGATCCGATTGCTGCCATGATGAAGGCAAATCTTGTGTTCCAGTGTTCTCGTTTAGTCAAAGCATCCCCTCAAATAGCTATCTTAATATCTCTATAAGCTTTTGTTTATAAACTATTAGTAATGCAATAATAATTGCTATAATCAATCCAATCAATAGATAGATGTTGTAATCCTCTGTTTCTGTTTTTCCTTTCTTTGAAATTTCAAGGGTTTGTGCTTCCAATGCATAAATGCTTCCCCTAGCACCAAAGTATACAACACCATCTTCAACTAATGGCCTTGAGATTATTGGGGTGGTTCTATAATTATTTGCGTTAGTATCTTCTATGAAAAACCCCGGTGTAAAGTCCCACGCTAACTTACCATCTGTTTTGTTTAAAGCATATAATCTTCCATCATCAGATCCAAAAAAGACATACTCCCCATAAACAACAGGGGAGGAATGTATGCCTGCTTTACAGGTAAAAAACCATTTTAAATCGCCGTTTTTCTCGTCAAGAACATAGAGATTATTATCATTTGAACCAACAAAGACCACTCCGTCTGACACTGCAGGAGTTGTGTCAATACCCCACCCTGTCTCGTATTTCCATTTTAAACTTCCATCAGTTGAATCTAATGCATAGATATTTCCATCCCATGACCCAAAATATACGGTACTGCCACTTACTCTTGGAGATGCAGTTATTTCCCCATCCGTTTTATATTTCCAAACTATTTCTTTATTTTCAATGTTGAAAGCATAACAAATGTCATCTGAAACGAGGTATATTTTATCCTGCTTTGATTCAGACATGCTTACTTGTTCAAAAAACTTGTATGACCATTTTATTTCACCAGAATCGCCACTAAATGCATATATATTTCCATCTGAAAAACTACCAACTACTAAGTCATTTAGTATAACCGGTTTAGAGACCAATTGACCTTTTTCCTGTTTCCACTTAATATTTCCTGTTTTCAAGTCTAATGCGTATAAGCCGCTTTCCGTACCTATAAATAACATTTCCTCTGTTGCAACAGGCTGAACAGTTTCCCCTCCAACATTCTGTTTCCACATCATTTTACCTTGATCTGCATTTAAAGCATATATTGTACCTGTTGAAGCTGCAGTATATAGTGTATCCTTGGATATAGCACATGAAGAATAAACCATGTTTCTACTGTCTTCTGTTTCGTATCTCCATAGTTCCCTGCTATCTTTTTCCCGGTCATAACTAATGCTATTATCCGATTCTAAAAGTAATGGATCATGGTTAATTCCATATAGCTGTAGCCATCCGCTCGGTGGAAATTCTGTAATCCCTTCATATTTTTCTTTTGCCTCATTACCTGGATTCCATTGTGTCCCATTTGGAATACCCATAAAAGCAAATAGCCCCAAGTCTTCCATTAATTTGGAATCAGTAACCTTAGCATCAGAACTTCTGATACATATTGGATATAGAGACATAATTTCTTTAGCTATTTCTATATCAAACTTTCCATAATATTTCTTTTCTAGTTCTGTAAAGACCTTATCTCTATGGTTTTTAGATTGCATATCAGAGAAGAAAGGTAACAAACTTAGTATACCGTACACTTCTCTTTTTACTACAGGCTCTTCTAACATTGAACATGACCAATAAAAGCCGTTAAAAGTACGCTTCACAGCGCTTTTCATAAACCCAAGCTCAATTGAGGCAATTTCTCCAGTTTTTGTGTCCCCAACCGACCATTCGCTTGGGTACAAACCATTGTTTCCAGTTTTCAAAATTCTAATTACATCATCTATGCTATTAGAATATTGTATTGCTCTTCTTGCTCGGATTGCCCACGGGATCCCTTTTTTTGTCCAAAACCTTGATGCCCCGGGTGTTGTTTCCATCAGAACTATCCCGGCATCACTCTGATAATAATTTTCGTTACTCCATATTTGACCTGGTGGCGCAGTCATGATAAATCTATTTCCCTCAGATGGTTCTACGTCTAACATTATATTACATCTTTCAGTAATAGGATAAGCAAATTGTGATGTATGCGCAGCGACAATTCTCCCGTCTGGAGTTGCATCACCTGTTGCTAAAAAAGCACTGCACATCCCAATTTCTATATCCTCATCTGGAGACTCCCCGCCTAAATATGATTTTACACTATAAATTAAATCTCTAAAAGGATGAATTCCTGTTAAAGGTTTTATCAACATAACTGTGGTTTCTTGCATTTGACTTAATGTAAGAATATCTCCGTAATCGACCGATTTACCAAAGATTTCACCACCCCTATCTCTAACACCCTCAGCTATGCCTTTAACTTCCTCTTTGTATTCTTCCGGATATTGTTTCCAAAAGACATCCAATGATGTAGATTTGCAGATTTTCCACCATTGTTGTGCATTTTTTACTTTATAAAAATATAGTATTTTCGTTCCAACTCCGTGGTGGCTCCATCTGTTCATCATATCAATGATTTCAGCAGCGGCCAGATATCCATATTGATACCCCCTCTTATATGGTTCTCCTTCTATATGTATATATACCCAGCCTTGTATGTTATATCTATATCCTTTCTCATATTGCCCTGAGGTGATCACCGTCGGTTTTTCTTGTTCAACAGATTCCGCACTGTTAACAAATAAAACTGCGATAAGCATGACTACTATTAATAGTGAATAACCCGCTCGTTTCATACGCTCGTGAATTAATATGCTAATTATTATATAAAAGTCTTTCTTTATGTTCATATCCAGAATATAAATAAAGTGGGATAAATATCAGATCACAATAATATCTCTAAATGTTAGAGAATGGAAAAAAGGAAAGGGCCTAGGAGGAGAAGAGGTAAAAAACGAGCGGGTTAGTTTTTTTCTCAAACCAGGCCCTTTTAGTCTTTCTACCTTTATATACTTTTATTTCATGCATCACATATTAAGCTTTTGTAATCTTAATAACAAAAAGTATATCTAGGTGTATCATATTACTTCACATTGTAATAATATGAAGCGGGTATTAAGGGAGTGTTGTTATGGTAACAATTAGTCATATTGTGCAAGATATCTTAAATAAACACGTTTTTCTACAAGAAGCTGTAAACCACGGGATTGTATCATACAATAAACTAGCTGAGAGCATCAAACCAGAAATCGAAGCAGAATTAGGCAAGAAAGTAAAGAACAACGCAGTCGTAATGGCATTACGTAGATACTCAGATAAACTAGAAAAAAAGCAACATCAGATGACTTTCAACTACTTTAGAGAAACCCTGTTAAAAACAGATGTTTGTTATATTATCCTTGAAGAATCATCCACCTCATTAGACAAGATACAGAGCATATATGATGAAATAGATTTCAAAAGAGGAGGAATCATCAATATTATCCAAGGTAACTATGAAGTTGGAATAATCACAAATCAAAGATCCAAAGAAAAATTATTAGATTTATTAAGCGATGAAAAACTGTTGAATGTAGTAGAAAATCTCGTAGTTATTTCGCTAACATATTCAAAGGACTATATTTTTACACCGGGTGTTTTGTATAATGTTTTGAGATTTCTCGCTTGGGATAACATAAACATTGTGGGTATAATTATGACACAAAAGGAGCTTAGCCTCGTTGTATCGAGGAAAGATACAATGAGATGTTATAATGTTTTAGATAAACTAGTTCAACATGGTAAAAACCCCAAAAAAATCTAGAAAGCCATAACTCACATAAAAATTTATTATATTTAACTCGTTTTTCTTTTTCTTCATGCAGGGGTAGCCAAGCCTGGTCAACGGCGACAGACTCAAGATCTGTTCCTGTAGAGGTTCAGGAGTTCAAATCTCCTCCCCTGCACCTCTCTTTTTACCAAATATTTAATGTATGCAAATATAAATTAGTAGGCCGTGAAATATGAAGTTATAATCGTTAGGTATAGCGAGATTGGATTAAAAGCTAGAGCAACACGTAAGAGATTCATTAATATTCTTGTAAACAATATAAAAAACGCATTAAGTAATATGCAGCTCTCTTTTAAAATAAAAAACGAGTGGGATAGAATCTACGTTTATGCAAGTCAGGTTGATAGGAGTCTTAATGTTTTAAAGAAAGTTTTTGGGATATCCTCTGTAAGTCCCGCGGTTCAAACAGGATCTAGTTTAGAGTTAGTCTCTAAACTTGCGGTAAATATTTCAAAAGATGCTCTCTCTCGGGAAAAAAGTTTTGCTCTGAGGGTAACAAGAACGGGAGAACATGGTTTTACAAGTCAAGATGTTGCAGTTGAAATTGGTAACGATATTGTTAATGCAACAAATGCAAATGTCAATCTAACTAAACCTGATTTCGAATTATTCATTGAAATACGCGAGGATAAAGCATTTCTTTTTACAGAGAAAATAAACGGAATGGGCGGCCTTCCTATTGGAACTCAAGGAACTGTTTTAGCTTTAATCAACAATGTCGAATCTATTTTGGCAGCATGGTATCTAGTGCGAAGAGGATGTAATGTAATATTTGTAACTACAGATGAGTCTATAATAGGCAATCTAGAAATTTTTACAATGAACTGGCATGTACGCCCAAATATTAAGTTAATTAAATCTGGGGATATTTACAAACAAATGCATCAATTAGCTTCTAAAAATGGTTATGATGCTATTGTTACTGATCACAACCTGAATGAAAAACCAGATGGGTCACTAGCTGATATAAAACTTTTAAAAAAACATACTAAACTACCGATTTTACAACCATTAATAGCTATGAAGAAGGATGAAATATCTACAAAATGTAGAGAAATAGGTTTAGTAACATGAATATAATTATCATGGGTGCAGGAGCTATAGGATCATTATTTGGTGCTTTGCTTTCTAAAAAAAATGAGGTAACTCTAGTAGGTAGACCACATCATATAAATGCAATCCAAAGAAATGGGCTGTCTTTAACAGGAAAAACAAACATGCACATTGAAATCCAGGCTGAACACTCGCTTGATAATTTACATTCTCCTCCTGATCTTTTGTTTTTAACTGTTAAATCATATGACACAGAAACCGCTATGAAAGAAGCAAAATCAGTAATCAACAAAAAAACTCTCGTCATCTCCCTACAAAATGGCCTAGATAATATTGAAAAAGTTGAAAAAATAGTCAATCGAGAACAAATACTAGCAGGTATAACTACACATGGTGCAGTTTTCAACAAGTCAGGCACAATAGAACATACCGGGCAAGGAGATACTATTCTCGGGGAGTTGAATGGAAAGAAAACAAGTAGATTACAACAAATCACCCATGTTTTTAATGAAGCAGGTATTGAAACAAGGATTAGTACAAATATTCTTAGTGATTTATGGGCTAAAACAATTGTAAACTCTAGTATTAATCCACTCACTACATTGTTCCAATGTAAGAATAACTATTTGTTAAAAAATCCAATTTTGAAAGATATTGTGGCAAAAGTGTGTAGCGAATCAACGACAATTGCGAATGCTGAAGGCTTTCATCTCTCAGATAATGATATGTTTCAAAAAACAAAGGAGGTCATTGTGGGCACTTCTGAGAATTATTCATCCATGCTTCAGAGTGTCCAAAAAGGGAAGAAAACAGAGATCAACTCCATTAATGGCAAATTGATTGATATTGGCAAACAACATGGTATAGAGACCATGATGAACGAATTATTGCTCTATGCCATCACATCGATGTGTGAAAAAGGAAAAGATTAGATGCATGTTTTTCCAGGAACTTTTGGGAAAAGTGATGCTTCTTCTATTCTTTTTAATCCACAGATGAACCGTGTGAGTCTTTCTATACCAATTCCAAATCCTGCAGATGCTGGTAAACCCAACTTAGCTAATTCTAGATACTCTTTAAACTGGACAGGACTCTGCCCTTTTTTAAGAATCCTCATCTTTATCCGTTCATATTGATTTTCTCGTTCTCCACCAGACAGTGCTTCGCCGTAACCCTCTGGATAGATAAGGTCCATATCCTTGAGGACACCTGGTTTTTCCAGGTTTTCTTTATCATAAAATTCTCTGTCTGTAATAGGAATGTCAATAACCCATACCGGTTCTTTATGTGTTTTTGAAATCATTAATTCGAAATCTTCCCCGTATTGTTTGTAGGCATCTTCATATCTTACTTGTTTAAAGGGACTTTTTGGTACGATGAGCTCTCTACCAAGCACTTTTAGCTCTTGTTTACAACTCCTTTTTATGGATGTAATAGTTGCAATAAGTAATTCTTCGCAGAGTCGCATGACGTCTTCACGTTTCGCATCCTTTACTTCTAAGTCCAGTTGTGTGAATTCAAATAAATGACGTCCCGTATCCTTTTTCGTGATTGGCTCAATTCGTACGTTGGGCGATAAGACAAATATTTTTTCTAGTGTTTTAAGAGCTAATTGCTTGTGGAAAATCATACTTTGCGTGACATTGTATGTTTTTCCGTAGCAATTAATGTGTGCTGGTGTTGTTGGATGATTTAATGGATCAGTGATTGGTGAGAGTATTACAGGGGATATCTCTATAAAGTCTTTTTTTCGTAGCTCTTCACCAAGTATTTTTCTTATTTCGCTTTGTATTTTGAGGATGGCTTTTGTTTTTTCAACGTTCTTCTCTTTCATACATGTGTATTTGTAAAAGTTATTATATAAACATTATGTTTATATTTACGACAAAAATTCGATATAAAGGTAATTTTTATATATACTATCCGACATAATGTTAAATATGATAGATAATAAAGACGAAGCGATCCTTGCAGAGCTCAGGAAAAATGCAAGAAAATCTACCAAGGCCATTGCAAAAAGTGTTAACATTCCTCGAGTCACTGTTCACGATAGAATTCATAAAATGGTGGAAAAAGGTGTTATAAAGTCGTTTAACGTCTCGGTAGATTACAAAAAAATTGGTTTTTCATCAGAGGTATTTGTTTTTGTATCATTTCTTCCAAATCCTGACGTCTCTCAACGACAACTTGCAAAACTGATTGCAAAATTACCCGGTGTTTATGAAGTTCATATTATATCTGGCGAATATGACCTTCTCCTTAAAGTGAGAGGGACATTACTAGAGGACATCGGGAAACTGGTTGTTGATAAGTTAAGACAATTGAAGGGCGTTGGAAAGACGGTCACCTTTGCTTGTTTCGAGACAGTGAAAGAAGAACCATGATACGTTTGTCCCAGAAACATCTTTATAATCTTCTTAATATTGAACAACTGTGTTCGCTGTATGTCTATGAAAATTTTTGTCACAAGGAAAATTCCGGAGCCAGGACTTGAGCTACTAAGAAAACATTTTGAAGTGGAAGTTTATCCACATGATAGGGTACCGTCTGAGGAGGAAATAATAAAGGGATTGCAAGGAAAAGACGGCCTCCTTTGTCTTTTGTCAGATCCAATTGATAAAGACATTATTCATTCAGAACCAAGGCTGAAAATGATAGCTAACTATGCAGTTGGGTACAATAACATAGATGTCAAAACAGCCACAGAAAAATGCATACCTGTAAGCAACACTCCTGGAGTACTAACTGATACAACTGCTGAAATGGCTTGGGCACTTTTATTCTCTGTTTCACGAAGAACCGTTGAAGGCGATAAGTTTACACGGAATGGTAATTTCAAAGGCTGGGCTCCAATGCTCATGCTCGGCCAGGATGTAACAAATAAAACACTAGGCGTCATTGGAGCAGGTAGAATAGGCACAGCCTTCGCTTTTAAGAGTAAAGGCTTTCATATGAAAGTCTTATACTGTGATGTTAACAAAAATGAAATTCTTGAAAAAGAATTAGATGCAAAAAAAGTAGATTTTGATAAAATCTTGGAAGAATCAGATTTTCTCTCTTTGCATGTGCCATTAATCCAATCAACATATCATTTAATAGGGGAAAAAGAACTCAGAAAAATGAAGAAAAACGCTATTTTGATTAACACTTCGAGAGGTTCTGTAGTTGATGAACAGTCGCTTGTGAGAGCACTTAAGGAAAAATGGATTTTTGGTGCGGGTCTTGATGTTTATGAAAATGAACCAGAGATTCCCATAGGGTTGAAGTCATTAGAAAATGTAGTAATTCAGCCTCATTCTGCATCTGCAACATTTGAAAGCAGAGCAAATATGGCAATAATGGCTGCAGAAAATATGCTTGCAGGACTTCATGGAGAAATTCCTCCTAATTGTGTAAACCCTGAAATATTTGAAAAATAAGAGTCTATAAGATAAAAGTCCAGATTTCGGGCTCAGTTGGTAAATCTTCTTTTTCTATATCTATTTCATTACCGACATGAATAACTTTATGCTTTGCTAGGTCTAAGAAAGGATCAAGCCTTGCTATAGGGAGCGAAAGTCCTCCTATTTTGTAATGCATCGGAACAATTATTTTAGGTTTTATCTTATTTATCACATTCCAAGCTTGTTTGCCGTCAACAGTGAAAGTACCACCAATTGGTACAAATAAAATATCAACATCTCCTATTTTTTTAACGGTTTCGTCATCAAGATCGTGTCCTAAATCCCCTAAGTGACAAAATCTAACTCCATCTAGTATAAATTTATATATAATATTGTTTCCACGTTTTGTCCCTTGTTCTTCATCATGAAAAGAGTCAACGCCTATTATTTCAACATTATCAATTGTTCTTTTACGACCATCGGTTACAACTTTTGACCCCTCTTTTTCAACAGATTTAACACTATTATGGTCATAATGATCGTGCGATACTAAAATAATATCACCTATCGCGCTTGGTGCTGGAATTCCAATTGATTTTCCATCATGTGGGTCAGTGACAACGGTTATATTGTTTGTTATTTCAAAACATGCATGACCATGCCATCTTATTTGAAGCATATTTTTTCCCCCGATAAATCATACTAATTACAAAATGATTATAAAAAATTATGGACGAAGCCTTCCAAACTTAATATAGTCTATCTCATGGTTGTCAACCCTTGAAAACATAATCTCCTTGTTAACAGAATGTGCCAGTCTCACTGCTCTACTAATCTCCGACCAAGAACTCTCAAAATCTTTATCAACAACGTGAATTAGATACTCAGCATGAGTTTCATCCGGTTTTTTCGAGTACGCCCGGAAATGAGCACCGAATTTAAAACCTGTTTTAACAATTAAACCACGTTTTTTCAAATCTCTAAAAACTGTAAGTGTCAAATCAATATCCGGCTGATTTTTTTTAACAAAATTTTTAAACGTAATAAATGAGATCTTCTTTTTACCTCTAATATTTTTTATTTCAATAACTTTTTTTTCCATTAAATATAACGCTTCCACCATAGAGAGTTGTAGCCCCTCTCCGAATGGTTTACCAAAAAACTCCTTTCCAAGTAAATTTTTAGCTGATTCATCATCAAAAATTATAATTCTGTTTTCAAGAAGAAAACCTGTGGTTTTTGAAAACTTATGTTCATTAGTAGTTCCACTTATATCCAATTTACTGACGTTATAATAGGTTATATCTCCCTCCTCATCAACGATGGCAAACCATAAATCACCATCTTTTTTGATTGAACTATCTATCAGATGTTTTATTTTGCTAATATTTATGATGTCTCTTTCAGAAAATGCTGATATGAAACAATTTCTTTCATCCTTCTCCCTCTTATAAATGTGAAAATCAAATACATCTTTTTTATCATGCAGTTTTACAATAAGCCCCTTCTTCCTAAGATCTTTGAATATTAGGTATTTTATCTCAAAACGTGGGATTTTTTCTGCAGATATTTCTACAAGTTTTTGAAAATCTATTTCTTCTTCATTTTTGAATAATTTAAGTTTCTCCTCGCCTAATAGAAAAACACCCTCTAGTAAATCGAGTTGCAATTTATTTCCAGTTGTAATTTTTCCAAAATGATTTCTGTTGTAAAGTCGTCCGACGCCCTTTGATTTTTTTACGACTATTTTCCCTTTCGAAAATTCCCCAGATGTTTGCATTATTGAATCATGTAATCGTTAGGGTTATTTGTTTTTTTTGTAAAAATCGTTTATATTTCTAGGCATATCTTTATTGTTAGAATATTGGTTTTTTTGTTTTTTATTGTAATCATTTATGCTCCTCGGAATCCATTTTTCATGAAATTGTTCTTCCTTTCTTTTTGAAAATATGCCAATAAGAACCAGTCCTAATCCTAAACCTGCGATACCGCTAAATAATGCTATTAAAGCTCGTATAAGATATTCATTTTTATCATCAAAAACTTCATTTTTATTAATTGAGGAAGTAGCCTCAGGAATTCCAACATACCTTGATGAAGCTGTACCTTTAGAGGCATTTGTAAAAGTTAATGCACCTGCTATCATACCACTATATTTGTAATAGAAAAGGGAGGCATCAAGATTAGATTCGTTTAATAAGCTCTCAGCATATTCATAATAGCTTACTGCTAATACAGGGTCTACGCCCTGTTTTATACTCCTAGTTATACTTGTACCTGCGCTTATGTTGGCTCTTTCAATTTTATCTAAAAAATCTGTCTGTTTATCGACCCCTATTGTTTCTATTGCAAGGTTGGCTTCGATCAGCGCCTCTAACGATTCGAATAGGGCGGCAGCAGGATAATCTTTTTTTATGTTATCTCTTGCTGATTCTAGTAAATCCTCCGCAGAATCTAAATACTCTGAGGTTTCCCCAATTTCTTGGATTATAATATTAGAGTAAATTATAGATTGTTGCACATCCTCCATATACTCCAGAGCTAAATTCTCGATTTCTTTGATATCGATATCACCAGTATCATTAAAATGTGATATAATATCAATCCACCAGCCAACACTTTTGCTTCTTTCCATTGCCTTGGCTACGTAATAAAGAGATGTCAGAGCAGCCCCTTCCGCATAGCTGTTCGTTGCATCTGATAGAAAGGCATCTGCTTCAGATGCTCTTTTTTGAGCAGCTCCTACGCATTGCAGAGATATCATACCAGTTATCTCCGTATTTCTCGCTATCTCGCCTTTATTTTCATAAAAAGATGTTACTTCGTCTATCAGATCTCCTAAGTAATCATCTCTATCTCCCTCATCTGAGTTATAGTACTCACAGGCATAATATACGAAACGAGAATCTATCATTGATAAAAATGACTTAGTAGTGCTGGTATAGTACATGTCACTATTGTACCAGTTTTCGGATTCTTCTAATCGTGATTTTGAATAACCTAGAATCTCACTTATTTGATCCCTATAATTGGAAAGATAATAATTTGGAATATTACCTGTTGAGTTTTCGAATAGGGGACTAGCATCTTCGTATTGTGTATTTGCCTCTTCTAAAAGGTTTGAAGCAAGTAATTTCATTGTTTCAATGTAATTCTCAGATTTTATCGGTGTATCATCATGTGATTCATCAAATAGGAACTCATATCCTGTGAAATTTTCAACAGCCTCATAGACTTCTGCTGCTTCAACTACTTTTATGCCATAGTTATCCATGGCATAATCTGCAACATTTTTTGATACAGGTGTTCTTACAATCCAACCGTTCTCCACGGTTGTCTTAATTTCTGTGTAGGTACCTTGGCCTTTAGGTATCAAAAAACTTGTGGCACCAACTGAATACGCAGCATCAATTTTATAGGGTATGCCGCCAACAGGTCCAATGCTCCCATCAGGGTTTATCATACCGGTCATCATTGTTTTATTATCCATCGTCCAATTTTCAAGTAAAGATATCGTTGCAACGGTCATAATTGCTCCTGCAGATGGTCCACCGATAATTGGAGCTGAGGTCCTCACAACAAAAAAATAATCATATTCATTTGGGTTTACACTGCAATTTTTATCATTTTCAACAAACGCACTTGCTACTTTTACAGCTAAGCGTGCTGAGCCTTGCATATCAACCTCAGTTAGTGGTAATGTATCGACAAAAACCCTTCCACTACCAGTGTTCTGAATGGTAACAGTTATGGTGGAAACCACACCAACATATCCGTTATCTGTCTGAGCGACTGCTGGTGCATAAACAGTAACATTTCGATAACTTATTGGTAATTCCCCTGCATATATCTGACCAGGGTTAGATTCTGCTATGGTTAACTGTGAGAGAGAACAACAAAACATAGTTAGAAACACTAGAATTACCGCGATTTTTTTTATCATCATTATGCACCTTAGATTAACAAATACTTAGTTTTTATCAGGTCGCATAGAAATAACTCATTAAAAAATGTTTTGAGAGATGTCATAAAAATATTAAACACTATAGTTTATTTTAGATACTGTAACACTTATAATCCAATATCCTTAAGTAGGGGGAGAAGATACCATTACCCCTCGTTTGAAGCCTATAAGTTGACTAAAATATTTGAAAAAAATGTGAATAATGGAGGGAAAATTATTGGTCAAACTCCACGAGCAGATATTAAGGGATGCTCATCAGTCAATGCTTGCTACGCGTATGAGAACTGAAGATATGCTTCCAATAGCAGGAGAACTTGACCAGGTTGGATATTTTTCTTTAGAAGTATGGGGTGGTGCAACTTTT
>Ga0315555_1000955_pt1 | contig 20936 bp, 18 predicted proteins | sample SalMarSW160380MG_FD_202113 | JGI IMG/M metagenome (GOLD analysis project Ga0315555, IMG submission 202113) | Salt marsh sediment microbial communities from the Plum Island Ecosystem LTER, Massachusetts, United States - Salt Marsh Sediment SW1603-80 ... | reverse complement strand
ATAGGCAAGTGAACTTTCAATCTTAAAAGGTTCAAGCCAACGCTTGCCTAATGGTTTTTACCTTAATTTATCAATACTTAAAAAACCATGGAAAATTAAAAGACCGTTGTTTTTTAAAAAATCTGGTACAAAATATCAGTCTTTTAATAGATAAAACCATAATTTATACACGCCCGTCAGCAGAATACCAAGTGCAAAATAGTACCATACCCACAGAGGGAGACCCGCTGCCAGTGCCGGAGTCTTTCCCCAGTTCCAGAAATCGTTTCCCAGAATAAAAATTAGGATAAAAATCGGTATAAAGAAAAGTGATCTCCTTCTGATCTGAAATACAATATTTGTATTTTCGTTTCGGGCGCTCGTCAGGACGCTTACGAATATAAACACAACGCCGGTTACGCTCAGTATGGGAATGACCGGGTGTAAACCGGATATCTGTATTTTTTCGAAATAGTAGGCTATAACCATGGATTCACCGGTGAATATACTTGCGATTGCGCCGAACCTGTTGGCTTTTTTCCAGTACAGGCCGCCTAAAACACAGGGCCCGAGCACACTCAGACCGTTGAAGGTCGTCCTGCTGATAAATTCAAGAATAGTATTCGGCGGTTTCAAGGCAATTAATAAGCTGACGGCGCCGATCACAATAATGGTGATTTTTTCCTTTAAGATTTCATTCTTTTCCACTTTGAGAAAATCGATGGTGATCATCGAAGTAAGAGTCAGGAGCTGGGAGTCCATTGTCGACATGAGTGCTGCGATGGCTCCGGTCAAAAGGAGGGTGCTCAGGAACGCACTCGTATAGTTTTCGAGCAATAGCGGGAAAATAGTATCCGATCTGCCTGCCTCTAAAACGGGAAATGTAAATCTTCCCATTACACCTATCGACACGGTAAGAAAAAAAAGGAACGTGGTTATGATGGGATAGAGGATTACCGTCGAGTGGAGGGTCTCGCGGTCCTTTGCAACCATGAACCGCTGGAAGAGCTGTGGAAACATGGGGTCAGCAAAGAACCAGAGTACCATGTAGCCGATCCAGATACCAAAACCCATCGAACCGTTCATTCCCGGTCTTGAAAAGAGCGAAGGAGCATTGGAAAAAATAGTTTCATGCACATGGATAAAGCCCCCGCTTTTCCGGGCAATAATCATAAAGGCGATGAGTGTGAATACAATCATCAGCACTCCCTGGAAAAAATCGGTCCACACTATCGATCGAAGTCCGCCGAGCACCACATAGGTTACCACAAAGCCGGTAATAAGAAGCGCTCCAGCGAGGTAGGGTATACCGATAAGCGAATTGAGCGATTTCCCGCTCGCGATGGCCTGCAGGGAAATGTAGGGCAGTGTGAAAATAATCATTATCATGGAGAAGAGTTTTTTCAGGAAGGGTGAGTTGTACCGGTCCTGGATGAAATCCGAGGGAACTATATAATTTCTTCTTTTTGAAAGTATCAGGATTTTTTCTCCGATGACGATGAATGAAAGCGCCATGAATCCCGTTCCGAAGCCCATTACGGGATAGAATGAGTAGCCGATTCTGTAGCCGGCGCCGGAAAAGCCGAATATCGTAAAGGCACTGAAGTTAGTCGCAGCCATGGTAAAGAAAAGGAGCATGCGGTTTAAATTACGGCCGGCAAGAAAGAATTCGACGGAGCTGATCCGCGCGCTTTTTCGAAACAGCACACCGATACCGAGTGTTGCGAGAAGATAAACCAGTACAATGGAAAGTTGTGTAATCATTATACCCTCCTCTAAATTTGGTATATACAGATCAAAGACAACAAATTTCCGAATTTGTTGAAACGTCGGGATTGCCTGGATTTCAGAACAGCGAGTTCATGATTACGAGAAATTAAAAAAGAGCCATCCGGACCGTGAGGGTCTGGATGGCTTTCACCTTGGCATAACCCGTTATTGCAGTGTATACGGATAAACGTATAACGTCAATTATTTTTATACTAATAGCGTATTGGAGTGGAGTTGTTAATTCATGATGTTCAGAGCAGTCTGTTGACTAATGGAACTCATCAAAAGTACACACTGCCCTCAATTTAATAATTGACTGAATTTCAATTCCGGTATACTTTGTTAAAACACTAATATGGAGGGAGGTATATGAATGGCGGATTTTAAAGGTATGGCAGAAGCCCTTATTGAGGGGAATGCTGGAAAGGTAAAAGAACTCGTACAGGCGGCTGTTGATGAGAGTGTTGGACCGCAGAAGATACTCGATGAAGGCCTCATTTCCGGCATGGAGGTTGTCGGTGTGCGGTTCAAGAATTGTGAAATCTATGTGCCTGAGGTGCTGGTCAGTGCGAGGGCAATGTCTGCGGGCATGGAAATACTGGAACCACTTCTTGCAAAAGCCGGTGCAAAGGCCCGTGGTGTTTTTGTTGTGGGAACGGTCAAGGGCGATCTGCACGACATAGGGAAAAACTTGGTTGCCATGATGCTGAAAGGGGCAGGCTGGAAGGTCGTGGATGCAGGCGTTGATGTTGATGCTGAAAAGTTTGTTCAAACTGCCATTGATGCGAATGCGGATGCAATCGGTTTGAGCGCATTGCTCACAACGACAATGGTAAATATGAAGCAGGTAATCGAGCTTGCAAAGAATAAAGACTGCAAATCAAAAATTGTTGTCGGCGGAGCGCCCCTTACGCAAAATTACGCCAATGAAATCGGCGCTGACGGCTATGCGCCGGATGCAGCGACTGCTGTTGAGGTTATCAATAGCCTCGTTTCATAAAAATCATGCGGTTAAGTTCAGTATCGGATACGATTGATTGTACCCGTATGCTCTGCTGTAAATGCTGAGGAGGGCAGAGGACCTTTCTCCTCCATTTATTTAATAGGTACAACTTTGTTCCATCACCGGGTTGCTCCAGTAAATGCACCGTCCGGTGGTATGGGAGAGAGGTAGAGCGCTATGTCCATCGACCAGGACGGGCGCATTGCCGTGCGGTCGATGACAACCCTCTTTTTTCGTGAAAAGGGAGGGCGAATGGGTATGAAAAAAGTGTAGGCGGATGGATTGGGAATGGCAAAAAGGTTTTTAGCATGGAAGTCTCTCTTTTCCGAAGAGGTGTTCTCAACCCCCTGGATGAGCATTTATCATGACCAGTTTGAAATGCCCGACGGGAAAAAGGGTAACTACTTCTATATGCACACGAGGGGAAGCGCTCTTGTTATCCCGGTAACCGATGAAAAAGAGATAATCCTTGTTAAACAGTACCGCTACCTGATGAATAAAGCGTCAATTGAGCTGCCCTGCGGTGGAATTAAGGGTGGGCAGGATGAAAACGGCGCGGCACGGGCGGAACTCGTCGAGGAAACCGGATATGACTGCGGACGTCTGAAAAAAGTAGGCCGCTTCATTCCCTATAACGGGCTGTCGGACGAATTTTGCGCGGTTTTTATTGCAAAAAAACTCTCATTTGTCGGATCCAGACCAGATGAAACAGAGCAGATAGAGGTTATAAAGGCCTCTCCCACAGAAGTTGATTCAATGATCACAAAGGGAAAAATAATCGACGGCATGAGCATCGCCGGGTGGATGCTGTGCCGCAGGTATATCCAATAGAGTAAACCCGCTGAGAAAAATCAGCTGCAGCTTATCACGCGTATCATTGTTACTCCTTTAATAGACCGTATCCTCTGCACACTGGTTTCACTAATTTCTGTGTCTGTATCGATAATATTGTACGCATTGTCGCCTTTTGACCGGTTGAGCATATCTGATATATTGATGCCCTCTTCTGCGAGTACCGCGGTAATCTGTCCGACCATTGTCGGAATGTTCTGGTTTGCAACCACTAATCTCTGCTTGCCGGAAATGTCCAGGTCGCAGTCTGGGAAGTTTACGGAATTTTTTATGTTTCCTCTTTCAAGCAGATTTCGGACCTGTTCAACCGCCATGACCGCGCAGTTCTCCTCTGCTTCCGGTGTCGAAGCCCCGAGATGAGGAATAGCAATTACCCCGTCCATTGTGAGGAGGTCTTTGTCCGGGAAATCAGATATATAGACTGTGACGATACCATCCGCAATCGCTTTTTTTAAATCTTTCCTGTTAACGAGACCGCCCCGGGCATAGTTGAGGATGCGGACGCCTCTTTTCATCAGGGTAAACCTGCTCTCATTGAGAATATTTTCCGTCTCCTCGGTTTGCGGTATATGCAGGGTAACATAGTCGGATTCTGCGAGAAGGCTCTCAAAGTTACGAGCCCTTCGAATGTTCCGTGAAAGTCCCCATGCGGCATCAACAGAGATGAAGGGGTCGTGCCCGAGTACATTCATGCCCAACGCGACTGCATCGTTTGCGACCATCACGCCTATTGCCCCGAGGCCGATGACTCCCAGTGTTTTACCCTTTATTTCGGGACCTGCAAACTGTGACTTGTTTTTTTCTATGATTCGTAGAACATCTTCATCCTTCCCGCTCAGTGTTTTCGCCCAGTTGATTCCCTGCACAACTTTTCTTGACGCTAGAAACAACCCCATCAATACGAGCTCTTTGACACTGTTCGCATTTGCTCCCGGTGTATTCAAAACAACGATTCCCCGTTTAGAGCACTGTTCGACGGGAATATTGTTCACGCCGATACCGGCACGAGCAATGGCCTTCAGCGATGACGGAAGTTCCATGTCATGCATATTCTGGCTTCTAACCAGCACAGCATCGGGATTGAGTATTTCCGAAGCAATTTCATACTGCTCCATAGGGAAACGTTCGAGTCCTGCTGTTGAAATTCTGTTGAATGTTTGAATTCTGAACATGCCTTAATCCTTAATTTTCGTACGTGGTCCCGATGTTACTTATTTTCAGTTTCGAATTTCTTGAGGAAAGACACGAGCTTTTGCACTCCCGCTATCGGCATTGCATTGAAGATACTTGCCCTGAGCCCCCCCACAGAGCGGTGACCCTTGAGATTTAAGAGACCATTTTGTTCTGCTTCATGAACACACTTCACGGTGAGCTCATCGGTGGGAATTACGAAAGTGACATTCATAAGCGAGCGGTCCCTCTTTTCGGCTGTCCCTCGAAAGAGCCTGGAGCTATCGAGGAAATCGTACAGCAGCCCCGCTTTTTCTCTGTTAATTTCCTCGAGTGATGGTACCCCGCCCTGTTCCACGACCCACTCGAACATGAGTTTCGCCATGTATATATTCCAGCAGGGCGGGGTGTTGTATACTGATTTTTTTTCAGCATGTATTTTGTAATCGAGCATTGTCGGCGTTATGTCAAGTGCATTGCCGATAAGGTCATTTCGTATTATGACGATTGTCAATCCCGCCGGCGCAATATTCTTCTGCGCACCCGCATATATGAGTCCGAATTTCGAGACATCGTAGACTTCGGAAAGTATGTTCGAGGACATATCCGCAACAAGTGGTGTTTTCCCTGTATCGGGGATGGCACTGAAGCGTGTGCCATAGATCGTGTTGTTTGTGGTAATATGAAAATAATCCGCCTCAGGATCGAACTGCGAGCTGTCAAGGTTCGGTATGCAGGTATAATTTTTATTCTCTGAAGACGCAACCACCCGTACCGCTCCGTACCGCGATGCTTCATCTATCGCCTTTTTCGACCAGTTTCCCGTGTTTACATAGTCGGCCTTCCTGCTCTTTTTAAAGAGATTGAGAGGAACCATGGCAAACTGCGTCGATGCACCGCCCTGGAGGAAGAGCACTGTATGGGTGGGCGGAACATTCATGATCTCGCGAAAAAGAGACTCAGCGCCCTGTATAACCTCTCCGAAAAGACCAGACCTGTGGCTGAGCTCCATAATTGACATGCCGGATCCGTTGTAATCGAGGAGCTGGTTTTGAGCGCGCTCCAGCACTTTTTCGGGGAGTGTAGAGGGGCCGGGGGAAAAGTTGAACACACTGCGCATTGTATTTCTCCTTTATCGTTTCTGATAATTACACCAGGTGTAATTGGATTACGGTTAATCGGCCCTGCACCGGAGCAAGGTCACTGCTTATAGTATACTACCATTTGCCTGAGGATGAAAATGTGAAAAACAACGCACTGTGCGGGCTGCTTCGGAAAACCTTTACGGCGAGCTTTTTTTATCGTATACCTTTTCAAAAAAAGTAAAGAGCCATTTAGGTCTGAAGAGAATCAAAGCTATACCTATAACTGCAGCGATGGGAACGAAGATTGAAAAGGCATCCACAATTGCAACTGCAATCAGGATAAGAATCGCCATGATGCGCAATTGTAAACTCTTTTTCATCGGCATACTTCCTCTTTTTGTACATTACCAGCGGTACCCATTTTAGTCAACAAAAACAAAAAAACCTTGACAGACCATGTTTGTGGTGATAAGTTTTGCGCGTTTATCACGTTTTGAAGAAAGGATTAGGAATTATGATTACTCAGTTGTTTGCAGCATTTGGACCGCAGGGAGGCGCTGGAGGCCAGAGTTCCGGAGGCGGAAGCCCCATGTCTCTTATTTTCATGATTATAGCGATTTTTGCAGTTATGTACTTCCTTATGATACGCCCTCAGCAAAGGCAGAAAAAACAGCATCAGGATATGATGAGTCAGCTCTCCAAAGGTGATAAGGTTGTCACCACGGGCGGGATACATGGCACTGTCGCCGGTGTAAAGGACAATATCGTCATCCTGAAAATTGCCGATAACGTGAAAGTAGAGATAAATAGAGCTTCGGTCGGCCAGATAGTTGCTTCCAGGGCCTCAAAAACGCAGTCCAGGGGCCCCCAGAAGGCCGAAGAGAAGAGCCAAAAGTCCGAAAATCAGGAATAGCAACCATCTCACAATTCAGATTTTCTTATTGCGGAATGCATCGGTTGACGTAAGCGGAGAATCCTAACCAGAGAGATCAATGAACAAAGCATTCAGACTTCTGTTAGTACTTATCGCCGTCGGCATCGCTACATGGGGTTTTTCCTATACGTATATCTGGTACTTCAGGTACACGAAAGAGGATCGGGCCATGACCAATCTCACCGCTGAAGAACTTGTCCGCTTCCCGGAGGAGAAGAGGCTTCAGATAAAAGAGATAAAGAAGCTTCGATCCCGGATAATAAATCTCGGCCTCGACCTTCAGGGTGGTATCTACATGGTTTTAGAGCCGGACTACCAGGAGCTCAAAAAGCGGCATGGGAGTTCGCTCACCCCCGATGAGCTGAAGGATGCGATGAGGCGGGTTATGGAAATTCTGAGAAACCGTATAGATAAATTCGGTGTCTCAGAACCCTCTATCAGAACACAGGGCGAGGACAGGATAGTCGTAGAGCTGCCGGGCTCAAAGGACCCCAACAGGGCCAGAAACATCGTTATGGGACGGGGGCTTTTGGAGTTTCGCCTTGTTGATGAGGAAACCACGGCCAAGCTGACACGGGACATGTTCGACGACACCGGGACCCTGATCGACCGCTCCATTATCCCGGAGAATTCTGAATTGCTCTATCTCTGGGTGAAGAACAGATTTGATATTCTCGAGAGGCAACGGGCCGTTGTTGTGTACAAGGAGGTCCTCCTCGAGGGAGGCGCAATCAAGCGTGCCCAGGTGCAGACCGATCAGTTCGGCAAGCCGGAAGTCACCTTTGAGCTCAGCACTGATGGTGCCAAGCAGTTCGCCAGCATTACCGGGGCAAATGTGGGTAAACGCCTTGCAATTATACTGGACAATAAAATCCTCTCCATGCCCTCTATTCGCGAGAGAATCCCATCCGGACGGGTTCGCATAACCGGTGATTTCACCATGAAGGATGCGCAGGATCAGGCGCTTGTGCTGAGGGCGGGTGCTTTTCCCGTCCCCCTGCAGATCGCTGAACAGAGAGTTGTAGGCCCTTCTCTCGGAGAAGATTCGATACAGGCCGGAATAAAGGCTGCAATAATAGGCTCTGCGCTCGTGATTCTCTTTATGCTGGTTTACTACAAGCTTGCGGGTATTATTGCGAATATTGCTCTTGTGCTCAATATTTATCTGCTCCTCGGTATTCTCGCATGGCTTAACTTCACACTGACCCTCCCCGGAATTGCAGGCATGATTTTGACGGTCGGTATGTCGGTAGATGCGAATGTCATTATCTTTGAAAGAATCAAAGAAGAACTAAGAAGCGGGAAAACCCTGTCAGCAGCTGTGCAATCCGGGTATGAGAAGGCGTTTCGAACCATCCTGGATGCGAATATGACAACCCTGATTGCAACGTTCGTGCTGTCCCAGTTTGGTTCGGGCCCGATCAAAGGCTTTGCAGTGACACTGAGTGTCGGTATTGTCATCAATATGTTTACATCGATTTTCGTAACACGACTTTTGTTTACAATGGGCATCGATGCGTTCAGGGTAAAAAAGCTCTCGATCTGATAGCGTGTTTTGCGGAATAGATAAGAGGAAAGCATGAAAAATATTAAGATCCTGCACATCAGAAAATTTACCTATACTCTGTCCGCTGTTATAATTCTGGCAGGCGCCGTGAACATAGCGGTTAATCGAGGTTTGAAAATGGGCATCGATTTCGCCGGTGGCAACATTGTTCAGGTGCAGCTTGCTGACTCGAATATCACGATCGGTGATGTGCGGGATGTACTCATCGGAACCGGTTACGGTAACAATGTGCAGAAAATAGATGACCCTGTAAAAAACCAGTTTATACTCAAAACTCTTGCCAGGGAAAGAGACAACGATAAAATTATAGCAGAAATAACAGATGCACTGTATAGGAAATTCGGCAGGGATGCGGTCGTTATCGAGAAGGCTGATATCGTTGGTCCGAGAATCAGCAAGTACCTGTTGAGGAGCTCATATATCATAGGGGTAGTTGCGCTTGTGTTGATTCTGCTGTATACGACATTCAGGTTCAAATTCCGGTTTGGTGTTACTGCAATTATTGCTCTCATTCATGATGTCTTAATCGTGCTCAGTTTTATCTCCTTTTTCAGCAAGGAGATGGATACCTTTATCCTCGCGGCGGTATTGACCATTATCGGGTATTCACTGAACGACACAATTGTTGTTTTTGACAGGGTGCGGGAAAACCTTAAATCATCAAAGGCGTATGAGGAATACATCAAGACGGTGAACCGCAGTATTAACCAGTCTCTTTCACGTACCGTTATAACCTCTTTGACGACTCTGCTTGCCGTTCTTTCCCTCTTTATATTCGGAGGGAATACAATGAAGGATTTCGCATTTGCTCTTATCGTTGGCATCATTGCCGGAACCTATTCCTCAATATTCATTGCATCGGCTCTTGTAGTGGATTGGCACAGATGGCGGCCGGAAAAGATGAAAAAGATTTAAACGTACGCCGCAGTTCATGTGTGGCGATAATTATCTACAGTATTTTCTAGTATAGTAATTTTTAGAATAAGGAGTTATGGGAATGGTGAAACCCAATGACGCGAAGTTGATTGAAGAAAAGGATATTGATACGGTACTTGCGGAAGATATCGATTTTACGGGCACAATGAAGTTCCAGAACTCGCTTATGATCAAAGGTAAATTTGATGGGCAAATCGATGCAGTGGGGCATCTTATCCTCGGTCCCAATGCAGTCGTGAAGGCCACGATACGGGCAGGAGTAGTAACGAATTACGGGAAGATAATCGGAAACGTAGAAACCATTAAAAAACTGGAATTGTTGAAGGGTGCGGAATTGAACGGTGATGTCAAGACGCCCGACCTTATTATAGAGAGCGGCTGCTCCTTCAACGGGAAATGCACCATGGGGCCCGGTGATATCGGTTCCGGACACTATGATTCAAAGGAAAAATCTTCGGGGTCTCCGGCACAATCTCTGAAGGAATAGCGAATCTGCTCCGTATTTCACCGGCATTTTCAGTGCCCGGGATGCTTCCAAAAACAGTTCAAAATCGATAAGCAGTATCCACGGTCCATACCTGGAGGTGTGAAAAACACAATGAATAAATATTTTTTATTGGTTATTACAGTGTTTCTTATTTCCATCCTCCCCGCAGTCTCAATTTTTGCCAGTTTCCAGCAGGGATATGACCTGTACAGAAAAGGCAAATACTATGACGCCGAAGAAGAGCTCCTTCGCGAAAAAGAGCTCTCACCTGGGAACCTCGATGTTTATGCAGTTTTAGGGTGGTGCTATTTAAATACAGGAAGATATAAAAATGCCATAGATATCAGCAATGAGGGTCTGAAACTGAATGCCGGGGATGCCAGGTTTTTAACCACACTCGGAAGGTCGTATCTTGAATTGAAGCGGTACAATGAGGCTCTTTCCCATTTACAACAAGCCATTTCTTTGAATCCTGATTATGCGTATAACTACTTCTATGCTGGACGTTTATATCTCAGTCAGGGTAAGTATATACTTGCGGAGACTGCCTTTTCGGCAGCCATAAAACTGATAAATGACAGATATATTTTCTATCGTTTTCGCGGCGAGGTATATGAAAAAATGTCAAACTATAAGGCTGCAGAAGAAGATTACAAGCAGGCCCTGACGCTAAAGCCGAATGACCCACGGCTGAAAGAGTCGCTTATCCGCGTTATAAGCAAGCAAACAGAGCAAACGACAGGGGTAGAAGAGTAGCCCCATACTCCCGTTTTATACCACGCAAAAAAAAAGCTCAGCAGAAGCGACGTAGGTCCCCCCGGGAAGATCCCTCTGGGAGAATCCCCCCCGGGGAAAGTCCCTGGCGGGATATGTCCCTTTCGGAACAGAGTATTACAATTAACTTTTTTGAAGTTACTTAAAAGTGGTTTACGTTCCTAGGGAACCGAATATCATAAAGTAACTTCGCGAGAAGTTCCTTATAAGGTGCTTTCTTCTTTCCAATCGATGGTCTGACAATCCGAAATTGTGTACATTATGGGTACGGTGTGCCTGTAAAATAAATGGGGAAAGAGGGATTTTTATCATGAAGAACCCGACAGTTGCCGGCGAGAAACCGACTGTCGCCGTGATCAATCACGGCTGTAAATTAAATCAGTTTGAAGGTGAATCCATAGCGTATTCTCTTGAGCGAGCGGGTTTTGAAGTCATCGGAACGGGACCTGGAGTTGCGCCTTCGAGAGGGCATGGCGATCATGAAGAGGATGGGAGCCTGAAGGGCAAAGATGTTCAGAACGGCTGCAGGAAGCCCGATATCATCATTGTCAACTCATGCACGGTTACTGGAAAGAGTGACAGGAAGTCCAGGCATTCCGTGCTACAGGCGGCCCGGCGACTTGCAGAAGATGGGATTCTTATTGTAACGGGCTGTTATGCAGAGACAGATCCCGATGATCTGCGGAAAATCGAGAGGGTCGATCTTGTTATCGGGCACAGAAATAAGGCGTTGATTCCCGACATTCTGTGCAATAGGTACGGTAAAACAGCCTCTCCTGTTAAATCCGATGCATCAGTCTTTGATTTTCGCGATCCTGCGCCGAGCCGTTCACGGGCATTTGTGAAAGTTCAGGACGGATGCGATATGCGCTGCTCCTACTGCAAGGTGCCCTATGCGAGAGGTGCATCCCAGAGTAGAAGTGATCGTGATGTGATCGATGCGGTGAGGGAAATTGTCGCAAACGGATACCATGAAGCGGTGCTTACCGGAGTCAACCTCGGCGCTTATAATTACGGTGGGGCGAGGCTTCACACATTGATTTCTCGTATCTTTGAAAGGGTTCGGGGAGATTACCGGCTGCGCCTTTCATCTATTGAACCCGGGTTCTTCACTGATATGCTCGTTGACCTGATTGCACAGTGTCCGAACATCGTCCCGCATTTTCATATACCTCTTCAGAGCGGCTCGGACAGGCTGCTCAGGCTGATGAAAAGGCCCTATACATCGGATATATACCTTGATATTGTTTACAGGCTCCGAAGCGCAAGACCTGAAAGCCATATCGCAATGGACGTTATGGTCGGGTTTCCAACGGAAACCGTCGACGATTTCAAAGCAACCGAGCGTGTCATTAGAAATTCCGAATGCGCATCTCTGCATGTGTTCAGATACTCACCTCGGAAAGAAACCGTAGCAGCTCTCCTGCGGAATGATGTTTCATATCCTGAGAAATCTGAGAGAAGCAGGCGGTTGATAGAACTGGGCGGCACGCTCAACTATATATACAGAAAGAGGTTTTTGGGAGCGGTGCGTGATACAATTGTTCAGCAGCATGGAAAAAAATATGAAGGCATTACTGACAACTATATTCGAGTGCAGTTGACACCAACCTGTGGAATGCAGAAAAAGAGATGCAGTGTACGAATAGTCGGTGTATATGAGAAAAAAACAACCGGCGAGATTGTTACAGCATTTTAAACGTATACCCGAAATATTCCCCGCCTTAAAACAGCGCCTTTTCTATTTTCAGTATTTTATACCGCTTTTTTCTACTGCTCTTGCCAAGATCGATTATATCTCCAACAGACTTGTTCATGAGGTTTTCACCGATCGGCGATGTGTAGGATATGATGTTCTTAGCAGGTTCTGATTCCCACGGACCGAGAACGGTGAATTTTTCCGTTTTTTCATCGTCAATGCAATTTAAAGTGATCATGGTCCCGACCGAAATAACATTTGTCCTGGTATCTTCGCCTTTGATAATCTTCGCCCTGTTCAGACTTTCCCTGAGGTTCTTGACCTGCTGTTTCAGGAATTCCTGTTTTTCGAGGGCGAACTTGTATTCCGCATTCTCCCGAAGATCGCCTTTTTCCATGGCGACACCGATCTCTCTGCTGTTAGAGGGGATAGCTACATCCATCAGGTATTTCAATTCGTTCTGTTTCAATTCGAACGAGCGCTGTGTAACGAGGAGCTGTTTCGAGTTGTCTACACTCTCTACTTCATCATCAAATACAATGTTCGGGTAGGTTGTTTTGATGGCGAAACGGGTCTTGATGATATTTTCATCTTTCAACTCTTCGATATTCAGAATTGTCGGCATCAACCGCCGGACTCTGGCTTCATCAGCAGTTTTGATGTACTCTACCAGAAGATCGTCTTTGAACAGGATGTCGACGATGGTATTGAACATTTTCCTGTTGTTCACCACATTCCGTTCGTTAATGAGTTCCCTGCTCGCAATCTCGAGTAAATGGGTGAGGCCGATTATGACCTGATCGAAATTTATGTTGAAGTCATATTCATCCTGTTTCCTGATGAGATTCTTACTGGTCCAGATAAAAAGTTCGCTGTACTCCCTGTAATGGGAGGTGATATTTGATATGATTTCATCCGCGCGGGCAGTTTCTCCAGAAGCAATCAGCTCATCGATAATAAACTTCATGGGATATATATAAAAACACTTTACAAACAACTCCGGCCAAGTGTCGGATTCTTTTTTGATATTCAGTAAGAAGGTTTTTCTCAGATCGTTATCCGGTATGATCGAGAGATAGGTTTGAATGTCCTTGAGGTTTTCGAGAATCGCACTGAAATCGAATGAAAAATCAAACGGGAGGTAGCTGTATGATTTCTTCAGGGTTTTCAGGAGCAGAAAGCTCTTGAGCGTGTTTTCGTTTATGTTTCCGGATGATGTGATGAATCCGGTAAAATAGTGGAGCATTTCTTCGAAATATTCGGAGTCTATGTCACCGTTGGTAATAAAATCGTTGAACAACTCGAACCGCTTATCGAAATTTTTCTCTGTTTTAAATTTGTTATACATATCTTCACTATAGGAGATCGGCTTTTTTCTTATGAAGTAGATGTCACTGTTTTCAGGCGAGGTACCGAAATAAGGATTCTTTTTTAGTATTGTTTTTGCCCTGTTCCACCATTTCGACCATTCTTTCTTTGTGAGTATGCCTTTGAGAAGCTCTTCTTTGAAATCTTTAACCGATGCCGCATTGTTTTTACTCTTTATTACAATCCTCAATCCTTCCTCAACATTGTTCAAAATCAATTCCCGCAATTTATTCAGGTCCTTTGCCTTGAGAAGCCATATATGATCATCAGGGAGAATCTGAAGGCAGCCGAGGGCCATCTGCAGCGTCATGCTGTGATTTTTCCTGTCTGCAAAGTCAATGATGAGAGTTTCATCTTTTATATCGGTGCACCTGCCTATACCCCAGGTACGGTGATATACGTAGCTCCCGACATCGAAGACTATGTGCTTTTCAAAGGTTTCGATTGCTTTGATACTGTCAGTTGCCGGGTCTTTCAGGCCCGACATTTCTATATATTCATCTAGGTAGGAATGTGTGCTGTATTTATGGGTGTAACAGTCAATGAGTTCCTCACGTGCTTCTCGCTCCCTTGTATTGTATCTCAGAATTTTTTTCAGAATATCAATAGCGGTATCGAACTCGCCCTTGTCCTTATAGTAGGGGAGTATAAAAGACAGAAGAAATGCAGATTTGTCCGTTCCTATGGAATCTGCAATTCTCTTTTCCGTGCTCAGGAAAAAATTGAGGTCTTCCGGGATAAGGTCCACGAGTTTCAGCCATATCTCTTCGACGGGATTATTGATCCCTTTTTTCAGATATCTAAGGAGCGCTTTTTTATAGTAATCGACTGCTTCTTCGATGTCGCCTTTTTTCTCCTTAATTGTTGCAAGCTTCCGTGTTAATTCCGCTTCGTCGTAGTCGATTTTAACGAGTCGTTCCCATACCCCTATAAGCTGGTCCTCCCTGCTGTCATTGGTAAGACATTGAGAAAGCGCTTCGAGGGCATACTTGTTTTCTCCGTATTTAAGGGTTTGTTTTGCGAGGAACTCGACGATGTTGAACCGTTTATTGTCGATAAAAAGGTTTATGAGTTTCTGAATATGCCCTTCATCGAGTGCCTGTTCTTCGAAGTTGATCTTTCCCATCATGTAGAGCGCAATTATACTGTTTGGTGTGTGTGTCAGGTGTTCCTCGGTAAGTCCGCGCACTTCGGGATGCTTTCCCGTTTTTTTTGCTTCCGTCAGAAGGGTGTCTAAATCGGTAAAATTTTTAATTGTGTAATTGTTGAGAGTCGCCCGGGTCCATTTTTCCTCGTTTAAAAGTTCGGACAACTTTTGAACTGCTTCGACTGCCATACGTATCTCCATATATGGTTTTACCCATTAAAAGTTTGATATTTTGTACCAGAATTTACAAGGACCAATGGTCTTTTACTTTACCTTGGCTATCTAGTACTACAGCGATACTTACCGATTATATTGTATAAAATGTACCTTGTTTACACAAAACAGGGCGTATTTACTACAACTAAACGTATCTTAGTTGCTCTTTAGATGAAAAGTATCGCTATAGTACTAGGTAACTTCAAATACGTTATCTCTAATACTCGGTCCCGGGGGGATGTATCCCCCCAGGCACATGCGCCGCTTTTAAGCATTGGGAAATTAAGGTAAAAACCATTAGGCCAGTGATAAATTGTATCTTTTACGATTGACACGTTCACTTGCCTATTTTTTCAATTATTTTGTAAGCAAGTTTTTTTCCGGAGTACTACTAAAGTAAAAAAAGTGTTACGGAAAATCAATCATTATTTGAAATACTGCTTGCAGTTATACCGGGAGCACAGGTACCGGGGGCACGGGTACCGAAAGCACCTATCAGGGCAAAAAAGAGTGAAAAGCCGGTTTATTCCAGGTAGCGGGAGAAGGTTTCGGAATCTATCTCATTGATCCTCTGCAGAGATTGCTCTATCTCTTTTCTGCTACCACCGATGATCTTCAGCGTGTCGATCAGCCAGAAATAATGGTTGAGCAGTTTTGGCTCGAGAAAGGAGCGCTTTTTACGGTTTGTTTCATACTCCTTTTCGAGAACTTCTATTTCCAAACGCAGCTTTTCGAGCTCCCCTTTTTTGGGTTCGCGTTTGACATTGAATGCCCCGTTTATTTCCGCAATCACGGGCAGCCAGTATATAGATACTTCCGGGTCGGGCGCCTTTTCTATTGTCTTTTTATAGAGCATGTGGATGAACGGTGACTCGATGCTAACCAGCTCAATCTGGCCGGGATCGATAAAAAAGGCTTCTCTGAAAAGAACCTTGGCCTTTGATGTTTCATCTATGCTGAAGTAACAGTCTCCGAGCTTGGACAGCAGGTCAGGATCGTTTTTGTTGAAGCTTCTCGCATACTCGTATATGTCAATGGCACGCTCGTAATTGCCTAATTTTTTAAAACAGTCCCCTATCTGGATGAGGATGCCGGTATCCGGTGCCGCTCCCTCATTATATGCATCTGTAAATGATTCGATAATATCCCCGAATATATATTTTTGAATAGCTGCGGTGGATCTACCATGCCGGAGATTGTTTTTTACCATGTATTTTTCAAAATCCCTCCATTCTTTTAACAGCACCCGCGCCTTGTCGTATGGACTGCTGAATCTTTTGGCCTTTTTCCTGCTGATCCAGAACCTGGTTGCCTTGACCCCGTCTACAACTCCCGGATAATTGCTGTTTTCACGAATGATATTTTCGAAAAGGGCGATGGCCTCGCTGAAATTGCCATCTTCCAGCAGTTTGTGTACCCTGTTCTGCTTGATGTACAGAGGATCATCCTCAAATGTAAGCTGACCGTCGTTTTCCATTGACATTCATTCCGTTAGCAAGGAAAGTTGCTTTATTTCAATCCTACTTTTCAGTGCACAAAGAGGGAAGGCTTCCGCAGCAGTTACCCCTTGTAAATTATCCCGCGCGATTTGAAATTTCCGTATGCCCTGCAGTCATAGTAACATATTCCGTAAAAATCTGTCAAATGGTTTAAATCCTTCTGGGCAGCTTAAAATAAGTTATCGGTGATACTCGGTTCCGGGGAGATGTATCCCGCCAGGGATCAATCCCGCCAGGGATCGGCCGCGAAGTGATGTTCCCTGGGGGAATTCTCCCGGGGGGATCTACGTCACTTTTAAAACTCTTAATTGCACCTGTATAGATGTCGACTAGTATTATTATGAGAGTATTGCTGCGCAAATAGTACATACTGATTAATTTAAGGACTGTGGAAGGCTGTCGAGGGCCCCAAGCCGGCATGCAGACTGAATACAAGGTATGGAGCGGTGCATGAAAAAAAAACAGATAATTATTATTGTTATACTGAGTGTGATATTAATTATAACCTTTTTCCCAGCCGCCAGTTTGTCTCGAGCTTTAACTCTTGAAGACGCCCAGTTTGATTTAGCACTAACCTTGTACAGAAGAGGAAATTATACGGCTGCAACTACTGAATTCCGTCGGCTTCTCTTCGATATGAAAACCGTCAAGTACAGAGATGCCGGGTACTACTACGTTGCCCGCTGTTATTTGTACCTACAAAATTACGTCAGGGCAAAAAAGAACCTTGAAATTGTCGTTAATACGATGAAAAAGAGCAGGTATCACGGTGCATCACTGTATTATCTTGGAAGGTGTGACTATCTGCAGAAAAAATACAAGGCCGCAATCACTGCATTTGACAACTATGTCCGTTTATACCCCTCACAGGAATATGCGGACAACGCCCTCTACTGGAAGGCGGAAAGCCTGCTCAGCCTGGGTGCGCGCTCAGAGGCACAAAGGGTGCTTGCTGAGCTTTTGAAGAGATACCCGAATGGAAACAAGGCGGATGCTGCAGCGTTCAAGCTGCGCCTTCTCAGTCTGGAGCAGCTTGAAAAAAAGGAAACGGTGCAAACACGTCCCGTATCTGCTGATGAGAGTCTGAAAAATGATCTCACGCAGGCGCAGGAGAAGCTGGCGCGAATGAAAGATAGGGAAGAACAATACCGGGAGGAGGTTGCCAAGCTGAATAATCAGATCGAGAAGTTGCAATCGGAGATAACGAACCTGAAAGAAATCGGAAAGGGAACAGAGGACGAGAGGGAAAAACAGATCGAGGAAAAGATAAAAGCACTTGTGTCCTGGGAAAACGTTTTGAAAGTGAAAGAGGAGGCTCTTGACGCCAAGGAACAGATGCTGAACGAGGAATATGAGAGACTGCAAAAAATCACAGCCGAGCTCGAAGACAATGATTAAGACGGCTTCTATTATTTTTCTATCGATGATTTTCATGTTTACTGTACTGCCGGTCTTTCCTGCAGTTTTACGCAGTAGTTCTATCCTTGTCGATATTGACGACGCCACCGGCAGATTGTTTCTCTCAACAGTGAACGGAAAAGATGATGTAGAGGGGGACGAAAACAGTGATCTAATTTTTTACGACGAGCCGCCGTCAAGTTATACGGTTGTATATGTCGATGATGAGCTTTTTGTTTTCGGTAGCGCCGAAGGTGTGTTTTCTCTATTCCCTGTAAACAGGAACTCCTCGGTTGAGGCTGTGTGGGAAAACGACCTGGTGCGTGTTCGGCAGATTGTTACTTTTGTGCAAAGAAAGGGTACAGGCAGAGAAGAGGGCGTACTCATCCAATATCGGGCCGAGAACAAATCAAAAAAAAAGCGGTCGATCGGTTTTCGGCTCCTGTACGACACCTATCTCGGTGAAAAGGGTCAGTACCATTTCGAGCTTTCAGACGGGAGACGGATTTCGTTTGAGACAACCCTTGAAAACAAATCATTACCCGCGTTATGGCGTTCTCAATCCGAAAAAAATCCAGCTCTCTGTCTGAGCGGTGTGCTGGAGGGCGGTATCGTGACTGTTCCCTATAAAATAAATTTTGCAAATTTTAAAACATTGCAGGATCATCCAGAATTCGATTGGGTCGTTCCCGATACCAAACGCAAAAGAAGGTTCGATAATCTGCCCTTTTCTAAGGATGATAGTGCCGTAGCTCTGTACTTCAAACCTGTTCCCGTCGTCCCCGGCGGCGTGCGGGAGGTCAACAGTGTGCTGGGTCTCTGTGGCACCGAGGATTTCATACTCGAAACCTCTGACACGGTTGTCGAAGTCGTAAAAAGCGAAGACGAAAAGAAGCCCCACGAGGTTCAGCAGAAGCATGAAGAGCTCTCTCGCCTTTCTCAGGCCGATCTGGACCGTATAATAAAAGAGCTGAAAAGAATTGAGCTGCTACATGGCTCTCTTGATGATATAAATGTGGTAATTAAAAGGATAAATGAGATCCTTGCCTCGGAGGGAAAGAAGATAGAGGAGGATGAGCTCGTTGATATACTTGACTCTCTGCAGAATGTGAGGAAAAAGCCCTAATCCGGACTGGAGGGTTGAGACTTATTTAAGCTGGCCTGAAAGGTTCGAGGCCTTGAAATGCCGCTTTAGCTCCCGCGATTCGTCTCTTTTCCTGATGTCTTCTTTTTTATTATACAGTCTTTTCCCTCTGACCAGTCCGAGCTCCACCTTAACCCTGCCGTTTTTGAGGTATACCCTGAGGGGCACGAGTGTGTATCCCTTTTCACGAATCTTTGAACGGAGTTTTTGTATTTCACTTTTATGAAGGAGCAGTTTCCTCTCGCGAACAGGATCGTGATTCATCCTGTTTCCGAACGGATACTGGCTGATATGCACGTTCTTTAAAAAGATCTCTCCTGACCTGATAAATGCAAAACCGTCCTTGAGGCTGATGTTCCTATCCCGTATGGATTTCACCTCGGTGCCGAGTAGAGATATTCCCGCCTCTATTTTCTGGATTATGGTAAAATCATGGTAGGCTTTTTTATTGGTAAAGAGTACTTTCTCTTCAGTGTTTTTCTCAGGCATGCACATAACATACTATGGTGTTATCTAAACAGTCAACCGGGGAGCATGTATTTTAAATGCCGGTTTTTTAGAGCTGAAGGCGGTATTATGATTTCTCTTTATATTCACATACCGTTCTGCAGGAGCAAATGTGCGTACTGCGATTTTCTCTCCTTCGCCTCGCCGGATGCTGATGAGATCTTCCGCTATCTGCATGCACTCAACTGCGAAATGGCCCTCTACAGAGGAGAATGGATCAATACCGTGTACATAGGGGGTGGTACTCCCTCTATTCTTACGCCCCGGCAGTTTGGTTTTATTGCTGAGAAGTTGTACAGCAGTTTTAACATCGCTCAGGATGCTGAATTTACACTGGAGGCGAATCCCGAATCAGTTGACCGGCAGAAGGTTCGGGTCTGGAAATCCTCCGGAATAAACCGGGTGTCACTTGGGGTGCAGAGCTTCGAAGATTCCGTGCTGGAACAATGGGCGCGGAAAACACGAAGGACGGATTCTATCAGGGCTGTTGAAATTCTCTCTGAAGAGAATATTAATAATTTCAACATCGACCTTATTCTCGGGCTACAGGCAGGCAGGGATGTCGCAGCAGGCGTGTGTCTGTTTAAAAAAGATCTTGCAGAGACTGCAGCTCTCAAACCAGCACATATATCGGTATATATGCTTTCCCTTCACGAGCGGGGTGGTTTTGCACTTCCATCGAAAGCCCTTCTGTTCGATGATAGCACCTATGAGAAGCTGTATTACCACACAGTCAGATTTTTGTCCTCTTTCGGGTACAGCCAGTATGAGGTTTCAAACTTTGCAAAAGAGAGCTTCCGGTCGAAGCACAATATGAATTACTGGAGGGCAGGCCAGTACATCGGCGTGGGGCTCGGTGCGGTAACGACAAGACACGGTATTCGTGAGAAAAATATACAGGGTCTCGGGAAATATATTGAAATTGCCGAAAAAGGGTTGAAACCGGTAGCAGAGACAGAAGTACTCGGCAAACGAGAACTGCTGTACGAAAGAATAATACTCGCCCTGCGAATGACCAGCGGTATCAAGTTGTCAGAATTGGAGTATATGGCCAATGTAAAATATAAGGTTCAATTAGATAGGTACATCAATGAGCTTCAAAATCTCGGTTATGCGGAAAAGAAAACAGACCACTTGTGTCTTACATCTGCCGGATTTTTCCGCTCAAATTATATCATTTCAAAGCTTCTGCGTTTTATCAGCTGCTGACACTCAGGGGCTGTGGAGATAATTAAGGATTCTCGAATACAGCTCTGACGCATGAATATTTTTTTGGGCATTCAGATAAAAAAATGCCCTTAGTCAGCTAAATTACCCTATTTTTTAACCTACCATACAGAAAGATCCTGACAAACTCCGGCTTTGAATGACGTATTCGCCCCAGCGTTTACAACACCATTT
>Ga0315555_1000954_pt1 | contig 20972 bp, 17 predicted proteins | sample SalMarSW160380MG_FD_202113 | JGI IMG/M metagenome (GOLD analysis project Ga0315555, IMG submission 202113) | Salt marsh sediment microbial communities from the Plum Island Ecosystem LTER, Massachusetts, United States - Salt Marsh Sediment SW1603-80 ... | reverse complement strand
ATAACGGCGGCGGCTAAAGCGAGAGCATCGGCATCTATGGCAATCTTCTTGCCTAAAATAGGGTCGGTCACGGTAACCCTTAGCATAGGCTGGCCACCCTCTTCAACGGCTTCCACCTGGGGTTTATCCTCCGGCTCATAGCGGATGAACTTCACCTCTTTGTTGGCCGCTTCCCGGTAATAATCCTCGGCAAACCCATAAGTCCTCATATCCCGATAGAGAATGTAGATATCCATCTCGGGGTTTATCTCTTTTAGCTTCAGAGCGCAGGTTATAGCATTATTACAACATACCCGGCTGCAGTAATTTCTGTCTTCATTTCGGCAACCGACACATTGAATCATCACCAGGCTCTGGGCACCAGTCACCTTAGCTTCTCCCTTGGCGATTTGCTCCTCTAACTCCAGCAGGGTAAATACCCTGTCATCTTGCCCGTAAAGGTATTCGGTTGGTTTATATTCGTCGGCACCGGTGGCGATGATAGTTATGCCGTGTTTGATCTCCTTGACTCTTTCTCCCGACTTTACCTTGGTTACGAAATTGCCCACATAACCGGAGGCCTCGGTGATGATAGCATCAGTAGATACATGAATTAAGGGGTGTTGGTAAACCTTGCGTATAGTATCACTCAAATAGGCTTGGACATCCATGCCTTCCAAAGTATAGTGAATTCTGCGAGCTATTCCTCCCAGGTCTGTATCCTTTTCCACCAGGTAAACCTCAAATCCCTGTTCGGCTAAGCTCAGAGCACTGGTCATTCCGGCCACGCCTCCTCCGACTATTAACCCCCTTTTGTCGACCGGCAGCTCAAATTCCTTTAAAGGCTGTAAAATGGCAGCTCGGGCTACCGACATCCGAACTATACCCTTGGCCTTTGCGGTGGCGGCATCCTTTTCTCGAGAGTGTACCCAGGAGCAGTGTTCCCTTATATTGGCGAATTCAAAGTAATACGGATTAATTCCCGCCTCGCGCAGCGTATCCCGGAATAACGGCTCATGTGTCCTGGGGGTACAGGCGGCGACAACCACGCGATTGAGCCCCTTTTCTTTGACGGCGTCGGTTATCTTCTGGGCGGCATCGGTAGAACACGAGAAAAGGTCTTCTTGAGCGTGGACAACATGGTCTAATGTCAAAGCATATTCAACTACCGAAGGAACATCCACCACTCTGCCGATGTTGGCTCCACAATGACAGACAAAGACCCCCACTCTTGGTTCCTCACCTGAAACATCCCTTTCCGGTGGGTATTCCCTTTCTTTGGCCAGCTTCCCCCGCCGGTAGGCGAGGAGCTGACTGCAGAGGGCGTCAGCCCCGCTGGCGGTCATAACCGACTCCGGGATATCTATAGGACCACGGAAGGCTCCGCTGACAAAAATTCCCGGGCGGGAGGTCTCGATAGGGTTAGCCAGATTGATTTTACAGAATCCGTGAGGCTCGAGTTCGATGCCGAACGTATCAGCCAATTTCTCAACATCACTGGGAGGGTTCATCCCGACGGATAGTACCACCATGTCGAATTCCTCTTCCTTTACCCCGTCGTCGGTAGTGGAGTATTTTATGGTTACATTCTTGCTTTCGGGCAGCTCTTTCCCTATTGATACGTAGCTTCTGATAAATCGAATGCCGGGAAGCTTTTCCGTTCTTTGGTAAAATCGCTCGAAATCCTTGCCGAATGACCGGATATCGTTATGGAATATCGTACACTTGACCTCAGCGTCATGGTCTTTTGTTAAAATCACCTGCTTCTGGGTATACGTGCAGCATACGGCGGAACAATAACTGTTGCCACCCGGGATAACCTGTCGGGAACCGACACACTGAATCCAGGCTATATTCTTGGGGTGCTTGCCGTCAGAAGGACGCCTTATCTCACCTTCGTAAGGACCGGTGGAACATAGTATTCGTTCAAAGTCGAGACCGCTTACCACATTCGGCATTTTCCCGTAGCCATAGTCGCCCCTCAGCCTGGCGTCAAACGCCTCATAGCCCGGGGACAGGATTATCGCCCCTACCTCTATTTCTACCTTCTCCTCCTTTTGGTGAAGGTCTATGGCGTTATTCTTGCATACGCCTACGCAAATGTTACATTTCTCGTCCTGGAGGAAAAGGCAGGTTTCAGGGTCTATATAGGTGACCAACGGGACAGATTGAGAGAAGTATATATGGGTGCATTTGTTCAAAGACAGGTTTTGGTTATATTTATCGGGGACCTTGACCGGGCAGTACTCGGTGCAGGTAGTACAACCCCGGCATTCATCCTCAATGATGTATCGGGGCTTTTTAATCAGGGTTACCTTGAAGTTGCCCGCTTCCCCTTCGACCTTGTCCACATCGGTATAGGTCATGATGTCTATGTTGGGGTGCCGGCTGCATTCGATAAACTTGGGAGATTCTATGCACAGGGAGCAGTCGTTGGTGGGGAAGGTTTTATCCAGCTGGGCCATCTTGCCGCCGATAGCCGGCGAACTATCGACCAAGTAAACCTTAAAGCCCATCTCAGCCAGGTCGAGGGAGGCTTGAATACCGCTGATGCCGCCGCCGACAACCATAACATCGCCGATATTATTTTCTTCGGGGTTATTAACAGGCTGTCCTTCAACTGGTTCTTTTCCCACTATTCTCCGTCCTTATCAGGTTTCTTGGCTTCTCCAATCGCCTCTTGGATAATTTCCGTGATGTCCTTAATCTCTATGACTTCACTATCTTCCAGGGTTAACCGGCTGTCCTCAAAATTGGTGATGCAATATGGGCAGGAAGTAACCAGCACCTCGGCTCCAACCCCAATGGCTTGTTTTAATCTGAGGTCGGAGAACCTTTCCCCCTTGGGAGTGTCCATCCAAATCCTGCCCCCTCCCCCTCCGCAACAGAGACTATCTTCCCGCGAATCAGCCATCTCAATCAGCTCTAAACCGGGCACCTTCTTTAAGACCTCTCGGGGTTCGTCATATATGCCATTATGCCGGCCCAGGTAACACGGGTCATGATAGGTGATTTTCTTCCTGTACTCCTTGGTGAGCTTTAATCTGCCCTCATTAATAAGCTCGAGTAAATATTGGGAGATATGAACCACCTCAAAGTTGGCCCTAAATTCGGTATACTCGTTGGTGAAAGTATGGTAGCAATGAGGCGAAGAAACCAGGATTTTCTTCACTCCATTATCAATAAAAGCTTTGATGTTTTCCCTGGCCAGGCGTTTGAATAATTCCTCATCGCCCGCCTTTCGGATGCTTTCTCCACAGCAGTTCTCCTTGGCACCCAGTATCCCAAAATTCACCCCCGCCTGGTTAAGAATATTGGCTGTGGCCGTGGCTACCTTTTTCAATCTTGAGTCATAGCTGGGGTAGCAGCCGGGAAAATACAAGATTTCCATCCCCTCGGTGAACGGTTTTACCGATAGACCTTCCGCCCACTCCGCCCTCTTGGCTCGTTCTTCACCCATAGGGTTGCCCTCGGCGCCGAGGCTTACGCTTACGGTGTGAATGGGAGGTGGGGAAATCCCGGCTTCCGAGGCAATCCGGCGAAAAGATACACTAACGTCCATCGTACCCACTCCCCGGGGGCACTGCTGAGGGCAGGCTCCACAGGTAGTACAACGCCATATATCTTCACCTTCTATCTCGGGCAAACCGAACGCAGCCTGTCGGACTATGTTGCGCATACTAAAGTTTCTAACCCGGTTCCACGGGCAAACAGTATCACATAATCCGCATTGATAGCATAATTTAAAGGCTTCGCCACCAGCCTCTTTTATGGCATCTATTGCCTCTTTGAAGGGGGCTACAGTCTCCACTATCTTTTTTGCTCCTCTTATCTCGCTTTAATGTTTTAGCCCTTGGCTAATCGGGCAACGGTATCCATTACCGTCTTGGCTCCATGCTTTTTTATTAATGATTCTAATCCTATCTCCATCTCCCTCGGATTCTCTTCTTCTTCCTCTTCCTCTTCCCTTTCCTCGTAAGTCAGGGCATCGGATAAGCACCACTGGACACACAGCGGCTCTGGTAGTGGCGGTTCTTCTTCACACATATCGCATTTTAGAGGGAGATCGGAATCAGGGTCTTTGAAAAGGTCCCGCGACGGGCAGGAAGCCCGGCAGAAGCTGCACTCGTCATATTCCTTGCCGTTAATCGTATAGGTGTCTCTGCCGTTACATTCAGCCTCGGTATACTCACCGGCTAATACCGGAACATAAATGTCTTTTAGTGGGTCAAAAAGCACCCGAATCCGAGACCTCTCCGGATTGGTGCTGCTATATTTTGGCTCAGCGTGAAAGGCGGAGCAGATTGCCTCACATGCCCGGCAGCCATTGCATTTATCGACGTCGATCTTGATTACCTTGACTTTTTTCATTTTTTAGAATCCTTCTTAGTCTTGGGTTTTGGCTGACTTTTTTCACCTTTTGGAGCACTCTTAGTTCCGGGGCTTGGCTGACTCGTTTCCTTTTTGGAAGCACTCTTAGCTACCTTCGCTTTTTTCTCTTTATAAACCCCTCTTTGTTCTAAGTCTTGGCCAACGTAATCCAAACCGAGTTCGTCTAAAGTCTCTTTGGTGGGAATACCGTTGTTATTCCATCCCTTAAATTTATAATACTCGTCAAGCAGTTTAGCTTCCATCTCAGGGTATCTCTTCCTCCAATGGTCCTCCGGAGGCTTCTCGTCCTTTCTCCTCATGCCTCTTCTTATATTAATGGCCCTGATTAAATTTCGGTTCCTGCTGGCTATTTGCCATAGTTTAGCTTCATCGATATCCAGCCCGGTGGCAAATGAGATAAAACTCGGCAAATTGTGTATATGATACGGAGGCTTAATGGGAAATGATGACAAACCGGCGCATATCCCGGTGGCGTCGTCAATATAATGCATAGTCTCCTGCCATTCGACAAGTTCACAGGATGCTTCAATAGTTGGGTAATATGGCAGTGTGCGTGGCTCCCAGTTCAAGACAAAGTCCTTAAACTCCTCCTTGGGAACCTGGACCCAATCCTTAACAAACTCCTCTCTCTCCTCTTTAGTAAGAAAAGGCGCCTGGGGTATCTGCCCTTCAATTTGGGTAATGTTGATTTTCTCACCTGTGGACCACATGATGTAATAAATAGGGTTCAGCACCCCTAGCTTGATAGGAATCTGCTCGTGCTTCTTAATAGTATTATGGTCGTAGGCCTCAGCCCCCTTGCCAATCTTTCGGGCCGCCCAATAAACACCATCGGCCAAAACATCTCCAATCCCTTCCCGCCGAACAATTTTCTCAAGTAACCAGAAGAATCTCTCCTCGTTATCGGACGGAAATCCGGGCAGGTCCTTGTCAGTCAAAATGCCAGCTTCATAAAGCTCAAGGGCGAAGGCCATAACCTGCGGGGTTGTGTATCCGTCCACTCCATACTCCTGGGCCAGACCAGCGATTTTAAAGCCAAAATCCAGGTCTGACATGGCCGCCATTGTATAAGTAAGTTTCGAGTAGCATTTCATCATGTATCTTTCAAGTTTCGGGTGGGTAATTATTCCCCCGCATTCCATCGAACAGTTATAGCAACTTATTAGCCGCTCCACCGCTTTGTCCTGAGTCTTCTTCCACTTCTTTTCGATTTCCTTGTTCCAGAAATCCTTCCTCCGGTGACGCGCGTTTCCCCAGGCGAAACTGGCAGTATGCCACTGCTCATCATGTATCGACATCTCCTGGGGTGACCCGAGCCCGGCTAAAATGGGCGGTACCCCCTTAATTGGATTTTCTTTTCGGTGCTTTATATATTCCAGCACCCCGTTGCAAAGCTCCATAAATTCAGCCGGTTGGGCAATATTGACGTCCTTTTTGCCACGAACAGCTATCGCCTTTAACCCTTTGTCTCCCATAACGGCGCCTATTCCGCCTCGGCTGGCGCTGGACCTGCCCTGCTCGATGGAAGCAAAATAGACCTTATTTTCACCGGCCAGACCAATAGCCGCCACCTGGGCTTTCGGCTCCTTCAACTCCTGTTTAATAAGTTCGGCCGTTGCAAGAGCGCCTTTACCCTTCAAATGAGTGGCATCGCGTATTTCTACTTTGTCACCGTTTATCCACAAATAGACCAGCTTGGGGGACCTGCCACGAATGATTACCTTGTCGTAACCGGCAAATTTCAGTTCTGGTGCCCAAAATCCTCCCATTATTGAATATGCCATTAACAAAGTCTGAGGAGAAAAGGTAGAAACAATGGTACGGTTAGCACCGGGAGCTGGTGTGCCGGCTAAAAGACCAGCGCTAAATATTAGTAGATTATCAGGAGAAAATGGGTCAACTTCAGGGGGAACCCTATCCCATAATATCTTGGCGTTAGTACCTAGACCACCTAGGTGAAGCTCAGTTAATCTTGAGTCAGACCCTTCCTTCTCAATGCTGCCTCGGGATAGGTCTATTTCTAAATTAACCCCTGTCTCTGCGTACCTCATTTTTTACCCCCGTAGGTTAGTTATCCTCTAAATAACCCCGCCGACAATGATACTACACTCTATCTACTCTTGTCAGTGCTCCGTTTTGCTCCCGCCTCTACAAGGTCTTTCGTGAGTATCTTTGGGCCCTTCTGTTTAAGTCTCCTGGCGCTTCGGTAGTTCTTGGACACTGAGTCGAAGTATTCATTGGCTTTCTCGGTGAGCAAGCCGCGGTATTCATTAAATAGAGCCGCTGCCTCAGGCCGCAACCAGTTCTCGGGGAGCAGTTCCAACGGCAGGTCCGGATCAAAGAAGGGCAACTTGCGGTATTCATGGATAAGCTTGAAACGGGCGACAAAACATTCGCTGGGTTCGATAGTTTCACCGGCCTGTAATCGCTTCAGGTGCTCTTCCAGCTTCGGGCGATACTCGGTCAGGAAATCGGTATACTTCTGGTGTATCTTGCCTAGGTCCCAGCAGTGGGAGACGATCTTCCTCGGGTCAGTACTGCCCTGATGTTGGGCATTGAAGATATTAACATATTCCCCAATATTGAACCTCTGCAACAGGCTCTTCACCTCTCTGGTCAGGTCATGTGGGGAAATCCAGGTGGCCTCGCCTAGAGCCCCATAGCCCAACCAGCCCAACTCAAGGCGCAACCTGTCCCTTCCCTGCCGCATGTTTTCCGGTATGGAGTAGGTAACAATATTCCAGTTGCCGTCCCAGTAGGAGTTCTTGCGCTGGAAAATGCGCTGTGCTCCCTCCGTCAGCAAGCTATGCCCCTCACTGGTCAGCGAGTAGTAGCTTTTACGGTTGGCACGCTTTGCCTTCAGGAGACCGGAACGGCACATCCTTGAAACCGCTGACCTGATAGCCTGTTCCGACAGGCCAAAATTACTCAGCAGTGTGACCAGACTGCCAATTCCGATCTCACCACCCCTATGTAGCACGTAATCACCATAAAGGGTCAGCATGGCTGCTCTAGGACCAAACATCAGTATGTCTCACATTCTATATTGCGTTAATTTCACGCTATATTAATATTATCTCATTTACCCGCCACCTCGTCAAGCCCCCAAAGGCCCTGACCCGAAGCTAGCCAACCAGCCCTAAAGCCGTTATACTTAGAGAAAGTCGGAGGCCACATAAAAATGTCAAAAGACAGCGGCATGGAGTGGATTGAATACACCAAGGTAAATGCCGAAGTTGCTAAGGCTAAGGAAAGAGTAGTAACCGAACTCGGTTTATCAATCATCGTAAACGGAAGGCATTTTGCCACAGCCATGATAACGCCTATGATGGAGGAGGAGTTTGTCATTGGGTATCTATTCGGGCAGGAAATTATAGAAAATATGGCCGACATAGCATCAATAACGGTAAAAGAGAATATAGCTGAGGTAACTTTGTCCAAGCAAGGAGACAAGGCAAAACGGTCTCCGGAAATACATTCCGATTTTAAGGTTAGTAGAGAAGATATATTCGACGGCGTCAACGCGATACTACAATCTAAAATATATGCCGAAACCGAAGCCATACATTCTGCCGGACTGTTTAGACGAGGGGCAAAACCAATTTGCATAGCCGAAGACGTTGGCAGGCACAATGCACTGGACAAGGTGATAGGCTACGCATTGATTAATAAGATTGATTTTAGGGATACATTTGCGACCTCAACCGGAAGGATGGTCTCTGACATGGTGTCAAAGATTTGCCGAGCCAATATTCCGGTTGTGGCGACAAAGACCGCGGTAACAAAGTTGGCCGTCGAAATTGGTGAAAGGTGCGGATTGACAATTATAGGATTTGTCAGGGATGTAGGAATGAAGATCAACACAGATACGGATGTAAGAATTGCCACTAAGAAGGGAATGAAAATTTACACGAATCCCCAAAGAATACTTGGCTAAACTCCCACCAGGTAAACTATAACATCGCCCACATTAGTCCCCGTGTCCCCGGTTATTAGCAGCGAATTGCCGATTTTCTTTAGCAGGTTATAGCTGTCGCACCTTTTGATGTAAGCGGCTATATCTAATTCTTTATCCCGTGCGCTTGTGAGCGAGTTCTGGTCGACGATAGCGCCGGCGACATCGGGCATAAAATCGGAGCCGTCGCTACCAACGCTAGCCACCACCCACTGGCCGGGATAATCTGCCATCGCCAGCAGCGAGACGGCGGCATAGTGCTGGTTCCGACCTCCCCTACCCGCGTCGGGGGGTAGCTCGATGGTTGTTTCACCGCCGATGAGCAGTATATTATATCCCGCGTGTTTGTGCTTTAATGCTTCCCTGGCTCTGGAACGGGCAACTTTTGCGGTGTCACCCGTCTGCTGGCCGGTTATGATATAGGGACTAAAGCCAAGTTCCTTAGCTTTGGCTGCCATCGCCTCTAGAGCCAGCTTGTTGTCGCCGATTATGTAGTTACGGCAGTTCTTTAGGACTTTGGGCGTCTCGGGGGTTTCACCACGTCGGCCTTTCTCGATGAAGTAAATTACGCTTTTCGGTGTCCTGGTTAGCAGATGGTATCGTTTCAGCACATTATGGGCGTCGGCGAAGGTGGAGGGGTCAGGAGTGGTGGGGCCAGAGGCGATAGTAGCCAGGTCGTTGCCGATAACATCGGATAGTATCAGGGAAATAACCCTGGCCGGGGAGTAAAAATCGCCCAACTGCCCGCCCTTGACCCGTGAAAGGTGCTTCCTCACGATGTTGATTTCGTCTATTTTTGCCCCCGAGCCGATAAGAAGCTCGGTGATTTTTTGCTTATCACTCAAGCTCACCCCCTCCACAGGGTAAGGCATAAGCGCCGAGCCGCCGCCCGAGAGCAGGCAGATGACGATATCATTTTCGGCTATCGCGTAGCGGTCTTTAAGAGCCAGCATTTCGCTAACGCCGTCGACGCCGTGCTGGTCGGGGGTGGGGTGGCCGGCAATTACAGCCTTAATCTTTTGTGTCTTAACCTGCCCGCCTTTGAAGTTGACCACGCCAGCAGTTATATTTTCGATGCCGATGATAGCCTCCAGGGCTTGCGCCATAAGCCCGCTTGCCTTGCCGCCGCCGACAACGAATATACGGTTCGCTGCTGACAGGGAGAAGCTATCGTCCTGTATCTTAATGGTGTGGTGGGGAGCATCATAGCTGACCGCTACCCTCATTATGTTCGGGGGCAGGACACGCTTGATACCCGCTTCAATAATCTGCAGAACCTTGTCTCTCGACCCGGTGGTGGCCAGCGCAGGGCGGTTTTTTATAATCATCGCCCCCTTATAATACACTAACCCCCTACCTCATGAAACCGACCTTAATCCCAAGCTTGACGTCAACTATGGATAACCTCTAAAATTGCCGAGGGGTCTTGGGCGGCGGTGGAACTCCAGAGAACGGAAACCAGCTTACTACTATGGCAGGAGAGACTTGGCAAAATTACAAAGAGGAGAAGCATTCTAAGCCATCCCCTTTGAAGGGTATCCGCGTGCTTGAGGTTTGCACCCTGCTTTTGGGTCCTGCCGGACCGGGTTTTCTGGCCGAGATGGGCGCCGAGGTCATCAAGTGCGAGTTTCCCCCTATGGGCGATACCTGTCGAGATTTGACCCCCTTCGGCTACCTGTTTCGAGAGCAGGGTCCGGCCTTCGCCCACATGAACACCAACAAATACTGGCTGGGGCTGGACTTGCATTTGACCGAAGCGCAGGAGGTATTTCGCGAACTCGCCGCCAAGGCTGACATCATCGAAAACAACCTGAGACCGGGGGTAATGGAGAGCTGGAATATCGGCTATCGTCAAATCAGGGAGATTAATCCCAGGATTATCTACATAGCCAAGAACGGCTTCGGCCAGTGGGGACAGTACGCCCGGGAGAACCGGCCCTCCAACGACGGCGCTTCGCAGGCGTTTTCCGGGTATGCCTGGCTTTCCAGCTTCCCCGGCCAGCCGCCGCTGAAAAGCCGCCTCTACATCTGCGATAACTACGGGGCGTTGACAGGTGAGCTGGCGGTATTAGCCGCCCTACACCATCGGGAAAAGACGGGAAAAGGACAGTTCATCGAGCTGTCGCAGAGTGAAGCCATTATGCGGGCAATGAGCTGGGTCTGGCCCTACCAGCAGATTACGGGCAAGACTGCCATGCCCTCCGGTAACCGTGACTTATCCGTCTGCCCCGCCGACACCTTCTACTGCGCCGACGACAGCTTCGTGGCTATTGCCGCCCTCTGGTATCAGGAGACAGGCATGATTTGCGAGCGCTTCGGCAGCCTGGACACCGCGGGATGGCTCTACTGTTTCGCGCCGACCAAGGACGGCGCCGTTTTCCTGGGGGGATTGAGGCTGGAGATGTGGCAGGCCTTCGCCGATATGCTGGGCAAGTGGGACGAGTGGGATGCCGCCAGCTGGACGACGCTGCAGGTCTTTATGCGCAAGGATGAGCAGCTGAAGTGGGCGCCCAGGGTCTTTGCCGAAACGCGTAAATACACTAACGACGAGCCGGTGGCTATGTCGATAGAGTACTCCCAGAAAGGGCGACTGGCTCCCATTACCACCGTGGTGGCGCCAGTTTGTTCTCCCCAGGAAGCGATGGAAGATGCTAACTGGCTGGAGCGGGGGATGTTCACCCCGGTCAAAGACCCGGTCTATGGGGAGGTTGTTGTCTGCCAGGCGCAGCACAAGATGACCAAAACCCCCATCAGGACGAAGTGGGTCTGCCAGCCGGTGGGTTATGATAATGAGCGTGTCTATAAAGAATATATGGGCTTCTCCCCTGCCCGCTTAAACGAGTTGAAGAAAGCGAGTATAATATAACTAAGGGAAATAATGGATTTAGCTAACCTGGTGGTGCTTATCAGAAGCGGCGGGGAGGTAGCCAGCGGGGTGGCCTATAAGCTGGCGCGCGCCCGCTTCCGTGTCTGCATGACGGAGACCTCTCAGCCATTGGCCGTCAGCCGCGGGGTCGCCTTTTGCGAGGCAATATATGACGTGGAGAAAGAGGTCGAGGGGATAACAGCCAAACGGGTGGAATCGCCGGAACAGATTGCTGGGGTATGGCGCCAGAACAAGCTACCTATCATCGTCGACCCCGATGCCCTGGTAAAAGACATGCTCAAACCCGTGGTGCTGATTGACGCCCTGATGGCCAAGCAAAATCTGGGGACGAAGATTAGCGATGCCCCACTGGTCATCGGGTTGGGGCCAGGCTTTCAGGCGAAAGAGGATGTCCACGTGGTGGTAGAGACCAACAATAGCGAGCGCCTGGGCCGTGTAATCGTATCCGGCACAGCGGAAGCGGACACCGGAATCCCTATCGCCGTCGGCGGCTTGACCGCAGAAAGGGTGCTGCATTCCCCCAGCGACGGCCAGTTCCTGACCGCCAAAGAAATCGGAGACATGGTAGCAGCGGGCGAGGTGGTGGCTTCGGTGGCCGCTCAGTCCCTCAAGGCGGAGATAGACGGCGTGGTGCGGGCCCTGCTCAGGAACGGCACGATGGTGGGGAAGGGGACCAAGCTGGGCGAGATTGACCCTTCGGGGGACAAAGAAGCCTGCTATACCATCAGGCCCCGGGTGAGGGCGATTGCGGGCGGGGTTTTAGAAGCGATACTGATGCGCTTTAATGTTTAGGAGAGAGCCAGAATGACCGATATCTATCAGGAAATCGTTAAAATCAAGGAAGAGGGCCAGGAAGCGGCGCTGGTCACTATTGTCTCCACCTCCGGTTCTACGCCCCGCGAAGAGGGCGCCAAGATGCTGGTCAAGCCCGATGGCGCTATCGTCGGCACCATCGGCGGCGGCACTTTAGAAGCTCAGGTTATCGAAGAGGCTATCAAGGTAATCAAGCAAGGCAAGCCCAAGCATTTGCACATGAGCCTGACGGCTAAAGAAGCCGAGGAGGCAGGAATGATATGCGGCGGTGACTTGGAGGTCTTCATCGAGCCTATATTGACGACACCCACGCTGTTTATCTTTGGCGGCGGCCATATTTCGCTACCGCTGGCTAAGACGGCCAAGCTGCTCGGCTTTAAGATTGCCGTTATCGACGACCGTGCCGAGTTCGCCAACACCGAGAGGTTCCCTGAAGCCGAAATGGTGCTGGCCGACGACTTTACTAAAGCTTTCTCTAAACTAAAGATAGACAAGACAAGCTACATCGTCATTGTTACCCGCGGCCATCAGCACGACGAGCTGGTGCTGGACATGGCGCTGGGCACTCCGGCTAAATATATCGGCATGATTGGCAGTAAGACCAAGGTTAAGGCCACATACTCTCACCTGCTGGCTAAGGGAGTACCCAAAGAGAAGCTGGATAGCGTCCATTCCCCTATCGGGCTGGAGATAGGTGCCCAGACCCCCGAAGAGATAGCCGTCAGCATTCTGGCGGAGATAGTAAAGGTCAAACGCTCGGCTTAAGAGGTGTATGGTCGGGGTGGGCGGATTTGAACCGCCGACCTCAGCGTCCCAAACGCTGCGCGCTAGACCAACTGCGCTACACCCCGCATCACAGAGTATAGCAAGGCGATGACTAAGGGTCAATGCGTGGGATTAAAGAGGGGTTAGTCGCGGCAATCGGGGCAGTTGTCGAAGGCGTCGGGGGCAAGCCCCGCCTTCTTGATGATATAGTCCAGCTGAGCCTGGGGGGCAAAGTACCGGCCGCATTTCTGACACTTCTTTAGCTTGAATTCCATCTTGTTGTTGGGCCAGTAGATGTGCCTGGTGTCGCCGACATCCTCGAACTTTATGGCGTCAACGGGGCAGACATAGGCACAGGAGCCGCAGCCGATACAAACGTTAGAGTCTTCAAAGTACGGGGTAGCCAGGGCGCGGTCGACGCCGCGGTTGACCAGGCTGATGGCTGAGACGCCGACAACCTCCTGGCAGACCCGGACGCACAGGGCGCAGAGCATACAGTCGTTGTCGTCCAGCTTGAAACTAGTCTTTTCGACGCCCAATTTACGGGTTAAATCCTGTACCGCCTTGTTGTTGGGACAGCGGGCCAGGAGCAGTTCCATGAGCATCTTGCGGTTACTGGCGATTCTTTCCGAGTCGGTCTTCACCTTCAACCCTTCCGCCACCTCGTAAAGGCAGGAAGCTACCAGTCTTTCCCGTCCGTTCTTAGTAACCTCGACCAGGCAGAGGCGGCAGGCACCGTAATCGGTCACCTCTTCGTGGTGGCAGAGAGAGGGTATGTAGATGTTGTTATCCTGGGCTGCCTCCAGTATGGTGGTCCCCTCTTCGGCTTGAATCTTCTGGCCGTTAATTGTCAGCTTGACCATTTTCACTTCCTTATTACCGCTCCGAGCTTGCAGACGTCATAGCAGGCGCCGCACTTTATGCACTTCTCCTGGTCCAAGACCACGGGCTTCTTCTTACCCATATCGGTTATCGCCTCGGACGGACAGGCTTTGACACACAAGCCACAACCGGGGCACTTTTCTTCGTCGATAGAATAGGTCACCAGCGCCTTGCAGACACCGGCCGGACAGCGCCTGTCCTTAATGTGGGCTTCGTATTCATCTCTAAAATAGCGCAGGGTGGTTAAGACGGGGTTGGGGGCGGTGCTGCCCAGGGCGCAGAGCGAGGTGTCGATAAGCGTGGCTGACAGGCGTTCCAGAAGCTTGATATCGCCTTCCTTGCCCCTGCCCTCGGTGATGTCGGTCAGTATCTGGCTCATCCTTTTCAAGCCCTCTCGGCAGGGCAGGCACTTGCCGCAGGACTCGCCCTCCAGGAAGTTGACGAAGTATTTGGCGATATCAACCATACAGGTGTTCTCGTCCATGATAATCATGCCACCCGAGCCCATCATCGAGCCGGCTTTGTCCAGCTCGTCGAAGTCAACGGGCAGGTTGAGCAGGCTTTCGGGGATGCAGCCGCCCGAAGGGCCGCCCGTCTGTACCGCCTTGAACTTCTTGCCGTCGGGGATGCCGCCGCCGATACCGTAGATAATGTCCTTCAGGGCGACTCCCATGGGAACTTCGATAAGGCCGGTGTTGTTAATCTTGCCCACCAGCGAGAAAATCTTGGTTCCCTTGCTGCCCTGGATGCCTATCTTGCCGTACCAGTCGGCGCCGTTCTTAATGATTAACGGGACATTAGCCCAGGTCTCTACATTATTAAGATTGGTCGGTTGCTCCCATAAGCCTTTCTCCGAGGTATGGACGTATTTCGCCCTCGGCTCGCCGACCTTGCCCTCCAGCGAAGCCATCAGCGCCGTCGATTCACCGCAGACAAAGGCGCCGCCACCACGGCTTATCTTGACGCTGAAGTCGAATCCGGAGCCCAGTATGTTCTTGCCCAGCAACCCCAGCTTTTCCGCCTGCTCAATGGCTATCTGGGCGTTCTTTACCGCCAGCGGGTACTCATTGCGGACGTAGATATAGCCCTGATGGCCGCCGATGGCGTAAGCGCCGATAACCATCCCCTCCAGAACGCTGTGGGGGTTGCCCTCCATCAGGCTCCGGTCCATGAAAGCACCGGGGTCGCCCTCGTCGCAGTTACAGATGATATACCTGGTATCGCCCTCGGCGTTGCGGCAGGTCTCCCATTTTGTAGCAGTGGGGAAACCGCCACCACCCCGCCCGCGTAGTCCCGCCTTCTTGACCTCGGCGATGACCGCCTCGGGTTTCATGGAAAGGGCTCTAGCCAGGGCGGTGTAGCCGCCGATAGCCAGGTAGTCTTCAATGACATTGGGGTCGATTAAGCCGTTATTACCGAAGACGAGCCGTTTCTGCTCCTTGTAGAAGGGAACCTCGTGCTCATAGGTTATCTTCTTGCCGGTAGCGGGGTCGGTATAGAGCAGTCGGTCAATGATTTTGCCCTTGACCACGGTCTCGGCGATTATCTCGGGGATATCCTCCGCCTTTACCTGTTGGTAGAAGATGTTCTTGGGCTTGATGACCACCACCGGCCCCTTTTCGCAGAAGCCGTGGCAGCCGGTGACCTTTATATCTATCTTAGCGCCCAGTTTCTGGCGCTTAATTTCCTGCTTAAAGGCGTCGGTGACGCCCTCGCTGCCGAAAGAGTGGCAGCCGGTGCCGCCACAGACCGTTATACAGGGCTTCTGGGCATCCCTTGCCTTGATTATAGACGCCCTCAGCGCTTCCAGCTCCTGCGGCGAGCTCAGCCGATTATTGCTTTGTTTGGCCATTTAATCGTAACTCTCCAGCAAAGCTTTCACCTTATCGGTCTTCATCTGCCCCGAATACTTACCGTCAATGACCACTATCGGCCCCAGGGCGCAGGCGCCGACGCAGTTGACAGTCTCCATGGTGAACCTGAAGTTTTCGGTCGTTTCGCCTGGTTTTATGTCAAGTTGCCGCCCTATTTCCTCGAGGACTCTACCGGCTCCCCTGACGTGGCAGGCGGTGCCCAGACAGACGTTGATTATGTGGCGTCCCCTCGGTTTGAGACTGAAGGCCTTAAAGAAGGTGGCGACGCTGTAGACCTGGGTCATCGGTATGTCCAGCCCTTCACTTATCTGGTTCAAGGACTCTTTGGGCAAGTAATTATACTCCGCCTGGACGTCCTGCAGGATGGCTACCAGCATGCCCTTGTCGCGCTCATAGCTGTCCAGTATTGACATTAGCTTCTGCTTGGTCGGCTTACTTGCTGTCGGCACTTGCCTTCTCCTTAAGCTCAGCGTAATCAGCGGTCACCCGCTTTTGTATCTTCTCGATTAAGTCCTCAGACAGGTGCCGGAACCTTCCTTGCAATTTCAGGTAGTCGACAACGGGCCTGAGTTCGGGAAAATCGAAGTTCAGCTTGTATTGGCCGTTTTCCACTTCGTAGAGGGGGAATATGCCTGTCTCCACCGCCAGACGTCCCATCCTGACCGTTAAATCGGTGGGGCATCTCCAGCCGGTGGGACAAACCGAAAGTATATGAACGTAGGCGGGGCCGGGGGTCTCCGCCCCCTTCTTTACCTTCTCAATCAGGTCGAAGGGATAGCTGGGACAGGCGGTAGCCACATAGGGGATATTGTGGGCGGCGGCAATCGCCGGCATATTCTTCTTCCAGCTCATCTGACCGATGCTCTGCTTACCCACGGGGGAGGTGGTGGTGGCGGCGCCGTAGGGCGTAGCCGAGGAGCGCTGGATACCGGTGTTCATATAGGCTTCGTTATCGAAGCAGAGATAGAGGAAGTTATGCCCTCTCTCCATGGCGCCCGATAGCGCCTGTAGGCCGATATCGCTGGTGCCGCCGTCGCCGGCCATAGCCACCACGGTGATATCCTGCTGGGCTATCCGGCCCTTCTTCATCAGCATCTTTAGTCCCGATTCAATGCCCGAAGCCACGGCGGCGGAGTTCTCGAAGAGGGTATGAATCCAAGGAATCTTCCAGGAGGTGGTGGGCAGTGGGGAGGAGACTATCTCCATACAGCCGGTGGCGCTGGCGATAATGACATTCTGCCCCAGCGCCTTGCAGGCGAGCCTGACTGCCAGCGCTTCACCGCAGCCGATACAGGCACGGTGGCCGGGGACAAAGGTATCCTTTTTAGTTACCAGTCGGGGAACATAGACATTATAGTTCTGCATCAGTCCCTCACCCCAAATATCTCGAACTCGTTCTCGCTGCCCTTCTGCGAGATTTCAATCCCTTTATTTATTATCGTCTCGAAGCCGGCCGGGGTGATGTCTCTGCCCCCCAACCCAGCCACGAAGCTGACGACCTTGGGTTTCTTAGCTTCGCCGTATAGAGCCGACCTCACCTCGGAGCAGACGGGCCCACCGGGGCCGCCGAAGGAGAGCGCCCTATCGACAACAATGAGGGTTTCGGCATCCTTGACCGCCTGGCGGAACTCCTCGAAGGGGAAGGGACGCCAGAGGCGTAACCTTACCACCCCCACCTTCCTGCCCTCATCCCTCAGCTTATCAATGACCGTCATCGCCGTCTCGCTGAAGCTGCCCATAGTCAATAGCAGCACCTTGGCGTCTTCGGTCTTATAGCTTTCCACCGGTGAGTAATGGCGTCCCAAAGCCTTGCCGAACTCATTCCAGGTCCGGAGGATTACCTCTTTGGATGCTCTCAGGTTGACTTCCTGCGCCCACTTTGCCTCCGGGTAGGTGATGGGTGGAGCGAAATCCCCCATCGTTACCGGTTTATCGGGGTGGAGGGGCAGGGGGTATTTATTGGGCGGCAGGAACTTATCGACAACGCTCTGTTCGGGGAAGACTATCGGTTCGATAACGTGGGAGAGATGGAAGCCGTCGAGGTGAACCATTACCGGCAGCAAGACCTTCTGGTCTTCAGCGATGCGGAAAGCGCAGAAGACATTATCCACCACTTCCTGCCCGTTTTCGGTAAATATCTGAATCCAGCCGGTATCGCGAACGGCCATAACATCGGAGTGGTCGCCCCAGACGCTTAAGGGAGACGACAGCGCCCGGTTAGCCACCGTCATCACCATGGGCAAGCGCATGGACGAGGCGACATACAATACCTCGTGCATGAGCTCCAGCCCCTGCCCGGCCGTGGCGGTAAAGGTCCTGGCGCCCGTAGCCGCCGAACCGAGACAGGCGCTCATCGCCGAGTGCTCCGATTCAACGGGAATATAGGCGGCGTCCAATTCGCCGTCGGCTACCAACTCCGCCAGGTGCTCAACAATGTGGGTCTGGGGGGTGATGGGGTAGGCGGCGATGACATCGGCATTAGCCAGCTTGACCGCTTCGCCAACAGCTACCGATACCTCCATGCCCACTTTCTTGGCCATTATTCCTCCTCCAAGACCATAGTTATTACCCGGGTCGGGCATTCACGGGCACAGATGCCGCACCCCTTGCAGTAGAACATATCGGCTTCGAAATAACCATCACTATTCTGCCAGATACAACCCTCGGGGCAGTAAATCTGGCAAAGCCCGCACTCAATACACTTGGTGAAATCGTAGGTGGGCCGCTGCGAGCGCCAGTCGCCTGTCTTGTACTGAGCCGCGTTTCCGGGCTCGGTGACGATGGCGCCTATTTCCAGGTCTTTCCAGGTTAGTTCACCCTCTGGCTTGGTCAATACCCTACTCCTTTAGCTCGGTTTCCTCATATGCCCTTTTCATGGCATTGACGTTTCTTTCCGCCAGGCGGCCGAAGCGATGGTTTAGCGGCTCGACCAGGGACTCCAGTTTCACGACGTCAGTGGCTCTGAGCAGCGCACCGACCATGGTGGTATTGGTAATGGGCACGCCCAGCGTTTCGCGGGCGATAGTGGTGGCGTCAACCTTAGCCAGCCTACCCTTGGTCTTGAGATTCTTCTCGATTTCGGCAAAGGGCTTCTTGGTATTGATTATTACAATGCCGTTTTTCTTTAGCCCCGCGGCGACATTGACGATGGTGAGCAATCCGGGGTCGAGTACCACCACGACATCGGGGTCGGTTATCTCGGCCCTTATCCGTATCGGTTCCTGGCTGTCTATCCTGACGAAAGCCAACACCGGCGCTCCCCTACGCTCCGGACCGAAGCTGGGAAATGCCTGGGCATACTTGCCCTCGCTTATTGCCGCCTGTGCCACCAGTTCGGCTGAGGTAACCGCCCCCTGCCCGCCGCGGCCATGCCACCTGATTTCTATAAGTTGGCTTTTAGCTGTCAATTTATAGTCTCCTAAATATACAAAGCGCCCCTGGAGCGACTCGAACGCTCGCACCCAGCTCCGGGGGCTGGTGCTCTATCCAACTGAGCTACAGGGGCGAGAACGATTATATATGATAACCTATAACTCAAGGACGATGCAAATTTCTAAGCCTCTCCCGGCACGGCTTTCACCACCAGCACCGGTATCGGGCTGTCCTGCATAACCTTCTGGGCGGTGCTGCCGAAGACCCATTTCGTCATGCCCGAGTGGCCGTGAGTGGATATAGCAATCAGGCTGGCTCTCTTTTTCTTGGCGTAGTTAAGGATTTCCTTGGCGACTTCGCCCGACCTGATTTCAACCTTTAGTTCGCCTTTGCCCCTTTGCAGCCGTTTATAGACCTTGTCCAGGTATGTCTTGGCCTCCGCCCTGAAGGTCTCCATTTCCGGTTCGGGGTAAAGGATATAGTCCAGGCCGCCAACGGTGCGGAGATGCCTTCCCTTCGGCACCACATCCAGCAAGATAACCTCAGACTCCAGTCGGGACTTAAGCTCCTTGACCCGGGTTATGGCGGCTTCGCCAGCTTCGGAGCCGTCCAGGGGCAGCAGAATACGGCTTATCAGGTGCTTCTCCTTGGTCTTGCGTCGGCGTTTGCTCTCCTTGATGAGCAGCAGCGGCACACCGGTGGCATCAATCACCTTACTGGCTATGCCCGAGCTTCCGCGAGAGGCCATAATGATGAGCCTGATATCATTTTTCTCGGTGTATTTGACAATCTCCTCAGCCGGTTTGCCCGATATGACCAGAGGGCTGACCTTTTTAAGCTGCTTCTTCATCTGCCCGGCTAGTTTTTCCAGGTAGAGCTGATGCATATGTAGGTGCTCGTCATCAGCCGGCTCACCAACATAGAGCAGTATAAGCTCGGAATTGAAGGCACTGGCTAGCTCCCGGGCATAAGGCAGAGCCAGCTCAGCCAGGTCGGAGCCGTCTATAGGAACCAGAATCTTCTTCCACATTTTCCACCTCCTCTAGGCGTATCTTATCACTAAATACAGCCAGCATAAGCTGACCACCATCAGCATGGCGGGAATAGCATATTTGCAGAACCTGCCCCAGCTGATGGGATAACCCTCTTTTTCAGCAATGGCGGTGCCGACGACATTAGCCGAAGCGCCGATAGGGGTGGCGTTGCCGCCGATGTCGGTGCCCAGCGCCAGCGTCCAGGCCATAGGATGCAGGTCCAAGGTAACCGAACGGGAAAGGTTCTGGATTACGGGGACCATAGTGGCGGCGAAGGGGATGTTATCCACTATTGCCGAGGCAAAGGCGGATATCCAGAGGATAAGCGGTATCACCAGCACCAGGCTGCCGCCGGAGACATTGCCAATATAGCTGGCTAGCATCTCCAGCACGCCCGTCTCTTCCAGACCGCCGACGCAGATAAACAACCCGATAAAGAAGAGCAGAGTCCGCCAGTCTATGCGGCTGATAATATGCAGGGCTTTCCGGCTCGCCGCCAGCATGGTAATAGCGGCGGCGATAACGCCGATTAGCGCCATTGACAAGCCGGTTTCGGCGTGGGTAACTATCAGCACGATTATGGCGATAAAGATGGCGGCGTTGATACGGAAGAGGCGTGGGTTGATAATAGCTTCGCTGGGCTGGGGATACTTCGTAGCGGGGGTATCCGGCTTACCCTGGGAGCTGGTGAGCACCTTGCGGAAGGCGAAGTAGAAGAAGACCAGGGCAAAGGCCATACCTATCCAGGCGATAACACCGGTATTAAAGACAAAGTCGGTAAAGTTATAGCCGAGGGCGGTGCCGATAATGATATTGGGCGGGTCGCCGGACATGGTGGCGGCGCCGCCGGTATTGGCGGCAAAGATTTCGGCGATTATCATCGGCACCGGGTCGAATTTAAGCAGGCGCGCCAGCTCGATGGTGACCATAGCCAGGAAGAGGAGCACGGTTATGCTGTCGATAAACATGGAGAGGAAGCCAGAGAGCAGCATAAAGACAATCAGAATAGGCACGACCTT
>Ga0315555_1000953_pt1 | contig 20977 bp, 13 predicted proteins | sample SalMarSW160380MG_FD_202113 | JGI IMG/M metagenome (GOLD analysis project Ga0315555, IMG submission 202113) | Salt marsh sediment microbial communities from the Plum Island Ecosystem LTER, Massachusetts, United States - Salt Marsh Sediment SW1603-80 ... | reverse complement strand
CTGGGCCCCGAAAACCTTGGAGATATTCGTCAGGAAGCCCTGCTCGACCAGGCGAAGGCCGAGATTCAGCGATCGAGGGAGGCCTATGCGGAATCGGGTATACGTCTTCGAATGCTTGCCGGTACTCCTGGTGAAGGTCTCGACCAGGACGCGGCACCCGTCGGCGCCGCCGCTTATCCTGCGGTCGACCATGAAGCCGCCGGGCGTGAAGCTGAGCCGCAGGACGGACGCCGCCTTGGCCCAGCTTTCGTTGACGAGCTTCGACTGCTTGACGTTGTAGGCGATGATGATGCCGACAACGATGGCTACCAGGATGAAGAATTCCATATTCGCGGGTCCCCTTGCCCCTTTGTTCAGGGCATAGTATGCCAGATAACGGTGCTCGGGGCAAATGGCAGTTGAACTTTTCGGGGGCTGATGCGACTACCTCTGTAGAGGGCGAGAAAGACTCGAATGGAAACGGGAGGATACGAGATGCGAGACCCCTACTTCCCCGAAGAGATGCGGAATGCGCCGTCGCTGGACCCGGGCTTCCGGCCGAACGAGATACGCCGCCGTCACGCGCTGCTGATAAACCCGTTCTACCCCAAGGACCCCCTGGCGAGCTTCGGCAAGCACGTGCTGACCCCGTCGCTGGCCCTCACCAGCGTCGCGGGGGCGACCCCGCCGGCATGGACGGTGCAGTACTGGGACGAGAACATGCTGCAGGGCCCGCCGCCGCGCGACCCGTTCCCGCAGGTGGTGGGCATCACGGTGCATCTCACGTTCGCCCGGCGCGCCTTCGAGCTGGCCCGCTGGTACCGCCGCCGCGGCGCCAGGGTGGTCCTCGGGGGACTGCACGTGCAGTCGTGTTCGGAGGAGTGCGCCCCGCACGCGGACGCGCTTGCCCTCGGTGACGGGGTCCGGGTGTGGGGGAGGATCCTCAGGGACGCGGACGCCGGACGGCTCCGTCCCCGGTACGAGGGAAGCTACGCCTCCGCGTACCGGAGCGACCCCCTGCCACGGCGGGATGTTGTGCCCCGCCGGCAGTTCCTCACCACCGCGAGCGTGATCGCGACGCGCGGCTGTCACAACCGGTGCCGGTTCTGCTACCTTTCGACGAAGGGGCTTCACATGCCTCACCGGGCGCGGGACCCGGAGCAGATCGCCCGGGAGATCGGGAGCGAGGACCAGCCGTACGCCGTCTTCATCGACAATAACCTGGGGTCCGACCCCGGATACCTCCGCGACCTGTGCCGGGGCATCCGCCCGCTCGAGAAGATCTGGAGCGCGGCGGTGTCGCTGGACGTGACGGACCGTCCGGACGTGGTGAGAGAGATGGCGCTTTCCGGATGCACCGGCGTGTTCATCGGCTTCGAGTCGCTCAGCGGCGACAACCTTGACGACGCGCGGAAGAATAGCCCGCGGCCGGCCGATTACGCCCGGCGGGTGCAGATCTTTCACGAGAACGGCATCCAGGTGAACGGCAGTTTCGTGTTCGGGTTCGATCACGACCGTCCGGACGTGTTTGAGCGGACCGTCGAATGGATCGAGGCGGTCCGGCTGGAGTGCGCCACGATGCACATTCTCACGCCGTACCCCGGCACCCCGTTGTTCCGTCAGCTCAAGCGGGAGGGGCGCCTGCTCCACCGCGACTGGTCCCGCTACGACACGTCGCACGCGGTGTTCCGTCCGGCGCTCATGACGCCGGAACGGCTTGAGGAGGGTTACGCGTGGACGTACAGGCGCCTCTTCTCGCACCGTTCCATCTGGCGGCGCCGGCCGCGCGGCCTGGCTGCCGTGCCCGCGTACCTTGGGATGTCGTACCTGTACAAGCGCTCCAACCGGATATGGAGCTTTCTCATCCGTCACCGGCTGACCGGGATCGTGTGGCGGCCGCTCATCGAGTTTTCGCGCGCGCGCCACGTCCGGTTCAGGGAGAAGCTGGCGGCCCGGGTGCACGGGAAGCGAGTCGCCTCCAGCGTGCTTGCGGGAGGGGTGTAATGGATGCTACGTTCTGTTTGAAAACGAGGGCACATGAAGGACTCCGTCAGAAAAGCCACCGGCCGCCTTCTGGAGCAGGCGCTCGTCATACGCTGCCAGGCGCGCGACGACGCCGCGTTTGAGGAACTGGTCGAGATGTTCGGAAAGCGGCTGTCCTACTACGTCGAACGCCTTGTCGGCGACCGGCACGACGCGGACGACGTGATGCAGGACGTATGGGTGGACGTTTACCGATCGATCCCCCGTCTGAAGAGTCCGAAGGCGTTCCGCGTGTGGCTCTACCGCATCGCCCGCGACAAGGTCTACACGATGTTCCGCACGCGAAGCCGGTGGATGAAGATCGCGGACGATACGGAGCTTCCCGTCGACATCCAGGACGAGCCGGAGTTCCACGCGGACAACGCGGCGCGCATCCACGCCGGGCTCGCCGCGCTGCCGCCGGGGCAGAGGGAGGTCCTGGTGCTGAGGTTCATAGAAAACATGTCCTACGAGGAGATCGCCGGTGCGACGGGCTGCCGGCTGGGAACGATACGGTCCCGGATTCACTACGCGAAGCGAACGCTTCGAAAAAACATGGAGGAGGCAAACAATGGGTAATGGAAACGACCTGGGAAGACAGCTTCTGGAACAGAATGCAGAGGGGACGCCCCCGGCGGGGAGGGACGAAAGGCTCCCGAAGAGGGTCAGGCACGCCAAGCAGACGGCGTGGTTCCTGGCGGCGCTGACGGTTGCGCTCTGGGCCGCGGTGGCGCTCGGCGCGGCGTGCTACTGCTGGTGCTTCATGACGTACATCTTCCCTCTGCTGAAGCTTCTTGCCACCGCATCGCCGGATACGCAGGCGGCGCTGTCCGACGTGGTATGGAACGAGCTGCAGCTTACCGGGGAGGCGACACTGGTGGGCACGTACCTGTGGGCGGTGCTGGTGGTGATGGCGGCGGTATGCACCGTGCTCTTCATACTGGCGTCGCGCAGGGCCACGCTGCGGCAGATACACGGCAGTCTCGCCGAGCTTTCCGACCAGCTTCGCGCCATCTCCGAGAAGTAGGGACAGCTTCGATCTCGTTCTTGACGTGTATATTTTGACAATATACACTATTCATCATGGTAGCGACGGTATCGATACCCGAATTCGAAGGCTTCGACTGGGACGAAGCCAATGCCGGGAAGAACTGGAAGAAGCACCGGGTGACCCCGGGCGAGGCGGAACAGCTGTTTTTCAATGAGCCGCTCGTTGTCGCCGGGGACGAGACCCATTCGAAGAAAGAGAAGCGGTTTCGGGCGCTGGGCCAGTCGGATGACGGGAGACTGCTGTTCGCGGCCTTCACCGTGCGCAGGAGACGTATTCGAGTGATATTCGTGAGGGACATGAACCGGAAGGATAGGAAGGTGTACAGGTCGCCATGAAGAAGATTCCAAAATTCAAGAACGAGGACGAAGAAAGAAAGTTCTGGGCAAGCCACGACTCCACCGAGTATGTAGATTGGAGCAAGGGCGCCAGGGCAGTGTTCCCCAATCTCAAGCCGTCAACCAAGACCATCTCGCTTCGTCTGCCGCAGTCCATGCTGGAGGAACTGAAGCTGCTGGCAAACAAGAGGGACGTGCCGTATCAGTCCTTGCTGAAGATGTTTCTGTCTGAAAGAATAGATGAGGAGATCGGCCGGCATCAGCCGAGGCCGGGTCTAGGCGTCGCGGAGCGCCGAATCGGATACCGGCCGAGGAAGAAGAAATAGGGTATACTGTTCCCGTGGTTTCCGTCGGATAGAAGGCCGTAATTGGGGGAGGCGGTGGAATGGAATCACGTCTGGTTCGCGTTCTTCTCTGGGCGGTCGTACTGGTATTTCCGGGCCTGTGGGCGTTCGCGATCTTCTCTGCCATCGTACTCCCCCAGCCCGAGACACGGAAGGAGGTCTCCGGCGACCTCCCCGTTGCGGCGGGCGCGGTAGAGCCTTCGGCAGAATCGGCGCCCGCGGCAGAACCGGAGCCGATCGGAAAGCAGGAGGTCCCTGCCGAACCCGAGCCCCCGGCGGCACAGGAGCCGCAGGTGGAACCCGCGATCCCGCCGCGGACCGTTGCCGTGCCGGAGCCCGTTCCTGAGCGGGAACCTGTCGCGGAGCCCGAGCCTCCCGCGGAGGCGGTTCCTGCGCCCGAAGGAGTTCTGCCGACTCGAACGTACGACGTGAGCTGGCTGCCGAAGCACACGGAACATGCCAATGTTCTGTTCCGCTCTCTGGACTTTGTGGAAGATTCGTCCGATTTCAGCTTCGGGAGATCGGAAGATTCCGTGACCGTTTCCGCTTCTCCTAAAATGCACGCGATCATGAAGGAGTATCTGGACCATCTCAAACAGGCCCTCGAGAGACAGGCTGAACTCATCCGACGGGATCGGGTCAATGATATCCTCCGGTCGTACCGGGTGTCCCTGGAGTTCAAGGAGAAATCGCTGCGGGATGCAGTCGACGTGCTCGTCAGGATGACCAGGGAGGCGTTGAAAGGTCCGGATGAAGGCAACACGTTTCTTCTGTCCGATCCGGACAGGGCCAACATGAGCGGCAAGCTGTCCTTTGTCACGGGCGGACCGGGCGAGTACGAGGGGGAGAAAGTGTCCCTGTACGTCAGAGACATGTCTCTCCACAACGCCTGGAGCTGGCTTGCCGCGTTGTCGGGAAAGAAATGGGGACTGAAGGATGATGCACTGCGGTTCGGCGCCGAAACGGTTGAAGGCCCGATGCTGCGGGTCTACCCTCTTCACGATATCATGACGGCCCCTGACTGGGTGCCTGAGAAGATGCGGTATGATATCACTCCGAGGATAACGATAATCGACGCACTGCAAGACAACTTCCGCACTTCCTGGTACGATCCGAATCGGCTCGAATACCAGGGCGACTGGTTCTACGTCGTCAATACGCGCTCGATGCATATGAAAGTCAGTGAGATGCTGGCTGAGTTCAGGCGGGCCCTGGGAAGACGCGGGGGCGGAAGATTGGAGTACGGTCCCGTTCTGGACGAGACCACGGCCGGTCCAGCCGGTTGGAGCGGGCCCGGCTGGAAGAGACGTCTCCGCAGGACTATTGCCTCGCAGCGGGTAAACGCCGGCAGTCAGACTGTCGGGGAACTCATGTACCGGCTGACGGAGGCAATCGGCATGACGTTCATCGTGAAGAAGCCTGAGGCGGATAGGTCCATCGAAGTTCCGTTCGCCAGACGAGCGTCGCTCGTCCACGTGATGGATTGGATGGCCCGGTCCGCCGGTCTTGCCTGGAGGGTCAGGAACGAAGCGGTATGCCTTGCGGGAGAAACGGTGGATGATCTTACGCTGAGACTCCATGCTCTCGACGACCTGGGAGAGTATGTGCTTCGCGACAGCGAGCAGGTGAAGAAGCTAAGGGTCAGCGATCCGGAGCTTGCCGCCGAGATCGGTCCGGAGCGGGTGTGGGACGGCTTCGAGCCGGAGACGGTGCTGGAATACGCGAGACGAGCCGTTTCCCTTCCTGAAGAGAACTCCAGAGTCGGTCTTGCCAGAGGCCAGCTCATGGTTTTTCACACGCCTGAAGCCCACGCGAGAGTGGCTGATCTTCTGGAGCTCATGCGCGAGGCCAGGGAGCTTCCCGCGACGGCGGTATGCACGAGAGGGATTTCCGTTGGCCCTCTGCCCGGATGCAGCAGCGATCTCGGGAGAGGTCCTCGAGGAGTATCCTTGAAGGACCTGGAGACGAAGTTCGTCACGGTGGATTACGAGGATATGCAGCTCGCGAAGGCGGTGGAGGACCTGTCGGACAGGACCGGAGTCGGGTTTCTCGCTGCGCTGCCCGAAGGCGTTGATCCGCCGGTCACTCTGAGCGTGAGAGGAACGCCTCTGAGGGACGTGCTGGACATGATTGCGCAGGTCACTGCCGTTGCATGGCGGCTGGAACAGGGCGATATTCTCATGGCGCCGAGACTGCCGGCGAGGCCCGTTCTTCGTATATATCCCATCGACTGGTTCCTGAAGGCCGATCCGAAGCATGTAGAGGGCATGGACATCATCCGAGGGATTAACAGTATCGAACCGGACTCGTGGAGGGATCCCCACAGGGTGGAATGCCATGCCGGGTTCCTCTTCATTGAACACGGCAATGATGTTCACGAGAAGATAATGCACTGCATCGACGCGTTTCGCTCCGAGATCGAGTCAAAAGCGAAGAATCGTCCATCCGGGGCGCGGTCGACAGAAGACGGTCCGGCTCGTTCGAGACGGGACCGGAGCAGAAGGCGCCGCTAGGCTGAAGCCCGGTTCCCGTGGCAGGAGCCTTGAATCCGAAATCCTGGTATAATAGGCCGTCACGCATAGGGCACGCGCGGAAAGGCATTCAGGAGAGACTCAGACCGATGAAGAGGACCAGGCTCATTCGAATCCTGGTACCGGCGCTGACCGTACTGACATTGGCGGCAGCCGTCACCGGGAACTGTGCCGGTGGAGAGAAGGCGTCTTCGGAGAAGCCGAAGGGCACAACGGTTCTCGATACGTTCAGCTACTGGCGATGTTTTGTCACTCTCCGGCCGGTTCTGTTCGGCACGCAGGAGAAGCCGGAGCAGACCAAGCTTACCCCGAGGCATCAGCGCAGGAGAAAGCCGGTGTTTCCGCCGGACGAGCCGAAGACCGCCCTGCCGCCCGCCGACTGGATGCAGCCGGACTTCGACGACGGCTCGTGGTGGCGTCAGCCGGGCCCGTACTTCGGCGGCGAGGCGAACCGGGCGTCGTCGTACATGCCCGGCACATTCAGCAGGTACGGCAACTACCAGCCGCCCTGCATCGCGCTCGTGTGCCTGCGCGGTAAGTTCGAGGTGACGGACCCCGCGAAGGTGGAGTCGCTGGTGCTGAATGCGACCTTCCGCGGAGGCGTGGTGGCGTATCTCAACGGAAAGGAGATCGCCCGCAGGCACCTGCCGGAGGGAGAGATCACGAATTTGACTCCCGCCGACGACTACCCGTGGGAGATGTGGGTGACCGAAGGGGGGCACTACCGTTACCTGTTCCGCGCCGCCGCGCGAGAGAACGTAGACGGCCGCCTGCGCACGACCGGCGAGATCGTCCTGCCGGCCGGCTCCCTGAGAAAGGGAGTGAACGTGCTTGCGCTGGAGCTGCACCGTTCGGTCCAGCACGGGAACATCATGACGGAGAAGAAAGGGAGGGTGGACGGCAACGCGTGCTGGAACACGGTGGGGCTGGTGCAGGCGAAGCTGACCGGCGAAGGCGACGGAGTAGCGACGAACGCGGCGCGTCCGAAGGGATTCCATGTGTGGAACGCCAACGCTCTGGAGAGCGTGTTCGAGTGCAGCTACGGCGATCCAAACGACAGGCTTCAGCCGATCCGGATCGTCGGCGCGCGAAACGGCACCTTCTCCGGACAGGTGGTGGCGAACTCAGACAGCCCGATAAAGGGGATCCGCGCCGAGATCACCGATCTGAAGCATGAGAGCGGGAAGGGCGGCATCCCGGCGTCCGAGATCAGCGTTCGCTACCCGCGCCCGACCGCCAAGGAACGGCTCGCCAAATACGTGCACGAAGTCCACGGCGGATGGGGCGGCTTTCACTCCATGCGCTTCGACGCGCTCCACGACGAACCGCCCGAGGAGGTCCCGGTGCAGAGAATCGGACCCACGGATTTCCTGCGGGATGCCTGGAAGAAGCATTATCCCGACCCGACGTGGCTCGGCGCCGTCCAGCCGGTCTGGATCACGCTGCGCGTCCCGGCCGGGGCCGCTCCGGGGCGCTACGCCGGCACGCTGACGGTTCGGACGGAGGGCGCGGACGCGGTCGAGGTGCCGGTCGAGCTCGAGGTGAACGATTTTCTTTTGCCCGGTCCGAACGATTTTCAGACGTCGGTGGGATTCCTCGAGTTTCCCGAAAGCCTGTCCGACTTCTACGGCGTGGTGCCGTGGTCCAGGGAGCACTGGGACCTGATCGACCGGTCCATGAAGTTCCTGGTGAGAACGGGAAGCCGGCTTCTCTTCGTACCGCTCATATGCAGGACGCACTTTCGCAACAAGGAATCCATGGTCCGATGGATTCGCGACGGCGACGGATACATGCACGACTACAGCCACCTGGAGAAGTACCTGGACACCGCGCTGAACGCCGGGTTCCGGCCGCGGATCGTGGTTCTCCAGGTGTGGGACTACCACATCGGGTCAAATCCCAAGAACAAGATCGGCACCGGGGTGTACGGGCAGAGCTGGATCAAGACGGCGGTGCCGGTACCGGTGAGCGCGCTGGACCCGCAGACCGGGCGCGTGTTCGAGATGGGAGGCCCGCGATACACGGAGCCGGAGGCGGAGGGCTTCTGGAAGCCGGTGGTTGATCGGGTGATGGAGATACTGAAGGAGCGGGATCTGGACAAGGCGGTGATGATCGGCAATACCGGCGACTACATCCCGACCAAGGAGACGGTGGTGCTGTGGAACAAACTGGTCCCGGGGGCGCCCTGGATTACGATGGGGCACGGCACCACCTCGAATCTGTACGGTCAGCCGGTCGGCTACGCCACCGCGGTGTTCGTCGCGTACTTCTCCGACCCGGGGGTCGAGAGGAAGCTCGGATGGAAGTGTGACAGGCACATCGCGTACTTCCCGCGGTACGCGGACGCGAAGGCGACGTTCGGCATGAGCTACGAGCGAACCTTCTTCGAATTCGGCCTGCTCTGCGGCCTGCGTGGAGCGGGAAGGCAGTCGCTGGACGACTTCCATGACTACAGCATCCGCGGCGCATGGGGAAGCGACTGCTGCTGGGGGTCGCTCACTCCCGGACCGGCGTGGCTGGCGCCGGGTTCGGACGGCCCGATCGGCACCGAGCGTTTCGAGATGGGTATCGAGGGTCTGCAGGAGTGCGAGGTCCGGATATTCCTCGAGCAGGCACTTGTCGATGAGACGAAGAGAGCGAAGCTGGGAGAGGAACTGGCGGCCCGGTGCCAGGCGATACTGGACGAGAGGACCCGGTGCGTCGCGTGGGGAAACGAACAGAATACGAACGGCAACATGCACTCGTATCTTCCGTACGGGCCGCTGGGGTCGGACTGGTACGCGTGCGGTTCCAGGTGGCAGGAGCGTTCCGCGGAGCTGTACGCGGCGGCGGCCCGCGTGCAGGCGCTTGTGAAACAGAAGTAATCATGAAACTCGCAGCGGTGTTTTCGGATTACATGGTTCTTCAGCGCGGTATTTCTGTTCCGGTGTGGGGAAGCGCGAAACCGGGTGAGGAGATCACCGTCACGTTCGCCGGGCAGGCCAAGGCCGGCCGGGCGGGTGACGACGGCAGGTGGGAGGTGCGCCTGGAGCCGCTCGAGGTGTCTGTCGACCCGGAGACGCTCACGATCGAATCCGGGGGCGGCGAGCGGATCGAGATGGCCGACGTGCTGGTGGGGGACGTGTGGCTCGCCTCCGGCCAGTCCAACATGTGGTGGCGGGTGCTGGAGAGCAACGACGCGGAGGCCGAGACGGCCGCCGCGGATCATCCGCTGATACGGCTCTTCAACGTGCCGCAGGCAATCGATCATCCGCCGCATGCCGACGTGGACGCCGCATGGGCCGTCTGCTCGCCGGAGACGGTACCGGAGTTCTCCGCGGTCGCCTACTTCTTCGGGCGGGAGCTGCAGAAGAGCGAGGGGATTCCGATAGGGCTCATCAATACTTCCTGGGGCGGGACCCGGGTGGAGGCGTGGATCTCGCGTGACGCGCTGATGACTGACGAGCTGTGCGCGCAGGACGTGGCCGGGTACGAGCGGATGCTGGGCTCGCTGGACGAATCGGCGCGGCAGAAGGATTTCGATACATTCAAGGAGAACCCGACCGAGTGGTACCGGACACACGTCGCGCCGGATCCGGGCAACGAGGGATACGGCAGGGGATGGGCCGACCCCGCGCTCGACGACGGGGAGTGGCCGGAGATGGAGATTCCCGGTTACTGGCAGGCCGACGGCATCGAAAGCAACGGCGTTGTCTGGTTTCGCCGGACGGTAAAGGTGCCGGCGGCGTGGGAGGGGAAGGACGTGGTGCTCCATCTGGGCACCTGCGACAAGCACGACGTCACCTACTTCAACAATAAGGAGGTCGGCGTTACCAGTTGGGAAACGGAGAATCCGTGGAGTGTGAAGCGGGAATACCGGATTCCCGGAGAGCTGGTACGGGCCGGGGCCAACACGCTGGCGGTGCGCGTTTACTCGTATCGAAACCTCGGCGGCCTTGGAGGGCCGGCGGGGGAGATGCGACTCGTTCCGGAAGAGGGCGGGGAAGATGCCGTTGAGCTGCCGGGCGTGTGGAGATATCAGATCGAGCACAACTTCGGGACGGTGAATGACCGCGGGGGAGATCCGGAGCCGCTTCCCAATCAAAACTCGCCGTACTGCCTGTACGACAACATGATCGTGCCTCTGGTACCCTTCGCGCTGCGCGGCGTCATCTGGTACCAGGGGGAATCCAACGCCGAGAACGCGTACCGGTATCGGACCCGGTTCCCGATGCTCATCGAGAACTGGCGGGACGCGTGGGGGCAGGGCGAGTTCCCATTCCTGTTCGTCCAGCTCGCCAACTACACCCAGCACCAGAAGGAACCTCAGGACAGTCCGTGGGCGGAGCTGCGCGAGGCGCAGACCATGACGCTCAGCGTGCCTCATACCGCCATGGCGGTCACGATCGATATCGGCGATGCGATGGACATTCACCCCACGAACAAGCAGGATGTCGGCAAGCGGCTGGCCTTGGCCGCGCTCGGGACGGTGTACGGCAGGGACGTGGTTCCGTCGGGGCCGATGTACCGGTCACACACGATCGAGGGCGCGTCGGTTCGGATCGAGTTCGATCACGTCGGCGGGGGGCTGGAGGCGCTGGGCGGCGCGCTCACCGGATTCACGATCGCCGGGAGCGACAGGAGATTCGTCTGGGCCGACGCCGAAATCGACGGTGACACCGTTCTGGTGAGCAGCTCCGAGGTGGGAGAGCCCGCGGCCGTACGCTGCGCATGGGCGGCGAATCCAGACTGCAATCTTTACAATCGCGCAGGCCTGCCTGCCTCCCCGTTTCGGACCGACGATTGGCCGGGTGTCACCCAGCACGGAGACTGAAAGAGAGGAAAAAGGAGGATCCATGGATATCATTACGCGCGGCGACTGGGACGGCCTTGTCAGCAGTGTGCTGCTCACCGAGGTCGAGGACATCAAGCGGATCAAGTTCGTTCACCCCAAGGATGTTCAGGACGGCCTCATCAAGGCGGACGAGAAGGATATCGTGGTGAACGTCCCGTACGTGGAGGGATGCGGACTCTGGTTCGATCACCACGTCTCGGAAGAGGACAAGCTGGCCGACGCGGGCGATTTCAGCGGCCGGTTCGAGGTCGCCCCGAGCTGCGCCCGGGTGATATACGACCATTACGTCGAAGCCGACGCGAAGAACGCGAAGAAGCTGGAGCCGCACACCGCGCTGCTCGAGGCGGCGGACAAGCTGGACAGCGCACAGCTCTCCATGGAGGACGTCATGAAGCCGGAGGGGTGGCTGCTCCTCGGCCTGACGATAGACCCCCGGTCCGGCCTGGGGCCGGAGTTCCGGCAGTACTTCCGATGGCTGGTGGAGTACGTGAAGGAGCTGCCGATGGAGAAGGTGATGCAGCATCGGGAGGTACGGCTCAGATGCGATCGGGTGCGGAACGAGCACGAGGAGTACAGAGCGGTTCTCGAGAAGCACGGGTGGGTGGAAGACAACGTGGTGGTGGTGGACTTTCGCGGGCTGTTTCCGAAGCCGGTGGGTCCCCGCTTTCTCGTGTTTGCGATGTTTCCCGAGGTGAACGTCGAGGTCCGCCTCTTCGAGGGCCTGGAGGACGTCGTCGTGGTGGCGGTCGGCCACAGCATATTCAAGCGGACGTGCAAGGTGGACGTGGGGCGTCTCCTGAAGGAGTACGGCGGCGGCGGGCACCGGGGCGCGGGCTCCGCCCAGATTTCCGGGGAGGATCCGGAGCAGACGATTCAGGAGATCATCAACCGTCTCAAGGTGTAGGGGTCACGGGATTGTATAGCCCACCCGGGTCTTCTTGCCGCCGACGGTGACGTCGAATTCGATCTTCTTGGCGCCGGGCGGCGCCTCAACGGGCGAGACGCTGACCTTCGGCACGTTGCCGCGGTAGGGGGCCAGCACCGTCACGAACCGGACCGGCTGAGCTTCCTTCTTCGCCGTGTACCTGAACGCGGGTCGCGGCTCCTTCTCGCCGTACTTGAATGAGACCTGCCCCTTCTCCTCCACGAGCGATACACCGGGCTGAGCCGCGCCCTGGACGAGCAGATTAACGCCGTCGGGGAACGCGGTGCGAGCAGACAGGCCCTTCTTGTCGAACACCGCTTTCGTCGGGGCGAGCTGGAAGTGGACGTTCACGTTTCCCGTTGCCTTGCCGAGTGCCTCGTCAACGACGACGAAGTACCTTTTCTTCACGAACATCATCGCGCGGCGGTGGGTGAGGCCTTTGTAGCCGGCGTTCTCGACGACGAGCACGTCTGTGTCCTTCCCGGGCTTCCACAACAGAAGCTTCGGCTTCTGCGCCGCGACCTTCCCGTCCAGCGTCATCGTCTGATGGACCCGCGTCTGTTTGAACCAGGCCCGGCCCTTGTCGTCACCATGATATATGTAACAGCCGGAATCGGGCGTGAGACGCCTGCCGCCCGCGAAGACCTCGAAGGTCCCGTTGTGCATCTGATCGTGCCATCCGCCGTGCGGTCCGCACTGGAGCACCATGCACGTCGCCGCCTCGGTCCAGCCGCTGCGCATCGAGTAGAAGCCGCTGTCCTTCAGCGCGTACGCGGTCTGAGCCGGCGCGGTGCCTTCCTTCCCTTTCGTCGCCAGATACAGGAAGTCCTCCCGTTCGAAGAAGTCCGCCCATTCGCGAAGGAAACGGCGATTGTCCCGATCTGTATGAGTGTCGCCGAACTGGACCGCCTGCCCGTCCGGGAGGAGCAGCTTCATCACGGCGTCCACCATCGCTTCGAGCTTCTTCCAATACTTGTCGGGAAACGCGTCCTTGTACCCGTTCTTCTTCGCCATCTCCGGAGTACGCGCGAACCAGCGAATGCATCCCATGTGATAGTTGAGGCACTGCTCCACGTGATGGCCGTCGTTGCGGACCTGCTTGTGGATCTGTTCCCTCAGATGGCCGATCGCCTTCTTCCGCCACTCCTCCGACTTCTTGAATTCGGGAACCATCATCGCGAGGAACGCGGTGCCCTCGGCCTCCATCAGCCCCCAGTTGTTGCGGGTGTAACTCTTCCCGGTCAGGCGTACGCAGTGCTCGTAACAGCAGTTGAGGAACGTTACGAGCAGCTCCGGCGTGTACGAAGGCGCGTCTATGAAGTAGTTGTAGTGGTGCATCCAGATGTGTCCCCGAATTCCCATCTCGATCCGCCGCCAGGCCGTGGAGGGGGTGTCCTTCAGGAAGCACACGTCGAGCCAGTCGGCGAGCTGGCGAGTGTAGGTTTCAGCGTACTTCTCGTCGCCGGTTCGCCAGTACACCCGGCCCAGGTACGTCCACGAATTGTGACGATGGAGCTGGACCATCCATTCCTGGTCGCGGTGCTTCTTCAGCCAGTTGATCTTCTTGCCGAAGTCGTGGCGCGGGTAGACGGGTGCGGCTATGAGGATGTTCTTCACCGCATCGTCGGCGACCGGCAGGTCCCGGACGTACGGTTTCTTCCGCCGCTCCTCGGCGCGCTTCGACCGGTCCACGAGGTGCTTCACGGACGTGCGCATTCGGTAGCAGGCAAGGAGGTCCGCCGCCGTCTTCACGTTCTCGAGTCCGGGACGGGTCAGGTCCAGCCGTCCGAGGAGCAACTTCAGCTGTGTGTCTTTCACTTCGTCACCTCCGGCCGTGTGATGCACGGCCATCACGAGACATAGAACGGAAATTGTTATGAAAAGTGCCCGCATACGCATAATACTACAGCGCCGTTCTCACGTCCTCAACCGTCTTCAGCCCCTTTGACAAACAGTCTTCCAGGAACGCCGCTGTCTCCTTTTCGCTGTCGTTCAGCGGCGGCTTCCCGTCCGTTTCTTTCCAGGTACCGTCTTCGAAGTAATTCACCTTCTCGACCACCCGCTTCGTTGCCATCCAGCCGCCTGACATCGTGACCGGTATGAACATGTCGAAGGACTGGAAATGCTCCTCCGGCGCGCTGTTGCCGAATACGACCTGTCCCCTCGCTTCCTCGATCGTGTCGGCGTGCAGATTGGAGACGATACGGACGCCCTGCGCGCCCAGCGCGACGAATGCCCGAAGCTCTTCAGCCCACACATATGAATCGTAGTGTCCCGCTCCGATTTCGTAGGAGACGACGCACTCGCCGGGCCGGGCCGCCTCCCATCCGGTGCCGGGGGAGGTGAGCCGCACCCGCTTCCCCTCGGGCAGCATCGCGAGGAGCGCGCACATCACCGCGGTCTTCCCTGCCCCGCCCGGGCGCGCGCCGACGAGCCACGACGAGCCGCCGCGGACGCGCGCGACCAGCCAGGCCGCCAGGTGGAGGGTGAGCGTGCCTCGCTCGACCAGGTCCACCACGGAGAGCATCCGGCCGCCGCGCTGGTTGGCGCGATTGACCACGGTGAGTATCGGGTCCATGACATATGATAGCTCGAATTACGAGGACACGATACGCTATACGCGGGTGGGCGTCGTCGTCAAGTGGTGCGGATCGGGAGAAAAGGGCTTCCAACCGCCGTTTCCATCGGGTATCATGTGGCCCATGGACATCGTAACGCGTGGAGACTGGGACGGCCTCGTCAGCAGTGTGCTGCTCACCGAGGTCGAGGACATCAAGAAGATCAATTTCGTCCACCCGAAGGACGTGCAGGACGGCCTCGTTCCGGCCACGGAGAACGACATCGTCGTCAACGTGCCGTACATTCCCGGCTGCGGCCTGTGGTTCGACCATCACATATCCGAAGAGGGTATGATGCTGGGGATGGGGGAGTTCCCGGGCCGATTCGAGCAGGCGCCGAGCGCCGCCCGCGTGGTGTACAACTACTACGTGGCGAAGGACCCGGCTAACGTGGAGAAGCTCGCGCCTCACATAGAGATGCTCGAGGCCGCCGACAAGCTGGACAGCGCCCAGCTCACGGAGGAGGACGTGCTGAATCCGAAGGGCTGGATTCTCCTAGGTCTCACGATAGATCCCCGCTCCGGGCTCGGTCCCGAGTTCCAGCAGTACTTCCGGTGGCTCGTCGAGTACGTCAAGGAGCTGCCGATGGAGAAGGTGATGGAGCATCGGGAGGTGAAGCTCAGATGCGAGCGGGTGCGCACCGAGAACGAGGAGTACAAGGTGATCCTCGAGGAGCATTGCCGCGTCGAGGAGAACGTGGTGATCACCGACTTCCGTGGCGTCCATCCCAAGCCGGTGGGTCCGCGCTTTCTGGTGTACACGATGTTTCCGGAGACGAACGTCGAGATGCGGCTGTTCGACGGCCACAAGGGCGCGGTAGTGGTGGCGCTCGGCCACAGCATATTTAACCGGACCTGCACGGTGGACGTCGGGTGTCTCCTCCGCGAGTACGGCGGCGGCGGTCACACCGGCGCGGGAACCACTCAGCTGACCCCGGACGAGGCGGAGGACAAGATCGCGGAGATCCTGGACCGGCTCAAGAGAGAGGGCCAGCCCCTCTTTACGTTCTAGCCGTGGTGAGGTGAGCCGGAGAGAGCTCGCTCGATTCGAGGGAACTGGTAGACTTGTGAAAGTCCCCGATTTCTGCAACAATTCCGTGCGCAGACTCACCTTATATATGAGGGACGACGATGCCTGAGGACGCGAAGAACCCGATTCCCGGCTACGAGCTGCTCTCCAAGCTCGGCGAGGGGGGCATGGGCGCGGTCTACAAGGCCCGGCAGGTGTCGCTGGACCGCACCGTCGCCGTGAAGATCCTCTCTCCCCGCCTCGCCAAGTCCCCGGGCTACACTGACCGATTCATGCGCGAGGCGAAGATCGCCGGCAAGCTCAACCACGTCAATATCGTCAACGCGATAGACGTAGGACAGACCGACAAGTACTTCTACATGGTGATGGAGTACGTCGAGGGCAAGACGCTCCGGCAGGTGGTCAAGGAGAGAGGGACGCTCGACGAGGAATACGCGCTGCACGTTACGATGCAGGTCGCCCGCGGACTGGCGTGGGCGCACCGGCACGGGATCATCCACCGGGACGTCAAGCCGGACAACATCATGATAGACATAGAGGGGATCGCGAAGCTCTGCGACCTGGGGCTGGCCAAGCACGAGGACGCGGAGGCGGCGATGCTGACGCAGAGCGGGATGATGGTGGGAACCCCGCATTACGTCAGTCCGGAACAGGCGCGCGGCGAGAAGGACATCGATGGAAGGACGGACATCTACTCGCTCGGAGCAACGCTGTACCACGCGGTGACCGGCAAGCCGCCGTTCGGCGGGACCAGCGCGGCGGTGGTGATGACGAAGCACCTGACGGAGCAGGTGCCCTGGCCGTCGGAGGTGAACCCGGCCCTGTCTGAGAACCTGAGCATGCTGGTGCAGAAGATGATGGCGAAGGACCGGGATGACCGCTACGGGACGACGGACGACCTCGTACGGGACATGGAGTTCGTCATAGACGGGAAGGCCCCGGATTCGGAGATGGTGGACGCGCACAAGAGCTCGGTGGCGGGGGTGCCGGGCGCAGTGGGTGCAGGGGCGCCGCGCATGTCCGAGGCACGTCGAAGGATTCAACCGAAGAAGAAGCCGGTCGGGCTGATCGTCGGTATCGCTGCCGGCGTGGTCGCGGTGGTTCTGGCGATCGTCTTCATGTCGAGGTCCGGAGAGGAGCCGCCGCCGGCTCAGCCGCAGCCCGGCGGGCAGACGGTGGTGACTCCGACGGATCCGAAGCCGGACCCGGACCAGCCCAAGGGCAAGGCCGAGGAGATGTTCGAGTACGCGGCGAACTGGGAGAAGGAGCACCCGGAGGACTACGACGACGCGATCTCCCGGTACCAGCACGTCGTGAAATACGCTGCGGGCACGGTGTGGGAGATGAAGGCCCGGGACGCGATAGAGACGCTTGTTGGAAAGAGGGACGAGGCGGCCGGCAAGGAATTCGCGAAGCTGGTCGCCGGGGCCGACAAGTTGGCCGAGGCTGGAGACTACGATGGAGCGATCGGGACGTACGCCAATCTGCCGGCGAAGTTCGAGAAGCTTCTGAAAGCGGAAGCGGATGGAGCGGTGGCGGCGCTCAAGAAGACGGCGGGGGAGAGGATTGGGGCCGTCATGAAGGCTGCGGAAAACCTCTCCGCCGACGGGGAACCGGATAAGGGAATCGACGAACTGGATAAGGTGAAAGACATCAAGTACGCGGCGCTCTCCGGACCGCTTGCCGAGCTGCGTTCCCGCCTGGGGCAGGAGAAGGAGAACGTGGCCGAGCTCGCCAGGAAGAAGGCGGAGGCCGCGGCGCGAGAGAAACTGGATGCGGCGTGGGCGGCTTTCGACGAAAAGGTCATGGCGGGTGACATCGCCGGCGCGAAGGCGGCGCTGGAGTCGGCGCGCGCGGACGAGGCGCTGAAGCCGATGGCGGAAACCACGGAGAAGTGGGGGAGTGTCCTGAAGGGCTTCGAGGAAGCGGCGCAGGCGGAGAAGAAGGCCGCTGAGAGCCTCACGTCGCTCGTGGGCAAGGACGTGGTGCTCGAGACGGCGAAGGGAAAGCGCAAGGGCAAGGTGAAGTCCGTGGGTGATGGGGTGATCGTTTTGGAACACAGGTTCTCGATCAACAAGCAGGTCGGCTATGCAGAAATACGGGTGAACACGGAGGAACTCACTGAGGAGGAAAAGGCGAGGCTGATGCCTCCCGCCGATCCGGCGACGCCGGACGGCTGGCTGGCAAAGGCAGCCGCGGCCATGGGAGCGCAGGACGTGGCGGCGGCGGAGGCCGCGCTGGCGAAGGCGGGGGACCATCCGCTGGCGGCGCACTACAGAGAGAAGCTTGACGTGATCCGTCTCGGAGCGGTGGAGGTGACCGCGAAGAAGGCATGGGAGAAGAATGTCGCGCCTTTCCTCGCTCAAGAGAAGCTCGACAAGAAGAACGCTGAGGAGGCCCGGAAGGCGCTGGGGGAGTTCCGCACCGCGCACGGGGAGACGAAGTTCGCCGGAACGGTTGCCGGGAAGGCAACGGGGCTGGAGGGAAAGATCGGCGCGGCGCTGGGCGGCATCGTGACTCTGGAGAAGGTGCAGGCGCTCTTCGAGGGCAAGGTCGTCAGCTTCGACCCCATCACGTATCAGATCGAGCTCAGCTACGATTTCTCGAACGCGCTCCAGATCAAGGACTGGGACAACACGGAACTCGGCTCCAGCGTGTTCTGGTCCGTTCACAAGGCCGAGCACAAGTTTCCGAAACTGAGGATATGGTCCGAGCGTCTCATTACGACCACCGCCGGGGTGAACGGTCTGCATCTGAAAGCACCTCTGGAGGGGCGGGTCGAGTTCTCCTACGATTTCTTCCTCAGGAACGAACAGGGGCGGCATGGGGCAGGCCTTGTCGCCGGCGACACGCCGCGCCGCCGGGTGAGGATCTACATAATGCCGGCCTACGGCGGCAAGGGACTCAGCCTGGAATACACGACGGACGCGGCGGGGAGCGAACCCGTCAGGAAGAAGACCGAAATGAAGCCGCCGTATCGGGCTCATCACGTGTTCGACCTGCCGAAGATGGAATTCCGGCTGGGCGACGGTCTGAAGGTCACGTCAGAGATCGCCCTTCCCCAGTCCTGCAGAGACCGCCAGCATCCCTGCCTTACGGTCTCTCATTCCGGCTTCAATGACCAGTTCGACAACGTTACCGTCAAGGGCCGACTGCAGCGCGCGTGGCTGGAATCGATGGTGAAAGATGCGGCGCCGACCACGCCCGCGGCGGGCCCGGAAGGCGTGACGCTCGAGAATGTGCGCGAGCTGTTCAAGGGAAGGGTGCTGAAGTTCGACCCGGCGACGCTGGAGGTGGTGGTGTCGTACAACTTCCAGGACCCCGCGCAGTTCGAGGACTGGCGTCCCGATTCCTATCCATGGCGCGTTCACGGCGGGACCCTCTGCGGTCCCGACGAGCTGACCGAGGGCTACACCCGCCCCGACATCTGGTGGGGCGCCAGGCTCGACCCGGAACACCAGTCCATCGAATATTCGGCGAAAGGCACCCGCTGGCTGTGCTGTATCCTGAGCGGCGACGGGATCACGTCGCGCAGCTCCACCGGCTACAGCGGTCTTGTGGCGGGGGACGGCTGGAGCGGCCTCATCAAGGGCACCGCGTTCCAGAACAAAGACCCGGTGAACCCGCTGAAGGCCGACAAGCTCAAACTGCCCGAGATCCGTACGCGTTTCGTCAGGTTCCGATTCACGCGTGACGGCGCCCGCATGACCTTCTCCATAGACGGCAAGGAAACGATGACCACGGACAAGGCCACGGACAGGTGCGGCGGCCACATCGGGTTGTGGATGTACAACCAGCACCCGTCGATCTACGACAACGTCGTTGTCGGGGGCCGGCTGGACCGGGAATGGCTGGAATCCGCTCTGAAGGCGTCGGCGGGGGCTGGCGCGGGCTCGGACGCCATCGGATACACCGCGGTCTGGGCGAAGAAAAACGCGAAGGGCACTGCGCCGGGAGCGGAGAACCGATTCGACCGCTTCGGCGGCGGTCCGGGTGCGATGTACGATTCGAAGAGAAAGCTCTGCATTCTCTTTGGCGGCGGGATGCACGGCCAGGCAGTCCTCAACGATATCTGGGGGTACGATACAGCGAGGCACGCGTGGACGTGCATCGAGCCCCTCGACAAGAACGCCGACGACAAGAGCAAGCCGAAGGGTTGGGGAGGCGCGACCGGGGCGCCGATCGTGTACGATCCCGACGGCGACCTCTACTGGCTGGCCTCGGGCACGACAAAGGACAGGGCGGACGGGTGGTACATGTGGACGTACGATCCCGAGAAGCGGATCTACGCCAAGACCATGAAGATCCTGGGAACAGATTTCAGATTCGCTGAGGGAGGGGTCGGGACCTGTGCGATCGGCTATAGCTCCAGGCTTAAGTCCCTTGTAAGCCCATGGGAGGTGATAGACCTGCGCACGAAGCAGAAACGCAGGATGGAGCCTCTCTCGACACTTCAACTCAGAGGCAACCTTTACAGCCACGCCTCATCGAACGGGCTGGGAACCGCAGGCGCCGACGGTATGTTCATTCTCTTCGGCGCCGTTCTGGACAAGGAAGACCGAAAGTCGCCCGGAGAGACGTGGCAGCTCGATCCCGGCCGCGGCACGTGGACACGGCTCCAGCCGAAGACATCTCCGCCGGGGACACGCCGGAGGAGCATGGTCTATCACAAGGAGCTCAACGTCTGGGTGATGTTCGCCGGCGGCCTGCCCGGGTCGCGTGCCAACGACCTGTGGGTATACGCGCCGCATCTCAATGACTGGCTGCCGATGGACGCGAAGGGCCCGCGCGGCTGGGGCGCGATGTGGTACGACGAGGCGAATAATGTCGTCGTTTTCTTCTCCGAAGAGCACGGCGCTACCTACACACTGAAGCTCACCGCCAGGAAATAGCGACAGGTCCTTTCTGTTTTTCTCGCGTCCTTGACGAACAGGGAACCGGGGGTATAGTACTTCAGTGTAGTCCCCTGATCCAAGGACGTGAGGTGAACGTGAATCGCACGGACCGCGCCGCTTTCACTTTAGTCGAACTTCTCGTCGTAGTCGCGATAATCGCTCTCCTGGCGGCATTTCTCCTTCCCGGGCTGTCCCGTGCGCGTGAGTACGCCTTGTTCACCTCCTGCAAATCCCAGCTCAGGCAGATCGGCATCGGGACGCTGGTATACGCTCCGGACAATGACGGCCGGCTCCCTCACGGCGATTACGGATGCACCGAGTATCCGAGCAGCGAGGCCCACTGGCGCACGAACGGACACGCGTCGATACAGAACAAGCTCTACTTCTCGCACGTGGCCGGCAAGCAGGGGCTGG
>Ga0315555_1000951_pt1 | contig 20988 bp, 20 predicted proteins | sample SalMarSW160380MG_FD_202113 | JGI IMG/M metagenome (GOLD analysis project Ga0315555, IMG submission 202113) | Salt marsh sediment microbial communities from the Plum Island Ecosystem LTER, Massachusetts, United States - Salt Marsh Sediment SW1603-80 ... | reverse complement strand
TTATAAACTCTCGGAAGGGTTCAATGAACATACTTCTCTTTGTTAATACGCCAGCCCAGGTTCATGAGTTCAAATATGTAGCTCGAGCGCTGGAGACAAAAGGCCACCGGGTAATGATTCTCGCCCGGGATTATGAGTGCACCCTACCTCTCCTGGATGCCTACGGACTGAGATACGAAGTTTATGGCAAGGCACAAAGGCGAGGTTACAGAAGAGCTTTGGAGTTAATCCCTTATGTGCGCAAAGCTCACCGGCTGGCTGGAGATTTCAAGCCAAGCATCTTAGTTGGCACTGGCATAATTGCAGCTTACACCTCCATATTATTCAGAAAACCATGCATTGTTTTCACCGACAATGATATGGGAGTATCACTGGAGCAGTTCTTATTCAAGCCATTTGTAAAAGCTATCTACACTCCATCCTGTTTCAGAAAGAACCTGGGTCGAAAACATATCCGCTACAATGGCTTCAAAGAGCTTGCTTATTTGAATCCTGACTATTTTCAGCCGGATGCCTCTATCTATAATCTCCTGGGTATAAATAATGGCGAGCAATATGTTATTCTTCGCCTTAATCCCTTAGATGCCTTTCATGACATTGGCATCGAGGGTTTTCCCTACGAGGACAAACTCAGATTAGTCCAAGCTCTGGAACCATATGCCCGTGTTTTTATCTCCTCAGAGGCAAGGCCTGAGCCCGGTCTGGAGAAATATACTATCGGTATCCCACGTCACAAAATACACGATGCCGAATATTATGCGGAGTTACTTGTTACCGATGCGCAGACAATGACAACCGAAGCTGCTATCCTGGGAACACCGGTAATCCGTTGTAACTCTTTTGTTGGAGACAGTGATTTAGGAAACATGGTGGAATTAGGGGAGAAATATCAGTTGATCTTTAATTACAGCGACCCCAACCAGGCAATCGCCAAAGCCGCGGAGCTGATTAAGCAGCCCGACCTTAAACAGCAATGGCAAGAGAAAAGGGAGGCATTGTTAGCCGATAAAATCGATGTCCTCAAGTTCATGGTGGAGACAATCGAAGGCTATGCTGCCAGGCCAAATAGGGAATAGTGGGAGCTCTGTAGGAAATAGAAGTATGCGGATTTGCTACGTTGGCGATGGTGCCAGCATTCATACCCAGAGGTGGGTGAATTACTTCGCCAGGAAGGGGCACGAAGTCCACCTGATTTGCTGGAAGCTGATGCCTGGTTATGATGAGAATATTCATATCCATTTGTTAACTAGACTTGCTCCCAAAACATGGGCTGTATCTCAATACCTCAGTATCTTACTGTGGATTTTTCAAACCCGACACCTGGTAAAAAAGATAAAACCGGATATAGTTGACGGTCACTTCATCACTGTTTATGGCTTCTTGGCAACGTGCAGTGGCTTCCACCCGCTGGTTGTTAGTTCCTGGGGCAGCGATGTACTAATTTATCCAAAACGAAATTTCCTCTTCAGGTCCATTACTAAATATGCGCTAAGGAAGGCAGACCTGGTAGCTTTCAACTCAGAACTTGCCCGAAAAGAGCTAATAGAATTGGGCACAAATCCAGAAAAACTAGTGTTCTTTCGCCGTGGTGTAGATACGCAGCAATTCGGTCCGCAAGGGAAAGATCAGCAATTTAAGGAACAGTTTGGGATATCGGGAATGCCGACTGTAATATCCATTCGTAACCTTAAACCCATATATAATGTAGAAATGCTTATTAAAGCCATACCATTGATTTTGAAGCAGGCACCGGAAACAAAATTTGTAATTGCCGGCGATGGTGAGCAAAGAGGTGTCTTAACCAATCTGGCAAACTCCTTGGGAGTCTCGGACTGCATCAGATTTGTTGGCTTACTTCCACATGATGAGCTCCCCAGATATTTGTCATCATCGGACATGTATGTCTCAACTTCTCTTTCTGATAGTTCCCCTGTCAGTTTGCAGGAAGCTATGGCTTGTGGGCTAGCTCCTGTGGTTACCGATTTACCGGCTAATCGCGATTGGATTAAGGATGGTGAAAATGGATTCCTCGTGCCCATTAACGATATAGAGATGCTTGCCAACAAAATTGTCTATTTGATAAAAAACGACCAAATTCGAGAAGAATTTGGCAAAACAAATAGACAGATAATACAAGAAAAGGCTGAATGTGCAACTGAAATGGCTAAAATGGAAAAGGTATATGAAAGATTGGGCCAAAAGATGGAGCTGAATGATACTCACGAGAACCCAGGTAACTGATAATCTGGACAGCAATGAAATATCTCGAATCGGTGAGCAACTTATCAGCCAGGATTATAGCGATTGCCAGGACATGCTTGTGCTAATCAGGGAAGAGGTGGCTCACCATCCATTCAGATATTATCGGGCTATCTATGAGCTACCTTATGACCCAAGTCAAGCTTTAGAGGAGCAAGGATTTTCAAAAGTTTATGATTGTGGCTCGGTCAGCGGTTTTGTAAGATAGTGACAAACTTAATCAATAGTAATCCCTATCCTGATCCTGTTAGGTAGGGTAAAGTCTATGAGGATATTAATCTATGTGCCAACTATTGTAATTGATCATGGCGGTGGTAATTCTATACACGTTCGTGAATTAGGAGAAAATCTGTCCAAACTGGGGAATAAGGTTGGTGTAATCTGCAGATTAGCAGGCGGTAGCTATAACGGCTTAGCAAGTATAAAACAAGTCAAATCACCCAACATTAAGGTGGTAAGCTGGTTTTGGGCGAATATTTATGGCTTATTCCTGGGCCTGGTAACAACCAAGGCCAATAAGTATGACCTAGTTTATACACGCGCTGGGGTTTCTGCCGCTGCTTGGCTTATTTCTCGCCTGGCCAAAGTACCTTATGTGACTGAAGTTAATGGTCTAATATGGGATGAGGCCAGGATTAGCTGGGTGGGATGGTGGCGCAAGGCATTCGGCTACTTTTTAAATTGGATTGAGGGTAAGGCATATAGGCACAGTCAACATGTAGTAGCGGTGACGCCACGGATTAAAGAAGTCTTGGTAGCCGCCCTTGGTATTAAGCCCGAAAAGATAGCCGTGATACCGAATGGTGCCAATACAGATTTGTTTAGGCCGATGGATTCTAAGCAAGCAAAAGACCCGCTTGACTTGAACCAAGCGGAGCGGTTGATTGTTTTTGTAGGCAAAATTCTCGCATGGCAAGGCATCCACTATCTGATAAGAAGCGTTCCATACATATTAGAAGAGTGCCCGGATACTAAAATTCTAATCGTTGGCGATGGACCCGAAAAAGAGGAGCTTGTCAAGCTGGCAAAGGAAATTGGAGTATCAGATTGGATTATTTTTGCGGGAATGGTTTCTTACGATAAGGTGCTACTGTACATAAATGCCAGCGATATTTGTGTCGCCCCCTTCATAAGGGAAAGGAACGAAAAATCAGGTGTATCCCCTTTAAAAATCTATGAGTACGGGGCTTGCGAGAAAGCAATAGTCGCATCCAGGTTGCCTGGCTTAGAATTCATAGAGCAGGATAAGCTTGGAATTTTAGTTGAGCCAGATAGACCCGAAGAGCTTGCAGCCGCAATTATCAAGCTTCTCCGGGAGCCAGAGATCAGAAGGCAGATGGGGGAAAACGGTAGGAAATATGTCGTGGAGAATCATAGCTGGGAAAGCGTGGCAAGAAAGGTTGCGGAAGTTTGCCAGCAGGTAGTGGAAGAACACAAAGCCAAAAGGAATAGACGAAGGAAGCTATGAGCACCTTCCTTTTCGTGCTTTCAGCGGCTGTCATCGATTTCCCTTCGATTCCTTGTCTTGTTCTTGGTGTACAATTGACTCCTCGTCACATCTACCAGAGGAATTGCGGCTAACGGATTTTCTTCTCCGCAACCTAGGATTCATGCCCGAGACGGCTTCTCTCATAAGCTTCCTGTCTTATACGGAAAAAGCTCTGAATCAGAGAGGTGATGAAGATCCCCTCTCTTTATCAGGGGTTCCTGTGACATTGTCAGCTATAACACTCATAACCATCACATCTCGAAATTTGCCGTCTTTAAATATCTTGTCCCGCAAAATGCCTTCCTTGCTGAATCCGCAATTTTCGTATAGCTTTATTGCCTTTTCGTTGTCGGCAAGTATTTCCAAATAAACGCGATGCATTTCTAATTTACTTTTGGCATAGCTTATCAATTGCTTCACCAACGCCATTCCATAACCCTTGCCTTGATGTCTGGGAACAATGCAAAACCCCAATTCGCAGGAACGGTTAACATGGTCGATATTCTTCACTTGACAGTAACCAATCGCCTCATCGGCAAGGGCAACAAAGACACAGGTTTTTTTGTCCCTTAGTTGCCTTCTATACCACCTATCTTGCTCTTCCGTTGAGATATGTACATTGGTAAAGAGATACTTATTTACTTCAGGATCGTTTCTAACTTCCCTCACAAATTCCAGATATTCCCTCTTCAAGGGTAGCAGTTTTAATTCCATTTCACCAACCTTGGTTAATTATACTGACAACCCTCTGGATATCTTCGTTGTTTAATAGTGTGTGCATAGGCAAGGAAATGATGTTTTTTGATATCTCCATTGCCATCTTTACATCCGCCCGGCAATTTTGATACATAGGGAAGATATTATTTGGTGTATAGTGGACCCCAGTGCCAATATCATTGGCTTTTAATTTTGTGATTAGCTGGTCGCGCCTTCTCACTTGTATTACAAATAAATGCTGTGAAGTCACGACCTCAGGGGAAACATAAGGTAATGAGATGATATCTGGGTGGCGTAATCCCTGGGTGTAAATTTCAGACAATTGCCTCCTGTAGGCGTTATGTTCCTCCACCAGTTTCAGTTGTTCAATGCCAATAGCAGCGGTGATGTCATTCATATGATACTTGAAACCTATTTGTGGTACATTATATTCCCAGGCATAGGCGCCCGCCTTGCCCTTATCATCCTCCGTCCTACCATAGGTATCCTTATCTATGCCCATCCACCTGAGCTTTCTCAATCTTTGGTAGAGCTCCTCGTCATTGGTAGTTATCATCCCCCCATCCCCGGTTGGCAAGTTCTTGACGGCATGAAAGCTGAAGCAGGCCAAGCCAGAAGAACCTATCTTTTTACCCTTATATGACGAGCCGCAGGCATGAGCTGCGTCCTCAATCACCTTTAAGTTGTATTTATTTGCTATCTCATAGAGCCTCTCCAAATCGCAAGGATGTCCCCCATAGTGGACACACATTAATGCCTTTGTTTTTTTAGTTATCATCCTCTCAACACTCTGAGGAGAAATGCAGTATGTTTTTGGGTCAATATCAGCAAAGACCGGCACTGCCCGTTGATATAAAATTACGTGATTAGTCGAGACAAAGGTAAAGGGGGTTGTGATTACCTCTTCGCCTTCTTTGATGTCGCTTACTATTAACGCTAGATGCAGGGCGGCGGTGCCAGAGTTGGTGGCTACTGCATGTTTAGCACCAACATACTTGCCAAACCTCTCCTCAAACTCAGCTACCTTAGGGCCCAAACCAATCCAGCCCGACCTTAGAACCTCAGCAACAGCCTCAATCGCCGCTTCAGATATATTTGGTTTAAATAACTGCATTTTACACCTTCACTTTTTCAGCCCACACCACCAAAATATGGTGGTATTTGGGGTGTTCCAGTCTCTTAAAGTTGGTAAAACCGCAATCTGCCATCATTCTCGTAAGCCGGTCATGGGTAAAGCCAGTGAGATGGTCTTGATGGGTATATGCTTTATCTGGAGATTTGTTTCCTCCGTAAATATTGTTGATTGCTTCCTGCTCCCCCAAGGTTTTGTCAACCAACCAATCTCGGAATACCCTTTCTAAATCGGGAACCTCAATTTGAATTGTTCCCCCGGGTTTCAAAACTCGATTCCATTCTCTCAGTGTTTTTATAGTATTCCACGGGGGAATATGCTCAAGCAAAGCGTGTGCGAAGATATGCTCAACAGAATTATTGTCAAACATACTGAGATTAGTGGCATCACCAACCAAATCACAAGCACCAGCCCAATCTTCAATATCAATGTTAACATAGTCATCTAAATGGATAGAGCCACACCCTAAATGCAACTTTAATGGTTGTTTCTTCATCACTCCATGGCTCCGATATTTCCTATTAACAGTCCTTATCAGAGGTAGCCTTCGCCACTTTTTCAAGGAGTAAGCTGAAGCAGCTTTAACAAAACCCTGAAATCCCCGCAGCCTGTAAGATGCTGCTGCCTTCTTAATTATCCCCGAATTCACCTCGCCCGTCCCCCTCCTCGTTTGAGTCCATCTATCATCTTTAGGAACTACTTTCCATGTTTCTTAACAACGTATAAAAACTGGTCTGACAATGCAGGTGAGTCCTTAGTTTTAGAAATCGGGATAATATCAATCGTGCACTGGTTGCTCAGTGTACTTTTAATTTCGTTGATAAGCCATTTTTTACCATAGATGTTCCTGTAGAATCCTCCTTCTTGTTGCTCGATAATATCCTGTTCCATTTCTTGAGGTCCGACAAAAAAGAGAAAGAGAGCAGCATTCTTTGCTACCCGTAAGGCTTCATGTAGAATGTCTTTCCCACTGCTGAGCGGATGGTGTTCGAAGACGTGCCTGACAATGCTGACATCAAACTCTTCATCCGAGTATGGGAGGGCAGCAGCATCCCCTAACTCAAATTTTACTCCAGGAAACAATCTTCGAGCAGACTTTATCATCTTGGGTGTGATATCAACTCCCATGTATTTAATGTTTGGGGAAACTTCCCTAATAGCAGCATATTGAATGCCTCCCCCGCAGCCGATATTCAAAATAGTATCTCCGTACTCGGCGCACAGCTCTGCTATTGCCATGTAGGCTTTGTCTTTCCTCCAAGCTTTACTCCTAACCTTTTCCGCCCATATTCTATCTATCCTTTGCTGACTCCAATCAGTTTGCCATTTCTCCCATGGTTTCATTGGTGGCTGAAGCCCGGCTTTCACTCTCCACTTCTCAGCTCTTTCTATCATCTCAGCTATCCTTATATCCCAGGTATGATGAGCTAGAACCTCCTGCCTGCCTCCCTCGGCTACCCTCTCCCGTTCCTCATCATGGGCAAGATAGTATTCTATCAGTTCAATCGCCTCAGGAACTGAGTTAAACCAGACTAAATGCTTTCTATTTTCAAACGCCTCCTCCAGCCCGGGTACATAGTGGGTAAGGTGAAAGGCACCACTTGCCATAGAGTTAAAAGTTCGACGCCAAGAGGCATACATCTTGACATTGTTCACCGCATTAATACCAAGCGTTATCTTCGCAGCCGAGCACGCCTCGGCAAACTCTTTCTCATCTACGAATGGGTGAATATGAATATTAGGCAACTGGGAAAGGTGCTCCCAACCATTTCCAAAGATGTAGAAATTAAAGCCCTTCTCCGCTATACCGTTTACCAATTCAAGCCTCGGATTGCGCTCTCCCCAGGCATCGGTTGAATAATTATTTCCCATAAAGACTATGTCATAAATTTTGTCTCTTTCCCTGGGGTAGAATATGTCTGGGTCAGTGCCAACCCACCAGAAGCCCGTATTTCTGACCCCCAGCTCTTTATATTGCTTAATAAGAGCGGTTTCCTTGTGATAGAAGAGGGTATAGTCAGCATACCTGCCAATATCAATAACCCAATCTTGTGGCTCCCAGCGGAAATCACCATAAAAGTGGATAACACAGGTATTTATCTGGGATTTAATTTCTTTAATTGTTGAGCCGTAAAGCAACTCGGCTTTACCCAGTTGAATCAGGTCAGGCTTGAATTTGACAGCCGCCTTTACAAGCATTTCGTTCATGCGAGACTGCCCATATCTTCTGGCTAATTTCTGGTCGTCAAAGGTCATTAACTTACTAACCTTGCTATACGCCTTAATTCTGCCATTAACATTGCTCTTAGCGTGCGGTGCACTAATCATATCTACATATAATACTTTAAGCTTGTTGGGGTTCCCCCTCTGCAACACTATGCCTCTGACAGGGGGGGGAAATCGCCACTCTCGTAAGAAATAATTTGAGACGGCCTTCACTAATGCCCAAAAGCCATGTTTTCTGTAGACTGCTATTGCCCTTCTTATTATCTCTGGGACTAGCCTCATCTCTTTCCTCTCAATTTAGATTCGTCTATTCCCTTTAAGAACTGCTCTGCCCTTTTTTGCCAGGTATGGGATAGGGCTATCTCTCTCCCCTTTTCCATCAATTTCAACCTCTCATCGGGATGGTTAATATAGAAATCAATGAGTTGGCTCAAGTGCTCAGGCGATTCATATTGGGGCACTGAATCCCCGAATATCTCCTCAGTTCCAGAATTCTTATCGGAAATACAAAAACCCCCGCTGGCTAAAATATCAAATATCCTTACCGAGACAAATCCCTCTCGACTCATATCTTCGTGATGGTCGTTTAGGGTAATCAACGAAGAGGCATACAGTTCGTCAAGCCTCTGATTATCAATATATTCCCCACCATAATATCTTTGGGGCAATATGTTCTTCCATCCCCACCCCCAAACCTTAAAATTATAGGGGGTCTCACCAACGTCCTGAACAATTTTTCTTCCGTAGGGTAATCTCCGGCTATTACCTACAAACACAATATCATACTTTATCTCGCTCTGGACAGGTCTCCTAGCCGTGGCACCCGTCATCAGCTCAGCCTCAAATCCCATTTCATTTATCTTCTTGATGAATGAAGGCGATAAACAAAATATCTTATCATACTGGCTCAATACGCTGGCATTGACCCGGTCAGGATGACTGTATATCCACACAATTTTATACGCACTCTTGGGCAGCTTGGCTGGAGATCCAAATAGATGGATAGTAATATCGGGCTCTACATTGGTAACGACGCAGCCTATCTCACCGAATGCCTTAATTAATTCATACTTAACCCAGTAATCACCCCATTGCAATTGTTTATATAGATTAGGGTCAAAATCAGAATTAGATACAATAGATACCCTTTGCCTCTGCAGCCATTCATTTATAGAGCCTTTTAACCTTCTCATCCTACCTGGGAAAACTAACGAGACGGTGGTTATCAAAAACCAGTCGGCTAAATTCCTCCTTCTTTTAAGAAGGGCACGCGTCAGATATCCGACAAGCCTTTGTTTCACGACGCCTTCTTTTCCCCCGACCTTAATGCATTAAGGATAAACCTCATATCACTAAAGACCTTACAATCTGAGGTCTTTTCAATAAAAACAATGGAGCCGAAAGCAGTACCGGTCAAGCCCCATAATATAGTTATAAGACTAAAAACACGCTCAGCTATATTGGTAGCATAGACCAATACCTCACTCCTGGCTGCTCGCTGAGCTAGCTCTTCGCCTGGTTTTAATAAATTCGTGCCTTTCTCTGATGCCTAAGTTCATACTCACATTTTAGCCATAAGATCACCAGCAAACCCTTCATATATCTTTACCCTTGCTTTAAAGCCCACTCGTAGGGTATATCACTATCGAAGGGGTCGATGCGAAATTCATCGGGCTCTTTGTGATTATAGGGCTGGGTGATGGCGTTTACCACATAAGCAGGCTCTGAGCCATAGGCTTTGAAGCCGTGGAGAACCAGGGCAGGGATGTGGATGAGGAGAGGATTATCCTCGCCAATGAAGAACTCGTTGACCAGTCCTTTAGTGGGAGAATCTTCCCTTTGGTCATAGAGGGCAACTTTTGCCATGCCTTTAATTACCGCCATGTTATCGCTTTGGTTTTGATGATAATGCCAGGCTTTTACCACACCGGGATAGCAGGTGGTGGCATATACTTGACCAAATTTCTCAAACATGGGGTCATCGCAGCGGAGCAGCTCCATTAGCTTTCCCCGCTCATCAGGTATCCACCTGAGTTGCTTTACTTGGACGCCGTGTATGAACTGTTTTGGTTTAGCTTCGAATTTCTTACCTCTAGCTGGCATTTCGCCCTCCTTTCAAATGTGCCCTTTCTTTATCATATAATCTCTGAGGGCTTCTTGACAAGTTGGCATATCATCTATGCTCAGGAGCCTGTCGTGGTAATTATCTAGCACGGAAACGCCGGGTATTTTGGTGCTCTTAGGATATTGCTCAGAGCTTATCGGGACGAGGCGAGTTTTTAGTCCTGCCTGCCCTAATGTCTCCTTGGCAAACTCATACCAGGTACAATATCCTTTATTGGTAATATAGAATACGCCGTAGTATTCAGTAGATATGACATGGCTTCCCTGACAGAAGCCATATCAGCAATTTCGATATCAGCATGCGTCAAGGGAATAACATCGAAGTCATGCAGGGCCCGGCACAAATCAGTGCCCAGTTGCCCGTTAGCGCCTGTGACTACTACTTTCACCTTTTGTGGTACATTTCCTCATAGTATCTGGCATACTCGCCGCTTTTGATTGACCGCCACCAGGACTCGTTCTTTAGATACCAGTCAACAGTAGCGCTCAACGCTTTTTCAAAGGAGTAAGCTGGCTTCCAGCCCAGTTCTGTGGCTATCCTGGTGCAATCCAGAGCGTAGCGGCGGTCGTGGGCCGGACGGTCGGTAACAAATTGTATCAGGCTCTGTGGTTTGTCCAGCAGCTCCAGCAGCTTGCGGATAAGCTCCAGGTTGGTCTTCTCATTGCCGCCGCCGATATTGTATATCTCTCCGGGCTGGCCTCTCTGAATGACAGCATCAAGAGCCCGGCAATGGTCGTGGACAAAGATCCAGTCCCTGATGTTGAGGCCGTCACCATAGACGGGGACGGGTTTATCTTCCAAGGCGTTGGTGATAGCCAGGGGAATTAACTTCTCAGGAAACTGGTATGGTCCGAAGTTGTTGGTGCAGCGGGTGACGGTTGCCGGGAGATGATGGGTCTTGAAGTAGGCGCGACATAAAAGGTCAGCGGCGGTTTTGCTGGCTGAATACGGGCTGTTGGGAGACAGGGGTGATTTTTCGGTAAATTCACCCCGCTCTATAGAGCCATAGACTTCATCAGTGGACACCTGGATAAATCTTTGAATCCCGTGTTCTTTTGCCCCTTCGAGGAGCACCTGAGTCCCTTTAACATTAGTTTCGATGAATGGCGAGGCGTCCAGGATGCTGCGGTCAACGTGGCTTTCAGCAGCAAAGTTCACAATGACATGGAATCCCTGGCTCAGTAGCTTGTCTACCAGCTTCCTATTAGCTATATCTCCTTTGACAAAATGGTAGCCAGGCTGGTTTTGTATATCTGTTAAGTTTTCCAGGTTTCCTGCGTAGGTAAGTTTGTCCAGATTTGTCACCTGCCAATCGGCATGCTCAGTGAGAATATAATGAATGAAGTTGCTGCCGATGAATCCTGCGCCGCCGGTGACAATGAGCTTCATTTCGACTTTTTCTATAGTTCTACTTTGGCATCATCGCCAAGAAAGAGTCTTAGGCCTTTAAAGGTCTGCTCTTGCTTAGTAACGTTTGTGCCTTTGCCGATAATACTATCGGCAAGGCGCTCTATATTGCATATGTGGCAACCTTCCAAAAGAACCGAATGCTCTAGAGAAGAGTTCTTAACCACTGTTTCAGCGCCGATGCTGGTGAACGGGCCTATGAGGGAATTCTCAATCTGGCATTTTTCGGCAATAGACACCGGTCCCCTAATAATGCTGTTTTCTATCTTTGCTCCTTGCCTGACTTCAACTCTGCCAACTATCTGGCTTGTAGCATCAACTTCACCCTTTACATCTCGCTTCAGTAAGTCATCGAGAACAACACGGTTGGCCTCGAGAATGTCATCTTTCTTGCCTGTATCGAGCCACCAACCATCAAGGAGATGACTTTCCACTCTCTTGCCGCCATCAATAAGTTTCTGGATGGTGTCCGTTATCTCCAGCTCGCCACGCCAGGATGGTTTGATTTGAGCAATGGCTTCGTGAACAACAGGAGTGAAAATGTATATTCCTACGACCGCCAGGTTGCTTCGGGGATGCTTGGGCTTTTCTTCGACATAAATTACCTTTCCTTGCTCATCCAACTCCGCAATCCCGAAGAGGTGAGTCTCTTTAATCTCCTTCAAGAAGATAGAAGCGTCCGGCATTCTCTGTCGGAACTGCTGCACAAATTGGACGACCCCTCCTTGAATGAGGTTATCCCCCAAGAACATAAGGAAAGGAGAATCGCTCAAGAAATCCTGTGCCGTCTTTACAGCGTGGGCCAGCCCCAGTGGCTCAGCCTGGAAGATATAAGTTATTTGGGTGTTCCATCTCGAACCATCTCCTACGGCTTCCTTTATATGGGGGCTGGTTTCGGGAGAAACGATGATGCCTATGTCTGTAATTCCCGCCTCTTTAACCTGGTCCAACACATAGAATAGAATAGGTTTGTTAGCCACTGGAAGAAGTTGCTTAGCCATAGTGTTGGTTAAGGGCTTGAGCCTCGTCCCTTTGCCACCGGCTAATACTAGCGCTCTCATTTCGAAATCTCGCCTGGCATATGTTATTCGATATTATATCACCTGATAAGCAAGCCAGTATAGCCCAATGGGTTTATTGGATTTGTTGGGTCCATCGAGTTCCTAGTTAGCACAAATGGGCAAGGCAGAGAATGGAGCGGCGGCCTTTTTTGTCAAAGATATTCAACACCCCCGGCCCCACAAGGGGCTCCTATAGCGTTCTATAACGACGTCCCTTTTGTTTAGCCTGTTGCTCATCAAAAAATCCCCGTATATCGATGAGAATCGGATTGTCGTTCATACTGCCCTTGAGTTCGTCCAGGGTTATGTTCTTGAAGGCATCGTGGGCTACTGCCAGAACCTCGTCTATCAGCAGTATCTCTGCTTGAGATGAGCAGCCACAGAGAAGGCCAGGCGCACATACATGCCGCTGGAATAGCGCGTCACTGGTGTGTCCAAGAATTCCCCTATCTTGGCAAACGATACAATCTCATCGAACTTGCTCTCTGCTTCAGCTTTCTTCATTCCTTGGCTTTCAAAGTTCACGCCGATCGGCTCCGGTATAATTCCCAGTAGGCGCCTTTCTTTTCCATCAACTCCCGGTGCGTTCCCTCTTCCAGGATCCGTCCATCGCCCAAGACAATTAGCTTATCGGCATTAACTACGGTTGACAAACGGTGGGCAATAATAATCACGGTATGGTCTCTGGCTATTTCATCAATTGCTTTCTGGACGGCTGCCTCGGAGATGTTGTCAAGATTGTTGGTGGCTTCATCAAATATCAATACCTCGGGCTGTCTTATCATCGCCCGGGCAACCGCCAGCCGCTGGGCCTGTCCGCCAGATATTCTCATTCCTCTATCGCCGACCAGGGTATCGTAGCCATCGGGCAGCTCGCTGATAAAGCTGTGGGCGTCGGCATACCGGGCAGCTTCGATGACTTGCTCACGGGAATATCCGTCTGAGCCGAAGGTGATATTATTTGCCACCGTGTCGTTGAGGATGAATGTATCCTGACTAACACAACCTGTCTGCTTTAGCCAGGATGATAATTTATATCGTTTCAGGTCTACACCGTCAATCCTTATTTCACCTCGGTCAACATCAAATAAGCGAAGCAGCAGATTAGTCATCGTGGTTTTGCCTGTTCCCGAGCGGCCGACAATAGCGGTCGTTTTGCCCCTCTGGAAAGTAACGGAAATATCGTTTATGGTTTGGGACCGTCCTTTATAGGCAAAGGAGACATGGTCAAAGGTTATATCGGACTGGAATGAGCTTAATTCCTTTTCCCCATCCTTAAGGTGAGTGAGTTGAGCATTTCGTATGTTGTAAATGGTTTCACAATTGGGGAGGACGCCTATAACCTGCATTGTTAGCCCGCTGGCACCGCCTATCACGGGGACCAGCCGGAAAAGGGCAAAGGCGAAGGCGCCCAGAAGAGGGATTACAGCCGTAAAACCGGCCGGGGTGGTTATTCTAATCACCATGGCAGTAATACCGACAGCAAGGTAGACGATGAACATAAGGACAGGGGCGGGGAGCTGCTGCCATATACTGCGCCGGGTAAAATTAGCCCAGCGTTTCTTCACGGCACGGCTGAACCTATCTATCCAGTTCTCCTCGGCGGCAAAAAGCTTCACCTGCTTAATGCCGCTAATCACCTCGTTGAGGACTACATTGCCTTCCTGGGCTGCCTTCATCTCAGCCTTACCGGGCTGATAGGCGACCTTCTGCCCGAAACGCCGGACAAAGTAGTAATACCCCACGCCAATGAGCACGACGGCTGCTGTTCCAGGCAAAGATAATGAAAGCAGGACAAGAACTATGGTGACGGACAAGAACGCCTGTGCTATTAACTCGGTAACTGAATTGACCAAGGTTGCCAGAGAACTTGGGGCTCCGCCAGCATTGTAGATTAACTCTCCCTGCCTGTGATCGATAAAGTACTGATAATCAGCCTTAATAAACTTATCGAAGACCTGGTTCTGGTTCCTCCTTACCAGGTAGGCAGCAAACTTCACCCGGAAGTTTATCATCATAAGCCGTGCGGCAAAGGCAAGAAGGGCAAATAGTAAGAAGAGCACGCAATAGGCGATAAATTGGTCAGCTATGGGTAACACACCAGCCATGGTGCCAAAGATCCGAAGTATAACGTTGCCCTGATCGGCTCCGGCAACAAAGGCAGTATTCAGTATCGGATAAACGGTGGCGATAGTGGCTGCTTCTAAACCACCAGCCAGTAAAGACAGAATAACCAGTGCTACAACCTGTAGCTTAAACGGTTTCAGGAAAAACCAGATGGTATTCAGTACGCGATGGCTGCGACTCTGTCTACGTTTATCTTGCGCCACGGGGCTTAATCTCCATATGAAATGCTATTTTATTATGAAGTAAGTCAAAGCCTGCAGCAGCAAGAGTGCCCAGTCTGCCACTGCCGATGATGTTGACGTTATTCATCGATACTTTCCTCTTGTGCGAGTTCAATAATAAGAAACGGCGTTGGCGATGTCAAGCCACAACTAATTCACAAGCTTTGATAATAAAATCCATCCTGCTCCGCTCTGGCAGGCTCGAAGAATCCGGGCACATCAATCAGAATCGGGGCACCGAAGCAATCTCGGCGGGGCAATGAGATGAGAGAACAGACCTCACAATGACGGTGATAATCCGTGATTTGGCTTTCATCAATCCTCTACAGTGCTACTTCGATAAGAGCAGCAGTAGCAGTCGGCGGCACGTCCAAGCTTTCTAAGTCACTTCGACGCTAGGGTGCCTCTATAAATTTCATCCAGCATCTTGCCTACCCTCTCATAGCTAAACGTTTCCCGCGCATACTGGGCTATGCCCTCCGAGGAATAGTCTGCGTAATTATCCAGCATATATTCAATAGCCTCTTTGAGAGCCTTAACATCTTTGGGCGGCACTAATATACCGACCTCTTCATTCACTATCTCTTTTGGCCCACCGGCACTTGTGGCTATTACTGGTTTACCACAAGCCATAGCTTCAATATAAACCACTCCAAAAGTTTCCTGCAAACTTGGCTGAACAAAGAAATCGCACTTCCTCATAAATTCTGCAACTTCTTCCTTGAGCTTGAGTCCGTGAAAATTCACAATTCCATTGAGCCCCAGTTTCCTTGCTAGTTCTTCATATTCCTGCCGGTTAGGGCCGTCGCCAACTATATCCAAGGAAAAGTCCTTCCTTGCTTGCCTAATCCGGCTTAAAGCGTCTAATAAATAAGGAACACCTTTTACGGGGGTAAGGCCAGCTACTAATAAGAGCGTTTTACTTTGATTCTTTCTTCCTTCACTTCCTTTACTTTGAGGAGGTGGAGGATAAAATATTTCAGTGTTGACTACATTAGGGACAACTTCGAACTTGTTTTTGATGCCGTAAGTCTCTATATGTCTCCTCAAATAGTCGCTTGTTGGAAGAATAAGTTGTGCTCTACTCATGGCGAACCTAGCCTTTATTCGGTCGGATAGGGTTAGCTTGCCTAGCGGGAAGCCACTCCACCTTTCGTTTATCACTACAGGGATGTGATAAAGCTTTCCTAAGATAACCGCTGGCACACCAGCGGTGAAAACATGGGCATGCATGACATCCGGCTTCCAGCCTTCTTTTCTTAGCTTGCGGAAACCAGCAAAAATGCTCCAATAATAGAGCAAATCACCCACCGCTATTCGAGGAATTGAAAGGAATTTACCCAAAATGGTCGCTTTAGTTCCTGAATCAGATGAGTCCTCAGGTTTTTGTTTCTTAGCTGTTATTCCTCTCCACAAATATAAAGGAATACCGCTATATTTAACCCTGATAGTCCTTATGCCGTCTTCAATGTCCTCGGAAGCTCGACAGAGATGTCTGCGCTGGGGATAAGGATCGGGATAGGCATAAAGCACTACGATATCATTGTAAAGCGAAGCTGCCTTGGCATGCTCCTTAACAAAAATCCCTGCCACAGGATTGATCTCAGAAGGATACCAGGCAGGAAGGAAGAGAATCTTTAATCGTTTTTCATCCGGCATCATTTTCTTGTCAATACCTTCACAATTCCCTCTGCTGCCCTGCCGTCCCAGAGCTCAGGACAATTTCCCGTTTTGCCCTTGCCACTAGAATGCTCCGATGTGTGAGGAGGGACATTTATTACGCATATGTAAGCCTCCCCTTGGGGCTCGGGATTTCCCGTCCCAAGGACATTGCAGTCTCTATCCATTCGGAAATAACTACCTGAGCATTCTTTAAGGCTTCCTCATAGGTCACTCCATCAGCCATACATCCTGGCAGTTCAGGAATCTCCGCTATATATGCCTCATCCTCTTCACTCCAGTAAACAATCACCTCATACTTATACATCTTCGCCCTCCTTGTGAAGCTTATACCTTAAAATTATACCCCTTACTTGTTTAACCTGATATGCCTTAGCTCTGCCATCTTTCAAAGGCTGTAAGTTTATGATTTCTACAACGCCAGCCTTGGTGAAAATATGAATCTAGGTTCCTTCTAATAGTATCCACCACTGGCTAATATCTCCACAATCCTCTCGGCTGCCTTGCCGTCCCATAGCTCAGGACAATTTCCCGTTTTGCTTTTGCCATCAAGGATTTTGAAAGCCTCCTCAACGATTTTTTCAGTGTGGTTCCATACCAGGGTGTTTGTGCCTCTGGTCAGGGTTATCGGTCTTTCGGTGGTGTTCCTCAAAGTGAGACAGGGAATGCTTAGCACGGTAGTTTCCTCCTGAATTCCACCGGAATCAGTCATCACAAATTTGGCATTCATTTCAAGATTGAGGAAGTCGAGGTAGCCTAAAGGTTCAATGAGGAGAAACTCCTGATTGGCGATCGGTAAATGGCTGAGTAAGTCAAATTCTTTTAGTCTTTTTTGGGTGCGAGGATGGGCTGGAAAAACGATACGAATTCTTCGAGAGATTTCACTTAAAGCTTTAATAATTTTGAGCAGGCTTTCTTTTTCATCCACATTGCTGGGACGATGCAGGGTCAGCAAGGCATAGCCCTTTTCAGCTAAGTCTAGCTGGTGGAGAATCATAGATTTTGCAGCTTCAGATTTGTTATGAAGTAAGCTATCTACCATCACATCCCCAACCAGAAAAATCTTGTCTTCGAGTATGCCTTCCTTTCTGAGGTTCTCATCAGCATCAGGGGAAGGAGTGAAAAGGTAATCGGAGATAGCATCGGTGAGAAGTCTGTTTATCTCCTCAGGCATGGTTCTATCATAAGAACGCAGCCCAGCCTCAACATGGGCTACCGGGATACAAAGCTTCACCGCTGCTAAAGCCCCAGCCATGGTAGAATTGACATCTCCCACCACTATTACTAAATGAGGCCTTTCCTTGAAAAGCACCTTTTCCAATTCGACCATTATTTTGCCAGTCTGCTCGGCATGGGTTCCGGAGCCTATGCCGAGATGGACATCCGGCTGTGGAAGCTCCAGGTCCTTGAAGAATATCTGGGACATCTCATAGTCGTAATGCTGGCCGGTGTGTACAAGTAAAGGTTTTATATGAGTTGAGCGCGTAGAGGCATTGTGCTTGTTTATAGCCCTAATAATAGGTGCAACCTTCATAAAGTTTGGCCTGGCTCCAACAACAAGAACTATTTTCATTGCTCAGATTCAGATTTAGACTGAGATTGAGATCTCCGTTGAGTTCGTATTCTTAGGCTTTTGACCACCGTATTTAACTCTTCAGAAATGGCATTAATATTGTCCATTACCGTGTGAAAAACCTCTGGCGTAGTATACCCCAAATCCTGGGAGACTATAAGGTAGTTCCTTGTTTCTTCCAAAGAACCTCTGGCATTAAAGTAAAATTTATTCTTATCGAGGTAGTGAAATCTTCCAAACGCCTCAGAGATATTCCCTGAAACAGACAGAGCAGATCTGCGCATCTGAGAAGTCAGACCATAAACCTCTTCTTTGGGAAACAATGCTGAAAGACCATAAATATCGAGAACCAATTTGTGTGCCTTTTGCCATAAGGGCATTTCGATAAAAGACGTAAATTTCATCGGTCTAGCTGGAGCTTTGTCCCTTAATCTGAATTTGTATCTTAATCTTTTTCCACGAACCTTTTAATCTCGCTTGCTACCTCCTCAATTTGCTCCTCGCTGAGTTCGGGGTACATAGGCAGGGTAAGCACCTGCTCCTGTGCCTGCTCACTGTGAGGGAAATCGCCCGATTTATGTTTGAGATATTTATAGACTTCCTGAAGATGGAGAGACAGTGGGTAGTAAACCATAGTCCGGATGCCTTTAGATTCGAGGTGTTTGCGCAGTTCGTCGCGGCTCAGGCGGGAATCCTTGATGCGGACAGTGTAGTAGTTGCATGAAGGTTTACAATTTTTTTCGAAATACGGAGGCTCGATGCCATCCACCTGGCTTAGCAGCCGAGTATAGAGCGCTGCTTTGCTGCGACGCAGCTCGTTCCAGCGGTCGAGGTACTTGAGCTTCACTCTCAAAAGGGCAGCCTGCAGGGCGTCGAGGCGGCTGTTAAAGCCGTGCATGACGTGCTGGTAAGTTGTTTTGGAGCCATGAACCCTGAGAATCCTCACCGTCTCGGCAATCTCAGGGTCGTTGGTGACCACCATGCCCCCGTCTCCATAAGCGCCAAGAACTTTGCTGGGGAAGAAGCTGAGACAGCCGGCATCACCAAGGGAGCCGACTTTTCTGCCTTTGTACTCTGCGCCCAGGGCCTGGGCGCAGTCCTCAATTACTTTCAGGTTATGCTTCCTGGCTACATCGAGTATGCGCTCCATAGCGGCAGGTTGACCGTAGAGGTGAACGGGGAGAAGGGCAGTGACTGGTGACTGGTGACTGGTGATTTGCCTGGATTGGAGATATTGCTCAATCTTTTCGGGGGCTATGTTATAGGTTTTCGGGTCAATGTCTACGAATACCGGGGTGGCACCACACTTAGCTATAGACTCGGCGGTGGCAATAAAGGTGAAGGGAGTAGTGATGACCTCATCACCAACCTTTATGCCGCAGGCAAGCAGGGCAAGCTGGAGAGCATCAGTGCCCGAGGCAACACCCACAGCATATTGTGCTCCGCAGTAGGCTGCCATCTCGTCCTCAAAGGCTTTGACCTCGGAACCCAGTATGAACTGCCCGCTCTGGAGGACTCTCTGGATAGCAGCATCAATCTCTTCTTTAATCGAGTCATATTGAGCCTTTAAATCAACAAGAGGAATAGTCATGCCCCAGGCCGTTCCACTCTAGCGTTTCCTTCAGCTCCTTCCCTGAGGTATTCCTTGCCGCATTGAGAACATTTTGTTCTTTCATTTTTCTTAAAATCCAGCTTCGTTCCGCACTCGCAGACCCATCCTTCAATGCGTGCTGGATTGCCGTATACCAGGGCATAATCGGGAACGTCTTTTGTAACCACCGAGCCTGCGCCGATGAGGGCATATTGGCCTATGGTATTGCCACAGACGATAGTTGCGTTTGCGCCGATGGTAGCGCCCTTTCTGACCATCGTGGGTGTATATGTCCCCCTTTGAGATACGCGGCTTCGAGGGCTCCTGGTATTGGTAAACACACAGGAAGGGCCACAGAATACGTCGTCTTCTAAGGTCACCCCATCGTAAACTGACACGTTGTTTTGAATCTTGACATTGTTGCCGACATTCACGTTCTCACCAATGAATACATTCTGCCCTATGATACAGTTCTTGCCTATGTTTACGTGCGGCATTATGTGACAAAAGTGCCAAATCCTGGTACCTTCACCGATGCCAGATGGCGCTTCTACAATGCTGGTAGGATGAACAAAGAAGCTGGCTTCGGTAGAGGCTAAGAGGAGGTTCTCAGACTTGCCCTGAAGCGACCTCTGGCAGGCGTCGAGAACCCGCAACACCTTCAACCCACTTTCCCCATCCGTTTTGGGCTTGCTCCGCGTTTCCATGCACTTTAAGAAATGCTGGCACTCTAGCTTCAATGGCTCCGCAATATCGAGTTTTACCGGAGTAGCCTCCTGCTTACGAGGCATGGGCACGCGGTCAATCCACTCTATCCCGTGCTCGTATAGTAACAGTTTGTTCCGCGGTGCCACATCATCAAACACCGCCATCCTCTTGTCGCCTACCACAACCAGCTTCTGCTCTTTGTATGGGTGAAGCCAGCTGACGAAGATGTGTGCCCTGACCCCGCTGGCGAAGCTCATAGTGGTTACAGTAATATCGGCTATATTCTGATGCAGATAGCAGCCGCCGCGGGCGGAGACCTCCAGAGGTAATTCATTGAGCAAAAGCAGAATGACCGATATATCATGGGGGGCAAAGCTCCAGAGTATGTTCTCCTCAGTCCTGAACTTGCCCAGGTTGAGCCTGCTGGAGTAGATATAATCTATTTTTCCAAGCTCGCCGTCGTCTACCATCTGTTTGAGTTTGATAACCCCCGGGTGGTATTCCAGCACGTGACCCACCATCAGGACTTTCCGCTTCTCTTCGGCCAGCTTTACCAGCTCTTCGCCCTCTTTAACTGTAAGAGATAATGGCTTTTCCACGAAGATGTCTTTGTTGGCCTGCAGTGTTTGCTTTGCCATGGAATAATGAAGCGCTGCGGGGGATGAGATGACA
>Ga0315555_1000949_pt1 | contig 21009 bp, 22 predicted proteins | sample SalMarSW160380MG_FD_202113 | JGI IMG/M metagenome (GOLD analysis project Ga0315555, IMG submission 202113) | Salt marsh sediment microbial communities from the Plum Island Ecosystem LTER, Massachusetts, United States - Salt Marsh Sediment SW1603-80 ... | reverse complement strand
TACCTCAAGCGGGAGCATGTCAAGCGGATCATCCTGACCCGTCCGGCGGTCGAGGCCGGCGAAGAGCTCGGGTTCCTCCCCGGGGACATTCAAGCCAAGGTCAGTCCGTACCTCCGCCCGCTCTACGACGCGATCTTCGACATGATCCCCGTCGGCGAATTCGAGAAGTTGATCGAACACGGGCGGATCGAGATGGCCCCGCTCGCGTTCATGCGCGGCCGGACGTTGAACAACTGCTTCGTCATCCTCGACGAGGCGCAGAACACGACTTCGACGCAGATGAAGATGTTCCTGACGCGCCTCGGGTTCCACTCCAAGGCGATCATCACCGGCGACGTCACCCAGGTCGACCTCGAGAAGCGGGTCTCCGGTCTGATCGCCGTGCAGCAAATCCTCGAGGGGATTCCAGGGATCGAGTTCATCCGACTTGACAAGTCGGACGTCGTCCGCCATCCGTTGGTGGCGAGGATCATCGAAGCCTACGAGAAGAACGATCGGAAGCGCGTCCCGGAATCCGAGAACGCGTAGGCCCGGCCGTCCATGGGTGGCCGCGCAGTTGGTCTCTTCGTCCCGTTGTGCTACCCTGATCCGACCTCGCGCGGGAGGCCGTCGACCGACGAGCGGAAGGAGGAGTTATGAGGCGCTGGGCTGGAGAATTGATACTGTTCACCTTCGTCGTTCTCGTCTCGATCGGAGCGGTCGCGCCGGAACCGCTCCGCGGGCCGGTCTTCATCAACGAGGTCGCCTGGGCCGGCGCGAGCTGGGAACCGACCGCGGAGTGGATCGAGCTGTTCAACGCTTCGTCCGAGTCGCTCGATCTCGAGGGCTGGCGCCTCGTCTCGTCGGACGGCTCCCCGGATGTCGAACTGCAAGGGACGATCCGGCCCCACGTCGACGGCGACCCGGCGAGCGGCTTCTTCCTTCTCGAGCGCGACAGCGATGACTCCGTCCCCGAGATCGCCGCCGACCTGATCTACCGCGGTGCCCTGACAGACCGCGGGGAGACCCTCTACCTTTACGATCCGAGCGGGAACCTCGTGGACACGGCGAACGCTCCTGCCCGCGGGTTCCCCGCCTGGCCTGCGGGGACGAGCGCGTACGGCGTCCCGCCGTACGCCTCGATGGAACGGGCCGACAATCTGCGCGCCGATGCGCCAGGGTCCTGGGCGACCTCGACGGCCGTCCTTCCGGTCGGCCCAGCCGAGCGACCGCTACGGGGCACACCCCGAGGCGAGAACTCGACCTCCAGCGTCCCCCCGACGCCCTCCTTCGTGCTGGAGCCGCGCGATCCGGTGCCCGGAGCGCCGGTCGAATTCGATGCCTCGGGCTCGTTCGAGGAGAGCGACCACATCGTGTCCTACCGATGGGATTTCGGGGACGGTGCCGAGGGGTCGGGGGCAACGGTGAGCCACATCTACGTCCTCCCTGGGGAGTTTACCGTCGTCCTCACGCTGGCCGATGAGAAGGGCGGCGAATCCAGATTGAGTCGGATCGTCCGGGTGCACACACCGTCGCCGCCGGTCGTCGACTTCAGCGTCGTCCTCCTCCTCCCTGAGCGGGTTCCCCGCGCCGGAAGTCCGATCCAATTCCAGGACGAGTCGAGCGATGTCGACGGAGTGATCGCTGCGTGGGAATGGAGCTTCGGGGACGGCTCGACGGCCTCGACCGTGGACGTGCTTCACACGTACGACCGCTGCGGCGTCTACACGGTCGGCCTCCGGGTCCTCGACGACCAGGGTGAGAGCGCCCTTCAGACGCGGTCCGTGACGATCGCCAGTCGTTCCCCGATCGCCGAATTCGCACGAATCCCCGAGCGGGTGGACGTGGACGATCCGGTCCGATTCGATGCGTCGGCCTCGCACGACACGGACGGCCGAATCGAGCTCTATCGGTGGGATTTCGATGGCGATGGAACGTACGAGCAGGAGACGTCCGATCCGATCGTCGAGCACGCGTTCCCCATCGGCGGCTTCCATGAGGTTCGGCTCTCCGTCGTCGATGACACCGGGGATCCGTCGGTCCCCTTCGTCGAGACGTTTCGCGTCAATCGGCCACCGATCGCCGAGTTCCAGTTGTCGACCTTCGAATCCAAGGAACTCAAGCCGATCTGCTTCATCGACATGTCGTACGACGAGGACGGAGTGATCACAAGTTGGCTGTGGGACTTCGGCGACGGGACGACCGCGGAGGCGGCCGATGTGAAACACGCGTTCGAGGACGACGGAACGTTCGCCGTCTCGCTGACGGTCACAGACGACAGCGGGGCACAGCGCACGACGACCGCGGAGGTCCTGATCTCGAACCTCCCCCCGATCGCTCGATTGGTCACCGAGGCGTCGACGCACCCGACCGGGGAGCGATTCCAGTTCGACGCCTCGGGTTCGACCGACCCGAGCAAGCGGGGCTCGATCGCCCTGTACGAATGGGATCTCGACAGCGACGGGACGTTCGACCGGACGACAACGTCTCCGACACTCGCCTACGCGTACGACGACGACGGCGCGTACGAGGTCCTGGTTCGCGTCACCGATGACGACGGCGCGACCGCCCTCTCCGAGCCGCTCTGCGTCCGCGTCACCAACCGCCCGCCGCGGATCGAGGGGATCGCATGGACGCCCGAGGCTCCGACCGACGACGTCGAGGTGCGTTTCTCAGCGACGGCGAGCGATCCGGACGGGAGCATCACCGGTTGGTTCTGGGACCTCGGCGATGAGACCGTCGCCACTGGGTCGAATCCGACGATCCGGTTTCCGGATGACGGGCGGTACACGGTCCTCTTGACGGTGCAGGACGACGATGGGACCCGCTCCGATCCGTTCTCCGTCGAGGTGATCGTCGAGAACGCGCCGCCCGTCGCCGAGTTCGTCACGGCGACCCCCCACGGACGGTGCGTCGCCCTCGACGCTCGCGGGTCGTACGACCCGAGCCCGACCGGGGAGATCGTTCACGTCGCATGGGACTTCGGCGACGGGACAAGCTGCCCGGGGACCCCGGGCGGCTGCGGCGGAGGAGACCGGTGGGCGCCCGACCATTGCTACGCCGGGCCCGGAACGTATGTCGTGACCCTCGTCGTGATCGACGAGGAGGGCGCCCTCACCCGGAGCACGAAGAGCATCTCGATCGCAGAATAGGAAGGACCCGCATGTTCCACATCCGCGAAGCGATCCCCGAAGACAACGAGGCCCTTCTGCACCTGGAGTCCCAGAGCCCTCAAGGGTCCGGGATCTCCATCCTCATCGACCGGGACGACTACTTCTATCGGTCGCGCCTCCACGACCGGAGCAGGGTCCTGATCGCCGAGGAGCACGGCAAGCTCGTCGGGATCATGGCCTTCGCGATCAAGGAAGTCCTCCTCGACGGCGGGCCGGAACGGGTCGCCTACTTCTACGATCTCCGCGGCGAGGCGTCGTACCGCCGGAGCATGAAACGAGGCCTGTTCCGCCTGTGGAGGGCGTGCCTCGACGAGATCGAAGGCGAGGGCGCCGCGTTCATCTACGGGCATGTCAAGTCCGACAACAAGAATTCCATGCAGATCGCGAAGAAGATGAACGCGAAGATCGGTGCGACGTTCAACATCCTCTCTCTGCCCGGCCTTCCCGGGGATCCCGGCGACCTCGATGACCACCTGCAGGACCTGGAAGGGGAGATCGCACGCTTGGATCGTTGCGTCGGGAGCCGCTCCCTCCGCCCCTGTGACTTCGGCGCCGCCTATCGTCGGGGCGTGGAGCTCGGATACCTCCGCGGGATCTTCCGGCTCGAGAACGGCGATTCCGCCGCCCAGGTGAGCGCGTGGGACCTATCGAAGATCTACCGCGGCCGGGTCCTCCGGATGCCGGCTTCCCTCCTCGCGTTGGGCATCTTTCTCAATCCGCTCGCGACGGTCTTCCCTCTGCCGAGGATCCCGAAGGTCGGGGAGCAACTCGCCTACCTCCAGCTCTTCGACCCGATCTGCGTGGGGGAGCACGGCGCTGCGTTGCTGAAGTCCCTCATCCAGCAGCTGCGTCGGAAGATCTTCGCCGACGGGATCGACATCCTGACCCTGTTCGTCTACCAGGACGATCCCTTCCTCCCGCGCATGCCGCGCTTCTACCCGCAGAAGGTGATGCACTACCACACGATGGTCCGGCCCTGCGGATCGGACGAGCTCCCGGAACGGCCTCTCTACTTGGACATCCGGGACATCTAGACGCGTCAGACAGCGAGGCGATAGCCGAATCCTCGCGACGTGAGCACCAGTCGGGGCTTCTTCGGATCACGCTCGATCTTTCTGCGAAGGAGGTAGACGTACTTCTGAACGTCCTGTCCCGTGGCGTACGCGCTCCCGGGCCAGAGCTCGGCCAGGATCTCCTGTGTCGGGAAGACGCGGCCTGGCGAGGAGGCGAGCAGCTTCAACAGCCGGTATTCCTTCGGGGACAGGGAGACGGTCCGATCTTCGAGACGGACCTCTTTGCGGACGTCGTCGATGATCAGATCGAGCGCACCGATCCCCGGCTGCGTCCTTCGAAGGACCGCCTCGACTCGCGCCAAGACCTCCTCGAGATGAAACGGCTTGGAGATGAAGTCGTCGGCTCCCTCGCGCAGCCCGCGCACGCGGTCGTCGGTACGGCTCAGCGCCGTGACCATGATGATCGGGACCGAGCTCTTCTTCCGGACCTCCGCCAGCAGTTCCCACCCGGCCGTCTTGGACTCGGGGAGGATCACATCGAGAAGGATCAAGTCCGGTGTCCATTTGGACAGAAACTCCTCGGCCTCCGTCTTGCTCGCGACGACGCGTACCCGGTAGCCCTCCTCTCGGAGGGCCTCCTCGAGAAGCGCAGCGATGTGCCCTTCGTCCTCACAGACCAAGATGTTCGCGGATCCCATGTCCACCACTTGCTGCGTCTCTACCCCGGACCCCCGCCCAGGGTTTCACGAGGAGACCCGACTACGTTTCCGCCTGATCCTGCTGCGTCTCGCGCTCCCGCCGGAGGAACGTGGGGACATCGAGGTTCTTGTCCACCGTGATTCGCTCCCGTTGGGACAGCCGTCGTCGCTCCCGGCCGATCGTGTCGGCCTCCTGGAAGTCGGCCGCGATCACCGTGATCTGAATCCCCCCCGCGAAGTCGGGCTGGACGACGGCGCCGAAGACGAGGTCGCACTCCGTCGCTGCGGCCTTGCGGACGTGATCGGCCGCAGCGGTGACCTCGCCCAGCGTCAGGTCGTCGCCACCGGTGACGTTCATGATCATCTTGCGCGCGCCGCGGATCGAATCCCCCTCGAGGAGCGGATTGCTGCTGGCGAACTTCGCCGCATTGATGGCTCGCTGCTTTCCGGTCGCCTGCCCCATCCCCATCATCGCGTCACCGGCCCCGGCCAAGACGCTTCGAATGTCGGCGAAATCGAGGTTGATCAGGCCGCGGATCGTGATCAGATCGGAGATCCCGCGCACGCCCTCATGGAGAATCTCATCGGCCAGCTCGAACGCTTTCGTCATCGGTAGGCCGCGGGCGTTCGTCTCGAGGAGCCGATCGTTGGAGATGACGATCAGGACGTCGGCCGCCCTCCGGAGTTCGGCGAGGCCGGCCTTGGCATGGTTCATCCGGACGGTCCCCTCGAACGAGAAGGGCTTCGTCACAACGCCAACCGTCAAGGCGTCGGCCTCCTTCGCGATCTCGGCGATGACCGGGGCGGCCCCGCTCCCCGTGCCGCCGCCGAGACCGGCGGTGATGAACACCAGGTCCGTGTCTCGAACGAGGCTCGCGATCTCCCATCGCGACTCCATCGCGGCGCGGTGGCCCTTCTCGAGGTCCCCGCCCGTCCCGCGCCCGCTCGTGATGTCCATTCCCAACTGCAGCGTCTCCCCGATCGCCGCCGCATCGAGGACCTGACGATCGGTATCGACCGCGACCAACCGGACGCCCTGCAATCGTTCTTCGCGCATCCGCACGACGGCGTTCACGCCGCCGTCGCCGACGCCCAATACGAGGATCCTCGCGTTCGCTCCGTGCTGAGGCTCCTGCTCTCGGACCTGCTCGACGAGCGGTGGCTCGCCGATCACCACTTCGTGCGGACCGAGCGTCTTCGTGACGGCCTCCTGAAGCTTCCCCAGCTTCCGCAGGCAGTACTCCTTCTTGAACTCGCTGTCGACGGAAACGAACAGCTGGTCCTCGTCGAGCGAGATCGACGCGACGTCCGTCGGCAGACAGGCTCGGAGGATTCGATCGTCGATGGCGCTCAGGACGTCGCGCCAACGATCTCGAAGTCCCCCGTCCGATGTCTGCCCTGCATTCAAATCCGACATTGCATCGCTCCCTGTGCCATTCTGTACGGGAATCTCGCACATGTCAACAGCGATCCGAGCCGGATCGTCCCCGCGTCGCGCGCTTGTGGCTCGCCCGCCCTTCATCTACCATGCCGGACGTGACTTTCGAAGCGGTGTGGGACGTTCTCAAGTGGGTTTTGTTGGTGCTCGCCGCCGGGTTCATCGGTCAGTTCGGCAGGTCCTTCGCGCTGAGGCTGGTCGAGCGCCGACGGCGGAAGACCTCTTCGGAGCCGGCCTCGACGCCGCCGGACGTCGAGATCGAGAAGGCGCGGCTCGGAGCTCAGGCCAAGATCGAGAAGAAGCGAGCCAAGGCGGAGGTCAAGCGAGCGAAGAAGGCCGACAAGGAATCATCGGAAGGGGAATCCGGTTAGCCCGGATCGGTGGACGGCCTAGCCCTCGTCCTTCGCGTGAGAGACGATCTCCATCCCGTTGTAGTACCCGCAGTGCGGGCACGCCCGGTGCGGCAGCTTCGTCTCGTGACAATGCGGACACTCGCTTACCGCAACCGGTGCGGTCTTCCGCCAATGGTTGCGACGCGCACGTCCCTTCGCCCTGGATGTTCTGTACTTGGGGACCGCCATCGTTCCTCCCACGCGCGAGCCTCCATGAGGATTGAAGGCCGCAGAGGTCCTGAGTTTAGCCGACCGATGAGGACGGCGCCACCTCGATCACAAGCGTCACCGGCCCGTCGTTGACCAGCTCGACCGCCATCTTCGCGCCGAATCGCCCCGTCTCGACATCGACCCCCTGTGCGCGGATCGCGTCGACGAACGTCTCGAACAGCGGCTCGGCGATCTCGGGGACGGCCGCCCCGACGAAGCTCGGCCTCCTCCCCTTGCGCGTGTCCCCGTACAGCGTGAACTGGGACACGGCGAGGACCTCCCCCCCGACATCCCGGAGGGAACGGTTCATCTTCCCCTCGTCGTCCTCGAAGACGCGCAACTCGACGACCTTCCTCGCGGCCTTTCGCAGGTTCACCTCCGCGTCGTTCGGAGCGATCCCGACCAAGAGCAGGAGGCCTCTCCCGATCTGAGCGACCCGCTCTTCGGCGACCTCGACGGAAGCGCGCTTCACCCGTTGCACGACGAGCCGCATCGGTCAGCCCTCTTCCTGCAGCCGCTCGGCGTAGTCGATCAGCCGCTGCATCGCCTCGTCGCTCAACGTCGACGCCCGGGCGAGGAGGACCAGCTCCATCCGCTCCCGCGTCACTTGCGCCTGGATGCTCTGGTGGAACGCCTGCTCGACGAGCCGCGGGGCGCGCACGTTGGCTTCACGATCGACATAGTTGACCCGCCACTGGGGGATCCGATTGAGAAGGCCCAGCGCGACCTCGATCAGTCGCTTGACGTGCGGCTCGCGGGCCTCGAAGACCCGGTTGACGTAGTTGGCGACGCGCTGGTTGTCGGTGAAGAAGATGACCGAGTCCGGGTCGTACGTCGCGACGTGCCGGGCGGCCTCGATCAGCGCTCGGTACTCGGCGACTTCGGTCGTCGCCCGGCCGATCAGCCGCGAGACCTCGTCGATCACGACCCCGTCCTGGTCGGTGACTGCAATCCCGATCCCCGCCTCCCCGGGCTCTCCCCTCGCCGCTCCGTCGATGTACACAAAGAGCTTCTTCATCCTGTGGGTCCACCAGGATTCGAACCTGGGACCGACCGGTTATGAGCCGGCTGCTCTGCCCCTGAGCTATGGACCCGTCTCCGACACGGAGGATATGAGGGGGTCTACGTGCGTGTCAAGCAGTCCCCGCGCCCGGTCCATCGCGCCTTACCCGCCCCCCCGCCGGCCTCCCCGGAGAGGTCGAACCCGCACGCCGCCAGCGCGCGGAGGAGCTCACCCGGATCCTTCCCCCACTGGCCGAGCTTCCTCGAGATGTGCTCGGTCCACGAGTAGTCGTCGTACGTGAACGTCTCCTCGCGCCCCTCCTCCAGCGGGAGCTTCGTGCCCCGCGATCGGTAGTAATCCTGGGCGAGGTATCCCTCGTCCATCGAGGCCATCGCCCGCTCGACCGACGCACTGTCGAGCTCGGGGTACCGGTCCTCGAACAGGGAGAACTCGATCGGATAGCGCGGGCGGACGGGGGGGTCCTCCGCCGGATAGCCCATCGCCAGCTGAACGAGGGGGAAGACGCGCGGCGGCAGGCCGTATTCCTCCACGATCCGCTTCGCGTCGTGGGGGGCCGCCCCCAAGAAGCAGCTTCCAAGACCCAACGATTCGGCGGCCTGAACCATGTTCTGAGCCATGTAGGCCGCGTCCTGAATCCCGAGAAGGAGCGTCGAGAGATCGCACATGACACGCCGCCACCCTCGCGCCTCCATGACGCGTTCCATCCGATGCACGTCGACGCAGACCGTGAACAGAAGCGGAGCGCGAAACGGGTTCGCCTCGCGGTCCCGCTTGAGGAGGAGGCTTCCGAGCTGCGCGGCGAACGGCGCCCCCTGGCCGGCTCGCACGACCGCCTCGATGGCCTCCCGAGCCGGCTCCTCTTCGGTGAACGCCCGGATCGACTTCCGCTGGAGCATCGCCTCGATGACCGGGTTGTCTTCCACGTCCCCTCCTATTGGGTATCGGCCCGATCGACGGCTAGTCCGACACCGGCCGTATGGCGATCTCCCCGACCCCCAGATGGACCGACAGATCTCCGGCCCCTTCGCCGAGGGTCGCCTCGACGCTGCTGCCGAGCCCGCCCGCCTGGATCTCCTCGAACCCGGGGAACGGCCCGACGACGATCCCACCGATCCCGACCCCGGCAGCGACCGCATACGAAGCCTCGGTCGGCAAGAGGATTTCGATGTCCCCGGTTCCGAGCTTGACCTCGATCTCTTCGGCGGCGACACCAGCGAGGTGGACGTCGCCCGCGCCGGAGCCGATCGTGAGCGAAGGACCGATCAGCCCGTCGACCTCAATCTCTCCGAGGCCGAGCTCGATCGACGCGGTCCCCACGACACCGGTCAATCGGACGTCCCCGGCGGCCTGCTTCGCGTCGATCTCGGTTCCGGCCGGGACGGTGACCGTATACTCGATCTCCCAGTAGCCATGTCGCGGCCCTTTGGAATGGACGGTCAGCCCGCATCGGGTCGGCTCGATCAGAATCGACACCCGGTCGAGGATCGATTCCGAACGCGCCCGCTTCACGGCGACGATCCGGACCTCCGAGTCCGCGTCGGTGCTCTCGGCCGTCTCGACCGTGATTTGCCCGATCGCGTTGTCGATCTCGACGCAGGGACCGGCGAGCGAGACGGCCTCTTCGATCGTCTCCACGAGCCTCGGCCGATCGAGAAGCGCGCCGATCGCTCCCCACGTCACCGACAGGCCGACGACCGGCCCGGAGAGCCCCGGCGAGGCCGCTTTCAGCTCCGCGTCTCCCCATTCGAAGGTGAAGAGCGGCAGGAGGTACCCGAGGTGAAGCTCGAACCCGAGGTGGCGAAGCGGCTGGGCCTGCAGGCTAACGAACGGCTCGATCGCAAAGAGCGCCTCGCTCCTGCGGAGGGTCACCGGTTCAGGAACGATTCCGCAGGGACCGAACGGATCGTCCTCCCCGCCCGGCGCGGCCGGCCTCCCGACCAGGGTGAGCGACGCCCCGCCGCCGCCGAGGACGGCGCCGAGCGTCAGCAACGATCGCTCGTCTCCGCCGATCACCCACCCCAGCTCGAGACCGCCGAACCCGATCGACAGCTCGGCGTGGCGGTCCTCCGAGGAGCTCGTCGCCTCGCCGCTCCAGCCGATCCCGCCGACCGAGACGCCGTGGAGCGCCCCCCCTCGCCCACGGCCGCCGGTGAACAGGAACGCGTCGCCGAAGGAGCCGAAGCCGTTGTCCATCAGGAACGTGTCGACCTCGGAGAGACCCGGAAAGAACAGCCCGAGGGTCGACCCACCGAGACCGAACAAGATGCGCTCGCCGCTCGCCTCTTCGTCGAGCGCGTACCCCGCCGTCCCAAGCAGGCAAGCCAATCCGACAGCAACGATCGTCTTCCAGCGCATGTCCCCTCCTGTGATTCTACGGACGCTCCTTCCTACCCCATATCGACCGCTGCGGCAAGTCGCCTCGCCCCGGCGCGCCGATCCGATCCCGGTGCCGCGTTGAACTTCCGTCGGCGAACGCCATACTTACCGGATGAGGATCCGGTACATCCAGGACTACGAAGGAGGCCGAATGCAGAAGCTACTCGAAAGGACCGTGGCCGGCGCGGGCGGTTGGGTCGAACTTCGCTATCAAGCGCGGAGCACGAAGCGGATCACCGTCCGCAACGGCAACCTTGAGGAATCATCGAGCGCGCTCCTCGCCGGTCTCGGCGTGCGGGCACTCGTCGACGGTGTGTTCGGATTCGCCAGCACGACCGACGCCTCCGAGCGCGGGGTCCTCGCTGCGATCGAGGCGGCGCGGAGCGCGGCCAAGACGTCGGCTGGAGCGAAGAAGGAGCGGATCAAGGGACTCGCCGATGCATCGATGGCGACCGGCGCGTTCCCCGTCGCGACCGATGATCCCCTCGACGCGCACTCGCTGGAGGAGAAACTGGCGCTCGTCCTCCGCCTCGACGAACGGGTCCGATCCGGGGCGAAGGAAATCGCTTCGAGCATGGCCTCCTACGGGGAGATCCAGGACGAGAAGATCATCGTCACGAGCGACGGCGCGTCGGCCCACGTCTTCGATTCGAAGCCCGAGCTTCGCGCAATCGCCGTCGCGGGACGAAACGGCGATCAGACGATGGGACACGAGAGCTCCGGCGTCACCGGCGGATGGTCGGACCTGCTCGGGATCGTCGCCCCCGAGGAACTCGCGGACAAAGCGGTTCAGGTCGCCGTCGATCAGCTCGCGGCTCCGCATCCGTCCGGCGGGACGAGCGTCGTCGTCCTCGATCCCGGACTGGTCGGTGTCCTCTGTCACGAGGCGATCGGTCACACCGTCGAGGCGGACATCGTGCTCGGCGGCGCGATCACGTCCGACAAGATCGGGGAGGTCGTCGCGTCCGAGCTGATCACGCTCTGCGACAGCGGAGCGACCGAGTATTCTCCCTATGCGGTCGGGATCCTCCCCGTCGATGACGAAGGGGTGCTGACGCGGCGGACGGTAATCATCGAGAAGGGCGTCCTCCGCTCGTTCCTGCACAATCGCGAGACGGCGGCGCACTACGGCGTCGCCCCGACGGGGAACGCCCGCGCGTACGTGTACAGCGACGACCCGATCATCCGGATGCGCAACACGTACATCGAACCGGGGGAGACGCCGCTCGATGAGATGATCGGCTGGGTCAAGGAGGGGTACTACCTCCGCGAGCTCGGGATGAGCGGACAGGCCGACTCGAACGCCGAGTTCATGTTCGGCGTCCGGGAGGCTCACCGGATCGTCGATGGGAAGATCGGCGAGCTCGTCCGTGGCGCGACGATCTCCGGGAACGCGTTCGACGTGCTCAAATCGGTCGACGCGGTCGGGGACGACTTCGCGTGGGAGCACGGCGCCGGGGCCTGCGGCAAGGGCCAACTGGCGAAGGTCGATCTCGGCGGGCCTTACCTTCGCTGCGCGCTGACGATTGGAGGGCGACAAACATGAGCGAGCACAACCTTCTCGACCAGTGTCAACGGGCGCTCGACCTCCTCCGGCAACACGGCGCCGATCGGGCGGAGGTCTTCGGTCAGACGACGCGAACGATCACGTCCGCCGCGGAGAAGGACGACCTGCAGATCTCCAAGAGCCGGCAGGAGACGCGGATCGGCCTTCGCGCGTTCGTCGGGGCGCAAGTTGGCTTCGCCAGCACGAACACGCTGGCCAGGCTGGAGGACGCGGCCGTCGACGCGGTCACCCTGGCGAAGGCATCGCCCGGGGATCCCCACAACGTCCTCCCGGAGCCGACGGCGGTCGGTCCGGTCGCCGGCACGTACGACCCGGCCGCCGACGCGTTCACCACCGCCGACGCGGTCAAGCAGACGATCCGAATCCTGGAGACGGCGAAGTCGGTCGACCGACGGGTCATCGTCGGCGAGGCGGAGTTCACCGCCGAGATCCGCGACCGCGTCCTCGTCAACTCCGCGGGCGCCGAGGCCCAAGAACAGGGCAGCTTGTTCACCTACAGCGTCCTCACCACGGCGCGCGACGGCAAGGCGGTCTCGAACATGGACGGCAAGGTCGGCGCGACACGGAGCGTCGGCGCGATCGACGTCGAGCCGATCGCCCGTCGATCGAGCGCGAACGCGCTCGGATCACTCGGCGCCGAGAAGGGCGAGACCTTCAACGGCCCGGTCGTCCTCGACCCGTACGCCGTGCTCGACCTGTTCGCCCCGCTCCAGTTTCAGCTGAACGCGCGGAACGCGCTGCGCGGGATGTCCCGTTGGAAGGACGCGCTCGGCGAGCCCGTCGCCGTCCCCGAGTTCGCCCTCGTCGACGACGGTCGGATCCCGGGCGGCGTCGCGACTTCCTCGTTCGACCGCGAGGGGGTCCCGCACCGGCGGCTTCCCCTGATCGAGGGAGGGGTTCTGCGGTCGTTCATGCACAACGCATACACCGCTCACGCGTTCGACGCCCCGAACACGGGACACGCGGCCGGATCGGCCGGCTCTCTCCCGGCGATCGGACCGACCAACTTCTCGATCCTCCCCAGCGAGGCGGCCAAGGAGGATCTGATCTCGGGGGTGAAGCGCGGGCTGCTCGTCAATCGCTTCTCGGGAAACACAGATCCGGTCTCCGGCGACTTCTCCGGCGTGGCCAAGGCCGCTCATCTGATCGTGGATGGGAAGGTCGACCGGGCGGTCTCCGGAACGCTGATCGCCGGGAACCTCTTCGAGGCGCTGAAGACGCTGTCGGGCATCTCGCGGGAGACGGAGAGCGTGTTCAACTACACGTTCCCCTTCCTCCGCCTCGAAGGGATCTCGATCACCGCCGAGTAGTCAGGCCCGTCGGGGCGGAGGCGGGCGCTTCGTCGGTGCCCGCCTCCGCCCTCGTTTTTGCTTGTGAAGCCTACAGCTCGACGACCGGCGCGACCTCCCCTGAGGGCGCCGTCTCCGCGCCGGCCGGGACCGAGATCCCGGCACCGATCCTCGCGAGGTCCTCGGCGCGGCTCTCCAGGGCCCTCGGGTCCCCGCGCACCAGGATGACGACCGTCTCCCCTCCATAGAGGTACGCGAGCCCGTAGCTCGACTCGCCGTCGCTCGCCGGGCCGGTGATCCGTACCGCCCGTTCGGAAGCGCCTGCCGACGGGATCTCCTCGACCGGAATCGCTCCGGATTCCTCGTCGGAACAGACGATCCCCAGCGCGCGGACGAGGGCCGCTTCCGGAATCGGTTCCTCCACGGCGAGGACCGTCACCTCGACCTCTCCCGACGGATCGGTGAGGAGGACGTGCGCGTCCGCTTCGTCGAGATCCCAGCCGGCAGGAACGACCAGGCTGAATCGGCCCTCCGGATCGACGTACGCGGAGTCCGCCGGCTCGAGAACGGAAGCCGGAAGCGGCGGCTCACCGCCTCGGTCCCAGTAGACCATCGCGTACGCCGCGACGATGATCCCAACCCAAATCGACAACAGGAGAAGCGCGTTCTTCATCCCCAACCTCCCTTCTGCCCCTCGCCCTCTCCGCGCCCTCCGGATTCGTGCGGAGTCCCACCGTTTCGATCCATTCTAGCTCTGAGGAGAATCGAAGCCAATCGCGTCTCACCGCGAACTTGCAGCAACCCCTCATGTCAACATAGACTCGATGCATGAAACGCGGCGGCTGGGCGATCGGGATTCTCTGCCTCTGCTCCCTCTTCGCGTTCGCGGTGATCGCCGAAGGGGAGGCGTGGATCCTCACGATCGACGGGGAGATCAACTCGGGGACGGTGACGTACCTACGACGGGGCGTCCAGGAGGCGACCGACGCGGGGGCCGCCGCCGTCGTCCTCGTCCTCGCGACGCCCGGCGGGTACCTCGACGCCGCGGTCGAATCGAGGGACATCGTCCTCGACGCGACGATCCCGACCGTCGCGTATGTGGCACGCGAGGCGTTCTCCGCCGGCGCCGCGATCGCGATCGCCTGCGAGACGATCCTCTTTTCACCCGGCGGCGTCATGGGGGCGGCGACCCCGGTGACCGTCGTCGGGCAGGACATCCGCGAGGCTCCGGAGAAGGTGATCAGCGCGACCCGGAAGCTGTTCGCCGCCACGGCGGAGAGCCGCGGACGTCCGCCCGAAGTCGCCGAAGCGATGGTCGACCGCGACGTCTCGATCCCCGGGCTGGTCGAGGCGGGCAAGCTGCTGACGCTGACCGCCGGCGAGGCGGCCGAGTGGGGCTACTCCGACGGAGAGGTCGAGTCGATCGAGCCGTGGCTGGCCGAGCGAGGCTACGGCGAACCCGTCGCGTTCGAGGTCCGCTGGATCGACGGGCTCGTCGAGGCGCTGACATCCCCGGTGGCCGTCGGGCTGTTGGTCACCGCCGGCCTTCTGGGGCTGATCGTCGAGATGCTCGTCCCCGGCTTCGGGATTCCCGGCCTCATCGGAATCGTCTGCCTCGGCGCCTTCTTCTGGACGCACTTCCTCGTCGGCCTCGCTGGCTGGGAGTCGATCGCGTTCCTGCTCGGCGGAATCGTCGCGGTGATCCTGGAGATCTTCGCATTTACCGCCGTCGACTTCGGCATAACCGGGTTGCTCGGCCTGATCCTGATCGGGCTTGGGTTCTACACCGCCATGGTCGGTCCGTTCGCCGCGCGCGAGCAAGTGGTGCAAGCGATCGCGATCGTCTCCGGCGGACTGATCGCCTCCGTCGTCGCAGCGATCGTGCTGTTGGCCCGGCTCCCGCGGACCCGTCTTCGTCTTGGTGGGATCATCCTCTCATCGGCGATCACCGGACGATCCCACGAGAAGACGGAAGGGCCTCAGGTTCCGCCGAGCGACTGGGTCGGCCGCCGAGGCGTCGCCGCGACCGACCTGCGGCCGATCGGCAGCGCGATCTTCGATGAAGAGCGAATCGACGTCGTCTGCGAGGAGGGCTTCCTCCCGAAAGGAAGCCCGATCGTCGTGATCCGGGATGACCGCTATCGCAAGGTCGTCAAAGAAGAAAAGGAGGGGTGAGCATGGTCGGCTACATCGTGTTGGCAGCGGCCGCGCTGGTGGTCTTGTGGCTGTTCTTCTACTTCGTTCCGATGGGACTCTGGATCTCCGCCCTCGCCGCTGGCGTTCCGGTCGGCCCGATGACGTTGGTCGGGATGCGGCTGCGAAAGGTCAATCCGCATCGCGTGATCCTCCCAATGATCGCCGCGTGGAAGGCGGGATTGAAGCTCGCGATATCGGAGTTGGAGGCGCACTACCTCGCCGGGGGAAACGTGGACCGCGTGGCGCGCGCCCTGATCAGCGCCGACAAGGCGAACATCGTCCTCGACTTCCAGCGCGCCGCGGCGATCGACCTCGCCGGACGCGATGTTCTTGATGCCGTGGCAATGTCGGTCAACCCGCGCGTGATCGAGACCCCGAAGGTCGGCGCCGTCGCCGCGAACGGGATCCAGCTGTTCGCGATCGCCAAGGTGACCGTGCGCGCGAACATCGATCGCCTCGTCGGCGGAGCGACCGAGGAGACGATCATCGCCCGCGTCGGCGAGGGGATCGTCTCGGCCATCGGCTCGGCCGAATCGCACAAGGAGGTCCTCGAGAATCCCGACAAGATCTCAAAGCTGGTGCTGGAGAAGGGCCTCGACGCCGGAACGGCGTTCGAGCTCCTCTCGATCGACATCGCCGACGTCGACGTCGGCAAGAACATCGGCGCGCAGCTGCAGACGGACCAGGCCGAGGCCGACCTGAAGGTCGCGCGCGCCAAGGCCGAGGAGCGCCGCGCGATGGCCGTCGCGCGCGAGCAGGAGATGACGGCGCTCGTCCAGGAGCGCCGCGCTGCGGTCGTCGAGGCGGAGGCCGAGATCCCGCGCGCGATGGCCGAGGCGTTCCGCGAGGGGAACCTCGGGATCATGGACTACTACCGGATGAAGAACGTCCAGGCCGACACGAGGATGCGCGAGGGGTTCGCCGCCGACGATCAGTCCCCGTCCCAGGGCCGGATCGAGGGAGAGTAGATGAACGCCCCGAACTCACCGCTCGGGCGCCTCAGGAAGCTCGTGAAGGAGGACCCGCGCTCGGCGGTCCTCCTCCACGAGATCCTCGGCCCGCCGCCGGGGTTGCGGCCGTCGGAGAAGGGGGGCGCCTGACTCCGCCGGGAAGGTTGGAGCTCGACGCCGCGACCCGGTCGCGATCCTCGCGCGAATTTGGCATGCAGGTCCGGTCCAACTAGAATGGACGCTTGGTGAGGCTGGTGGAAAGGATTCCCGACCTGTTGACGTTGTCGCGTGGTTTGATCGCCGCAGCGATCTTTTCCCTCGGATTCGTGGGAGAGGGCGCCCTGGAGGCGGTCATCCTCCTGACGATGCTCGGCTGGACGACCGACATCCTCGACGGGCGGCTGGCGCGGAAGTACCACAAGGCATCGACGTGGGTCGGAGAGAAGGAGTTCGCCTTCGACATGGCGATGGTCTTCTCCGCTCTCTGCTATCTCGTCCTGTCCGGGTTCATCCCGTTCGTCCCGGCGATCGTCTATGTAATCATCGCCGCCGCGTTCATCGCCTACTTCCGCTCGAAGATGGTGACGATGTCGTTCGCGGCACCGGTCGTCGCCCTCCCGCTGATCGTCGCCTACTTCGCCGCCCCGCACGCGCTGATCTGGTACGGCGGATGGATCGCGACGGCGCTCGTCTTCGACTGGCGTCGGTTCTCGGGGGTCGTGCGCGAGTTCATCCACAACGCGAGGAACCTGTCCCGGCGCTAGAAGAGCCGATCGGGCCCCGCCTGCCCGAGGTAGGCCAGCGCGCGCTCGGTGGCGATTCGCCCCTGCGGCGTCCGCTGGATCAGCCCTTCCTGCAGGAGGAACGGCTCGACGATGTCGGTGATGGTGTCCCTCTCCTCCGACAACGCCGCAGCGAGCGTGTCGAGCCCGACCGGTCCGCCGGAGAACTTGTCGACCAACGCCACGAGGACGGCGCGATCGAGCTCGTCGAGGCCCCGCTCGTCGATCCGCAGCATCTCCAGGGACCGTCGCGCGATCTCGGCGTCGATCGTCCCCTTTCCTTTGACTTCAGCGTAGTCGCGGGTCCGACGGAGGAGCCGGTTGGCGATCCTCGGTGTACCGCGGGCGCGCTTGGCGAGTTCCTCCGCTCCGTCGTCCGACACCTCGATTCCGAGAATGCTGCCGGTCCGGATGACGACCGTCTTGAGATCCTCGACCGAGTAGAACCCAACTCGGAACTTGACCTCGAAGCGATCGCGCATCGGGGCCGAGATGAGCCCGGCCCTCGTCGTCGCCCCGACCAGGGTGAACGGAGGGAGATCGATCCGGAGCGACTGAGCGTTCGGCCCTTCCCCGAGGATGATGTCGATCTTGTAGTCCTCCATCGCCGGATAGAGGATCTCCTCGACGTTGCGCCGGAGCCGGTGAACCTCGTCGATGAAGAAGACGTCGTGCGGATGAAGGTTCGTGAGGATCGCGGCCAGGTCTCCCGCCTTCTCGATCGCCGGGCCGGAACTGATCCGGATGTCGACCCCCATCTCCGCCGCGATGATCTGAGCGAGCGTCGTCTTCCCGAGCCCCGGCGGCCCGTGCAACAGAACGTGATCGAGCGACTCCCCGCGTTTTCTCGCCGCGGCGATGTAGATCCGGAGCTTCTCCTTGATCTCGCGCTGGTTGATGTACTCGTCGAGCGTCGTGGGGCGCAGATTGAGGAGCGTCGCGTCGTCCTCCTCCAACCGAGCTCCCGCGATCCGTTCCGACCTCATGTCGGTCCGATTGTACCGGTCGCTCGGACGCCCTCCAACCCGTGCCGTGCTCCCTGTCTCGATCCGCGGCGATCGGATACCATCCGCGGCGAAGCGACCATGGCAGACGCGACGGCAGTCAGCATCGGAACGTTCGACGGCGTCCACCTCGGGCACCAAGCGGTCCTGGCCGAGGTCCGGCGTCAGGCCGAGGATCGCCGCATCGCGAGCGCCGCGTACGCGTTCGGCGTTCCGCCGCGGCTGCACGCGGAGGACGGCCCCGGGCGAAACCTCCTCCTCCCGGAGTCGACCAAGGTCCACCTTCTCCTCCGGGCGGTCGATCGGGTCATCCGCGCCCCGTTTCACGAGATCCGCGACCTCTCCCCGAAGCAGTTCGCCGAGGGGATCCTCGGCGGGCGGCTGCACGCGGAGGCCGTCGTCGTCGGGGCGTCGTTCCGCTTCGGTGCCCGGCGTGCCGGCGACCCGAAGATCCTTCGGTCCCTCGGCGAGCGCTTCGGGTTCTCCGTCACCGTCGTCCCGCCGATCCTCGTCGGCGGAAATCCGGTCAACAGCACGCGGATCCGTTCGCTCCTCTCCGCCGGTGACGTTGCGGGCGCCGCCGCGCTTCTCGGCCGTCCGCCCGTTCTCATCGGCGACGTGACGGCCGGCGACCGGGTCGGTCGGACCCTCGGATATCCGACGGCGAATCTCGCGGTCGACCCGCACGTCCTTCTCCCGGGCCACGGCGTTTACGCCGTCCGCGCCTTTATCGCTCACCTTCCCGATCCTAGGCCTCATCCCGCCCTCTTCTACGTCGGGGCGCGCCCGACGCTCGGGAGCGAAGGAGGAGAGCTTCGCTGCGAAGTGCACCTGCTCACCCCGCCGGAGGGCGACCTGCTCGGCGGACGAATCGAGATCCATCTGCTGGAGCGTCTACGACGGGATCGGGCCTTCGCGTCCCTCGAGGCACTGCGACGTCAGATCGAGCGGGACGTCGACCGTGCCAACGAGATCTTCGCCCACTTCCCCGAGCCCTCCACGCCGATCGACGGTTGAAAAGGGGACTTCCCTCACCTACCATCTGTCCGGCATGTTGGCGTTGGGAGTCGACACATCCGAGCCGCTCGGCGGCGTGGCCCTCTACGACGGACGCGGACTGGCCGACGAACGGTGGATGGAGGAGCCGCTTCGACATGCCGAACGGCTGCTCCCATTGACCACGGAGATTCTCGACGGGAACGGCGTGCGAAGGGACCAACTCGGGTTGGTGTGTATCAACCGAGGGCCCGGGTCGTTCACCGGTCTGCGGATCGGCCTCGCTGCGGCCGCGGGTTTCTGTCAGGCCGTCGGTGCCGCACTGGTCGGCGTCGATGGCGCGGACGCGTACCGTGCGCGGGTCGCCGATGCCAAGCGGGTCTGTGTGATCGTGGCGAGCCGACGTGGGCTGTACTACGTGCAGTCCTTCAGCGGCTCGCGTGTGCGAAAGCCGATGGCGCTGATGCGCCGACCGGACTTGCTGGGGGCCTTGCGCAGCGAGGTACGCCCGGTGACCCTTGTCGGGAGCGGGGCACCGGAGATCGGGGAGGCGCTCCGGGGGCATCCGATGATCCGGGTCGCGCCGGAGGAGGCCAACCGGCCCTCTCCGTTGTCGATCGCGAAGCTCGGTTGGAACGAAGAACCGGCCGACCGGCTGTACGAGGTCGAGCCGCTGTACGTAGAGCCCCTCCTCGCATGAGGAGGGATACCGAGGGGAAGGAACCATGTCAAGAATCTGCGAGGTCTGCGGCAAGAAACCGGCCGCTGGGAACACGGTGAGCCATTCGAATCGCCACACTCGACGGGTGCGCGCGCCGAACATCCAGCGCGTTCACGCCATCGTCGGGGGAAAGAAGAAGTGGATCCGCGCATGCACTCGATGCATCAAATCGGGTCGGGTCGTCAAGGCGGCGTGATCGACCGCGCCCGTGGATTGGAGCGACGTAGCCGGCCATGCCCGAGAACGCGGTGAACCCGGTCTCGAACGAGGCTCCTGAGTTCGTTCAAGGCGAGATCGTTGGTGTCGAGGAGACGCGAATCCGAGTCCGATTGGAATCGGGGGGGACCGGCTACATGCGCCCGCCTGAGGGCGTGGAAGTCGACGCGATTCGAGTCGGTCGCCGCGCGACGTTTCGCATCGTCGCGAGCGACTCCGCCGGTTCGCCGACGCTCGCCTTCGCGGAGAGCCGGGACGCCCCCACTACACAGGAACCGTTCGATCGCGAGGTCGTCCGGCTGCATGACGCGCTGGCCAACCATCCCCCAGCGAATTCCGCCCGTCCCGCCGAGCGCGTCTACCTCGGCGAGGAGCAGATTCGAGACTGGATCGACCGCGTCGAGAGGAGCCTCGGCCGTTTCCGCAAGAACCGGGCGAAGCGGCTGGACGAGGAATTCTACAACGGCTCGTAGAGGGGAGGCCCTCATGTCAAGAGGAGCGGTCGTCATCGATGCCGAACGATGCAAAGGATGCGGGCTCTGCATCGCCGCGTGCCCCCAGCAGGTCCTCGCGTTTTCCGGGAGGCTGAACAAGAGCGGATACAACGTCGCTCACATGGAGCACCCCGATGCCTGCATCGGATGCGCGTTCTGCGCGATGACCTGCCCAGACATCGCCATCGAGGTCTACCGAGAGAAGGTCCCGACCTAAGGAGGGGAAATGGGTGAACGACTCCTGCTACGCGGAAACGAGGTGATCGCCGAGGCCGCGATCCGCGCCGGCTGCCAGTGCTACTTCGCCTATCCGATCACTCCGCAGGCCGAGCTCCTCGAGCACATGGCACGGCACATGCCCCGCCTCGGCCGGACGTTCATCCAGGCCGAGAGCGAGATCGCGGCGATCAGCATGGTCTACGGCGCCGCGGCGACCGGCGTGCGCACGATGACGTCGTCCTCCTCGCCGGGAATCAGCCTGAAGCAGGAGG
>Ga0315555_1000946_pt1 | contig 21015 bp, 15 predicted proteins | sample SalMarSW160380MG_FD_202113 | JGI IMG/M metagenome (GOLD analysis project Ga0315555, IMG submission 202113) | Salt marsh sediment microbial communities from the Plum Island Ecosystem LTER, Massachusetts, United States - Salt Marsh Sediment SW1603-80 ... | reverse complement strand
CTCGCTGGCGCCGTCCTCGGTACGAAAAGTCCTCGACGACCCGCTTTGGGGTCGCCTCCGGGCTTTTCGCACCTGCGTCCTTGCCAGCGATTTCTTCGCTCGGCCTCGTGACGAAAAGACTCATGAAACGGCTTCTAGCAGTCATAACACAAATATACATGAAGTTCCCAAGATCGTCCATTCCCGTATTCCGTCGACAGTGGGATTATGAGGCCGTAATCCCTATACAAGGAGGTGTCGTTATGGCGAGGAAGAAACGGGTATCACAGGCAGACAAAGACCGGGCCCGCCGGATGAAGTGGTGGCACGAGGCCCGCTTCGGGATGTTCGTTCACTGGGGGCTGTATTCCCAGCTGGGGCGGCACGAATGGGTGATGAACCGGGAGTGCATTCCGAAGAAGGAGTACGAACGGCTCGCGAAGACGTGGAAGGTGAAGAAGCGTCCGGCGCGGGAGTGGGCGCGCCTCGCGAAGAAGGCGGGAATAAAGTACATGGTGATGACCACCAAGCATCACGAGGGCTACTGCCTGTGGGACACCGAGATGACGGACTACAACGCGGTGAACCACACACCGGGCCGGGACCTGGTGCGGGAGTACGTCGAGGCGTGCCGGGAGTTCGGCCTGCGGGTCGGGTTCTACTACTCGCTCATGGACTGGCACCACCCGGACGGGAAGCGCTGCGCGGTGAACGAGGCGGCCCGGCGCCGGTTCGTGGATTTCACGCACGGCTGCGTGCGTGAACTGATGACCAATTACGGCAGGATCGACGTCCTCTGGTACGACGTGTCCCAGCCGCTTTCGTCACCCGAGAAGTGGGAGAGCCGGAAGATGAACCGGATGGTGCGCGGGCTTCAGCCGCACATCATCATGAACAACCGCTCCCAGCTTCCGGAGGACTTCGGCACGCCGGAGGAGCGGATACAGGCCGCGGAGCCGGGACGGGCATGGGAGGCGTGCATGACGTTCAACGGCTCGTGGGGCTGGATGCCGTACGCGCCCCCCGAGGACTGGCACTCGACGCGTCAGGTGATAAAGATGCTCAACCAGGTGACGAGCGGCGCGGGGAACCTTCTTCTCAACATAGGACCGAAGCCGGACGGCTCCGTGCCGCCCGAGGCGACGAAGCGGCTGCTTCCCGTGGGGAGGTGGCTTGCCCGGAACGGAGAGGCGGTCTACGGCCGCGTCGACCGTCTCGACGGCCTCCGCGGCATGCCGACGGGGTGGTGGAGCCGCAGGGGCAACACCGGCTATTTCTGGTGCAGCCGGTGGCCGGGGAGCGAGCTTGCGATAGGCGGGCTTCGCAGCAAGGTCAGGAGGGTGAGCCTGGTGCCGACGGGAAGGAGGGTGCGCTTCACGCAGGAGCCGCGCCGGCTGACGCTCCGCGGACTGCCGAAGAAGAACCCGGACCGTATCGCGGGAGTTTCGCTCATAAAGATAGACTTCGCCGGAAAACCGGCCCAGAGGGAGTGGCTCGACTGCTTCGTGTAATCAATACAGCCGGTCGACCTTGCGGTATTCGTTGGCGTTCTGGTCGAACGCCCCTTCGAAGAGCGGCGTTTCCTGGGGGCCCATCTTGTCGGGCCAGGTGCCGCTCTTCGTCGCCCACCCGTACGGTCGCTTCAGGTAGTCCTGCGGCATCTGCCACATCTCGGAGGTGTTCACCTCCTTCCACACGGCGTCGTGGAGATGCCCGCCCAGGTGCAGCACGTTGAACCTGAACTCGCCGGGCATGCTTGTCTTCAGGCCGAAGTGAGTCATCATATCCCGTTTATAGACGACGCCGCTGCGGGTGCCTTGGGCCTGGGAAGGGGTATGACAGACGGAGACCCACGCGGTCGGATTCGAGAATGTCGTCATGGGCCGGAATTTCGTGTCCGGCCGGTGGTTGGGTCCCTCGGCGCCGGACGTACCCGTGCCGTCGCTCGGGTCGGCGAGCCCGTCGATCAGATGGTCCTTGTATGATGGATCTGCCAGATACTTCGCGCAGTTCACCTGGCTCATGAAGAACTCGTAGCCGTAGATGCCGGAATGCCGCGAGAGGTAATCCCGTTCCTTCTCCGTACCCGCATGAATCCGAACGTGGCCGGTGGAGCCGTCGTCCGGCCAGTCGGTGCCGACCGGCCAGGTGTCGATGCCCCAGTATCCCCAGTCCCGTATCTTGACGATAGGGTCCCAGAGGGCCTCGATGGGGAGGTACGTGCCGGGCTGGCGGGGATGTCCCACCCACCACTTGTCCTGGTACAGCGGATTGTTGAACCAATCCCGTTCATCCGCCGCCGGCTGCCACCGGTACTCGTACCGGTCCCAGTAGAGGCTGCTGGCGAGGTACATTCCCCACCCGCCGTCGCCGGACTGCCACTCGCCCCAGCAGCTCCGGTCGGTGCGGCCGAACTTCACGCCGGGCCCGCCTCCCGAGATATCGCTCGAGCTTCCTGTCTTGCGGTCGCAGCCGTTGTAGACGAGCTGAAGCTGTCCCCGGTGGTCGCTGCCGAACACCAGGATGCCTATGCCGATCTGACGAAGGTTGCTCTTGCACCGGGTGAAGTAGGCATATTCCCGTGCCCGGGTCAGCCCGGGAAGGGTCATCGCCGCCATAATCGCCATAATCGCCACCACTACCAGCAGCTCGACGAGGGTAAAAGCGTGCTTCTTCATGGTAGAGAAGTATACCTCAAAAACGCGTTTGCGCAAGGGGGGGGGGGTCAGCGCAGCCGGTCGACTTTGCGGAATTCGTCCGCGTTCTGGTCGAAGGCGCCCTCGAAGAGGGGCAGCTCTTCGGGACCGAGCTTCTCCGGCCATGTCCCGTTCTTAGTCGCCCACCCGTAAGGCCGCTTCAGGTAGTCGTGCGGCATCTGCCACATCTCGGAGCTCTTCGCCTCCTTCCATAAGGAGTCGTCGACGTGGCCGTCCAGGTGCAGCACGTTGAATCGAAAGTCCCCGGGCACGGCGGTCTTCAGACCGAAATGGGTCATCATATTCCGCCTGTACACGACACCGCTCCGCGTGCCCTGCGATTGGGAGGGGGTGTGGCAGACGGAAACCCAGGCGGGAGGAGTGGACGACATGCTTATCGGCCGGAAATTGGTATCCGGCCGGTGATTCGGCCCCTCGGCGCCGGACGTACCGGTGCCGTCGCTCGGGTCGGCGAGCCCGTTGATCAGGTGGTCCCGGAAGGACCGGTTCTTGAGATACTTCGCGCAGTTCACCTGGCTGGTGAAGAACTCGTAGCCGTAGATACCGGAGTGTCTCGAGAGGTAATCCCGTTCCTTCTCCGTACCCGCGTAGACCCGCACGTTGCCGGAGCCCCAGTTGGTGCCGATAGGCCAGGTGTCGATGCCCCAGTATCCCCAGTCCCTTACCTTGACGATGGGGTCCCACAGCGCTTCGATGGGAAGGTACGTGCCGGGCTGGCGGGGGAGCCCGACCCACCACTTGTCCTGGTATCGCGGATTGTTGAACCAGTCCCGTTCCTCCGCCGCCGGCTGCCACCGGTACTCGTACCGGTCCCAGTAGATGCTGCAGGCGAGATACATTCCGAATCCCCCGTCGCCCGACTGCCACTCGCCCCAGCAGCTCCGGTCGGTACGGCCGAACTTCACGCCGGGGCCGCCGCCGTAGCTCGGGCTGTACGACGCCCCGACCCACCGGTCGCAGCCGTTGTAGACGAGCTGCATCTTGCCCTTGTGGTCGGTCCCGAACACGAGGATGCCGATGCCGATCTGCCGCAGGTTGCTCTTGCACCGGGTGAAGTAGGCGTACTCCCGCGCGCGGGAGAGTCCGGGCAGGATGAGGGCCGCGAGAAGCGCGACGATCGCCACGACGACGAGCAGCTCGACGAGGGTAAACCCTTTCCTGCCGTGCGTGCTCATTTGGCGGCTTCTCCTTCCACCGCGGCAACGGCTTCCTTTGCCGCCTTGTGGAGCGCCTCCAGTTTCTCCGGGGTATTGTCGCCGTGCGGATGATTGCGGAATGTCGTCATAACCTTCAGCCTTGGCCCGGCCTCCTTCGCCGCCGGTCCCATCGCGCCCAGTGTGCGGGTGACTTCCGCGATCACAATCAGGTTGGCTCTTACGTCCACGCTCGAGCTGCCCGACTTCGACGGCAGCAGCCGCATCAGGAACGGCACCGCCTTTGCCGCCTTCGGGCCGAAACGCTGAAGCGCTCTCATTGCCGCCTCTCCGAAGGGCCAGAGCGTCATGGGAGAGCCGCTGCTCCAGCCGCTGTTGGCGGCCTTCTCCATCACGTCGACAATGTTCGACACCACGTTCTCGTGGACCGGGCCTATCTTTCCGATCGCCTCGACAATCGTGGGCAGCTTCATCCCGTCCCTGTGCATCAGGCTGATGAGCTTGTCGATGTGTTTCTTCGAGTGGTCGCCCATCCTCCCCATGGTCCATGCCGCCTCACTCCTCACCCCGTAGCAGGCGCCGACGCCCGGCTGCGTATCGTCGCATCGGGTCGGAAGGTGATCCACACATGCCTTCGCCGCCGGACCGATCATGCCGCAGGCACGCACCGCCTCGCGCCGCACGTCCGGGTACTGGTCGTTGAACACAGAGAGCAGCTTCTGTGTCACCTTCTCGATCTCTTCGGAGGGCTTCGAATTCTCGAGGATGGCTCCCAGCGCCTTGGCCGCCGCGGCGCGGTTGCGCTCGAACTGCGTTCCCTCGAGCATGAGAAGCAGTCCCGGCACCGCCGCCCGCGCCGCCGGGCCGCACTCGGTCAGCACCTGGGCGGCGACGAACCTGTCGTTCTGCCGGTCGGACTTCAGAACCGGAATCACCGCCTCTATGATCTTCGGGTGGGCCTCTTTCGGGGCCTCGCAGAGCGCCCGCGCCGCCCTCACCTGCAGGCCCCGGTTGCCGCCCCTGAGCTGACTCAGCCACGTCGAAAGCGGCTTTCCCTTCACCCTGAGTTCGTCGTCCGCGCGCGCGGCGAAGCACAGCGCGACAGTCGCGATCAGGGCCGCCGTAACAGGGGACGTCATCGGTCTTTTCATCGGCTGATCTCCTTCCTGAAGCAGCGATCGTGTGCGCCGGGTGTCGTTGTGTGTAAGTATACGGAGTGAATCACACGCTGCAACGTGTGATAATGTTCAGAAGTATGGAATTTTGTTGAATCAGGCGGTGCCGAACACGTTTCTGACCGCCGCGAGATATCCGAAGCCGTACCGCTCCTCGGGCTCCAGGTGATTGCCCTCGGTCCACTCGTTCCACGCGTTGATGGTGAACACCGGCTGTTGGAACGGGCACTCGGTTCGCGCCAGGAAGTCCCGGACAGCGGCGAGCGACTTCTCGAACTCCTCCGGCGTGTTGTTGATCACCACGGGTGAGTAATTCCACGGCCCTTTTTCCCATATGTCCGACTGACATACCCGCGGCGTGTTGTCCCATCCCATCGTGACGCTCGGGATGTAGGGCATGCCGTACACCTTCACGTTGTTCTCCCAGTCCTCGATGGAGCCCTCGCGTGCCTCGGCGTACTCGGTGGTGGGGAAGTGGGCGAACAGCCGTCGCCAGTGCCATATGTAGGCGGCGACGCTGTCGAAGCCGATCGTCATCAGCTCGGCGTGATGCTTTTCGAAGACGTCCTCCCGTGTGTCGATCGGGGTGCTCTGCTGTATCGCGTTGACGTGAAGCGGCCCGCGTCCGGCCTTCTCCGTCCGTGCCCGGAAGTCCTCGATGGCGTCTTTAGTCTGCTCCACACCGCCCAGGCCGTCGATCAGACAGCGGATGCCGTAGAAGGAGAAATACTGCGCGCCGTCCAGCTTCCAGTATGACGGATGCGGAAAGTAATGCTCGATAACGTGGTCGAGCGCTTTATCGAGCGCTTTGCGCGACACCTCGCCGGGAGCGAGAACGGGCAGCGGCCGGGTGCGGTGGCCGGGATGGTTGTTGCTCCAGGTGTGGTTCGCCCACATGATGGAGAACTTCAGCCGGTCGTTGTTCTTCGCCTTCAGAAAGCCCTGCTCCAGGCACCGCTCCAGGAACGGCCCGTCCTCGTACCAGTACCAGTCGAATATGAACGAGTCGATGCCGTACTCCGCGGCCGCGGCGATCTTCTTCTCCATCACCGCCGGGTCCGACTCGTCTTCGTATCCCCATACCGGGATCTTGGGCTGGTGGTGCCCCTCGAACCTGGGTTGGGCATGCTTCATCAGTTCCCACTCCGTCCATCCGGTGCCGTGCCACGTGTCGTTGCGGGCGTCGGGATGATACTCGGGGAAATAGTACGCTGCGATATGGGGTCTATTGGACATCAGCCCTCCTTATTCCGTGATTCTCGGGAACGAGTGATCCAGCGTTGAGATAATACCCGAGGGCGTCTATAATAGGCAACCTCAAGCCAAAGGAGACATGCCGATGAAACTGCGAGATATGGTGTTGGTATCGATTGCCGTCGCAGTTATGGGGGGGATCGGCCTCGCGGGCGAGGACCAGGATCCGGTCATCGGCGGCGCGAAACTGTCGAAGATACTGAAGGACATCCAGAGCATGAACCGCGGCATCCAGGTGCGCGCGGCGAAGAAGCTGAGCGAAGCCCCGCCGGAAAGCGCCGACGCGGTCATCCCGAAGCTCATCCCGCTTCTCAAAGCGGAGCGGCAAAACGTGCATGCATGGGTGGCGCTGGCCCTCGGAAACTTCGGGGCCAAATCAAAGGTCGCGGTGCCGGACCTTCTGCCGCTTCTGGAGGGGACGCAGTTCGAACGGAACCGGGCTGCCGCCGCCAAGGCGCTGGGGCAGATACTGAAGGACGCGGAGCCGTCCGAAGAGATCGAAAAGGTGACCAAGGCGCTGGTCGCGAAGTTCAACGACCAGTATCCCGACGTGCAGAGGGAGTCCGTGAGGGCCTGCGGCATGATCGGCCCGGCGGCGAAGTCCTGTATCCCGCATCTCGACGGGAAACTCAAAGGCTTCACCGGCGGCAACTGGAACAGGGACGCCGCGACGCTCGTGCGCGAACAGGCGGCATACACCTGCATGCGCATGGGCACGCTCGCGAAGCAGCATATAGATCTTCTCATCGTGAAGCTCCACCAGGAGGGACAGAAGTCTCCGCTGTTCGTCAAGGCGATAGGCGCGATAGGCCCGGTTCACGAGAACGTGGTGCCGAACATCGTGGACAAGCTCGAGGTTCCCGACCCGGCCATGTGGTACCAGATCGAGGCGTACGAGGTGCTCGAGTCGTTCGGGCCGAAGGCGGCGCCCGCCGCGTCGCTGCTCGACCGGTATCTCAGGGAGAGCAAGATGAACGGGAAGGGCGCGATCCAGATCATAAAGACGCTCAAGGCGATAGGCCCGACCGCGAAGCAGTACATTCCGACGCTGGAGAAGTTCAAGACGACCAAGGGATACCACCAGAGGCACGGGGGACCGGCAACGGCGGAGCAGGTGGCCGAGATGAACAAGCTCGCCGCCGAGGCCATCGAGGCGATCAGCAAGGAGAAGAAGTGACGGAGCTCGAGCGATTCAAGGCGGTCGTCAACTTCGCACAACCCGACTACTGGCCGCTCGTGATCTGGCACGCGATGGGCTACCCGCACAAGGGCGGGCTGTTCCCGGTTGAGCAGGTGTGCGGCGACGACCTCGTCGAGTACCGCAGGAAACTGCCGAACTTCGTCTTCGCCGGAGGCATAGAGAAGGAGCTGGCCCCCAAGGTCCCTGCCGCGCTCGACGCGCGCGGGTACTTTCCCGCGTTCGACCACGCGCTCTCCACGAACGCCGGCTTCGAGGAGCACTGCATCTGCATGACGCGGCTCCACGAGCTCTGCGGCAGCGCGGACCTGAACCTGGGAGAGTTTCCGAGGAAATCCCTCTAGCGCCCGCTACTTGTTCCAGTCGAAGGCGCCGCGCTGGCCGTATTCCGGATTCAGATGGATGCCCTGGTGGCTCCCGCTCGAGGGCGGGGTCTGTTTCCATTCCCACAGATAGGGAACCGAGTACGCGCTGTTGGGATCCCAGCCGGGCCTGTAGACGAGCCATGTGCAAGCGTTCGGCGCCTTGTACTCCTTCCAGGAGTCGTCGTGGACGTGACCGTCCAGGTGGACAACGTTGAACCTGAAGCTGCCGGGGGTCCCTCGGACGCCGAAGTGCGATCGGTAGTCCCGGTCCTTGAGCCAGTACGTGGTCGGCGGACAGCACGCACCCATCCATACGGAGGGCTTCGCCGAAGTAGTCATCAGCCGGCTCTTCGTCAGCGGTCTGAAGGGCGCCTCGCAGTCGCGGGGAGCACCCGTGCCGGTGTATCCCTCGACCTGCTGAAGGATGTGACCATTCGAGGCGGGGTTCATCTGATACTGCCAGCAGCCGGTGCTGAAGATAAAGAACTCATAGCTGAAGTTCCCATACCTTCGGGTCAGTCTATCGCGCTGCTTCTCCGTACCGGCGTTCCCCAGCTCGGCGTTGTATCCGTAGCCTCCCCAATCCCTGACCTTGGCGATGGGATCCCACATGACCTCTATGTTCAGATACCTGCCGGGCTGCCTGGGGCGGCCGACGTACGAGAACGCCTTCTGCTCTTCCCAGTCCAATGCATATTGAGAGTTGCCGTTCCAGCGCCAGTCGTCGTAGATCTTGTCCACGAAACTCTTTCCCATTCCCGATCCCGATTCCGTTCCCATCCAGTACGCTCCCAGCGTGCCCGCCCGGCGTATGCCCTGATTTGACCCGTCGCAGCGGTTCTCTCCCTCCGGCATCCTCCCGTTGCTGTTACCGGCGAAGAGCAGGAATCCGATGCCGACCTGCCTGAGATTGCTCTTGCAGCGGGTGAAGTAGGCGTACTCCCTGGCGCGGGTGAGGCCGGGAAGGAGAAGGGAGGCGAGGAGCGCGATGATGGATATCACCACGAGAAGCTCGACGAGGGTGAAGCCGGACCGTCGAGAGGTCTTCGCCATCCAGTGCCTCCATGAGTCCCAGAGTCTTAGGAAGTATACGACCTGTTCTCCATGCGTCAAGGGGTGGAGATTCGCGCGACCACCGGTCGGTGGTCCGAGCCGGTGCCGACCCCGGTTCTGCATTCGGTGCAGGTCAGGTCCGAAGAGGTCCATATCTGATCCAGGCGCAGACCCGGCATCCAGCGCAGGAAAAGAGTGCCCGGCCACGTTCTTCCCTGGCCGTGGCCGGCGCCCGCGTGCGCGTCCGCCAGGCCGAGCTTCCGGAGCGATGCGGCGAAGCCGCTCATGAACGTAAAGTTGAAATCCCCGCACATGATCAAGGGAAGCTGCTCGGCCTGGAGGTGGTCGAGAAGGTCTGCGAACTGCAGCCGCTGTTCCTGCACGTAGTCGAACCGTCGGGGAGGAAGAAGGTGTATATTATACACGGCGACATGCGTCTCCTCGACGTCGACCACGGCGCGTATCTGCGGCACGCCGCTCGTCCCCATGGAGAGATAGCGCGTCGGCTTTCCGACGAAGGGTATCTTCGAATAGACGGCCGCGCCGAACGAGTCCTCGCGCTGTATCCCGCAGACGTATGGATAGTCCGTGCCCAGTTCATCCATGAGCGCGTCGTGCCAGTGGGAGGCGTACTCCTGGAGGAAGAGGATGTCGGGAGCCGCTTCCCGGATCTCCGCGATCACCGGACCGGTATTCCGGTTGACCACGAGCAGGTTCGCGGTCATGACGGTGAGGGCGCGCCCCTGCGCGGCGGGAGGGCTCTTCGACCTCATCATCCAGAGCGAAGGGCCGAACGTTATCGCCAGAAGCGGCGCGGCGGCCGCGAGCAGGCGCCAGCGCCGTACTATTGCGGCCACCGCCGTGATGACGATAACCACCAGTCCGGCATGGAAGAGGAACGTCCTCGTGAGAAACGCCATCCACGAAACGAAAAGGTACAGTCGGGACGTGCTGCGGTAGTTCCCCGGCAGGAGGAACGCGAATAGAAAGAGACCGTAGCACGCGATGACGAAGCCCCACGCCTCCCAGCGGAGGATCCGCTTCCGCTCGTCGAGCGTCGGCCGGAAGAAGCGGCGGAGCGTCTCTCTATTGAGCCGCGGCCACATTCGATATCGCGGACCGGTTGCGCGAGTCGTCGAACACGCGCACCGCGAAATGCTTCGCACCCTCCGGAACGCCCGTCACCTCGAAGCTCTCCTTCGCGCCCGGGGCCTTCGGCGCCGGCTCGCCGGCCAGGTTCGTCGCCATCCACCAGTTCTTTACCGTGGACTCGGTGTTGGCCGCGTAGTGCTCCAGGAACTTCTCGTAGGGGACGGGAGGCACCTCGGCGCACTTCACCTGGTACCGCGCCAGCTTCCCGCCGCCCTCGTCCTCCGGCGCGGTGAACGTCACGGTCGCCTTGTCGCCGCTCACCGTCACCTTCAGGTCCGTCACCGTCCTGGGCGGCTTGTCGTCGGTGCGCGGATGGGAATGGATATAGAACGTCTTCTGGGTGAACGTCACGTACTCGGAGTGCGGGCCGTAGTAGTTGACCCAGGAACCGACCTCGCCGAGGTGGTGCATCGTCTTGGTCCAGTATCCGTGGTGGCTTCCTCCCCACCACAGATCGTACGCCCGCTTCTTCAGGAAGGGATCGCCGCAGTTCCAGTACGCCCGGGCGCAGACGTCCGGATGGAACCTGGCAAGATATCCGGAGAGGGCGACGCCCTCACCGGTTGTGGAATCTTCCGGCAGGAGCCAGCTTGCCACGTCCTGCGCGACACCTTTCTTCGGAAAATCCACCAGGAAATTCCGATAGTGGAAATTAGAGTGCTTTGGCTGGTAGAGGACGTGCGCGACAGCCATGCCGTAGGCGATCGTCCAGTCCATCGTGTCCTCGTTCCCGGTGATGCGGGCGTAAAGATCCATCGCCTTGCTCAGCGGCGGGTACATCCACGTGGTAGGTCCCTCGATCGGGCGCCACACCGCCCCCGTCTTCGGGTCGGTGAACATCATCGTGTCGGAATTCACCTGAACGCCCGATTCCTGGAGGGCCTTCCATCCCTGTTCCCCGGCGTTCTTCTTTACCCATGCCTCCAGATTGATGGGCCATTTCTTGTACTGCTTCTCCGGGCGAGGACCTGCTGCACAGTTGACAAGTCCGCGCGGCTCGGGCACCGGGCGTTTTAGGTACACCTCGGCCAGGTAGTCGCTCGCTTCCCGCACGAATTCATCCTGGGGGGCGATCAGGCGCACCGCGTGCATCAGATAGCTTGCCCGGTTGAACTGGCGGGAGAAGCCCTTGCCGGCATCGCCCGGCTTCATCTGGAATGCCCGCCGCTGGGTGTCTATGTGTTGTTCGGCCAGGTCGATACACGCCTCGAACGCGTCCCGGTCGCCGGTGATGCAGAACCATGCGGCCAGTCCCGCCGCCCAGTTATGGCAGTAACAGCACCGGTCCATCGCCATCGGTGTCATCTCCCACCGCATCTGCTTGGCGTCCGGTCCCACCTTGGGGGTGTGGAGCATGTTGCCGACCTTGGTCAGCGGGTCCGCCGGTCTCTGCGGCCGGTTGCCCAGCGGGCCGGGCTTGTTCTTCACCCACCAGACGCCGCCGTCCTTGAAGCGCCAGCCGTCGGTCCGCCAGGCGTAGGTGTCCATCCAGAAATTCGACCACGCCTTCGTGGCGTCGTAGAAGCTGCGCACGCCGCTTCGGAGATACATGAGGATATGCGCCTCGACGATGTCCTCCTCGAAGTCGAAGTGGACGTCCTGATGGCCGACCTTTCGTCCGGTTCCGCGGCCGGGGCGCGAGGGCTGCTTGCCTTTATCATATTTCCACTTCCACGTGTCGTAGCACTTCAGCTCGTCGGCCGCCGTGCCGAACTTGCCGAATGCGAGTCCCTCCGTTTCCGAGTACCATGACGGGTCCGCAAACGCGTGAAGCTCGTTCTGAGCGCTCTTCCACTGGTCCGCCATGCCGTCTGCCGGCGCGAAGTCGAACAGGTAGTGCGAGTTGATGTGGATACAGTCGAAGAACGTCTGATACGCGCCGCTGTACGGCTTGCCGCGCTTCCGGCCCTTGTTGTCGGCGACCCCCTCGTAGGGCTTGCCGATGCCGGTGAGGGTGAGCGTTCCGTCCTTCATCTCGAGCCGCCGGGCGGGCGCCTCCAGGAAGTAGCTGTCGCACGTCCACACCGTGCCCGCGTCCGTCTTCACCGCGATCCAGCCGCGGGTGGGGTCGTCCTTGCCGGCGCAGCTCCACAGTTCCTCCGCGCCGCAGCCGGCCTTTCCGGCGCCGATCATCGCGCCGACCAGCCCCTGGTGCATCCATGCGTTCTTGTCTCCCTCCACCGTCACCGGCTTGTTCGCGCCCAGCGTGGTTTGTGACACCTTCCCGGCCAGCGCCAGGGTGATGGAGGAATCCTTGAGCTGGCGGTACGAGTAGTGCTTCTCGTTCGAATTGGCGATGGTATACTTCACGAACACCCGGCCGCTTCCGGCCCACGCGGTGATCCGGGCGATGCAGGGGAAGGCGTTGTGCGGCTCCTCGACGAACCCGCCCTTCACACACACGGTCGCGCGCATCGGGCCCTGGTATTCCACTTCAACGCTCTTCGGCCTATTCGCCGTGTAGCGCTTGTCGTCGAACGCGTCGGTGTAGGATATCTCCTTGCCCTTCACCACCTCCTTGCCGCCCGCCGATACCGAGTCGAACAGCGCGAACGGTTTCGTCTTGGAGATGGTGAACTTCACCACGCCGGTGTCTATCGTCACCGTGTCGTCGGCGTCGGTGACGCTGAGCGCCTTCGCCGGCTTCGCCGAAGGCTTCGCGTCCTTCAGCGTGAAGGCCTTCTTCTCGTTTGCGCGCAGGTCCGTCTGGAAATCGAGCAGTATCCACCGGAGGAAACCATTCTCGTCCACGACGAGCGGCAGCGCCTGGAGCGGGATTTCCTTGTCTCCCTCGAAGAGCGCGAAGGTCTGATCCGGCTTGTATTGTCCCGCGGGCAGCGGCACGCCGCCGCAGACCGGCTCCGCCTTCCGCGCCGCGCCGACCGGCTCCTGGACGGTGATCGGCACCTCCAGCGCGTGGGCTGTCGCCGAAACGCAAACAACAATCAGCAAAGCAGTTGCGAAAGATTCCCTCATGGCACCTCTCCTTTCCGCATGGCATGTTCGTACGGGTTGAACTTCCTGAGTGTATCACTCCAGACGCCCGTGTCAAGCGCACGCCCGCCATGGCATAGGATTGAGACAAGTGGTATCATCGTCTCATACATCTGTACCCATTCGAAGGAGTGTGCGATGTCCAAACCAAACGTCGTTTTCGTGTTCGCTGACCAGTGGCGCTACCAGGCGGCCGGATTCACCGGCGATCCGAACGTAAAGACCCCGAACATCGACCGGCTTGCGGGAGAGAGCGTAGACTTTTCGACCGCGGTGATGGGATGCCCGGTGTGCTCGCCGGCCCGGGCGAGCATGATAACCGGTCAGTATCCGACCACCCACGGCGTGGTCGTGAACGACGTCTATCCGGCCTCGAACGCGGTCTTTATCGCCGAGGCCTACAAAGAGGCCGGCTATGACACCGCGTACATCGGCAAGTGGCACCTGGACGGGAGGGGCAACCGGCGCATCTTCATCCCGAAGGATCGGCGCAGGGGCTTCGAGTTCTGGCGTGGATTCGAGTGCAATCATACGTACAACGACAGCTACTACTTCTCCGAGGACGGAAAGCCGGTCAAGTGGGAGGGGTACGACGCCGAAGCCCAGACCACCGCGGCAATCGACTACATCCGGGACCGCGACGGTGAGAAGCCGTTCATAATGTTTCTCTCGTGGGGACCGCCGCACGCTCCGTACGACACGGCACCGGAGAGGTTCCGGCAGATGTACCGTCCGGAAGACCTGGAACTTCGTCCCAACGTGCCGGAAGAAGCGGAGGCGAGGGCTCGGGAGGACCTCGCCGGCTACTACGCGCACGTATCCGCGCTCGACAACGAGGTGGGGCGCCTTTTGAAGACGCTTGACGACCGCGGCCTGGAGGACGATACGATATTCGTGCTCACCTCGGACCATGGCGACCTGCTCGGCTCGCAGGGCCTCCAGAAGAAGCAGTGGCCGTACGACGAATCCATCCGGGTCCCTTTCCTCCTGCGTTACCCGAAGGAGTTCGGCCGGGAGAAGAGGGGGATCGACACGCCGTTCAATACGCCCGACATCATGCCGACGCTCATGGGGCTCTGCGGTCTCGGGATACCGGACACGGTGGAAGGCGAGGACTTCTCCGGCTTTCTGCGCGGAGGTCCGGAGCCGGACGTAGAGGGTGCGCTCATCATGTGCCCGTGGCCGTTCGGACAGGCGCCGCGCAGGATCGGGGGAAGGGAGTACCGGGGCGTGCGGACGAGGCGCTACACCTACACGAGAGATCTCGACGGTCCGTGGCATCTCTACGACAACGAGAATGACCCCTATCAGATGGACAACCTGTGCGACCGGGAGGAGCACGCCCCCCTGCAGGCGGAGATGGAAGGGATTCTTCAGCGGCTTCTCGGCAAAGCAGATGACGAATTCAAGCCGGGACAGTACTACATAGACAAGTGGGGATGGAAGACGGACCCGAAGCACGGCGACGCCGCGGTGTACCAATGGTGAGGGAGAACCAGATGAAAAGAGCGATTGCTGTTCTTGTCCTGCTGAGCTGGTGCGCGCCCGCCCTCGGCGCGGCGCGCGTGAACGCGTGGGAGCTTCCGGGGGGAGATCCCGATCTCTCCGGGAAGGAATCCTGGAAGGCGTGCGCGGAGGGCGCCTCTCCCGGGAACGGGGCGGCGATCGAGAACAGAAAGCTCGTCGTCACGGCCCGGCCGGGACAAGCCGGAGCGACGGTACTCAGCAAGGTGGAGGGGTCATCCATGCGGGTGTCGCTCGCCCTGGTGTCCCTGGGGGGTGCCGCGGGGAAGATCGAGAAGGTGACCGTAAAGAAGCTGGACGGGAACGAGGCGGTGCTCGGCATCACCGCACCCGGCGCGGCGATGGATCTCGTTCTGGGCGCGGGCAAGACATTCGTGAGGGTTCTGCCCAGCGACGGGGCGGCAAGACTGGATGTCGGCGCGGACGCGCGCTACGCGATACTCCCCGACTTCTTCGCGGACGACACCGTCTACGACGCCCGGCGGTTCGAGATAGAGTCGCTCAGCGTCCCGGCGGAGAACTTCCTGTTTCAGCTCGTCGAGGGAGAGCGGGCCATCGTGATGTGCGTCTGGCAGGGATCCCTGACCGACACGAAGAAGGAAGAGGACGCCGCGCCGGCCAGGGAAGAAAAGGAGCCGCGCGTGGATATCCTCTTTTCGGGAGAGGGTGACGCCCGCAGGATCACGGCGAGCAGGATAGAGTTTCTCGGCAAGCCGGTGTACGTCGGCATCCTCGAACACGAGAAGATGTGGCACCAGGTGGACGTCTCCTCCTGGAAGGCGTGGGAGCCGACCCCGATAGAATGGAAACGGCCCTTCGACGCCAAGTGGCGCGGCGACTTCGTGGTTGCCGAAGGGAAGAAGACGGATGACTGGCACACCAGGAGCCAGTCGTTTCCGTTCCGGGGCCCGGTCGGGAAGGACGGAGGGAAGTGGTGGGGCAAGGGCGACGAAAACGCCCCGATGGTCTACCAGGAGGCGCTCAGTCACATACTCTACCCGTGCTTCTTCAAGGGCGACGAGACCCGGCTCGCTCTCTATGCGGACGGGAAGGAGCGGGGAAAGGTGAAGAACCACAACCGGCAGGAGGACAAGAAGGCGGCGCAGGCGAAAAAGGAGGGCAAGGAATATGTTTCGCAGCACCAGTTCCCGCCCAACATATATGAAAGGGTGCTGATATATCCGATCGACCGCGTCGAGGCCACGCCGGTCGCCGTGTATACCCCGGTGGACATCATGCGCGACACCCTTGGACAGGGGCCGTGCGAGTACGTGCTGGATCTGGAAGGGGTGAAGCCGCGGCCCGACGGCGGCACGCGCAAGCTGGTCGGCGGCGCCACCTGCGCGATATGGATGGAGCACATATTCCCTATCCTGTCGAGGGACCTCCGGAAGATCAAGGAGGGGGATGTGCTCGACGAGAAGAAGAAGACGCACCTCATCCAGTCGCTCGAGGACATCATCCTGTTCGTTCACGCGGTCCACGACCGGATCCGCGAGTACAAGAAGTGGGGCGGTGAGACGCTGGCGTTCGTGGAGGCGGACGCGAAGCGGGACGAGAAGCTCAAATCCCTGGCCGACGCCCTCGTGCCCTATCTGCAATCGCTCAATACCGACGTGGGACACATGGAGTTCGAGGGGAAGGGCACGGAGGGCTGGTGGGACGAGAAGGTGAAGACGCTCATAGAAGAGGTGAAGGCGGACAACTACAAGAACGTCGGCTCGGTCGGGGGCATTCGCGGCCTGGGCAATCATCAGGACCATATGGTCGCGCGCGCGCGCCGGTACGTGAAAGGGCTGAGACAGGAAGCGTCGCTGGCGGATACCAGGGATCCGGCGCTCCGGGAGTTCGCGACCGAAGTCCGGGCACGGTGCCGGAATATCCTCCGTAACAAGCATGCAAAGGAAGGACTATGAAGTGCAGACAAAGCCTTCTGGTGCGCACGACTACGGCGCATCTGCGTCGTGGGAAGACGGTGACGATTCCCGCCTGGATCGCGGACTCGGGGAGGAAGGGGCCGTGCCTTCTCGCCACGGCCGCCCAGCACGGCAACGAGCTGCAGGGGATCGAGACGATCCGGCGGTTCGTCGAGCTCGCCCGGAGAAAATGGTTCTGTGGACGGATTATCGCAATTCCCTTCGGCAACCTGCCCGCCATCCGTCACCGAAGGCCCCACATCAGCCTCGGTCCGGAGCAGATGTACGCCGACGACCGGGGCCACAATATGAACCGAACCTGGCCGGGGAAAAAGAACGGTAACGACACCGAGCGCGTCTCATACGCAATTTACCGGGCGTTCGGCGAGGAGGCGACGCACGCGCTGGATCTTCACACCTGGGAGGGGAGCTTCGCGCCCGGCGTGCTCATCGCGGATACTCCGGAGCTGCGGGAGATAGCCGCAAAGCTCGGCTGCCGGTTCGTGCATCCGTCGTTCGGGAAGACCTGTACGCTGTCCGGACACTTCTGCGCCACCGGGCGGACGGGCATCACGTACGAATTCTGCAGGCAGTACGAAGTCGACGAGGAGCAGGTGCGGTACGGCCTGCGCGTGGTGACGAACTACGCGAAGGTGATCGGCTTGATGAAAGGGCGGCTCGAGAAGGGGGACGTGCCGGTGGTCTTCAGCGACAGGCACACGGCGTTTCCCGTGCACGTGCCCCGCGGCGGCCTCTTTGTGAAAGCCGATCTCCGTCTGGGGCAGCGTATCAAGAAAGGAGCTGTTCTCGGGCATATCCTCTCGGACAAGGATCTTTCGTGCCGCGAAGTGTGCTCTCCCGGCGGCGGGTACCTGCGCCAGCATGGAGTCGCGCGTCCCGATTGTGATGTCGCCCTGCCCGGACGCCATCCCTATGTAGAAAAGGGCGAGAAGATCGCTTCCGTCTGGGAACCCCTCTAGAATCTCAAAGGAGAACTGCCATGTCCGGCACGTCCCTGCCGTGTCTGGTCCCCCGTCCGAGGAAGATGCGTCGTCGTTCCGGGACGTTCCGCCTGCCGAGTCCGTTCGTAATGCCCGCGGCACGAGGGAGAACAAGGTTTCTCGTGTGGGACCTCCAGCTTCTGGAAAGAGCGCTCCGGTCCGGTCCCGGGGTGGGATGCGGGAGGAGCGGACGGCGAAGACCGGCTCTCACGCTCGAATGCGGATTCGAGAGTGAGGCCGCACGGGAGCGCTACAGGCTCCGAATCAGCAGGACCGGCATCAGTATATCCGCTCCCGCCGTGACGGGCCTGCGCATGGGGATTCGCACGCTGGCCCAGATCGTGGAGCAGGCGAAATCGCCCGTTCTGCCCTGCCTGGATATAGACGACGAGCCCGCGCTTTCGTTCAGGGCGGTGCACCTGGACATGAAGGACGTCCGGCACCGCGTGAGCTACCTGGAGGAGATCTTCGACGGGCTCGCGGCCATGAAAATCAACGCGGTGGTCCTCGAATACGAGGACAAGTTCCCGTTTTCGAAGACACTCGGCGTTGCCGGGGACGACGCGTACACCCGCACCGAGGTGCGCCGAATCGTCTCGCTTCTTCTGGACCGGGGCATCATGCCGGTCCCGCTCCAGCAGTGTTTCGGCCACCTCAATTACGTCATGAAGCATCCCCGGTACGCGCGGCTTAGGGAAGACCATGTGCATGCCGGACAGCCCTGCCCTCTCATTCCCGCCTCCGGGCGGTTGATGCGGCGGCTTCTGGACGAGATGGCGGACCTTCATCCGGGTGTGCCCTGGTTCCACATGGGCGGTGACGAGGTAAGGATGGGGGCCTGTCCCAGGTGTGCGAGGAAAGCGAAGCGTCACAGCGTCTCCCGGATCTACATGGACTTCGTCGAGCCCCTGGCGGATCACATGATCACGCGCGGCTACAAACCGATGCTCTGGGCCGATCCGTTCCTGCGCTACTACGAGGAGAACCGCCGGCTGGCGGGCAGGGTCACTCTCGTGGACTGGAACTACGGGGCAGCGGAGAACGCAAGAGCTGCGTACTTCTGGCGGCAGTACCGTGAGATGACGCCTGAGGAGTTCCACGAGCGGTACGACGAGACCCGTCACCGCAGGGCCTTCGCGAAGCATTTTCCGAAACCGGGCGGGCCGGTGGACCCGCTTTACACCAGCCGGTACCTGCAGGACCGCGGGTACCGGGTCGTAGGCGCGCCGGCCGTGAGCACAGGGTTCAGTCTGTGGATGCCGGGCGCGGCCGGGAATCTCGACAACGTGATATGCCACGCGCGGAGCGCGCATGCCAAGGGCTGCGAGGGTATTCTCGTCACGCGATGGTCGGAATGCGTGCCCCACTGGGAGCCGTGCTGGCCCGGCTTCGCGGCGGGGGCGGCGTACGCGTGGAATCCCGGGGTCACGGTCCAGACATTCGAGAAGGACCTCTGCCGGATGTTCTGGGGCCTTCCCGACGCCCGTGTGCTGGAGTCGATCCGGAAGGCAACCGCGGAAAGGCCTCTGCTCTCCTCCTACAAGCGGTTCGGGCCGTACGACGGGGCCGCGGGGAAACGCGACGTGCGAGGGGAACTGGAGGAGCTTCTTGTCCCGGGTTCCGTTCCGGAGATGGTCAAACGGTCACGGCGGGTCCACGCACGGATGGCGGCCCTCGGCGGGATGGCATCGAAGGCGGGAAGCCGCGCGGCGCGACACAAACGCTGTCTCGACTACATAGAGCTTGCGGCGTGGACCACGATGCTCCGCGCCACGCAGATGGAGCTTCTCCTGGGAGCGGTCATGGGGAGACCTGTCTCTCCGGCGCGGTGGCGCGCCACGGAGAAACGGGCTCGGGAGCTCAGGAGCCGGGCGCGCGGGCTCCTCCGGGCGACGGTAAGCGGCAGGTCCATGAAGAGGTTTCTCTCGATGCACTTCGACGGCGAAGAGGAGTTGCCGCAGATAGCCCGGCCGGATAGAATCTTTGAGATACTCGGACGCTGAAAACCCGACGTACAAGGAGGGGCGCATGGACGAAGTGAATGCCAACGGGACTGAAGAGAAGAAGGGCGCGCTGGGGCCGGTGCTTCTCATTCTCTCGATCCTCGCAGTCGGACTCGTGGCGTACGACGCGGCGACTGCCCACGCCGCGACCGCCAGGAGCTCCGCGCCGCAGTTTCTCTTTCTGTTCATTCTGCCCGGGCTCTTCAGGGAAAGCAGTCGGTTCGTCACCCTGGGGGCCCAACTGGCGCTTCCGGGCCTCGCCGTGATACTCCCTCTCGCGGCGCTCGGCATGGGCCTGGCCCGTCGCCGCGTCGTGGTTGCGGTGCTGGCGGGCATCTTCCTTGTTGCCGGGCTCGGCGCGAACGTGGTGCTGTACGGAGCGCTGGGCGCGGTACCCGACGACGATCCGGCCCCTCCGGTGGCGGCGAATTCGGCGAGCGCCGCGGCTTCTGAGAAGGAGGATCCGAAGAACAACGAGGCCGGCTCCGCGTCCAAGGAGCCGGTCGAGACCACGAGGAAGAAGGGCGTCGAGAAGATCGTGTTCGCCAGCGACCGTGACGGGAAGTATCATCTCTGGATGATGAACCCGGACGGATCCGGTCAGGAGAAGATCTCCAAGACGGACCGTATCCACATGCAGCCCCGGTTCTCTCCGGACGGGACACGGGCGGTCTTTACCACGGCCTCGGCGGACGGGAAGCATATGGCGGCGGTCTTCGACTGGAAGACGCGCGAGGAAAAGGACATCTGCGAGGGCAGCCAGGCCGCGTTCGCGGACGGCGGGAAGAGCATAGTGTTTCGTCGCAGCGGCCAGATCTATCACCGCAGCCTGGAGAGCGGTGAGGAGAAGATGCTCTCTCCCAAGATGTGGTCCAAGTGCTCGTTCCCGAGCGCGTCCTCGGACGGAAAGTCCGTCGCGCTCGCGTCCCGCCTTCTGGCCGGCTACAACATATATATCGTGCCGGCGGCCGGCGGCGAGCCGAAGGTCCTGGTCGGAGGCCAGGGGACATGCGATCCACGCTGGTCTCCTTCCGGAACGAGGCTGTCGTACCAGACCGAGACGAACATCTACACGATAAAGCCTGACGGCACGGACAAGTTCCAGGCCACCTTCGGCGGCGGCGTCCAGCACTACGCCACGTGGGCGCCCGACGAGAAGAAGATCGCCTACTGCCAGGGCCCGGGACCGAACGGCCCGTGGCAGATCTACGTGGTCTCGCTCGTCGAGGACGAGGATCCGGTGAAGCTCACCAAGGAAGGTTCGAACATCTACCCCGACTGGGGCGTGGTGGAGCGGGAGAGGTAGCCTTCTCCTTTCAGCCCGAGCAGCAGCAGCGCGATGCTCGCGGCGGCCCCGGCCGTCGCCGTCACGAACAGCGCGGTGTAGCCGGAGTATACCAGTATCAACCCTCCTATCGGTGAAGCGATCAGGCACGCCGGCGAGCGTATGAAGTTGGCCAGCCCGATTCCCCTGGCGCGAAGATCCATCGGCATCAGCTCTAGCCCAACTTCCGCAGTTATAGACGTAAG
>Ga0315555_1000942_pt1 | contig 21068 bp, 13 predicted proteins | sample SalMarSW160380MG_FD_202113 | JGI IMG/M metagenome (GOLD analysis project Ga0315555, IMG submission 202113) | Salt marsh sediment microbial communities from the Plum Island Ecosystem LTER, Massachusetts, United States - Salt Marsh Sediment SW1603-80 ... | reverse complement strand
CTACAGCTTCTTTCAGTTAGTGGAGAACACGTTCGGTCTATATTATTGGAGGCAGGAACTGATTGGCTTGAGGATATTAATTTATTTGGTAAAACGGCTACATCGATTATGGAAAAACTCTCAAGTATAGCATTTAAAGATAGAAGTTAGGAAAGTCTTAACTCCTAACCATTCACTGGTGCGGACACAAACAGCCGCGCCGCACAGTTCAATCGTTAGACAACAATTGTAAATAGTCAATCGTTGAAAAAATGAAAAATAGTGAAGCAAAGAGTCTCATCGGCTGCTGTGGGTTATATTGTGGATTATGTAACAAGTATCAGTCAAAAGCACCAAGCAGATGTATTGGCTGTCGATTGGGAGAACAACACTCATGGTGCAGTATTTGGAATTGCTGTGTAAAGAAGCATCGATTTGAGATTTGTACCGAATGCAGTGAAATATTTAGTTGCCCGATCTTCCAGAGAAGAAAAGTTGTAGAGTGGATTCCGGCTGCCGATAATTTACGTCGAATTAAAGACGCCGGCGTAAAGACATGGTTGAAAGAGCAAAAAGAAAGGCAGTCATTGTTGGAGGAGCTGCTCCGGAATTATAATGAAGGTCGATCAATGAGTTTTTATTGTAAACTCTGTGCAAGAGTGCCGATTGACCTGATTAACGAAGCAATAAAAAGGGCAAAAGAAAAACTTGCAAGTAAAAAAGTAGATAATTCTGATATGAAATCAAAAGCAAGGGCTTTAAAGGCAGTCATTAAAGATTTGGCATTAAAGGTCAATATCAATTTGGATTAAAAAAAATAGTTCTGTTGTCTAACCAATCGTTGCAGCGGACGGCGAAAACGCCGTCGCTGAACTCGATCGTTATCAGGCGATTAGGGTGCGTCGCAAGAGTGTCAAAACGTTAGATTCTTTAGCGAATTGGTCCATTCTTGGGGCTTTCTTACAGTAACGTTGGCCGAGACCACGGTCAGAACCGTTGAAACGAGCTGCATATATCGTTATTATAGTCAATTACGGAGCTTGTAGCATACATACAGGAGTAATACTTATAGAGCTAAATGGTAAATCCTGGTTTAAAGATATACCAGGAGGAAAGGGGTGGTCACAATGAGGAATAACTGGTGGATCGGACTGCTGGTGTCAATTCTTGCCATCACCGGGCAGGCAACGCACGCAGCACATTATGATTTCGAGGGCAACACTAAGGCTGGCTCAGTGAAAAACCTATATGCGCCATTAGGCGGTCGTGCCTCCATGGTCACTGACCTGAACAACGATCAGGTGCTGGAATGGAACGGGTGCATTGCTGATGGGAGCATCAATGGTCACGCGGGGAGTGCCTCAGAAGCGGCCCGCTTGGCTGTGACGCAGCCTGAAGATGTAATATGGGGACGGCTGGCCAATCCGGGATTTAAGAATGAACCGATCAAGAGCGCCTTCTTCTTCGCCGGCAATGCACGGAACGGCGTTCAGTTCTATGAATGGAATCCCTCCCCGACTATGAACCTGTACACCATCCACCCGTCCGACGAACGACATCTGCAATGGTCGGAGAATTCAGCGAACCGGGATTACGCGGTCAACACGATGATGGCTGCCGGGATTAATGTGATCTACATGTCCTTCTGGGGGCCGCGCGGCACGGACAATTGGGTTTTTTGGGCGCCCATGCAGACGTCAACCTACGCGCACGACGAACTCTTTGAGGCTACTCTGGGAAAGAACGTTCTGATAGCGCCTTACATTGAGAACTATGCTCCTACCGAGAGATCGCCGGGTTACTCATTCACAGATTGCTTCCCCGGGACTGCTGATGATCCGGCACCAGAATTCGCGGCCCACGTGGAGGACTTGATTGAGCGGTATATTCTGCAGCCCCAGAACGAGCAATGGCCGTCCAAATGGGCCCAGGTTTACGACCAATTCGGCCAGAAGCGATACCTGGTATGCATCATTGGCGTGACATCAAGTCAAGAGGACCTCGCGCACCAGCGTTTCGCAGAGGGCTTCGATCACGTTGCAGACCGCATCTACCAGGATACGGGTGTGTCCGTTGGTTTTGCCATCGCTGCCGATCCCCCAGGCACTTATGCCTGGGCGCCCTTTCTGGCCTCGCCCGAACATACGGGACCATGGCTCAAGCAGCAATCATCGATTCTCGCGATTCAACCGTATTTCTCCGGGTACTCCCTTGGGGTGACTGATGAAAATACCATCATGGCTTGGAAGCAACGGTTTGCCTCCAGGTGGATCAATACCGGTATCCCTTTCATCCAGGATATCGCTCCCGGGTATGACGCCCACATCGTCTTCCCGAATTCGCACAAATTTGGTAATACCGATTCCTTTCGAGAGGCTCAAACTCAACTGATCAAGAAGCTTCGCTGCCAGGGAGTCACGTTCTCTGCGTGGAACGGGTACACCGAGGGTTATGCCGGTGTACCGACCATCGAATACGGTGATGCCACGTACCTCTGGGCCTCCAACATCTTTCAGGATTTTACAGTAGATGGATGCCATCCCCTCCCGGGTCGGGTGGAAGCGGAAGACTATGAAAGGATGGAAGGTGTGCAAAAGGAAATCACCGGCGACGATGGAGGCGGTTTAAATATCGGCTGGCTGGATTATGGCGATTGGCTGGAATACAAAGTTGCAGCGCCGACCAGCGAGGAATACACAGTTCGATTGCGGGTGGCGCGCCCGAATTACAATCCCACCGGACGAGGACAGATAAGGAGTGGGATGAGTACTCTGGCCGTATTGCCGGTTCCCGGCACCGGGGGCTGGCAGAGTTGGAAAACAATAGAAACCACTATCCCATTGCAGGCTGGTGAGCAGATCCTGCGATTATTTGTAAGCACAGGTGGGTGGAATATCAATTGGCTGGAATTCAGGCGTCAAGCCGATATCCAATGGCACGAACTGCCGGGCCGCATCGAGGCGGAAGACTTCGATGATATGTACGGCATCAGAACGGTAATGGTTTTCGATGAGGAACCCGGCTTCAACCTCGACTGCCTGGATGCCGGAGACTGGATCGAGTATACAATCGACGTTAACAAGGCCAGTGAATACAGAATATCACTGCGCGTTGCCCTTGCCGAGGGTTTTTCGGGAAGTGCAGGCAAGCTATCGGTGGGCGGTGATGTATTGTGGAGTTTCACCGTGCCCACCACCGGGGGCTGGCAGACCTGGGAGACGATTACTGGGATAGCCGATCTCAGCCCAGGCAGACAGATGCTTCGAATTGAGGTGACTAAAGGCCCCTGGAATCTCAACTGGCTCGAATTCAACGAACTTAGCGGGCAGTGACTGGGCTCCAGCAAGAGCCAAACGCGGCAGGGCAGCGTCTTCCTTCGGCGGGAGCAGGGCCAGCCCTTGACTTAAGCCTTTGTGGATAAGTGGACGGTCTCGGAGATGGGCGCTCACAGATTCTGCGGCTGCGACACGGCCTTCGACCTCATGAGACAGGCGGACGCAGAACCGGCGGGCCGGTGATTTCGGCTGTTTAGAGAGTAAAATTTAGCACAAGGGAAATATAAATGAGTGTTCCAAAACTGAGTAAAAAAGGAGAAGAGCTGATAAAGATGTACGAGAAAATGTCTCGGGAAGGCTATGATCGTATGGATCAGCAACGAGTTGATATCGCTTTTAGTGACTTTGAGCTCAGGGCGTACAGAGCACAAATACTTTCGATCTTCAATGACCACTCCATTTCCACTGTGTTGGATTATGGTTGTGGCGGTTCTGACTGGCGCTCCGGTGACTTTGATGAAGCATCCGGCCAATCGGCGATAGAATATTTCAAGCTGCAGAACGCATACCGATACGAGCCTGCCCGTGATATAGATGAAAGGCAACGCGTTGACTGCGTTATTTCATTTGATCTGCTTGAGCATATCTTTATTTCGGACGTGCCGGCCGTACTCCGGGATATGTTCTCCTATGCAACAAAGCTAATTGTCCTCAATGTCGCTTGTTACCCGGCTGCAGCCAAATTGCCTAATGGCGAAAACGCACATGTCACTGTTCGCCACCCTTTCTGGTGGAAAGGTGTGGTAGACGGCATCTCAGTCGAACACCCAACTACCTCGGTTTGGTTAATTTGCTCAACTGGATGGAGAAAGAGCAGTGCATTTGACGTGTGGAATGCAAATATGTGGCAAGAGGGTAGATTTTTTGTTGTAGCAAATTGAATGATGGCGTGCTTATGAAAACTAGGGAGGAATTAAACGTATCCCCTTGCCCCTCAGGGGGCGTGTCGCATAATGGAGTATTTTTCAGGATTATTTTTTATTAGCGATTTTGCCGGAGCTAACGCCGTTTTCATTAAATAAGTTTCACTTTTTTCCTTATGTCATTCCGCACATGATGCGGAATCCAGAACCAAAAAATGGATTCCTGCTTTCGCAGGAATGACATAAAATGACATTTAATTTTTAGAAACGGAACTGGTTCTGGTCGTTTCGATATCCGACGTTTCATCCGGCGCCTTCTTCTTCTCGTCATCCATAATACGTCCGTCGAAAAGATGCACGGTTCGCTGAGCATGTCTGGCATAACGGGGATCGTGTGTGACCATGCAGATGGTTGAACCGTGTTTGTGCAGATGTGCCAGTATTTCCATGACAATATCGCCGTTGGCAGAATCCAGATTACCGGTAGGTTCGTCCGCCAGCAGGATAGACGGCTCGGTGACAATCGCACGGGCCACGGCCACGCGCTGCTGCTGGCCGCCGGACAATTGGGACGGGTAATGTTTCATTCGGTGCGCCATGGAAACTTTTTCAAGGGCCTTATGTACACGTTCTTTGCGTTCGGCCTTCGGCATCTTTTGATAAGTCAGCGGCAGCTCCACATTTTCATAGACCGTCAAATCACCGATGAGATTAAAGCTCTGAAAGATAAATCCTACTTCCCGGTTGCGGATGCGCGCCCTTTGCGATGCGGATAACTGGGCAACGGAGTTCTCGTTGAGAGAATAGTTGCCTTCTGATGGTGAATCCAGCAAACCGAGGACCGAAAGCAGTGTGGACTTACCGCAGCCGGAAGGGCCGGCGATTGCGATGTATTCGCCTTTGTGGATTTTAAGGTGGATGCCGGAGAGGGCGTGGGTTTCCACCTCTTCGGTAATGAAAACCTTATGAAGGTCTTGAACATTAATTAATACTTCACTTATTTGATTCATATTTCTGCTCCTGATTGATTCTAAATTCTTTTTGAAAAGGTTTATTCGTATCTAAGCGCCTCCATCGGATCAACTCGCGTGGCACGCATCGCCGGCAGGATACAGGCCAAGCATGCGGCGCAACCGACAACACACAGTCCGAGCAGCAGCGACAATGGATTCCATGGGCTGATGTTATAAACCATCGAACGCAGCAAAAAGGAAACCGCCACCGTTAACGTCAGGCCAATGACCAGTCCTGCAACAATCCACAGACCGACCTGGCGAAATACGAACCTGAGGATGTGATGACGCAGGGCTCCGATGGCAATGCGCACTCCTATCTCTTGTTTTCGCTGCGTGAGATTGTAAGAGAGTATGCCGTAAACACCGACCAACGTGAGTATCAGTGTTGTAACCATGAAAACGTTAATAAGGCTGGTGGAAAGCCGGCGTTCACTGACCGAGGCATTCAGGACGTCCTTTATCTTTCGCACATTGGCTATTGCCAAATCGGGATTTAGTGCAGCCAATTCGTTTCGTATAGCCGGAACCAATGCACCGGCGTCACCACTTGTGCGCACAATCAGGAATGCCCTTGATGGTGCTCCGAAGGCATAAGGTATATACATTTCGGGCAGGGGTGGACGTTCTGAGCCAAACTGACGCACGTCTTGGACAACTCCGATAACCTCGGCATAGAGTGGAGGATTTGGAGCATTGGGTCGAATTCGTCTTCCAATGACTTCTTTATCTTTCCAGTAATGTTCTGCCATTGCACGGTTGATGACTACGCCAACGGAATTACTCTTGGCATCGGTTGATACAGGTACACGGCCTTTCAGCATTGTAAGTCCCATGGCGGCAAAATAATCGGGTGAGATGCGAGATTGTTCTATGGGCTGCCGTTTCACAGCGGGATCGTAAACCTCGTCGTCCACCAGAAAACCGGCGTTGCTTCCACCCTCCAAGGGCATCTTGCTGGTTACGGCGACTTTCTGTACGCCGGGCAGCGCTCCAATACGTTCGAACAACTGGTCACAGAACGCCAGCTTGGCCTCGTTCTGGTTATATTTATCACCCTGCAGCGTTACTTCGGCTGATAAAACCTGCTCGGTATCTAATATCTTGTTACTCTTAAAAACATTGATGTAGCTTGCGAAAAGCAGGATGCCGCCATTGGCCAGGACCACAGCGACGGCAATCTGGGCCACCATCAACTGACGTAGAAAACGATGGCGTATACGGGATATAGTCTTGGAACGTCCTCCCGCATTCAGGGTTTCCCTGATCGAGGTTTTTGCAGCAGTCAATGCCGGCAGCAGACCTGCCAGTAAAGCACTCAATAACGCAAGGCTTATGGAAAATAATAGAACCAGACCGTTTATCTGGATAGCCGCACGCCGGGCCCCAATGATTAACTGTGCTGGAATCAGATTACGCAGGGCCGTTGTGCCCCAGAGAGTAAATAGCATCCCGGCCACACTGCCGAAAAGGCCCAGAAGCAGGGCTTCAGCGAGTAAAAGACGGGCCACGGTGAATCGTGAGGCGCCAAGTGCAAGTCGCACACAGAATTCGTCCTGCCGTTGCGTACCCCGGGCCAGCAGCATACTGGCGACATTTGCACAGGCGACCAGCAGTAGCAATGTCACGGCCCCCAAAAACATGTGCATCCTTGAGGCCGTGTGGCTGGTCATCTGGTCCCGCAGGGAAACTACAAGCATGGTCTTGCCGGTATTGGTACCCGGATAGGTCTTGGCCAGTCGCGCAGCAATGGTCTTGATCTCGGCGTCCGCTGCATTGACACTCACGCCTGCTTTTAGACGAGCGATGCCCAGCAGCCAGTAATTTCCTCTTCCCCGTTCCTTGATATCAAAGGTAAAAGGTGTCCACAGTTCATACTCTTGGCCCCTGTACCAGGGTGATGAGAATTCAAAATCGGCGGGCATAACACCCACGATGGTTGTCTCTTGCCCGTTGAGTTGCATGGTCTTTCCAATGACCTGCGGATCCGCGGTAAAGGATCGTGTCCACAATGCATGGCTGATCACCGCCACCGGGCCGGCGCCGGGCTGATCATCCGACTCGTTGAGCAGGCGTCCAAGCATCGGATGCATACCGAGAGCCTGTAGAACACCGGAGGTGCACCGGATTGCGTACAGGGACTCGGGCTTTTCTGCACCAAAGTTCAAACGCTCGGGGCTGTAAACACCCATATCCGTAAACGATCTCATCTGTTCCTTAACATCCAGGTAATCCAGCGCGGATAATGACCACCCCTGCTGGCTCCTCCAGACATAGACTATTCTGTCGGACTGCGGATATGGAAATGGATCGAGCACTAATGCGTTGAACACACTGAACAGCGATGTCGTAGCCCCGATACCGAGCCCAAGAGTCAGTACGGCCACGAGAGTAAATCCGGGACTCTTTCGTAATTGCCGAAGAGCATATTTTATGTCGTTGGTTAGTGTTGTCATATTATAACTCCATCAGTATTCCGTTTTATCATTCATATCTAAGCGATTCCATAGGATCGATCTTGGCCGCACGATGAGCGGGGATATAACAAGCCAGCAATGATACACCCAACAAAAGCAATGTAACCGCACCATATGTCACAGGATCTGTGGGTGACAATTCCAAGAGCATTGATTTCAAGAATCGGCTCAATCCGATTGCTCCGGCCATCCCTATAGCTATACCCAACAGTCCCAGCTTCAATCCGTTTCCAAGGATCATTATTACAACATCTTTTGTGTGGGCACCAACCGCCATACGGATGCCGATTTCCTGGGTGCGTTGGGCCACGGAAGCGGCTAAAACTCCATAAATACCAAGGGCCACCAGGAGCAATGCAACGGCAGCAAAGCCAACGAGAACGCCGGTGATGACATGGTTCGAACGTAATTGTTCATTAATGATTTCGTGCACAGTCTGAACGTCGTAGATCGGTATGCTGGCATCGAGTTCCATGGCAATCCGGCGAATGGGGCCGACAACGTCAGCCGGATCCATTTGGGTACGTACGACCAAGATTCTGTCCGGGTTATCCGGCCCCCAGCGATAACCAGTCTGGTAGAGGGTGGGGAGTGACTCTTCTGCTTCGACGTCGTAGAATTTTACACGGCTGACGACACCTATGACTTGTCTGCTGCCACCAAAGCTGAGATACCGGCCAATAGGATTCTCATTGGGCCACCATTTGTCGACAAAAGCCTGATCTATGATTACGGCATTATTGGTCATGTCCTGCTCGCCAAAGTGACGGCCCTGCACCAGACGCATACCCATGGCTTGGAAGAAACCTGGCGTTACCTCAAACCAACGTGCATAGTGGCTCTGGCCGCGTTCAGGATCAGGTTGTCCTTCCACTGTATAGGTGCTGGTTGATGTATATTTGCCTAGGAGGGCAGAGGTCAGGGCCGTGTGTGTCACGCCTGGCAAGCTATTGACTTGATTCAGGAGTTTCCGGCAGAATTGCTCCCGATGCTGAGCATCATCTGGTAAAGCCAGGCTCATAGTGATAACACGTTCAGGATCGTAGCCCGGATCGGTTTTAAGATAGTGAATAAAGCTGTTCAACATTAATCCGGCGCCTACGAGCAAAACCATGGCCATAGACACTTCAGCGACGACCAGTAAATCGCGTAAACGTTGCCCCCGGATATTCGTACTCGCGCTGCGGGTCTGGGAACGGACCTGTCCGATGAGGTCCATCCGGGACATGTGTAATATCGATGCCAGGCTGGATAACAAGACCGTTATCATAATAATGCCGAGAATAAATATAAGGAAAGTGCTGTTGATGCTCAGGAGTGATTCGCCCGTCAGTTGGAGATATGCAGGTAGCGAGCCGGCAAGTAAACCGCTACCCCAGAATGCCAGAAAAATTCCCACGGATCCACCGAGTGTTATCAGTATGAGATTCTCGCATATAATCTGTCGGATAATACGCCAATATCCGGCACCCAGGGCACTACGCACAGAAAACTCCTGTATCCGGGTACAAGAACGCATTAACAATAGATCAGCCAGATTCGTACAGACAATCAGCAGGACAAAGCTTACGGCCCCGGTTAACAACAGAATGATGGATTGAAAATCCTTGACCAGGTGATTTTGAAACCGGACCACGTAAACACCCGCGTCTCGATTGGTATCTGGATATTGCTCTTGCAGGTTTCGTGCAATTTTATCCATATCCATACGGGCTTGGGCCAGAGTTACACCGGGCTTGAGCTTGCCAATCGCTCCGGTACTACCGGAACAGCCCCGTTGCAACAACCAGTGCAGACCGGTTTGTTCGATCCAGGGACGCAGTGGTTGCCAAATCTCGCCTTGGTCCGGAGACCAATTGGGAAAAGCAAAGGACTTCGGGAGAACGCCCACTACTGTTGCGGAATGCCCATCCAACATAATTGCCTGCCCCACAATGCCTGGATCCGCACCAAAACGACGTTGCCAGAGGCCGTAACTGATAAGTGCAGTCATCGGCGACTGAGGTTGACCGTCATCAGAGGTAAAGAAACGTCCCATAGCCGGTTGGATACCGAGCATGGGTAAAAGATCCGCGGTCACGAGCGTAATCTTAAACTTTTCCGGTACCCCTGGGCTGTTTAGGGTAGACTCCCAATCACTATAACAGGCCAATGTCTCAAAGCTCTGATTCTGCTCCTGCCAGTCTAAGAAATTGGCATATTGCACGGCGGAGGGCTCACCACTTTTTACCTCACAATGCTGCAGGGCCACCAGACGGTCCGCATCCGCAAAGGGCAATGGTTTCAGCAGGTACGTATTGACAAATCCAAACATTGTAACATTGGCCCCGATGCCCAATCCGAGAGTCAACACCGCCACGAGAGTAAAACCGGGACTCTTTCGCAATTGTCGAAAAGAATATTTTATGTCGTTGGTAAAAGTGCTCATTTCTTTCCTCAATTCTTCATTCAAAATTCATTATTCTTTATTCATACCTTAGCGCTTCCATTGGATCGATTCTGGCAGCCCGGCTTGCGGGGACATATATGGAAAGCACAGCCACTACCATGAGCAAAAAGACCGAACCGAGAAAGACCAAAGGATCGGTCGCTTTAACTTCATACAACTGATTCGCCAGCAAACGCGATAAAGCCAGGGCAATAACTATTCCAACAACAATGCCTATGACAGATAGTTTAATACCACTTTTTAAGACCAGTTGTATGATATCACGACTCTTAGCACCAAGAGCAGAACGAATACAAAGTTCGCGTGCCCGTTGACCGATCGAATACGATATAACACCATAGATGCCGATGCAAGCGAGGCTAATTGCGACTATTGCAAAGAAACTCAATAAAGTCAGTGTGGCACGTTTGGTTGCCAACGACTCATATATTTCGTGTTCGAGGGATCGAATATTGGCCATGGGCTGATCAGGATCGATTTCGAGGATTGTTTTCCTGACCGCCTCTGTAAGCGCCAGCGGTGGCAATGCCGTACGCATTACAATGCTGGTGTTATTGGGCAAATAAGCCTGCGGTACGTAAACCTGCGGATATGGCGGAAAATGCAGGCGATATTGATGGATCGGCCCAACAACACCCACAATTTCCCAGGATTCGCCCAGAAAACGGACATGTTGGCCAATGGGATTCTCGTCCGGATAAAGGTCGCGTACAATACTCGTATCAATCACAATAACACGAGATGCATCCGTACGATTGTCCTCTTCAGTGATAACGCGTCCGCTCATAACAGGAATTCCAACGGTCGAGAAATAATCACCACCAACCCAATCACAGGCAACCACATAATCCGTACGGACAGGTCTATCCATCCGGCAGACCTGCTCAGTCCGATTGCGCAGGCTAAACGGCAAGGAGGAGATAGAGCCGACCGACTCGACGCCGGGCAAAGCGGCGATACGTTCATTCAACGCCTTGATGAAGCGAAGCCGATCCGCACTCTCCGGGTATTTGGCGTCCGGGAAGGATAGGTCGAAGGCCAGCGTATGCCGGGGATTGAAGCCGGGATCGGTTTCTATGATGCGAACAAAACTGCGCAGAAACAAACCAGCCCCGATGAGCAATACCAGGGTGAAGGCAAACTCCGAGACAACCATCAACGACTGCGATCGCCTCCTGGCACCGGATGTCGCTCCCCGTTCTGTTTCCTTCAAATCGTTGTTTAAATCCGGTTTACTTGCGCGCCAGGCAGGCAGGATACCAAACAGAACGCCGCACGTGCATGCCACACAGATCGAAAATAAAAGAACGTTGACATCTAATTCGGGATACAGCATCCGCGGCACCATTCCGGAAATCATGCCTGTAAGCAGTTTGACCCCGCCTAACGCCAGCAACAAACCAACCAGGCACCCAAACAAGGCCAGAAGAAGGCTTTCGACCAGCATCTGGCGGATGATGCGCCATGATCCGGCGCCAATCGCGGCGCGAATCGCCATTTCTCTGGATCGAGCATTACCACGAGCAAGCAGCAGACTGGAGACATTCGCGCAGGCAATTAACAATACAAATGCGACAGTTCCCAGCAAGACAACGAGCGTCGGACGAGCACGTCCGACATATACTTCCTGTAGAGATTCAACGTTGACACTGCACTCTTTCTTATATTCGGGGTATTGGTCATTGAGTTGCTCTTTGACGCCGCACAACTCGGCCTCCGCCTCGGATACCGTGACACCCGGCGACATGCGGCCTATAACATGTCTCCAGTGGCCGGCACGGCTCCAATTTTCCCCTTTGGCGTCAATAACCTCCGGTATCAGATATCGGACATCGTCCTCGAGCAGGGCACCGGGACCAAGCACACCGATGATCGTATAAGGGACCTGATCGAGCGAAACGCTCTTACCAACAATGTCCGGATCTGAGCCATATTGATTCTGCCAGAACTGATGTGTCAGCACCATGACATGATTATCGCCGCCCACGGCATCCTCGCCGGCCATAAAATCCCGCCCGATGATCGGTTTGATTCCCAGGGCTGGAAGAAATTCGGATGAAACCATCAGACCGGAGACCCGCTGAGGGTTTCCATCTCCGGTAAGATTCCGTTCTGTACCCCGATATACTGCCATATGAGAAAACCTGGAATGGTGTTCGTACCAGTCCTTAAATGCGCCTCCGGATACGGCATTGTGTTGGGTACCGTTTTTAAACGTTTCAAATATCCGCACGAGTTGTTCTGGATTTGGATACGGAAGCGACCTGAGCAAAACAGAATTAATCATACTGAAGATCGCCGTGTTGGCTCCGATGCCGAGGGCGAGCATCAACACCACAGTCGAAGTGAAGCCCGGATTCTTTCGCAATTGCCGAAGAGCATATTTTATGTCATTTAAAATCGTCGTCATATAGTTACTCCTTGATTATTAATCAGGATTATAGACATAGGATTCTCTTGTGCAGGAACATGGAGCAAGACAATAAACATTGAAATTATCGATAACAGGACGGTTTTTTTTATTCGACTTTCCCATAGTCACGGTTCCTTATCAAAAAAAAGGTGACATCGAATCGGTCTTTCCACGGGAGTATTATGTTAATTATCTGTTACCGTTTTGTTACGGTCTTGTCCTTTTTTTGTGAATTTTGAAAGTGTAAAAAACGTGCAGAAATAAGGGGTCAGGAGCTTTTCCCGACTCCCTGATTATTTTTCATTAGCGATTTTATCGAAACTGATTCGAGCCGCATCAACGGTCTTTTCGATATCAAGGCTGCTATGGGCCAGCGAGACAAACATCGCCTCATAAGCGCTCGGTGCAAGATAAATCCCCTGATCAAGCATCTCGATAAAGAATTTCTTCCAGGTTTTTATATCGGTTGACTGGACATCGGGGAAGTTCAGCACTTTTTTATCGGTGAAAAAACAGCTCATAATCGAGCCGATGCGATTGATAGTAACAGCAACACCGGCCTGTCGGGCGGCATCGGCAAGCCCGGCTTCCAACATCGCCGCCGAAGATTCAAGTTTCTGATAGCAATTGTCCTTTGCCAGTAAATCCAACGTTGCGTTCGCCGCCGCGGTCGCTATCGGATTGCCGCTGAGAGTCCCCGCCTGATATACCGGCCCGGCCGGTGCAAGCATATCCATAATATCCGCCCGGCCGCCAAGTGCCGCAGCAGGCAGGCCGCCACCTATGATTTTACCGAGGCAGGTAATATCCGCTTTAATCTTGAAAAGCTGCTGCGCTCCGCCTGGGGCCAGTCGAAAACCGGTTATAACTTCGTCAAAAATTAAAAGTGCATCTTCATCGTCGCAGAGACTGCGAAGCGTCGCCAGGAAACCCTCGACCGGAAGTACCACCCCCATATTCGCTGCAACAGGTTCTACCAATACCGCCGCTATTTGTCCTCTGTTCTTTTCAAACGCCGTCTTAATACCTTCGATATCATTAATCCGGCTATCGCATCAGGAACTCCTGCACTCGATGCAACCGTCTCGGCAGTTTGCAGACCGCTTTCTGCAACGCCCGAGCCTGCGGCAACCAGCAGTGAATCACTGTGCCCGTGATAGCAGCCGACCATTTTAATAATAAGGTCTTTTTTTGTGTATCCCCGCGCCAGTCGAATAGCGGTCATGACCGCCTCGGTTCCACTGCTTACCAGACGAACTTTTTCGATTGAATCGAAAGCGGCGACGATTTTACCAGCCAGGGCGGTCTCGGCCAAAGTCGGAGCACCGAAAGATGTCCCGCTCTTTAAAGCGACCGATATTGCCTCAATGACCTCCGGGTGGGCATGCCCAAGTATCATCGGGCCCCATGAGCCTACATAGTCGATGTATTCATTGCCGTCAATATCATAGATTTTGGAGCCTTTGGCAGCAGCGATAAAAACCGGCCCCACATCCACATTACCAAAGGCCCTGACCGGCGAATTCACGCCTCCGGGCATCAAATTACGCGCTTCGACGAAGGACTGGGCCGATTTCGACAGGTCCAATCGAACTGATTCTCGCAATGACCTTAAACGGCCCGTATCATCAACAGCCCCCCGGTCTGGTTTTTTATCCTTTCTCATTTGACTATTAACATAAGAAAATCGGCCGAAAAGTCCAATCTATTTGTAGAGAATCCCAAAGAGCCATATGGCCGTATGCTATTTTTCTTGCAAATCCTGCGGCTTTACATATACTTTGTAAACGGTTTGTTGGTGAGTAGCCGGTTTTAAGTAGTGAACTAACTAATCGCCACTCAACCAGTTAACTATATTATGGAGTGAATATATGAGCTTAGTCAGATGGTTTCGAAAGAATAACACGAAAGTAATGGCCGTGGTGGTCATAATCTTAATGATCGCATTTGTAGGCGGCTCCTCACTGCAATATTTCCTGCGGGGCAACCGACAACTGCATAGTACCATAGCATACTACGGCAACAGGAACAAAATAACAAATTACGATCTATATTTAGCCAACAACGAGCTCGATATCCTGCGGATGCTTAGAGCGGACGATATACTCAAGATGTTGCAGGTTCCATTATTTGACACACCTGATTTAAATGCGTTCTTCATGGGCGAATTATTGTTCTCGGACAAAAAGACTTCACCGGCATATATCAATTACATAAAACAAGCAATCGGAAAGAATCTATACAACATCAGTGAGAAGCAGCTCAATGATATATATATACGTACCGTGCCCGGCGGCAGCATATACTGGTATTGTTTGAAAAACGAAGCGAAATCAGCCGGTATAAGAGTATCAAACGAGGATGCAGGCAGGCTGCTCGGGCAGATAATACCAAGATTGTTCGACAACAGAACATATCCACAGGTAATAAGTTCAATCGTGAACAGACACGGAATTACAGAGCAGCAGATACTCGAAACTTTCAGCAACCTGCTGTCTGCGCTGCGGTATGCTCATTTGATTTGCTCCGGCCAGGACATTACAACCCGGCAACTTATGCAGATGGTGGCATGGGAACAGGAAAGAATAAATGTAGAGTTTGTAGAATTTGATTCTGCAGACTTTGCCCGGATGCAGGAGGCGCCCGGGGAAGAGCAAATGACTGAGTATTTTAATAAATACCGGAAATACTTCCCAGGCGACGCCACCGCGGAAAATCCTTACGGATTCGGTTATAAGTTACCGGAAAGAATTCAGCTTGAATACATTGTTCTCATACTTGATGATGTTTCGTCTATTGTGAAAGCTCAGACCCAGGACGAAGTGGAAGAATACTACGATAGAAACAAAGAACAGTTGTTCAAAGAACAAGTACGGTCCAACCCGAACGACCCGAACTCTCCGTTGGTTGAACGAATCAAGCCGTATGCCTCGGTCGTGAATATAATTTCAAAACTGCTTCAGCAGGAAAAAGTAAAAATCAAAGCAGAAAGTATCATTCAGGAGGCCGTAGCTCTTACCGAGCTTTCTCTGGAGGATGTGAACGACGCAGAACTTGCCGGTCTCAGTTCCGAAGAGCTGGCGAAGATGGTCGGAGATTATAAAACCACCGCTGAAAAAATAAGCCAAAAGTACAATATAAAAGTTCTTACCGGAAAAACCGGACTCCTTAGTGCAATCAATATGCAAACCGATGAATATCTTTCCAGGCTGTATTTGCAGGGCTTTGGACAAAATCCCGTGTCGTTGACTAAGGCGGTTTTCGCAGTCGATGAACTGGCTACCAGTGAATTGGGGCCCTACGATGTACAAAAACCAAGAATGTATATTAATATCGGGCCGGCCAGAGATATGCTAAGCCTCCGGGGTGAATTGGGAGAGATAATCGCGCTTTTTAGAGTGATTCAAGCCACTAAAGCCACCGAGCCGGAAAGCCTCGATACGACTTTTAGTACAGAATCACTTGTACTGGATCCAAACGACCAGGGGGCCGACGAATCCGTTTATTCGGTAAAAGAGAAGGTCACCGAAGATTTAAAGAAACTTGCCGCTTTGGAAACAGCCGGGAAAAATGCCAACGAATTCATCGAGTCGGCATCAAAGGAAGGCTGGGAAGAAGTAATCAAGCAATATAACGATATGTATGGAAACAACAAAGATCTGGAATCCAACGATCCCAATACATCCGAGACCAAGGAAACTTTTAAGCTGGAAAACCTTACAGGCCTGCAAAGAATACCAAAGGCGACATTAGATACGATGCACAAGCAAAGCGAGAGTAATCCGGCGGCAAAATATTTTGCAATCGAACGAAGAAGAAGCAGTTTGTTGGTAGAGCAGTTTTATTCACTTGTACCACCGGATAGTAACAGCGTTGAAGCTCTGCCTCTGGTTATGGAATTCAAGCCGGATATGTGCTTTTTTTGCATAAAAAATATCAAAATCAAACGAATTTGGAAAGAAGACTACGATACAATAAAAGCGATGCGATTGTACACGGAAGATAAAGTCGAATCCCAGTCTCTTGCTGCAGTCCACTTTAATCCTGAGAATATATTGAAGCGTATGAAATTCAGGCTCGTCAAGGCCAAAGAATCCACAGATACTAATACACCAACCGGGTCGGAGGAAGCGTCATAATGACCCAGCGTTCTAAAGAGGTACACACCTTATTTCTAATTTTAGTAGGATTACTGGCCTGGATTGTGCCGGGAGCCGGACATCTTGCAATCAATAAAAAGAAACATGCTGTCATCATATTTGTGACTATCGTTTTAACATTCTGCACGGGCCTGTATATCGGCTCAGTAGGAATTATCGACTCGGTAGGGGCAAAACCCTGGTTTATAGCACAGCTTATGAATTCTCCGGCGGTAGCAACTCTGGGGCGAATGTCTCAGACCGGTGATTACGCTGTTTACGCCAAACCGAATGAAATCGGACAGATTTATACGAGTATTGCAGGCCTGCTCAATCTCTTATGTATTGTCAACGCCGTTTATTGGGCACATCTTCGCCGAACGCAGACGATTGGAGTCTAAGATGTCGATAGTAAATTTTTTTATTATTGCAAACTTTACCGTGCCGGAGAAAATCGACGTCAACCCGCAATCTATTCTATGGCTGCTGCCTTTGGTAGCGTCGATAGCTATTGTTTATAAAGTGACAAAAACGCCGAAAATAAAAGCCTCCGCTTTCCTGAAAGAAGTTGCGATTCTATTCGGTTCGATTGTTGTTTTCATGGCGGTAACCGCTATAGTGTTGTATGCTTTGGCATGGCTGATTACGGAGTGATTGCCAATCCCTGCCACAATACCGCCACAATCATTGTCAAATCTCAACCGATTCCATCGTGACTCTCTTCGAGAGTACCTTTAAGCACGCCTAACTGGACCAGAGCATTGAAAGCCGCTTTTTGCTCAGCTTCTTTTTTATTTGTCCCCCAGGCACTGGGGAAATGTTCACTTGCAATAGCAACTTCCAGCTCAAAGCACTTGTTGTGGTCGGGTCCTTTTTCGTCAAGCAGAACGTACGTAGGAGTCGCGTTAAACTGCTCCTGAGCATACTGCTGAAGTAATGACTTGAAATTGCCCTGGATATGCTCGGCATCCGCCTGCTCGATAATAAGGCCGAAAACCCTTAAAATGAAATCACGAGCAGCATCCAATCCCCCATCAATATAAATTGCAGCGATAACAGCTTCCAAAACACCGGCGGCCAGAGAACCGGACAAGGCACGACTTGAGGTCATGCCTTTACCGACTTTTAAATATTTTTGCAGGTCAAGCTTTTTTGCGATTCGTGCACAAGTTTCCCGAGAGACCAGCATGCTTTTGACTTTTGTTAACTCGCCTTCAAGATAACCGGAAAATCTATCGAAGAGAGCCTGACAAACAACCACGGCCAAAACGGCGTCGCCGAGAAACTCCATTCGTTCATTACTTAAAAGGCGATTATCGACCGCAGAAGAATGAGTAAATGCTTTGACTAAACGACTCTTATCGGTAAACTCATAACCTAATATCTGCTCAATTTTCCGCAGAGTTGTCTCATCCATATCAACCAACCATCTGCAAACTGGCCAAAGCTACAAACTTATCATCGGCAAATTCAAAGATCCCGTCGAGCCCGGTCACGGTGAAAATCCCTTTAGTCGCCGCTGCTACACTGCAGAAAATAAGCTGGTGACCGCAGTCACTCAGTAATTTACGCAATTTCAACAGCTTCGAGAGACTCGAAGAAGTAATGATATCCACACTGGAAAAATCAATTACTACGTCACAATCACCTCTGTCACGGACTGTTTCGGTAACCGTTTTAAGCTCATCACCCATTTCCGGTTCTTGAGGCAGGTCCACCAGAATAATGTCCTCAGACCAATCTTGAATCCCCATATTAATCTCCTTTTTTCAAGTAAATTAAATTTCCCATACCAAACGAACTTGGGCTTATGCCTTATGGGCATAGGTCAGATTCCAGATATTTTATCGGCATTACGCCAAGTCGAGTTAAGTAAAGTTTGTTTTTACAATCCTCTTTCTATCTGTTTTATCCGGACCATCATTTCGTTAATACGCCATTCGATAGCCGAAAGAATCCAGAATTTGAAATGATTTACACGCATCTGGATATTTATCATATAGATAATTTTAACCGAGAGCATCACCGTAGTCAGCTCAACCATTAAAAGCCGCAATTTTTCGCCTGAAAATATAGAAATTGCGGCGGCTACGAAGATTATGGAAATAAATAAGGCGTTAATAAGTTTTGTACGAAATTGCGGCACACCGCCGATTGTGCCGATAATGGTCCTGACTCGTTCCTTTTCCTTCTCGAAGTGTTCCAGTTCCAGCTTAAGATCGCTGATTTCATCCTCAGGTTTCTCGTATTTGTGTTCCATAAGCACTCCTTAAAAACGAAAAAGGTCTTAATTTTCACTTTTTTAATGTCTGTTTTGATGGGTTTTACAGCATAAGCCAAACATCGTCAATATTCATTCTGAACTCCGCCGGAAACAGGACGGAAATGAAAGAGAACATCAGAATTTTTTGTAAAACTCCTAAAATTTTCTGTAAAAAACGAGAAATTTCGCTAAACTTTGAACTATTTGGCCTTTATAGGGCACTGCTGACGTATAGTTATGAAACATAAGCCAGATTTTTAGGAGTAGTACTAAATGACAACAATGTTACAAATGAAATCGAAAATGAATCAAATATTGAGCAAATTTGCTCCTTTTAGGTCTTCTTTGCGTGGTAAGGCAACGGTGGCTGGAAAATTGGACGGTGCTGCAGGTTACCTGGAGCGCGGCTGGGTAATTGCAAACCATAAACTCGTATCGTTCCATGCCGCATTCATTTCATCCATACTCAGTCTTCCGGCTATGGAATTGACTCGTCTTGCCGCCGAAGGGCAGAACGTCAAATACGAAGTGCTGAAATTCATGTTTTCCCCTTTTAATATAGAAGTATGGATTTCCCTGACGGTTCTCTATATGTCCTGGCATATCGGAATTGCCATCCACGAGATGGGGCACTTCCTGACAGCCGTGAAGTTGACCGCCCTGAATAAGGATTCGCAGGAAAAAGCCGACGCCGTCATACAAAGTAACCAGGGTAAATTCGGTTGGTACGCCAAAATGTTCCTGCTGATACCGCTTGGGAAATTTTACGGCGTTAAAAAGGAAGGCGGCAATTTTGCACCCGATGCCCCGTATAACCTGGCGGTGGCCGCTGCGGCGCCGATCTGGAGTCAGTGGTTGGCCACAATTTTTCTTCCCATCGCCGTTATTGGTATCGGTAGTGGGCTGCTCATCGGAGGAGGCTTCGGCGAGTTCTTAATCTATGTTGGTCGCTTCTTCTTAGCTCCGGGCTGTGTCGGATTATTAGATAGATTACTGGCTGACCCCGGCAAGCTCAGAGAATTCCGCACCAGGGAAAAAACTGCTGCCGAAGCGGCGGCAAGAGCTGCAGAGGCCGCCGGCAGCGCCGAAAGCTGGTTTGCTCGTGTCGCTGAAGTCAAGAAAAGCCTGCTGACCTCAAGAATACAGTCCATCAATCTTAAGGACGGCACCAGGGTCACTGCCCCGTGGCAGTATCGTAACTGCGCTATGGGTGGCCGACATACCGAGAAAGAATACCCGGAAAGCAATATCAGTATGCAGGAAAGTATGTTCATGCCGCTCTCGGCCAAGACATACGAAGACGCCCAGGAAATGACGGTAAAACTACAGTATCGTCTCAAAGAAATTATCGAATCGGCACCCGGCGCGAAAGTCATGGGTATCGGTCTCGAAGGCGGTTTGTCTCCTTATATTGACAAAGAACCAGGCGACAAGGTTCCCGAGCAGAGAATGTGGCGAATGATGAAACAGGCTATTCTCGATTGCGAATATATCCCCGGTGTTGATGTTGCTATAGCCCTGGACCCGGCGGCCTCGGAACTTGAGAACTTGTATCGCGAGGAAACCGGGCAAATGGATTCGGTCGGTATGTATCGCTTCTGGCGTGACAAGAGCAAGCTGGATATGAGCCGGGATCAAATTCTCGAACTATACAAGGAAGCAATGGAAGCTGATATTCCCGTTCTGTCGATCGAGGACGGCTTCGGCGAGCTTGACCATGAGGGCTGGAAGAATCTTATGAAAGAGCTTGGTGACAAAATATTTATCATCGGTGACGACCTTGTCACGACCAAAGACTCGAATATCGAAAGCTGCGCCAAAAACGGCGAGATCAACGCCACACTAATTAAGGCCAACCAGATTGGAACACTTTCCGAAACAGTACTGGCCATGTTGACTTCGCTTGCCTATAACGCCGAGCTGGTAGTCTCACACCGTTCAAAATCACCCAACGACCCGTTCGAGGCGGAAATCGCAACAGCGATGAATGCACTGGGTCTCAAAGCGGGCGGCGGCGCCAATACCGAGCGACTCCAGAAATATGGCCGTGTGATGGAAATTCTCGCACTTGCAAAAGCCAGCCAGAGAGAAGTAACAGACAAAGAACGCAAAGAAATCGAAGAGAATGTTAAAGAGC
>Ga0315555_1000936_pt1 | contig 21127 bp, 16 predicted proteins | sample SalMarSW160380MG_FD_202113 | JGI IMG/M metagenome (GOLD analysis project Ga0315555, IMG submission 202113) | Salt marsh sediment microbial communities from the Plum Island Ecosystem LTER, Massachusetts, United States - Salt Marsh Sediment SW1603-80 ... | reverse complement strand
TGTTTTACCGGTTGTATAGGAAAATGTCACGACATAAAAAGTACCATTATGATATCGGATACTGCTGGCCCAAGATCCGTCACCATACGCTTCTTGACCGTTTTTGAGATTCATGGCGTTATTATTGGCAAGGATATCATAGGCATAATTGACGATTTCCCAGTTTAAGAGATCATTGGATTTCATGATCGGAACGCCAGGATTCATATGCATGGTCGTACTGCTCATATAATAGATGTTACCGACCCGGATGACGGAGGGGTCCGGGACATCGGCCCAGATAATCGGATTGTGGGCATTTCCATCGATTTCCTGGGCGTTTATCATCTGGTTTAAACCAAATCGTAGAAATAGTATAAAAACTATGCACATTTTTAGTTTTGATACCATATCATGGCGCTCCTATATCAATAAGTTGTTCAAGCAGTCGGGCTTTATCGTCAATTTTCTAATCACGGTTGGTTTAAAACCGGGCAAATTTCGCTTATTTCAGCAATATCATCTTCCTCGACTGGACAAAGTCTTTCGTGATCAGTTTGTAGATATAAATCCCGGAAGCCATGGTATCAGCATTCCATTTGACTGTATAGTCACCCGCCTTCAAATTGGTATTAACCAACATGGCGACTTCTTTGCCAAAGAGGTCATAAATGACGATCTTCACTTCAGAGTCTTTCGCCAGTGTGTAGCGAATTGTCGTCGAAGGGTTGAACGGATTCGGATAATTCTGGCACAGCGTGAATTCATTTGTAACACCTATTGCTCTTTGCACTTCTTCAGTGATATCCGGAACATCTTTGAACCGGCCCACGGCGAACCAACCAAGATTGGTAATACCTCCGCGCGAGCTGGTGTAAGGTTGAGTATCAAATTGCAAGGTATATGCTCCGGAACCCGCCACAGTTGTATCCTCAAGCCAGAAAATATGGGCATTATGATTTCTGTCTGGTGTTCTAAATTCACTGTCTTCTAATGGTGCCTGCCAGCCGAAGGTGAGTGTATAGTCTCCTCCTCCCGCTGTACTTTCAGCGATATTCCATTTAACCATAACTCTGCCACCGCATGGGACAGGAGTCGGGTCTGCAACGACACTCACGCCAATCGTGTCCGGTATTCCGGAGTTTTTGACCCACACGGGCGTGTAGGCAGTTGTGCCAACCGGAAACAATGTTTCTGATTCAGAACCAACGCTGGTTAGCTTGAACATCCCTTCTCCCGTTACAATAAATTTTGATGGTCTCGTGACTGTTGCACTTACTGCTGTGAGCGTATTTGAACCTAGTATCAGTTTACCTCCCACTTCAACATTTCCTTTAAACGTACGAGATGCATGCAAGGTTACTCCCGGAATGTTGGCAATAATCAGATTTTTCGGTTCACCGTCTGGTGGTAATTCAACATCGGTGGTTATTTGCGGGGATCTGTCAGAATACTTCAATGATGATTCTGGACCATAGTGAAGCACGTTGCTTCCCAATAATAGTGCCCCTTTTTGTAATTCGAGTGTTCCAATTACGGTGACCGTATTGGAGAACGTAACTCCTGCCGCATTATTGACGACCAAATTATTGACTGTATCGGGCAGTAAACTTCCAGTCACTTGTGCCGCGGTTCCGCTGAATATGTAGCTCGCTTGTTGGCTTAAGGTGATGGCACCGCTCACCTGGATGGCATCGTCAAGTCCTCCATCATGTGCAAGTTCCAACGTTGCACCCGAATCAGCCGCAAACATGCCTGAACCAGTAATAATGCTCGATCCCAGGTCCAATGTAGAGCCGCTACTTACTTCTATCGGAAGTGCAGTGAGCGTGTTGCCGGTGCCGAGGTTTAATGTTTGTGTTCCCTCTTTAGCAAAAAGGAACTTTGCTCCCGATGGATTGGAGCTTTGAGTTGTGGCGTTCGACATACTGAAACCGTCGCCCATAAAGTTCCATACGGTAGTACCCGTACCACCCTGTGAGCCTCGGCTAATCGAAAAATTTCCGCCGGTTATGTCTATATTTCCGGAATGGTTAATTGTAATCGTGGTATTCTCATTGCTGGTGCCGTTTGTACTGAACTGCCCACCGGATTGAATGATGTCTCCCATAATAGTTACAGTTGCTGAATCACCGGTAGCGGGTGCGCACAAGTACCACTGTCCGATTCCTGTATTTGTGATTGTAATGTTACCACCAATGGTGTTTCCATCCCATCCTAAAGTGAGATCGGATGATTGTTCCGGGCAATTCCAGCTAACATGATAAAAATTCTGATTCCCATTGGATGGCGCCGTGGTTTTCAAACTGTTAAATTCAATCGTAGAACCATTCATCCAAAGAAATTCAGGAATGACGCCACCATCCTGATTATGTATATATCCACACCCTGTCATTGCTTTCAGGGTTGCTGAATCTTCCTGGGTAAACGTGCCAATATTACTGATTTTTCCGTTTGAGGTTAAATCCACCCCTTCTCCATTTTTCACCAGCAAGGTAACGCCCGGATTTATGACCAATTCTGCTCCGGTGTTAATCACTATATGGTTTACAGAATCGGACGCTGTTACCGTAATAGTATGTCCTTTCTGAATGCTAATCATGGATGCATCAAGCGACGGGATATTCTCCGTAGGATTAATCCATTCTGTGCCGTTGTACTGTTCCCAGGTGTTCAAATCACTCCAGTTCCCGGATTGGTACGAACGGTATGATCCTGGAAGGGTAAGAAAACTCCGCAGCCATTCCATTGCAGGTCTCTCACTGCCATCAGAACGAATGAGATAGCAGGTGCCTTGCCAGATATTATTCTGCACGTATCCCCACAGTGTAATTCCTTGCACCCCGGGATGATTCCATAGCAACGGAAATATTTTTTGATATAATTGCAATTGGACAGCGTCGTTGGGCGTTCCTGTATCACCTATATTTCCCAGGTCGAACTCGCTGATATAAATAGGCAAGCCGGTATCTGCCAGTCTCGTTAAATTATTTTTCAGGGTTGTCGTATCGGCAGATTCAAACTCAAACCTGTGACCCTGAACGCCGATGCCATCGATTAAGCCTCTGTCTTTTAGAAGATTAATAATCTGAAGATACGCAGTGGTACTACTATTGTTGTTTATAATACCATAGTCGTTGATCAGCAGCTTCGTATTGGGAAGATACTGTCGTGCTTTTTCAAATGCCCAGATAACCCAATCATATCCAGTTTGACCATTTCCCCCTAAAGCGTCCTTATAGTTCGCCCGGCCATTTTGGCCATCAGGCGGATTATGTGAGGGTAGAGCTTCATTAACAACATCAATAAGCTCAATATCGGGATACCTCTCTCCAGCTAACCTGATCCATTCTTCTACTTCTTCGGCTTTTTCCTGCGAACTAAGATTGGAAATCCAGGAGGGCTGCTGTTGACCCCAGACCAATGTGTGCAATTTAAAAGGAAAACCGCGCTGTTTGGCATAATTATATGCCAGATCTAGTGTTCCCCAATTATAATAATCTCTTGAGCCTTCCACGGATGCCCATTTACCTGAGTTTTCTGGAGTTAACTGATTCCAATAGGTATCAAAGCTCGCCTTAACAGCACCATCATCCGCGCTGCCAAGAAATTTGGAATGCCCTGTGGCTAACGGCTGGGAAAACAGGATGAAATTCGGTGATGCTGTCCATACCAGCAAGATGAAAAACCAGAGAAAAAAAATTTTCATAATTATTCCTGTGCTAACTTTTTCATTTTTGGCTACATAAACACTACTCACCTACATCCTCGGTACCAAAAGCATTATCTATATCGTCAACAGTCATATCAGGTCGCCAGGGAAGGATATTCGCCGCTCCGAATCCCCTGATAACTTGCTGAGTACTGTCTAAATACACTATTGCATCTTGAGTCCCTTGAGCCTGAATCTGCGGCAGGAAAACCATACTATAAAAGAGCACAACGATTACCACACTCTTAATCCAATCTCGAGCAACTCTTCGTTGCCTGATGTTTTTCATAATAGACTTTTTTCCTACTTTACCATTTATGATAGTATTGTTCTCCCAATTCATTTCAATTGTAATTGCTACCTCTCCCCCATTGCCATCATTTAGAAAAAATGGATAATACGCGACAAATCTGCTTAATGTACAGATATTGAAAAAATCAAAATAAATTATCAGGATTTCAGCAAATATCCTGCAAAATAGGTCCCGCAGTAGTGAGATATTGAATAGCTGTGCTTCTGCAGAATACCTTAATTAAACCTTTTCAGTTATATAGATACCCTACTGTATTTTTCCTGTTACACTACTTTATTAGCAGACACTTATTTACCTGCTGAAAATCGCCAGCCTGGATTCGGTAAAAATAGACACCCGAGGGCATGGATGAAGCGTCCCATGTGACCGTATATATCCCTGGCTCCTGTTTCTGGTTAACGATTTGCTTAACCACTTGACCATTAGGATTGTAAACAGTTAACAATACAGAGGATGCTTTTGGAATATTATATTCGATCGTGGTAGTCGGATTGAACGGATTGGGATAATTTTGGTACAATTTAAAAGCTGACGGCGTGACGATATTCTCGCGCTCATCAATAGCATTGGCACCACCTAAATCAGCCATGCGGGCGACCTCAGCTAAAAAGACCTGCTCTGATTCTTCGGTAAACATCCAATAGTTAAAAGGTGGTGCACTACTGGCATCACGCCCGTTGCCGATCACGGAGCGAGGGCCTGACGGAAAGTCGGTAGTACCGTCATAGAATTCGACATATGGCTCAAAACGTTCAAATAAAATCTCACCAGTTTCCGTCCGGGCAAGAACCTGACCATTACCAGGATCCATTTCCAAATCTCCTATTATATCTATCAGTCCTTCCGCCCATGGAACCGGTGCCGAAGTATCCAAACCCTCAAATACAGGGTCATCTTTTGCTGCATCGTCAATAACCGCATTATAGACAGTGTCCTCTACTGTAATCCAACTGGTCATGGCTGTTGTATTAAACCAGTTTAAACGATTGTTGCGTAAAGCCCATATTTCAAGGCACAATACGGGCGCTTCTAGAGTGTTCCAGATTGCTCTGTTTTCACCGACACCGACGTCTGTATTGCCAAAGCCGGTACTTGGACACGAACGCCCCAAAATAATTAGATTTGGAAGGGTAGTCAATGTATCCATTGCCTCCGCGCTGGCCGTTGATAAATCTGCAATACTAAAAAATTTGATGACCTCATAACCGTCATCTTCTAATTTGTCAATGTACTGCATATCCGGATATGTTCCCGTCTCAGGATCAATAAGATCCGATCGAAGTGCATATACAATGGTCCCCCTTGATTGGGCCTGTGTCAAAGTTACCAGAGAAAGGATAATTAATAACATTAACACTACCTTTTTTGAATTCATTTTAACCTCCTGAATTGATTTGAATAGCTAAGATTCGTCAATGATATTACCTTCTAATTTTGAATTGAAACAAAGCTTTTGAAATCATCACCTCCTTCGTTGTTTAAGCAATTAATTAAACACCATTCATCGTTACAAGTTCTTTTCTCTCGATCTGAGTTATAAAAACTTAACTCACGGGAAAATCTTTCGCTTCTATCACCTCCTCTCACACATTTTAAAAGTTTTTGTTTAGAAGCAAACATCTAATTAAGGTAAAATTTTATCCCCCCAATCTTGCCTTAGTTATGTTCTTGAAATATCATGACAAAACATAAATAATAGTCTTCAAAAAACCTACCAAAATAGTAATGACCTTAAAGGTTAAAAAAAGCCATTTTCCCCAGCATTGTAGAATCCCGTCATTATTTCATTTATTTGTTCAGAGTTCGCCAAAGACTCTCACACCTGTCAATAAACGGTTAACTTTCTACCATAAAATATTTTAGTATAACACCCTCCTTAAACTTCCTTGGTTTTAATTATAATTGAACCGTTTTAATAAGTCAAGGAAAAACTGCCATTGATGTTCGATACCCTGGGTTTAATTTATCGTCAATAACTCTCTTGGTCAGCCCAGATGCCTGAATAAAAAAGCAGACAGACAACGAATTGTTTATTCCAAGATATTTTTCGAGGCAAGCTATCATTTTTCTATGTCCTCCAACACCGGGTTACGCCGGATTAAATCAGTCATTCAGAGCCATTTAAGAGATTGACAAGGTATCCCGACTAATCGCGCAGATAATTGAGACTTTCAGAAAAGTAGAAAGGAATTTAATTATCAGGTGTTTTTACTATTACTGGCGGGGGATCCCGATCTATCGTGCTCCGTAGGGGTCCCGCTTTGCGGGAAAACCACCAACACAGGAATTCTTAGGAAAATAAAAAGGAAGTTAATTATCAGGTGTTTTTACCATTACTGGCGGGGGATCCCGATCTATCGGGAAACCACCGATGCAAGGATTTTCATGAAAGTAAAAGAGAAGATAAAAGTCTGATATTTTTACTTTTTTTACTATTTGTGGCGGGGGACGGAATTGAACCGCCGACACAGGGATTTTCAGTCCCCTGCTCTACCGACTGAGCTACCCCGCCACGATTTCAAAGTACACGCTACCCTTCATTGAGGGTAGCGAAGGAGGAAACTGCCTGTCCCGATTACATCGGGAAGCTACCCCGCCACTCAAAAAGCGGTGTAATTTATGATATTCTCTCTAAAAGCAAAAATATATTTTACGCGACTTGTCGCTCCCCGGAAAATCCACTATATTTGCCTCATCATGAAAGCAAAAATAATCCTCGAACAACTGGCTCAATTCCCGCATCGCGGTGCTACCACTCCCGAAGAATTGCAGGCTGCCAAACTCTTGAAAAAATTACTTGCTGAAAAACAAATTCCAGCAGATTTGGAAGATTTTAAAGCTACTTCATCCTATTCCTGGGAAGTAATCTTGATTTCTTTGACAATGATTGCCGGAGCTGTTATTAGTCCCTGGCTTTCCCGGTTGGCAACCGCCCTGGCTCTATTGGGTTTCTGGAGCTACATTCGCCATTTTGACGGTCGTTCGACCGTTTTCACGCCGTTTATTCACAAAAAGAATTCGCAGAACGTCATTGCCAAAGTAGCAGGTTCCCGGGAATCCTCCCGCCATTATATTCTCATGGCTCACTACGACAGTGCTCGCGCCTCGGCTGTCTTTGCTCCCCAAGTAGTTAAAAATTTCCGACAGACATTTTTATTTAATACGGCTGTAGCCGCCGGGACAATTATCTGGGCTTATCTGGGTGAATACTGGGGATCTTTCTTATGGTTTAAAGTAATCTGTGGCTCATTGGCACTTAACCATTTAATAAATGTTATTATCCACATCCACCGCGAAATCGCTCACCATTTCGTCCCCGGAATCAATGATAATGGTTCCGGAGTTGCGGCTATTTTCGAAGTCCTTGAAAATCTGAAGGAATATGGACTCAGGAGTAATCTCTGGGTTGTCTTTACAGGCTGTGAAGAAGCTGGAATTCAGGGTGCCAAAGCCTTTCTGAATGAGCATCAGTCGGAGCTGCCAGTCGGCGATACGTTCCTGATAAATCTGGATAATGTTGGCAATGGGAGGCTGCATTATGTCACCGGTGAGGGGATGTTGTTATACCACAATTACGACGAAAGTCTGGTTAGCATTTGTGCCGATTTAGTTAAGCGCCCGGAATATTCCGATATTCTACCACTGCAATACCGCCGGGCTTATTTCGATGCGTTGACTTTCACCCAACATGAATATCCCTGCACAACACTCATCGCTCTTGATCAAAACGACATTATTCCCAACTGGCATTGGTATAGTGATACTCTAACTAATATTGATTTTGCTACTATCGAGACAGCTGCTAATTTCACAACTGCTCTGATTAAATCCTTAGACTCACACTAACCAATGAATCACAAAAGGCGGACAATTCTGATAATCATACCAATCCTGCTTTTTCTCACCACCACGGCGACCTTCCTGTATTTCCGTGAAACGCCATTACCAGATACCGGCAGTATAATGCTCCCGTCGCTGATATCTACTGTTGAAATTATAACTGATGAGCACAAATTCTGCCACATCTATGCCCAAAATGATCACGACCTCTTTTTGGCCTTGGGTTATCTTCACGCTTCCCACCATCTGGTAAAAATGGACAAATTCCTGCGTGCCGCTAACGGCACATTATCGGAAGTATATGGCACTCCAACAAATTCCATGGATATTCTTTCGAGCACCATTGGATTCCATAATTTCGCGGAAAAGAATTTGACCAGCGTAGACCCGGAAGTCTTATTAATTCTGCAGGCATATTGCGATGGAATCAATTCCTATATCGAGCAAAATCGGTATAATTTACCAAAAGAATTTAAATGGAAGCATTATCACCCCGCTCTGTGGCAGCCAACAGGCTGTCTGGCTATTCAGCGTATGTTAGCCTGGCTGCTCTCCGATCACTGGCTAAAAAAAATGGTATTCTACAAGCTGCTGGAAGTATACGGATTAGAAAAAGTCAGGGCTGGATTCCCCGAAATCCAGAATTGGCCGGATGTTATTTTCCCCCAATACGAAACTTTGTTTTTTCCACCAGTAAACCTATTCCTATCGGCTAACCTTAAACTCCGGGATTTCCTGGGGCTCTCGGAACAAAGAGAACCGTCGAGCTGGGTAATCGCTCAAGATAAGCTGACAACCTCAGGAACGATCATGGGAGTTGATCTACCCGATTACTTACTGGATTTCCATGAAATTAGTGAGTTGATCAGTCCCAGATTTGAGGTCATGGGTATTTTCATTCCGGGTATGCCTTTTTCCTTCAGTGGTCAAAATGCTGAAATCCTCTGGAATGCCTCCATTCAGCCCCTGGATAACCTGGAATTTTTAATTTTTCCCCTTTCTGAAAATCAGGATGCTTATCAATATAAAAATCAATGGCTGCCCTTCACGGAGCGCTTTGAAAAGCTCACCGGCCGGAAACATCCCGATACAACTTATACGATCCGGAGCACTGCTTTCGGCCCGGTGATCGGTTATGCGCCCGGTCCATCTGCAAATCAGGCGATTGTCCTAAAGTGGAAGGGATTGGACTTTACCGATGATTTCAAAGGATTATACGAATTGAACTGCGCTTCCTCCTGGAATGAGTTCATAGCAGCTGCCGAATTTCTGAAGCACCCTGCCACAATCGTTGATTTCGCTGATAAGGAAGGTAACATCGGTTTGGTTCAATATTACTCCGATCTCTATTATGATCCGATTATCTGTAATCTCAGCACAATCTCCAGAATTTACGAGCCTGGATATATTGCTCCGATCCAGCTTCTGCTGCGCGACTATAATCCGTCAAATGGCATCATTTTCCATCAAACGCACTTACCGGACAATACAGTACCCAGTAAAACACAATTGATAGATTTACTATCCGTTATTAAAATGGTTTCCTTGGATGAGTTAAAATCTGCCCAGATTTATAAACAGGATTATTTAGCCAGCCTTTTTCTGCCGATATTTTTTGAAATAATCTCCGATTCGGATCTCATGTCTCCTATGCAGCAGCAGGCTTTCCGGATTCTGAAAGAGTGGAATTACCGGGGTCAACCAAATTCGGTAGCCTACGGTATCTTTCAGACACTTACCAGTCAGCTGTTTGCCGATATTTATCAAGACGAGCTGGACTTAGCCGATCAACAGCTGTTCGACCAACTTAGAAAGCTCAACAATCTCAATACTCGCAATATTGTTTTATTATTATCTGGCGGAGAATCCGAATGGTTCGATGATATTCGCACTCCCGAGGTCGTCGAAAGGCGGAAGGAGATCGTGCTGCGCGCCTTTCAAAATTCCATTCAGCAGCTGGCAAATACCCACTCTCCCAACTTCAGCGAGTGGACCCCACTAAGCATCTTTCCAGCAGAAGGTCTAATTAGTCTCAACCTGTTTCTGACCCTAACACCGCGGCGACAATTTCATCTGGTCCAAGGCGAAAATCGCAAACCGGTTTCATTTCTAAACACCAGGAAATTTTCAATCAACGAGATTCGACTAAAACCGAATAATCGCTTCGAACTTATTAGCAAAAACGCCAAGCTACTAAGCTTGCTACCGGAACATTCCGGTCAGCAAATCAAGAATTGAACAGTGTCCGTTTATCGTCCAGCATCTCGCGGATAGCCGGCAGGATGAATACATTGGACAAATCCATCCGACTGAGCACCTCGAGCATAAAATCCAATTGCAGGTCAAGCGGTGTGTAAACATTGATCACCAGCTTCTTCTCGTTCTCAAGCAGACAAGTGCCATCTTGAAAAGTGCCCTTGCCGGATATAACTGTGTATCCCAGTTTTTCAAAAAGAGCTTCCAGCTCACTTTTAATCACCAGTTGCCTATTTTTAGAGATACGAGCCGGAGTCATAATTACTCAAATATATTGAATCCGGTTTTCCCGTTCTAACAGGTCAACTAACTCTTTAACCTGTTCGGATTCATGCCGGTTGACGATCAGGGTTGCATTTTTAAACTGGATGATAATCAGGTCTTTTACCCCGATTGTAGCAACCAGATTTTTACGAGAATAAATATAAGAATTGCGCGTGCGCAATGTGCTTACCTCACCGATCAGTACATTACCATTTTCATCCTTTTTCAGGATATCATAAACCGCATCCCAACTCCCGACGTCACTCCAATCGAAGGAACTTTTGATAACATAGACATTCTTGGCTTTTTCCATTACTCCATAGTCTATAGACATACTGTGAACTGTTGCCCACTCCCTTTTCAAAGTGCGTTGATATTGGCGGGTCTCAAATACACCGGCAATCTGCTGCAAACTGTCATGCAATTCAGGCAGAAACAACTTTATAGAATTAAGGATATTTTCGACTTTCCAAATAAACATTCCACTGTTCCACAGGAACTCGCCGGTTTCGACGAATCGTTTGGCTGTTGCCAGATTCGGTTTCTCGGCAAAGGCTTTTACCTTGTAAACCACGTCTCGATAAATGGGCTGAAGGCGATTATATTGAACATACCCATAACCGGTTGCCGGGCGAGTGGGAGTAATGCCAAAGGTTACTAAAGCTACATGATCCCGGGCAAATTGCACCCCAGATTCAGTGGTCTCTTTAAATTTCTTAACATCCAAAATTAGATGATCTGCTGGAAAAACCCCCATGACCGCATTCGGGTCTTTCTGAGAGATAATGGTTGCCGCTAGACCAATGCAAGGTGCAGTGCTTTTACCACTGGGTTCGAGAATGATATTTTTCTCCGGCAGCTCCGGTAACTCCTTCAAAATCGGTTCATACAAACTCTGACTGGCGACGACATAAATTTTCTTCTCATCGGTCGTGTGCTTCAACCGCTCATAGGTTAGTTTCAGCATTGATTGTCCCGAAATAATATCCAGTAGCTGTTTTGGAAATTCTCTGCGACTCCTCGGCCAGAATCGCTTTCCGATTCCTCCTGCCATAATTACTGCGTGCATTTTAACACCTCAATTAATCAATTCCATTGAAATTATTTCCCGCGTAACTTTTCGCAATTTCGGTTCCATTAGTATATCAAGTTTATTTCTGCGGTTTCCCAGCGGGCCCGTACATTGATCCATTCGGTATAAAACCGACAAGGTTCGGCACATTCGAAAGGCAGTAGTCTTCCCGGATCCCAGACCATATTCCCGTTTTGATCTTCCCAAATCATAATCTGATACTTACCCGGTAAAAGATCGGTAAACTGATATAATCCCCCGGTAGCAGGTTTAACATAACGGATTAAAGACTGCTTTTCCGTCAGGCAGCCAATTACCAGATTATTCAGGATTAGTGAATCAGCAGTCTGAATCTTGCCGGTTATTGAGCCAAAGCTATTGACATCAACGGTAGTAAAACTGAGTGAAAGTGAAGAATCGGCAAATAGATTTCCTGCTAGATCGGTCCACCCTGAAGTATTCGCACTAATTTTATAAGTCTTTGCTGACCCCAGTTGTCTTTCTGGTCGAATGACCAAACTATTGCCATCCTGCCAAAAATATTGATAGGGAACAGAAATGGAATCAAATTGCGTCAATGGCATAGATTCGGTCAGTGCCGGTATCTCGATTGCCTCGTAAAAATTCAGCTGTACCGCAATATCGGGGTCAATATCCCTGGCCCCATTGGTAGGAAAAGCAGATTCAAGCACCGGTTTGTTGGTGTCCGGCTTTGCCAGCCAAGTGAATTTTAACGAACGATCGAGATCACCAATTGCTTCACCGGAATCATCAAAAATGCTATCCACCGTCAAGTAATATTCCCCGCCAGGCTTGAGTCCCTGTAAAAACACCGACGCATAACGGGCATCGGTATCATTGATCCAGAAAGACCGGATAGTAACTCCCGGCTCTTCGGCAACTTTAAACACTGCACGACGGCTTTTTTCGGCAGACAACGCTCTGGAGAAAACCAGTTCAAGGCGATTTTCTTTAGTGCTCGCTGATTGCAGCTTGAAGCGATTGACATAGACATTCCCCAATCTAAAATTAATCCCGCCGACCGCCTCATCCCTCTGGTGAATACTTATCGGGTCAACCACTGGCAAGGCGACCAGATTATCAGCCGAAACCTGGATAATCCGCGGAGTCGGGGCAGCAATTGCCAGTAACCGGTACTCTCCAGGGGCAAGATACTTCAACTGAAACTCGCCACTCATATCCGCCGTAACCCGATAGTCCGGAACTGCTCCCAGGATTGAATCGGGAAAACTAACACCTCTCCGATAAGCCCAGACAAAAGCATAATATTTGTCAGGAATCCCAAAAAGTTGCCCACTAATCTGACCTTGATCCAGCGAATCGCCGGTGGCAAATGCCAGGGTGATATTTGCTGGTGTCGGATTATTTTGATAATCCTGCAGGTTCCGCCCAAAATTGATGATATAAGTTGTATTTTCTGCCAGTGATTCAGAGAAATTAATTGTTATCTTCTTCCGATTAACTTTAAATCGAGGAGCTCTTTTCAAAGCCGGGGTAATCGTCAGATTACCTTCAGCCGACCGGGGATTGATCAACTCCGAAAAAAAGAGCGTGACAACTGGCGAAGTACTGATATTTGTGGCTCCGCTTTCCGGAATAGAACAAAGTAATTCGGGGCCTGATTTATCTTCCGGTCCTCCGCCAGGTGGTCCCTGAGCAGCGCAGCCATACAACAAAATTCCAATCCAGCTGAGCAGCAGCAGTAACAACCTGGAACGATTTATTGGTCTTTTCAAATTCAAAACGATTCTTAGGCAAAATTAGCTGTTAAATTACGCCTAATTTTTTCCCGATTTTATGAAATTTAGTGAGAACAAAATCCAGCTGCTCTTGAGTATGAGTAGCAATATAGCTGGTCCGCAGGCGAGCAGAATTGCTTGGTACTGCTGGATAGATCACTGCATTGGTATAGACACCCTCCTCAAATAGGGTTTTCCAGAATAGAAAGGTTTGAATATTGTCGCCAATAACTATTGGAATGATGGGGGTTTCGCTATTACCTGTATCGAATCCCATGTGTTGATATTCCTTCCGCATGTAATCCCCGATTTCCCACAGCCGCTCCCGGCGCTGCGGTTCACTCTTGATAATTTCCAGGGCAGCCCGGGTCGAAGCGACTACACTCGGCGGTAAACTGGCAGTAAATATCATACTCTTTGATTTATGTTTAATATAGTCAACAACTTCGGTATCACCGGCGATAAAACCGCCCACCGCCCCAAACGATTTGGAAAAGGTACCCATAATCAGATCCACCTGATCGGTAACTCCAAAATGGGCTGAGGTTCCGTTGCCGTTGGGTCCCAGTACCCCAAATGAATGGGCATCATCCACCATTAGCCGCGCTTCAAATTCATTGGCAAGCTGACAAATCTGGGACAGCGGGGCAATATCACCCTCCATCGAAAAAATACCATCAACAATAATCATTCTACCACGCTCTGAGGGCAGTTTTTCCAGCACCGACCTCAGATCATCCAAATCATTATGTTTATAGCGGACAATAGTCGCACCGGACATTCGGCAGCCTTCAACAATACTGGCATGATCGAGTTTATCAATTATAACGGCATTGTGCTTATCAAGCAACGTGGCAATTGTGCCCATATTCGCCAGAAAACCGGTCGAAAAAATTAAAGCCGCCTGCTTTCCGGTGAATTCCGCCAGTTCCGCTTCAAATTCCTCATGGATATCCAAGGTCCCGTTCAGGAAGCGACTTCCGGTCCGACCTGTACCATATTCGACCAATGCCTTTTGCGCGGCTTCGACAATTTTTGGATGATGCGTCAGACCCAAATAGTTGTTCGAACCGATCATGATTTTAGCCGCACCTTTATATACCATGACCGTATCGTCCCCACCAGAGAAAGGGATAAAGTAAGGATAATAACCTTGCTCCCGGGCAATACTCGGCTCCAAATAATCATAACACTTCTTAAAAATATCCATTCCGAAACCTCATTTAACAACGAAAAGTGTTTAAATTTACCAGACCTGATGCGGATATGCAAATAGCGAAATTTCTATATAGACTAACTCAAAAATCGGTTATATTATACCTGTCATAGATTCTTCGAGAAGGTTAGAAAATTCAATGATAAAAAAAACCACCTTGTTACTACCTCTGACGTTATCTGTTTTGGCCATCTTTTGGAGTTGCACTCAAAAAACCAGTCTGCCGGATTTGGCAACTATCCCCTGGATTAGTATATATAACTATAGCCCTTCTGAAATCTTTACCCTAATAACCACTGCCGCTATTCCCGGTCCCCAAATTCCGGTTCAAGTCAATCATGAGTCCCGCTACATTTTACTGGACATTAATGCCTTTGGGTTTATTCTTAAAGAAAACACTTTTAAAAAATCCGATTTCGAACCGCAGCGCCTATCCAATCGAATCACCGAAACTGGCGAGGCACTCATCGAAGAGGGCTATCTTCATGACATAACCTTTCTAGGTAAAACTTACCCATTACTTTATGTCTCTATGCTCAAACGCGGTACAACTAACGAAAACTTAAAAGGTGTCCTTGGTCGTAATTTCCTGGCTGATGGACGCTTGACACTGGACATGGCCAACAAAATTTTAGGGTTCACAACCAATCCGACAGCAGAGTTAACGACTGTCTATCCTGATAGTCAACTGGTCTCATTTCACCAGGATCAATATTCCGACGAGGATTTTGGGCTAATGAAATTTCCCTGCGTCATAGATAACCAACAGTATCTTGCAACCCTTGATATGCGCCATTCAATGAACCGGATATGTCCTCTCCCGGCTCGACAAATCAGTGGCAAATCCGCACCCAAAAAGGTCACTATCCCCTTATTGAATATCGGTCAGAAACAGTTCGAAAACGTCACATGCCAGGTGAATACTGATGCGATCGATTTCGAAGCAGAGTGTCCGGATTCCATCCAACTGACTCTCGGACTGGAGCTGCTTAGCCGGATCGTCCTGACTATTGATTTTATCGAATCCAGACTGCTGTTCGAATAATTGGTTCGAAAAGCATTAATAGCTTATTTTCCGAAGATAAAGATAATTGCATAACGGAAATGCTATAGCTTTCCGATCTATCCTGATTTTGCTATATCTCAGAGCTTGCCAGCCAGAATTAATTTATATTTAATCAAAAAAAATATTATAGAGCGCCTGGATTGAGCGTTCCCGATCTTCCTCTTTAACGCCAAACATCATACTGACTTCCGAGGAACCCTGATTAGTCATTTCGACATGCACGTCAGCTTTCTGCAGGGCACGAGTCGCTTTTGCCAAAAGTCCGATTGTCTCGCACAGCCTCTCACCCACCAGCATAATCATGGCATATCCATGTTTTACGAAAACTTCATCAACACTCAAGCGCTCCTGGATTTTAGCCAGCAATCGCTGTTCAAGTTCGGCGGTTAACTGCGATTCCCGTATAATGATTGACATATCATCTATTCCCGAGAGGGTGTGTTCGTAGGATAACCCCTCCTCTTCGAGAATCTGCAGTAACCGGCGTCCGAACCCAATTTCCCGGTTCATCAGAAACTTGCGTACGAAGATTGTGGTAAAGCCGCGACTACCGGCAATTCCAACAACCCGGCCCGGAATATCATCACGGTGCGCAACGACCAGGGTTCCGGCTGCATCCGGTTTATTACTATTTTTTATATGAATTGGAATACCAGCCTTCACAAGTGGGACAATCGCCTCATCGTGCAACACCTCGAATCCGGCATAGGCAAGTTCCCGCATTTCCCGGAAGGTTAGCTCCTGAATTGTGCGGGCATGGGGAATAATATTGGGATTTACGGCAAAGACCGAATCTACATCAGTAAAATTTTCATAGACCTCAGCTCCAACAGCAGCCGCCAGCACTGCTCCGGTTATATCTGAACCACCGCGCGGAAATGTCACAATATGGCCTTCCGGTGTGCAACCAAAGAATCCGGGGAAAACAATCAGGTATTCCTTTTCGGCAAGCTTCTTCAAGTTATCATAGGACTGATCCAGAACCCTGGCTTTACCATGCCAATCATTTAAAAGCAGTCCAGCCTGACAAGGATTAAGATAGCTGGCATAGATTCCCTGACTGCGGAGATAAGCCGCCATCAGTTTCGCCATATTATCCTCCCCGCCAGCCTTTATCAGATCCAAAAAACGAGCCTGATGGGAACAATCACTTTGTAACCTCTGACTAAAATCCAGTTCGATTTCATGTAAAAGTTCACTTTCCAGTCCGAGTCCAACCTGAATGTCCTTGTAACGGTTGATGACCCTGATTAAAGTTACCGAATAATCTCTGCCAGCAATGCACTCCTCAGCACAAAGGGTAAGTAAGTCCGTAACTTTCACATCAGTTGGACTGCGTTTGCCCGGCGCGGACACCACAACGATGCGGCGATTTGGATCGGCTTTAATAATCTGACCAACATCGGAGATGCGCCTGGCGTCTGCCATCGAAGAGCCTCCAAATTTACAAACTTTCAACTTCTCAATCCTTTCCGCTTGATTTATCATACCTGTATTCCAAATGGCGCTGATATTTTATCAAATATTCACTGAAATCCAATACCTTTTTAAAAATATTTCAAAATCCTTGACTGAATTCCTAGTATCCCCAAAAAGAAAGGATAGACAATAATCTCATAACCAAATCCACATTCCAGATGCCAATAAGCCAAATCTTATGTAACATTTCGGAAGATGAATTATCTAAAAATACAGATTTGATTCAGGAAAATGCAAACAATTCAGTGTTTTTTCACAACTGATTTAAAAAACGGGAGTGTTTTTTAAGGTGATAATGACTATATTTGGTCACCTTGGAAGCAGAAAATTTGCCCAACGAAATCGAACTTGTAGACCGCGCCAAAAAAGGAGACAAGCAGGCATTATCGCTACTGGTTAAGGAGTACAGCGGCCGGATCTATTATCTGGGTCTGCGCCTGACGAACAGTATTCAGGATGCCGAAGATATTCTCCAGGAAACCTTTCTGGTAATGCTTAAAAAAATCCATCAGTTCCAGGGAAAATCATCATTCTATACCTGGCTCTACCGCATTGCAGTCAACATCGGGCTGCGCAAGCTCAAATCCAAACCGCTTAAGTACCAGCATATCTCATTACACGATCCCGACGTTGAGCGTATCAAAGCGACAGAAATGACCGATTTGCCTACTTTCGATTACAATCAGATTAGCAACCAACGTTTTCGTAAAAAACTGGATGAATCAATTGAAAAACTGCCGGAAATCTACCGCACTGTCTTTATTCTCAGAGATTTGCATGAGCTTTCCACCGAAGATGCCAGCAAAATTTTACAGATTACTCCAGCCAATACCAAAATTCGTCTAATGCGAGCCAGAATATTTTTAAAGGAGCAGCTTGAAGAATTGTTGAAAGAAGAGAAACTGATATGAAAATCCAGAAAGAAGTGCTAAATCGCGTTTGCGAGTACCTGGGATTGGATCTCGACTCAGAACCCTGTCAACAAGTCCAGAATTATCTGGAGTCCAATCCTCATTGCAAAGTCTTTGTCGATAACATTAAAAAGACCGTCCAGATATACAAAGTCACCGAGGGCTGCGAGGAACTTACCGACGATGCTTGCCGGAAACTCTTCACGAACCTCAATCTTAATGAACCCAAGCAGTCAGATAAAGAAAAGTAATTACTCCAGATAACCTGGATATCCTGAGATATTCAACAAGATCACATTGAATAATGTACCTCAACAAAGATTTATAAATCCAGAAAAGTAGGATAAAATATGAAAGTCACTCTGCATCGTGCTGCCGGATCAACCATGATAGCCAGAGGTAATTCCAACCACTGGGTTGTGCTGGATACCAAGCAACAGTTCGGCGGACACGAAGCCGCATCGCAGCCGATGGAATTGGTGCTGATGGCGCTGGGAGGCTGTACTGCTATGGATGTGGAATCACTGCTCAATAAGATGCGGACACCGGCTCAGGAATTCACCATTGAAATTAATGCTGAGCAGGCCGAAGAGCATCCTAGAGTTTTTAAAAGAATTAATATGAGCTTGATTTTTCGAGGAGAAAATCTAAATCCACAGAATATCGAAAAAGCTGTTAGCCTATCCCGTAATAGGTACTGTCCAGTTACTGCAATGCTAAAAAAGAGCGTCGAAATAACCTATACAATAAAAATCAATCCCGCTACCGATTAGAAAATTATTCTAAATCCTCTTTGATCTTCAACTCTTCGATTTCCTGGCGCACCTTAGCTATTTTTTCCTGATTTTTAGACCGTTTTTCGAGAATGTCCAACAGCTGTAGGGCTTCGTCATAAAGTTTCTGTTTTTTGAAGACCTCCACCAGAGTAAAGGTCGGTACAGGTATTTTTAACTCCATTCTCCCCTGCTCCGCCCCTTTGGAAGACTCCTCTGTGACCTCAGGTTTGTCTTTATTCATCGATGGAGTTGTTTTCTTAGCTCCTCCTGCAGCTTTCTTTTGTGGAGATGCAAATTGCTCCTGTGGCTGCTCAACCTTTGCATCACCAGCGGACGCCATTTTTTCTGCTGACTTTGGCAAACCTGCACCCTTCTCTTCAAGTATCGGTTTTTCCGCATGAGCAGCATCAACCGCTTGAAATGACCAATCCTCCTTTTGGAGTTCAGTCAGCGGCTTGGATTTCATTTTGTTGAACATATCGCTTAGTTTAAGGGCTGAGCTACTTACAAGCGGCGCTTCGGATTCAGCTGTTTTTGGAATTTCATCACCCTTCTCTGATCCAGGCTCGGGTGCAGGTGCTGTCTTAGGTGATTCGGCAGCCTCGAATTGCTCAAGGTCTATCTCTGGTTCAGATTCAGCTTCCTCCGGTTCGAGTGGTCCCAGGTGAGCTTCTTCTTCCCCTAATAACATTGATTCTGCCGGCTCGCCAGTGTCTAATTCAGATACCGGTTCATTCTCATTCTCCTGCGGCGTCTCGACTTCCGGCTCTGGGGGAATTTTCTCCGATTCCTCTAATTCTACAGCTTCGACAGCCTTTTCAGCACCAGGTTCAATGGTAGGTGCTTCATTAACCGGAGTAACCTCAGGAAGAGCTGGTAAATTAATCGCCTTTAAAAAACCCGGATCAGGTTTCCCCGTAATATCATGAGCTGCCTGAACGGCATTCTCATCCAGAGGATTTAATTCGATAATCTTAAGATAACAACTCTTGACCGCTCCCGGTGGTAAGATTTTCTGACCGACAGACACTAGTTGATAATAGGCTTCCAGAAAACCTGAATCCAGAGCAATTGTCTGTTTCAGGTACTCAAGTGCATCCTCTTGCCGGTTGAGTTTTATTTCAATCTGAGCTAAAAGGTAATAAGCCAAAGCCGAGTGGGGATTCTGGGTAATCTCTTCCCGGCAGAGATTGACCGCCTCCTGCAAATTGCCAGCCTGTAGATACCTATCCGCCAGCAGAATTCCCAACTTGCTGTCGCTATGAGTATCCAGATAATTTTCCAAGCTGGCTATATCTTTCAAGTCCATATTTGCTCCTTAAATCTTTATCCCTATTTGTGAATTTATCACGGTTTTTTTAGAAATCAACCAAAATAATCAAACCGATTTTAACCCAATTTCTAACCGGATAGCAATCCTCGATCAGCCAGACTGGTATAGCCATTGCCGGCAACAATAATATGATCCAGAACCGGAATATTCATAGCCTTACCACTCTCGACCATTTGCCGGGTCAGTTGCAGATCCTCCCGGCTGGGTTCGGGATTCCCGCTGGGATGATTATGAACCAGAATGACAGCGGCTGCCATTCCAAGAATTGCTTCCCGAAAGACCTCTCTGGGCGTCACTACCGAGGCGTTTAAAATCCCTTCGGATACAATCACTTCTTTAAGCAGTCGGTTGTTACTGGCTAATAATAAAACCATAAATATCTCTTTTGGCAAATCACGCAGTTTGGGGCCACAAATCTGAGCAACCTGTGCCGATGTCCGCAGAATTCTATCTGGCGATCGCGAGTTTTCCGTTTGAAGCCGACGGGCTAACTGCAAAGCGGCGGCAATTGTCACGGCTTTGGTTTTTCCCAGCCCCCTGATTTTCAAGCCTACTATTTCATGATAATCCATCCGGGCTAACTGACTTAGTCCATTAACCCGGCGCAACAATTCACGAGCAACATCCAATGCCGAAAATCCTCCCGATCCGGAACGAATCAAAATCGCCAGCAGTTCGGTTTCGCTGAGCCGGAGAGGTCCGTATTCCATTAATTTCTCACGCGGACGCTCGGATTCCGGCCAATCGGTAATTGGTAGGCGATAATAGGCAGGCTCTTTAGCTTTCATTTTGTGACTTTACTTCAATCGGCTATCCAGCACGAAGGTGACTGGTCCATCATTGACCAAACTAACTTCCATCATCGCGCCAAAAATCCCGGCGGCTACCGGTATTCCCTCCTGCTCTACCTTTTCAATAAAATATTCATACAGAAATTTCCCCCGGTCGGGAGCTGCCGCATTGATAAAGCTCGGGCGCCGACCCTTGTGCCAATCGCCGCAGAGGGTAAATTGGGAGACGACAAGTGCACTTCCAGCCACCTCTTTGAGCGAAAGGTTCAGTTTCTGATTGGCATCATTGAAAATTCGTAAGCCGACGATCTTGGTTACCAAAAAATCGGCATCCGACTCCTGATCGTCCTTAAAAACAC
>Ga0315555_1000934_pt1 | contig 21177 bp, 18 predicted proteins | sample SalMarSW160380MG_FD_202113 | JGI IMG/M metagenome (GOLD analysis project Ga0315555, IMG submission 202113) | Salt marsh sediment microbial communities from the Plum Island Ecosystem LTER, Massachusetts, United States - Salt Marsh Sediment SW1603-80 ... | reverse complement strand
TTCGGAGCTTTGAGCGCTCTGAGAGAATATACCATGCTATGCTCTGCAGGGGATTTCAGGGAAGGTTCTATCTGCTCGATCATTTTACGCTAAGAAGATCGGATATACTGTTTGCATCGATCATGACAGTGATATTTGCGGGGGTTATATGGTTGGAATGGGGCGCAAAGATTCTATTATAGAGATAGATAGTCTCTGTTTTACATATGGCAACGGTATTGATGTGCTTGAAAACGTGAATTTCAAATTCGGACCCGGCATGCAGGCGGGGCTGTACGGCGCGAACGGAAGCGGGAAAACCACCCTGTTTCATATTATTATGGGGCTTCTCAAACCGAAATCCGGAACACTTCGCATTTTCGGCCGGGATCGGAAGAGCAGCGCTGACTTTGCGGATGTTCGACGGAGAATCGGGCTTCTTTTCCAGGATTCCGACGATCAGCTCTTCAGCCCTACAGTCGCGGAGGATATTGCATTCGGGCCGCTTAATCTAGGAAAAAGTCGCGAAGAGGTAAAGGATATTGTACGTGACACCCTGCATATTCTCGGGCTCGACGGTTTTGAACACCGGGTAACATTCAGGCTATCCGGCGGGGAAAAGCGCCTCGTAGCGCTTGGCACCGTCATTGCCATGAATCCAGAGGCGCTTCTGCTCGATGAACCGGTTATCGGCCTCGATGATGAGCACCGGGCAAAATTTATATGTATTCTCAAAGAGATGAAACGTCCGTATATTATCATTTCTCATGACCGCGAATTCCTTCAGGAGGTTGCGACGACGGCTTTCTTTCTTAGAGATAAAGCGATTGTGCGGCAGTCTTGAATGATTCTGTAGCTGCGGGGTTCAGGGCATAATTCAGAACTAAAATCAGCAGGTGAAAAAAATAGGTAAGTGAACTTTCAAATGTAAAAGTTTCAAACCGGCACTTGTCTAATGGTTTTTACCTAATAGAATGTATACCTGCGGCACGTGATAATATGAAATTGTAACATAATAGATCAGTTGAGCATAGAAATTCTGGTACCTGTGCCCTTGGTACAAATAAACGGAATCTTTATGAATAAAACCATATTCACAGGAGTGTTTGTATGAAACTTGTGCCAATTATCGAAATGCTTGAAGATGCGCGAAAGCACAGGTATGCTGTTGGTGCGTTTAATATTATTAACCTCGAGATGCTTCGGGCAATTGTTTCTGCAGCTAAATCGGAGCGGTCACCGGTCATTCTGCAGGTTTGGCATGGAGACCTGGACCTTATCGGCGGGAGCTATGCCGGTGCTGTCGCTCAGGTGGCTGCACAGGAGTCTGACCTTCCCATTGCACTGCAGCTCGACCATGGGCAGAATGTCGAACAGGTGCGAACATGTATTCGCTGGGGATTTTCCTCTGTTATGATTGATCTCTCCTCTGCGAGTTTTGTAGATAATCTCGAACACACGAAAGAGGTCGTTCGGGAAGCACATGCAGGAAATGTGTCCGTTGAAGCAGAGCTTGGCAGGATCTACGGCGGCGAAAATCCGATTGAAACGCAGACATCTGCGCTTACAGAACCGGAGCGCGCTGTGGAGTTTGTTGGGAAGACAGAAATCGACGCACTTGCGGTATCGGTCGGGACCGCGCACGGTGAGTATTTGTACGGGCCTGTGATTGATTATGACCTGCTTGAACAACTTATCAGGGTTGTTCGCGTGCCGGTGGTTATTCACGGCGGTTCCTACATCAAAGAAGAAGAGATTATGCGACTCATAAACTTGGGCGTGGCAAAGATAAATGTCGGAACGGGACTGATGAATACCTATGTAGACGGTGCGAGGGACGCGCTGGGGGAGCACAACGGTGTGCGAGCTCAGGATATCATGCGCCGGGCGCAGGCCGGCGTTGAAAAGGTGGTACAAAAAAAGATACGTCTCTTTGTATCTCTGCGCACCTCTTCCATACGTGATTCTTCTTCGTAACTCAGGCAGTAGTCAGGTTATTACGTATGGCTTCGGTGAGGGAGGCAGCCGGTGGCTCATCTTGTGGGAATTGATGTGGGAACCACGAACATCAAGATCGGTGTATACAGCGAAAACGGAGATATTTTAGAAGAAAAGATATGCCCCACACCGTTCTATCCCGATAAAACGGGCGGAATGTATAATCCTGATAATATTCTAAACAGTATAACGGAGGCACTCTCAGGGTTTAATGATACAATTAAACAGGGTGTTGCCGGATTAAGTGTATCAAGTTTTGCAGAGACAATGGTGGGTATTGATAACGCGGGTGCGGTGATATGCGGAGGCCTCGCCTGGTTCGATACACGTACTGAAGCTCAGTTTAGAAAAATGCAATCTATTCTCAATCCTCATGAGATCTATTCCCTCACTGGTCTTATGCCTCATCACATCTATTCATTTTATAAACTGCTCTGGCACCAGGAGCACAGGAAAAGTGATTTTAACCGGGTGCAATACTGGACATCCGTTTCAGGGTATATACTGTATGCACTGAGCGGTGAGATGTCGTTTGATTATTCTCTCGCCTCGAGGACGATGTTTTTCAACCAGCACAAAAGGTCCTGGTGGGAACAGATGATCGATATTGTCGGTATCCCGAAGGAAAGGATGGCGGAGGTTGTACCGTCGGGAACTGTTCTTGGCAGGGTGAAAAAGAGCTACGCAGGTAGTACCGGATTGCGTCCGGAGGTGAAAATCGTTACAGGCGGGCATGACCACATATGCGCTGCTCTTGCCACCGGTGTTTTTCGGACGGGCAATATGCTTATTTCAACGGGCACAACCGAATCGATCACACTGTCGCTTGATCAAATACCTGATGTGCATATAGAATCGATGAAAAGGCCGTTCTGGTGGGGGCATCACACCGCTTCCGGCCGCCTGTATGCATTAAACGGTATTTACAGCGGCGGGTACACCGTTGATTGGCTTCTGAAAACTCTGAACGAAAACTACGACGTGTTTAACCGGTGCTCCATGCCTCAGGATGTGCATATACCCTTTTTTATACCCTATCTCAGAGGAGGGGAATATCCGGAATCTCGGGGAGCAATACTCAACCTGGAAGGAACGATGGACAGGGAGAATCTCTTGCAGGGGACAATAGCAGGCCTGTGTTTTGAAATGCGTTTTGTGTGGGAGGATATGGTGAATGCACTCAACATGCCGGTTAAAAGGGTTGTGAATGCAGGTGGGGGTTCAAACAACCGGTACTGGATGGAGATGAAGGCCACGGTGCTCGGTCACAGCATTGAAGTCCCTGAAGACAGGGAGGGAAGTGCGAAAGGAGCCGCTCTGCTGGCCGGAATCGGAAACGGTGTGTACAGGGATGAAGATGAAGCGTTTAGCAGAACCTTCAGGCTGGACTGCGAGTATCATCCCGTGGCCGGTCTTGAGGAGAAGCTTGCCGGTATGTATGATGTGTATGCTCAACTCATCGATGATTTGAAAGCGCTCAATATAAAGATGCAGCATTCGCTCAATTCTCTGAAATAAGTTTTATTCATGGTAATAAGCTCCGTCCTCAAAAACATTTATTTCGTATTTCTTCATTTTTTCTTGACAGGATGGGGTGTAAAGTATATTATGATATAAACGTTTGCGTAAACGTTTATACACCGGCCGGGGAAATGAAAAGTAGAAAAGTAACAATCAAGGATGTTGCCAGGCTTTCGGGGTTTTCCGTTTCAACAGTATCTCATGTAATCAACAGTACCAGGTTTGTTGAAGAAACCACAAAGCGGAATGTCTTGAAGGCGGTTAAGGCGCTTGACTACAGGCCGAACTATATCGCCCGCTCTCTGAAAGGCAAGGGAACCAATACAATCGGTTTTATCATTTCAGATATCAGGGAGGGGTACTTCTCTGAGATCAGCAAGTCCATCGAGTTTCACGCCTATAAAAAGGGCTATACCGTTATGCTCTGTGACTCAGAAGAGTCCGCGGAAAAAGAAAAACACTACATCGATGTATTGATTCGAAAGGGGATAGACGGGCTTATCTTCGCGCCTGTGAACAGTAATTCAATATTCAAGGATTTAACCGCATACAGAATACACACGGTGCAGATCGACCGGCGGCTGAAAAACTTCAAATCAGACTTTGTTGGGATCGATAACTTCAAAAGCGCCCGGGAGGCTGCCCTGTATATGTACGATCAGGGATATCGATCGATCGGTTTCGTCGGATACAATGAAAGAATTTTCACCATGGAACAACGGATTGCGGGGTATAAAAGTGCGGTCAGGCTGAAACATGCCGGTGCAGCAGTAAAATCCATATCCTACGATGAGAGCGACGTAAAAGAGGTGATCGGTGAGTGGATCAGCACAGAAGGCATCGATGCCGTAATCTGCGGAAACGATAACATCTGCCATGAAACCCTTTCGGCCATAAACATGCTTGGTAAAAAAATCCCTTCCGATATCGGAGTGATCTCATTTGACGACTCAATGTGGTTCAGCCTGTTGAAAAATCCGGTCACCGCAATACGACAACCGACATGGGAAATTGGAAAAACGGCGGTTCAACTGTTAATAGACAGAATAGTGAGAAAAGGTGAAGATGATTTCAAGGAGGTTCTGCTCGACACTGAGCTCATAAGGCGCGAGTCATGTTTGAAAGAAAATATCGCACAGGGTGCATAGCCCTGCGGTGTTTTAATTAAAAATCTATACAGGAGGAGGTTTGAGATGAGAAACAAACTGTTGAAAGGAAGCATCGTGGCAGCTCTGCTGATTCTTTTTCCCATGGCACTTATATTTGCAGGGGGAGGAGAAAAGGAAGGAGCAGGAAAGGCCGCGGCTCCCGCCGAGTACAAGTATGTGAAGTGGTATGATGACGGAAGTATCGACATCATCACCTTTGAGGACCAGGAGGTTATTCACCTGACGAAAGATCAGCTCGGCACTATGTTCGGCAAAGGCAAGCAGCCGTATGCGGGCAAGCATATCGCCATTACGGTCAACAACAGCGGCCCCAAGGGCGGGATTTCAGGCCCCATGTACAGGCTGAGACCGGCCTGGGAGGAGCTGACCGGTGCGAAGCTCGACATCGCGGAGATGCCGCTTGCGGATCAGTTGAGCAAAACCCTGAACGATCTCAGGCTTGGAGCAGGGCAGTACGACGCGTTCATGGAAGGCGCCTGGTATATGGGAACCTATGTAACGGGCGGTTACATCATTCCGCTTGACAAGTACATTGCCGATAAAAAATTCCCGCACTGGGATCCCAACTGGCTGCCCCCGTCCCTCAAAAACATCTACACATGGCAGGGCAAGTGGTATGCCGTGCTGAACGACAGTGACGGCCAGGTACTCTACTGGAGAAACGATATCCTGTCCGACCCCGCATGGCAGGCAAAGTTCAAGGCAGCGACGGGCAAGGCAATGCCGTACCCGCCGAAGACATGGGATGAAGTTATGGATATAGCGGCCTTCTTCAACGGGAAAAACTGGGACAGCAATGATGCTGATCCCGACAACGGTATCGTCATGCACTTCAAGGTGAACGAGCAGGGTATGTTCCACTACATGTCACTTTCCGCGCCCTATGTTGTCATGCCGGGAAACAAGGTCGACCGGGGAACAAATAACTACTGGTTCGACCCGAGCACAATGGAGCCTCTCATCAACCAGCCGGGTCATGTGCGCGCCCTCGAGGTGCTCAACAAGCTCCAGAAGTATGGGCCGGCTGCGCAGGCATCCTGGGACTTGGGAACCGCATGGGACTGGTTTCTGCGGGGAAAAGCGATCTTTGTTTTCTCCTGGGGTGATGTGGGATCTCTCGTTCAGGACACATCACGTTCCAAAATCAAGGGCAAACTTGGCGCCTCGATTATACCGGGCTCCTACGATGTCTACGACATGAACAAAAACAAATGGGTCAAGTTTGACAAGCCCAATATTGTCGGCAACACAACAGGCGGTTCATGGCAGGGCGTTATTTCATCCAAGTCCAAGAACCCTGAAGTGGTGTACAGCTTTCTGGCGTACATGGCGACGGAGCCTGTAAGTCTCTGGAATGTAAACCGTGGCTGGACAGGTGTCGACCCGGGCTGCAGCATCCACTTTCTCCCGCCCGACGGAACAGCCTCATTGCAGGGCTATCTCGATCAGGGCTGGAACGAAAACGATGTCAAGTTCTATCTCGAAGCCTATCACCAAAACTTCTTTGCAAAGACAATGGAACCCTACCTCAGAATCAATGGAGCGGATGAGTACTGGAGATCCCTCGATCAGAATCTGTCAAAGACCATGATCGGCCAGCTCTCTCCGAAGGAGGCGATGGACAGGACTGCAAAAGAGTGGGATGAAATTACCAACAGGCTCGGTCGTGAGGATCAGCTAAAACAGTATCAAGAGTCAATCGGGTACAAGAAGTAAAAATGAATAAAATGCAGGGTCCGGGAATCTCGGGCCCTGCATAAAATTTAAAATTTTAATAGATTAAAATGTAAAATTGTTCTAAAATAGTACCTTAAAGAGCATTCGTTTTTCTTTTGACAGTATTCAGCAAAAAAAACCGATCAGGATCGATTCCATGCATCAGGACAACCGTATTAAGTTCATGTTTCTCCTGCCTGCAGCTCTCTGGGTGCTCGGCTTTACAATTTTCCCGCTCATTTACGGGCTCAGACTCTCCCTGTACAACGTGAAAATAGGAAGCCCGGATGAATTTATTGGCCTTGGGAATTTTCTGCACTTCTTTAAAGATCCGTATGCGCACAATTCAGCTATTGTAACGATTATTTTCGTGGTGAGTGGCGTGACCGTGGAGATGATACTCGGTATGCTGTTCGCGCTGCTCTTCAACCGGCCGATGCCTGGTCGCGGGGTATTAAGAACACTGATGACAATGCCGCTTTTCGCCACACCCATTGCCGTGGGCTTTCTGTTCTTCACTATTTTTTACGAGGAAGGGGGATTGGTAAACGGTATCCTGCATCTAAAGATACCCTGGCTTTCAAATCCCCACTGGGCTCTTGTTTCGATAATAGTAGTCGATATCTGGCAGTGGACGCCGTTCTGTTTTCTTGTTTTTCTGGCTTCCCTGCAGGGCATCCCCGACGATTACTACGATGCCGCGGCTATTGAAACAAAAAACCAGTGGCAGATATTCCGATATATTACTTTTCCGGTAATACAGCCGACTATTATCCTGGTTCTGCTCCTGCGAATAACCGAGGCGTTCAAGGTTTTTGATATACCCTACACATTGACGACCGGAGGACCAGGTACCGCGACTCAGGTGCTGACCATGTTTGCGTACCGTATCGGATTCAGGTTTTTTAATTTTGGCTACTCTTCGGCAATATCGTTTATACTATTTATCATAGTTATGGTGATCATTATGACGCTCTTCAAGCGTATACGACAGACGTATCAGTAAGGGGGATTATTCGGGCGAATCGCGTATGTGCCCTATTGGGTATGTTGCCCTATTGGGTATGTTGCCCTATTGGGTATGTTGCCCTATTGGGTATAAAATATTAAAGAGGAATGGTCATGAGCTTTGTAAGAAGAATTAAGAGACGAAAGATAAGCCTCTGGGGGTATTTTATCCTTGCGCTCGTTATTGCCGGTATCACTTTTTTGCCTTTCTACTGGGCCATCAGTCTGAGCATTCGAAACCCGATCGAGGCATTCACCGTGGCGGGGCTTGCCGTACCCTTTGTACAGTACAAACCCACACTCGACAATTGGAAGACTGAGCTGGCAACCGGAGAGACACAAAAAGCGCTTTTAAACAGTACGATTATCGCGGTCTGCACCGCCATTGCTGTTCTTGTCCTTGGGACACCCGCAGCGTATGCGATTGCCAGGTTTCGCTTTAAACGTCCCACAAACCAGGATATTACAGTGTGGTTTCTTTCACAGAGAGTGCTGCCCCCAATTGCAACCGCAATACCCTTTTTTCTTATAATACGGTTTCTCGGCCTGCTCGATACGAGGGCTGCGTTGATTATGGTGAATACCACATTCAACCTGCCCTTCGTGGTGGTTATCATGCGGCAGGCTTTTATCGATCTTCCGATAGAGCTCGAGGAGGCAGCGCTTGTCGACGGTGCGAATTACCTTCATATTTTCTGGAAGATATCCCTGCGTCTTGCATCGCCGAGCCTTGCAGCAGCTGTGCTGATTATCATTGCCTTCACCTGGAATGAGTTTTTATTCGCCCTCATGATTTCGGGTGTAAAAACAACGGTTATTCCCGTTCTTATGGCAGGTGCTGTGGATACGAGGGGCGTTCAGTTCTGGTTCGTTGCCGTTCGCACCCTGATTGCCATGTCGCCTCCGGTGCTTATCGCTCTCCTTGCCCAGAGATACATGGTTCGTGGACTCACCTTCGGCGCTGTCAAGGGCTGAAAGTCCTGAATGGGCTGAAAGTCCTGAATGGACTGAAAGTCCTGAATGGACTGATGAGGCGTGTATTATCCGGCTTTCTTCTTGAGAAACTCATGTCTCTTTGTCGGCTTTCCGAAAAAACGGACTCCCGATTTCAACTGCAGGTTTTTAAACCTTTCGATCGCTCTCTTTTGTTTACTGGCAGAGAATATTTAAATACATTTGTTTTAACAGTGAAATGATGTCGGGGGGCAGTGAATGGACTCAAAAGAAAGAGTGTTCGCCGCGATTAACAGGGAGGTGCCTGACAGGGTGCCTATCGCCCTCTGGGGTAGCTACTATACCCTGAATGATGGGCTCTACTTCAATACACTCAAGCATCTTGACCTGGGTGATCCTCTCCCTCCCTTCAGGCGCTACATGCCGAGAAACTCAAACTACTACGACGACAGAATACTCGACAGGCTCGAAACGGATGTACGGTATGTGTGGTCGGGGTTTACCGATCTGGGCGGAGCAAGGATGGACGGAGACAGAAGAGATGCCTGGGGGGTTGAGTGGGTAAGAAGCGGGCCGCATATCACCAGCGCGGGTGCTCCCCTTGCAGACGCATCGTTGGACGAGGCAGCGGATTATGCGTGGCCGGATCCTGAGAAATATCTCGATTTCGATCTGATGAAACACAGGATCGCCCTGTTGAAAAAGGAGTATCCAACCCATGCTATTGCGGCGCGTGCGGTAAACTCGTACGGCCCTTTCGAGCAGGCGGCAGAGCTCAGGGGAAGAGAAAAATTCTACATGGACATGGTCATGGATCCGGAGCTTTCACAGCTCATCGTCGATAAATGTACCGATGTCTTTATTCGGGCTCAGGAAATCTATCTTGAGATTGTGGGAAGAGACATCGATTTCTTTGAAATACCGGGTGATGATTATGGCGGCACACAGGACCTCATGATATCACCGGCTATGTTCGATTCTATGTTCAAGCCTGCCCTCAAGAGGATTATCGACTCGGTAAAGGATTTTAATCCGAAGCTCCCGGTCGCTTTTCATTCGGACGGAGCGATTACAAAGATCATACCCGGACTCGTGGAAGCTGGGGTTGATATTCTAAACCCCCTTGAACCGCTGCCTGCCATGGATTGGGTTTCGGTGAAAAAACAGTTCGGAGACAGGCTGTGTTTTATGGGTGGCGTCGATCTGAAGGAAGCGCTTACCGGCATTGCGCAGGATGTCGAGGAGGACGTGAAACGATGTATACGCACATTCGCGCAGGGGGGCGGGTATATTCTCACCTCTGCAAATCATATGCAGGTTGATATTCCGCCGGAAAATGTTGTTACTATGTTCAAGAGCGCAAAGAAGTTCGGAGTGTATCCGCTCAGCCTGTAGCTGGCTTCGATGTGGATGCGTACGTCAGGTATACGCGCGGTAGAAAGGAGAACGTATTCCCGGTATTACTCTTCTTCGCGGTACCCCCGTTTTTTCCTGATAAAGTCGTAGTACAGCTCCCACTTGTAGCAGCTTTCTTCCTGCATCTCGAATCGGGCGATATCTTCATTGAGTACAACCTGAAAGAACGTATTCTGTTCTGTGGATCTTCCCCGTATATCCTCGAAACGGAAAACCTTGACGTCGCTGCTGTTGATGAAGAGTAGACCGGTGTCGGTTAAAAAAAGCCTTCCTTTTCCAGTTTTCTTAAGTTTTGGGTATTGCGGTTCATGAAAGAAGGTAACTATTTTGGATGAGAGGTAGATCGTTTCGCCGGCAAGTGCGGGATATTGGATATCCGGTTTTATCGGTACTATCTCTGCATCACGAAACATGGTGTCTGAATATTTTTTTATCGGTTGCCATGTATCAGAGCCTTTTTCCCGCATGTAGCAGGCGAGGTTCACTTCCCACGTCATACCACAACTGGAGCAGACAAGAAACTTTCCTTCTCTTTCCTCAAGTGCTTCTATTTCCCTGCAGGAAGGACATCGCCATAAAAGCCGGGTAAGGCCCTCGGCGGGGTTTTTGCCACGAATGTTATCGACTTCGGTGAAATTGTCGTTATTGAAGATTCCCCCCTGGACGTAGTCGATAATCTCCTCATCCGGTGTATTTCTGTCGAATTGTACCGGTTTGGATAAGTAAATGGTGATCGGGCTCTTCCTCCTTCTGTCTGCCCAGCGTGGATAGGCCTTGTAGTTACCCTTCGATACGACGGTTACGAGCGGGACGTTGAGGAGCTTGACGAGGTTTGCCGTTGATTTAAGGATGGGGAGGGTTTCTCCATCCCAGTTTCTCCCGCCTTCCGGGTAGATGACGAGGGGGTGACCTTGCCGAACGAGGTGAATTGCATACTTGATTGATTTAAAATCTACAAATCCTTTTTTACGTGGGAATGCACCCATTGCCCACATGAATCGCCGCATAAGCGGCTTACGGAAAAACTCGTTAGACGCCATCTGGAATAAAGGACGGTTGATGATTGCGCCGATGAAAAAAGGGTCGAGGAGATGGCTGTGATTTGCCATCATGAGGTATGGGCCTTTCTTCGGGAGGTTCTCAACACCAACACCGCGCAATTTGAAATGCCAGGCATAAAATGGCCGCACAAATATAAGGATAAAATGGTAGAAGAACAGCTTCGGGGTTTTAAATAAATCAAGCACTAAGAACTCCTGTAATTATTTTATTGGAATAAACGGTCGTTTTTTCCTCTTCAATCAGGCATGCCGGCTCCGGGTGTTTACAAAAACGTACTGTTTCCCGATTGGCATCCCGGCTAACATATATATTTTTATAGTTTCGAAACAAGTAAAAAAAATGTGCAATTTGCTTGACCGGAAATAAACGACATGTATAATTTATGACTGAACGGTCAGTCATTTTATTTGGAGGTTTCATGCAGGAAACAGGAGAAGATGTACGAAAGCACAAGAAACGGGTAATGATAATGAATGCCGCACTCAAGGTTTTTTCAAGCAAAGGCTACAGTCCAACGGTGCTCGAAGAGATTGCAGATGTAGCTGGAATTGCAAAGGGAACTCTGTACCTCTATTTCAAGGATAAGGAAGATCTGTACTACAGTACGGTTATGTATGTGGTTGAGAAATTGGAACAGACGATCAGACGGGAGATGGATGAAGAAATGCCCCCTCTTGAGGCGCTTGAAAAATTATCGGTTCTCACAATCAGGTTTTTTGCGCATAACAGGGCTTTTATCAATCTGTATATACTCATTCTACACAACAATCTCGTTAGAAATTTCAAACGGCTGTTTGAGAGCCTTCTTAAAAAGGAAAAAGAGCTCTATGATTTTGAGTCACGAATCATAGAACACGGAAAGGCGGATGGAGTACTGAATAAAAGGTTTGCAACCGAAGATGTTGTAGACAGTTTTCACGGCATCATATCACAAACGATTTCACGGATGTTTTTTTTGGAAAAAGGCAGGGTAATAGACCCCGATGGCAAAGCGCAGTCGGTGATGAGTATCTTTCTCAACGGCGTGGGTGCGAGGTGAATCAGAGGGAAGAATGCAGCACCCGTCAGGAGGAGGCTGTTGGAAAAAATTACAATATCCAGAAGATGGCGGCACAGATCAATCTCGCCGATTATTCGCGATCGTTGAAAAAGCGTGAAAAGAGGCCGACAATAGGCGGGTTCGCGAACTATACGGTGAAAAGCAGTTATGATTCGACGACCGGTGAAAATAAATACTGGGGCAAAGATTCATGGAACGGCGACCTTTCTGTCGGAATTCTGGTGCAGATGCAGCTTACTTCCCTCTTCCCATGGAGCGGGGAGAATGCATCTGAAAAAAAAGCCTCATTTGATCTAGAGGCGCTTCAGACGACAAAGGGGTCGGTTGAAAGCGGTATACGGCTTAATATAAAAAATATTCTGTTGAAGCCTGAAAAGGAGAAGGCGAAGATCGGGTCCACCGTGAAAGGGGTCGAGCTTGCAAAAAAGCTTTATGAATCCGCAACGAAGAGGTATGAAAGCGGGCTCATATCGAATACCGAGCTCAAGGACGCGCAGATACGTCTCAACAATGCAAAGCTCGGGTATCTTCAGTCGGTGTATAACTACAAGAGCGCGTTATTTGATCTCGAGGACGCAGTGGGCATTGATCATTTTGAATGAGCGTGCAGGGTTATGAAAAATATCCTTTTCGGAGGCCATTATGAGAAAGAGTGTTAAAACGGTAATAATACTTTTTGTGATTCTTGTCGTTATTGCGGGGCTCGGAGGCGTTGCCTACTACCGCTACAGGGAAAAGATAGCGCTTCTTACTGGTGGACTATTCGGACGCGGAAAGGCGGAAGAGGTGGATACTGCTACTCCCGTGGCCGTATATGAGGTGCGGACCGGACCGATCAATGAATCCCTCGTTCTCAACGGTGAGGTGGTGCCTGTTACGGAGGTGAATATTTTTTCGACAGTGTCGGGCAAGGTGAAGGAGATTCCCGTAAAAGAGGGGCAGAGGGTACTTAAGGATACGGTTCTCGCCTATATAGACAGGAGCGAGGCGGGGCTTATTTTTGAGCCGACACCTGTTAAATCAACAATTGCCGGTATTGTAAAGGAAGCCATGATCGAAACCGGCGCATATATCACTCCACAAGTCCCACTCTTTCAGATTATCGATATGGATACCGTTGAAGTGATTGTGCATGTGCCGGAAAGGGAGATAAACTGGGTAAAAAGAGGGCTTGAAGCCCAGGTTCATATCGTCTCGTACACTGACCGGACATTCAAAGGGAGTGTGGAGCTGCTCAGTCCCGTTGTAGATCCGGTTTCAAGATCGAGAGAAGTACGGATCCGTATCAAGAATCAAAATCATATGCTCAAACCGGGTATGTTCGGTGAGTGTCGAATTATTGTTCGTAAAAAGAAAGACGCAATCATCATTCCACGTGCAGCGGTAATCGAGAGAAACGGAAAAGAGGTGGTTTTCATCGTCAAAGAGAGCAAGGCAGTTCTGGTACAGCCGGAACTCGATATACAGGAGGGGAACAGGGTTTCTGTTGCAGCCGGGATTGAACCCGGGGCCCGGGTTATCGTGATCGGTCAGCAGAATGTTGACAATGGTGATGAGGTCAAGGTTACGGAGGTAATCGATGAAGCTTTCTGAACTATCGGTCAACAGGCCGGTGACCACGGTAGTCGTATACCTTGCGATCATCGTACTTGGTATTTACTCTCTCGGTAGACTTGCGATCGATCTTATACCCGACATTTCCTATCCGGTCATCACCATTTTTTCCACCTATTCAGGTGTGGCTCCGGAGGAGGTTGAGGAAAACCTCACAAAGGTAATTGAAAATGCAGCTGCATCCGCAAGCAATGTAAAGAAGATCACGTCGAAATCCCTGGAGGGGCAGGCGCAGGTTGTTGTCGAGTATGAGTGGGGCACCAATATGGGAGAGGCAGCCGCCGAGCTGAGGGAAAAACTCGACCTGGTGCGTGATTTTCTCCCCGATGAGGCAACACAGCCGGTGCTCTTCAAATTCGATCCCTCGATGATTCCAGTCATGGTTCTCGTGGTCGAGGGCAAGAGAGATTTGAAAAGCCTCCGTTACAACGCAGACAACAACATAAAAACAAATCTCGAGCAGATCGACGGTGTGGCGAATGTCATGGTCTGGGGAGGCCAGCAGCGCCAGGTGCATGTGGACATTGACCGTACACTGCTCGCGTCCTACGGTCTGACGGTTGATCAGGTTATAAACAGCATCAGGGCCGAGCATATCAATGTTGCAGGTGGGAGCATTGATGAAGGAGGGCTGACCTATGCGCTTCGCACGGTCGGCAAGTTCCGGAGTCTCGAGGAGATTGAAGGAGTTGTTGTGGACAACAAGCGGGGTGTATCCGTGTACCTGAAGGATGTGGCCAGGGTGTACGACGGCTATGTAGAAGAAAATATGGATGCAAAAGTCGGGCGCAGAGATGCGATCATCATGGTGGTGCAGAAACAGTCGGGCACAAACACGGTGAAGATTTCAAAGCTCATCGAAAAGAAGCTAACCGCCATCCAGGAGGCGCTGCCCTCGGATATGAAGATCGAAAAGTTTTATTCACCTGCTGATTTTATCATAGAGTCCATTAACAATGTATGGCAGGTGGCCCTTATCGGCGGCGTATTCGCCGTAATCGTGCTTTTTATATTTCTGAGAAACATCTCCACAACACTCATAATCACCGTGTCCATCCCCCTTTCAATCATTACGACTTTTATCTTCATGTATCTGTTCGACCTGACCATCAACATGATGTCCCTCGGCGGGCTTGCCCTGGGTATAGGGATGCTTGTCGATAATTCGATTGTCGTTCTTGAAAACATCTTCCGATACAGGGAGTTCGGTGCCAAACCGCTCGAGGCGTCGAAGCTCGGTTCACAGGAGATGTCGAATGCCATTATTGCGTCGACTCTGACGACCATTGCCGTATTCCTGCCGCTCGTGCTTTTTATCAAGGGTCTTGCGAGCGAGCTGTTCAAGGACCTTGCATTCACCGTTGCATTCTCGCTTCTTTCATCCCTCGTTGTTGCTCTGACGATAATCCCCATGCTCACGAGCCGTGTTAAAAAAGTCATTGTTAAAAGGCGTGCAGAGTCCCTGCGGGATATCGAAGGAGAGCTTCGTTCGCGTGGTCGGGTGATGCGTTCTCTCGACAGAAGTTACAGCGGCGTTTTAAACTGGGCGCTGGATCATAGATTTCTTTTTGTCGGCATGGTGTTTGCCGTGCTCGTGGCAAGTGTTCTGCTCGTTCGCGTCATCGGTGCGGAGTTCATGCCGCAATCGGATGAGAGTTTCATTCAGATGGAGATCAAGATGCCGGTTGGAACACAGATCGATATTACAAGAAAAACGGTTGATCAGATATACGGCATCATCGAGCAGAAGGTTCCGGAGCGAAAAATTACCTTCATGCAGGTGGGGAGAACAGGTGAAGAGCAGGGGGTTGCGTCTCCTGACCGTGCTGAAATATGGATGACCCTTGTTGATGCCGGTAAGCGGAAGCGAAGTGATAAAGAGATCATAGATTTCTTGAGAAAAGCAGTATATGAAATACCCGGTGTTAAAGTTCAATTTTCAACAGGCGGCGGTCCTACCGGAACAGGCGGCAATCTCAGTGTTGCGCTTTCAGGATACAGCCTCCAGCAGGGCATGGAGCTCGCCCAGAAGCTCAAGGCGATAATGGAAAAGATAGGGAATATGAACGATGTTCGTATATCGCGGGAGGAGGGACTGCCGGAATACAGAATAACCATCGACAGGGACAGGGCGGCGCAGTACGGTATCAGTGCCTATCAGGTGGGGCAGGTGGTTAACCACGCCTTTGCAGGTGAGGATGTGACAAAAGTCATTCTCGGTGGTGAGGAGGTCGGCATGCTCGTCAGGCTTCAGAAGTCGGATCGTGTTTCAACCGCCGACCTGGACCTGATTTCTTTAATGAGCCCTCTTGGAATACAGGTGCCTCTCTCTGCATTTACGCATATTCAGAAAGGGTATGGACCCGTTATGATTGAACGTGAAGCCCAGCAGAGGGTGGTGTATGTCAATGCACGTGTGCAGGGCGATGTGAAGGGTGCAGTCGATGCCATAAAGGTTGAGGTCCAAAAACTCGTTATACCCCCCGGGTTCAACGTAAAGTACGGCGGGTCCTGGGAGGACCTCAAGGAGGTTGTGCAGGACCTGGTTCTGGTTATGCTGCTCTCTATTGTGCTCGTGTATCTCATTATGGCCGCCCTCTTCGAATCCTTTATGGACCCCTTTATTATTATGTTTACCCTTCCCATGACCTTTATAGGGGTCGTGTGGATGCATATTATAACCGGAACCACATTCAGCGCGATATCGGGAATCGGTGTGGTGATGCTTGCGGGCATTGTGGTCAACAACGGGATATTACTGGTTGACTACACGAACCTGCTCAGAAAGCGTGGATATGAGCTTCTCGAGGCAGTACGGCTGGCAGGCAGAACGAGGCTGCGGCCGATACTGATGACCATGCTTACAACCGTGCTCGGGCTCGTACCAATGGCTTTTGCATTGGGGTCTGGTAGCGAAATGCGATCGCCCATGGCAAAAACGGTAATAGGGGGGCTTCTGGTATCTACAGTGTTTACCCTTGTGCTGATACCGGTTCTGTACACCATGTTTGAAACGGGAAGGCTGAAGCGAGCAAAGAAAAGAGCGAAAATTAAGGGGACATAATAAAACCATAAATGATGTTACTCGGAAGGGCAGAAAAACAATGAGAGAAAATAAGGTAATGGTTTATATTGTCTATGACCGCGCTATTGACGAAGAGCTTGATGAAACACTGAACAATCTCGATATTCAGTACTATACGAAGTGGAAGGATGTGTCGGGTGTGGGACGAAACGACCCGCATCTTGGCGACCACGTTTGGCCCGGACTGAACAACGTGCTCATGATTGTCGTCGATAATGAGAAAAAAGACATCCTGCTCGAAAAGATACGATCCCTCCAGTCCTCCTTTGCCTCGGTTGGACTGCGCGCATTTGTCGTCCCGGTTCTCGAAATGGTATAAACACGATGTATACATTTTCTTTTTTCGATAGACAGCTTTTGCAGGCGTAGTACGTCCCTTGCGTGCTGCAATAATTTAAGAAATGTGTGATTATTAAAGAATTTCTTGACATAGTTTTAGAGCGTAGTATAATGGGGGAGAAAAATAGCATATATTTGAAAGACGTCTGGATGGATGAGATCCGTTATACCCTGTTTTGACTAAAAATCTGGGCTTCGGTTTTATTTCCAGCAACCTGAAAATCTAATTTTATCTATCAACCAAAGGAGGAAAAGCTTATGCAGAAATGGTCAAAGGTACTCATCGCCGCGGTGGCTGTGGTTGTAGCTGTTGTATTTATCTTCGTTGTCGCTTCTCACGAGCCCGGGAAGCTGTATGCCGCGGGGGAAATGGGCAAGGTTGGAGGCACGGTAAAGGTACTCGCCGTCTGGGGAGGTCAGGAGCTTGACGTGTTCAACGCAATGGCTAAGTCCTTCGAGGAAGCCACGGGAATCGATGTGCAGTACGAGGGGAGTCGAGACATCAACGCGATCCTTACCACCAGGGTTCAGGCTGGGAATCCACCCGAAATCGCCGTGCTGCCCGGGCCGGGAAAGATGGCAGAGTTTGCCAGAGCAGACAAGCTGGTGGACCTGAGCACCGTTCTGGACATGAGCCGTATTCGAAACGATTACGCCCAGGGCTGGCTGGACATGGGAACCGTGGATGGTAAGCTGGTGGGCGTGTTCGCCAAGGTTGCCATCAAAGGCCTGGTCTGGTACAATCCCAAGGTCCTGAAACGCGAGGGCATAAAGGTTCCGCCCGAATCCGCAGAAGAGATGATGAGCATCGCTGAGAAGCTCGTACGCCAGGGAAAGACCCCGTGGTCCATAGGCTTGGAGAGCGGTGCGGCGAGCGGCTGGGTGGGCACCGACTGGCTTGAGAACATCTTTCTCAGGCTCTACGGCCCGGACAAGTACAGAGACTGGTACGAGGGGAAGCTCTCCTGGACGTCACCCGAAATCAGGGAAGCCTGGGAAACCTGGGGACAGATCGTGGCGAACCCGAACATGGTGTACGGCGGAAAGCAGTACGTGCTGTCCACCAATTTCGGGCAGGCAGCTGGCCCCCTGTTCCTCAATCCTCCGGGTGCGTACTTCCACATGCAGGCAAGCTTCATCCAGGGATTTATCAAGGACCAGTTTCCCGACCTGAAGCCGGGGGAGGACTTCAACTTCTTCGGGTTTCCTCCCATCAAGCCCCAGTACAAGGATGCGATTGAAGCGGCTGGCGACCTGGTGGGAATGTTCAGAGACACTCCCCAGGCCCGGTCTTTCATCCGTTACCTCACCACACCGGAGGCCCAGTCCTACTGGACCAGCGGCACAGGCGCTCTCTCGGCTGACAGGAACCTGTCTCTGGTATTCTATCCCGATGTGCTCAGCAAGCAGGCAGCGAAGATCCTCCAGAAGGCAGAGATCGTAGTCTTCGACGCATCCGATATGATGCCCGGTGAAATGAACAACGCCTTCTGGTCCGCTATAATGGACTACGTCCAGAATCCCGACAGGCTGGACAGCACTCTGAGGAATTTGGAGAGAACGAGACAGCAGGCCTACTGAGACTCTGGCCGGAGAATCCGGAGGGAGAATCTTGTCCCTGCCGGGGCAGGATTCTCCAGCGCCAGTCCGTGTCGACGTCTTCCCACGACCTGTAAAAGGTTTGTGAAAAAACTGCAATAATCCTGTCCACAATATTAAAGAGAGCAGATGGTAATGATAGTGGCAAGTGCACTTCTGGCGGTGGTGGCGGTATTCGGCGTTCCCGCCGGACTCACCCTGTACATTTTTCTGGCTGAAAAGGCCGTATCCAGATTGAGCTCCCACCGGCAGAAGGGGGTTCGCCCCTGGCTGTGGGTGGCGCCGGGGCTCATTTTGCTTACCGTGTTTCTTCTCTATCCGGTAATCAACACAATAATCATGAGCCTGATGAACAAGGATTCCTCCCGGTTCGTGGGCCTTTTAAACTACTTGCGTATCTTCACCGAGAGGGATATGCTTATCGTCCTGCGCAACAACGTGCTGTGGCTTGTGTTCTTCACCCTGGTGACGGTTACCCTTGGCCTGCTAATCGCCGTGCTCTCCGACCGGGTGAAGTACGAGTCCGTTGCCAAGGCATTAATCTTTCTCCCGATGGCCATCTCCTTCGTTGCAGCCGGAGTGATATGGAAGTTCATGTACGAATTCAAGCCCAAGGGCACGCCCCAGATCGGGACAGTGAATGCTGTGCTGACCACTCTTTTCCCCTCCTTTGAGCCGCAGGCATGGCTCTTCAATCCCGGGATCAACAACTGGGCGCTCATCGTGGTGGGCATATGGATGTGGACCGGCTTTGCCATGGTTATCTTCTCCGCGAGCATTAAGGGTGTGCCAAAGGAAATCGTGGAAGCAGCGCGAATAGACGGAGCCAAAGAGTTACAGGTTTTCTTCCGGGTGACCCTTCCACTCATCAAGCCCACCATTGTGGTGGTCACCACCACCCTGATCATCAACGTGCTCAAGATCTTCGACATCGTGTACGTGATGACCAACGGAATACTGGGCACGGAGGTAATCGCGAACCGGATGTACAAGGAAATGTTCAATTTCCTGAACTTCGGCATGGCGAGCGCCCTTGCGGTGATCTTGCTCGTCGCCATCATCCCCGTAATGCTTATAAACATCAAGCGATTCGGACAGAGGGGAGGTAAGTGATGAGAGGAAAGAGAGGAGCACCAGGTAAAGCACCATCTTTTAAGAAGCTGCGAATCCCTCGTAAATGGAATAACCTGTCCAGCAGGCTTGTGCTCTTCGTGAGGCGGAGCCCCCTTCACCTTATCCTGATCGTAATCTGCATAATCTGGCTTATTCCCACCACAGGCCTCCTCATCAGCTCCTTCAGGCCACGGTCGCTTATACTCACCACCGGCTGGTGGAATGCTTTCACCTTCCCGTACAGGTTCACCATGGAGAATTACCTGCATGTCATACAGCGAGCCAACATGGGGAGGAGCTTCTTCAACAGTCTTATGATCGCCATACCAGCGACCGTGATGCCTATACTGGTGGCGGCCTTCACTGCCTATGCATTCTCATGGATGCGCTTTCCGGGAAGGGACACTCTCTTTCTAATTATCATCGGGCTTCTGGTGGTGCCCCTGCAGATGACCCTCATTCCCATACTCAGGCTCTTCAACAGGCTGCATCTCACCGGTACCTTCGCCGGTATATGGATCGCTCACACCGCCTACGGCCTTCCCTTCGCCATCTATCTTCTCAGGAATTTCATCGGAGGGATACCAGAGGACCTGTTCGAATCGGCCTTCCTTGACGGGGCGTCTCACTTTCAGATATTTTACCGTATGGTCCTTCCCATATCCGTGCCCGCGATCGCCTCCCTGGCCATCTTTCAGTTCATGTGGGTGTGGAACGATTTGCTGGTGGCCCTCATCTACCTGGGCGGCACCCCCGGGGTGGCACCCATGACCGTGACCATCTCAAATCTGGTCAACTCCTACGGAGGAGGCTGGGAGTTTCTCACCTCGGCGGCGTTCATCTCCATGATTCTTCCCCTGGTGGTGTTCTTCTCCCTGCAGCGCTACTTCATACGGGGAATACTGGCGGGCTCTATCAAGGGCTGATGTCTTCAAAGGCCGGGAACCGGTTTTCCAGCGGCACATTCCGGGATTGACATTTTAGAACTTTAACCATGCAATAGTTACATTCTATTCCTTGCTACAGAGTTGAGTGGCAGGTATGTGCGGCGATATCGTGGTACAGGCTGTGCTGTTTATACACACTTTGTTCCCTTTACAAAAAAAATGTGAGTAATAAAATATTTTTCGTCATAGTTATAGAGCGTAGTATAATCGTAGAGAAAAATAGCATATATTTGAGTCCCCGTGCGGGGGGTGACCATAATACCACACGCCCATCTGATTTAATTACCATGTTTCAATCCACACCCCCGCACGGGGGGTGACACTTATTATGGTTCTGATGATGAAGATTCTCTTGCGTTTCAATCCACACCCCCGCACGGGGGGTGACCGGAGATATCCGTTTCATACCATGAGTATGAGCAGGTTTCAATCCACACCCCCGCACGGGGGGTGACGGCCGAGCATAGGATGGTTCAACTATGGTCGACACGTTTCAATCCACACCCCCGCACGGGGGGTGACGGGTGGCAATGTAGCAACACTATCATGGTGTTTAAGTTTCAATCCACACCCCCGCACGGGGGGTGACGTTATCGT
>Ga0315555_1000933_pt1 | contig 21180 bp, 22 predicted proteins | sample SalMarSW160380MG_FD_202113 | JGI IMG/M metagenome (GOLD analysis project Ga0315555, IMG submission 202113) | Salt marsh sediment microbial communities from the Plum Island Ecosystem LTER, Massachusetts, United States - Salt Marsh Sediment SW1603-80 ... | reverse complement strand
TTAATAGGGAGTGAGGGAGATTATTCTTTCCCCCCTAGGGGTGGGGTTTAAGAGATGGTAAAGAGGCGAAGCCTTTTTGGGCGGGCGGGTATGGGAAGAAAAACACTGGTTAAAAACGGGGGAGATTGCCAACATGGCTTATCTCTGTTATACTCTGGCATACTTCAAAAGAGGAGTTTAGATGAAACGGGTTGACGGGCGTGCCTGGGACGAACTGAGACCGCTAAAGATAACCCCGGGCTATCAGAGCTTTGCCGAAGGCTCGGCATTGATCGAGCTGGGCAAGACCAGGGTACTGTGCTCGGTAAGCGTTGACGAGAAGGTGCCGCACTTCCTGAGGGGCGACGGCACCGGCTGGATTACCGCCGAATACGGCATGCTGCCCCGCGCTACCGTCACCCGCTCCTCCCGCGAGGCGGCGCTGGGCCGGGTGGCCGGACGGAGCCAGGAAATCCAGCGCCTCATCGGGCGTTCGCTTCGAGCCGTAACCGATTTGAGCGCCCTCGGGGAAAGAACTCTGATTATAGACTGTGATGTACTGCAGGCCGACGGCGGCACCAGGACCGCCGCTATTACCGGCGCCTACGTCGCCCTGAGGCAGGGGCTGCAGACACTGGCCAATATGGGGATAATAGGCTCCATTCCCTTAAAGAGCGCCGTGGCCGCCACCAGCGTGGGCATCGTGCACGACCGCCAGCTGTTAGACCTTTGCTACGATGAGGACTGCAACGCCGCCGTTGATTTTAACGTGGTCATGACCAGCCAGGGTGAATTCGTCGAGGTGCAGGGGACGGCGGAAGGCAAACCGTTCACCAGGGAGACTATCGATTCACTGATTTCTCTGGCCGGCAAGGGCATCAACGAGCTTTTCCAGGCGCAGCAGGCGGCGCTGGAAGCCGCCGCACCGGGCAACTAGGGCCTGACCTGCCCGCTGCCCTCTACGGTCTTATCTGACCGCTACCAAAAACTATCCACTTGTAACTGGTAAGCTCTTTTACCCCTAATGGACCGCGGGCGTGGAACTTCTGCGTGCTGATACCCACCTCAGCCCCCAGCCCGAACTGGCTGCCATCGGTAAAGCGGGTGCTGGCGTTGGCATAGACGCAGGCGGCGTCAACTTCATTAAGGAAGCGCATGGCGGAGCCGTAATCTTCGGTGAGGATGGCCTCGGAGTGCCCCGAGCCGTAGCGCTCGATGTGCTCCAGCGCCTCGTCCAGCGAATCAACAACCTTGACCGCCGCCACCAGTGATAAAAACTCCCTGCCCCAGTCATCGTCGGTGGCCGGCTTGAGCTTTAGAGAAGCCCTTGCTTTAAGTATAGCCATCGCCCGCTCATCGCAGTGCATCTCCACGCCGGCTTTAGCCAGCTCGGCCGCCGCCAGCGGCAGATATTTCTTGGCGATATCGGCGTGAACCAGCAGTGTATCCAGAGCGTTACAGACGGTGGGGCGCTGCACCTTGGCGTTAAAGACAATAGCCACCGCCTTATCTATATCGGCGCTCTTATCCACATAGGTATGGCAGACGCCGACACCGCCGGCTATCACCGGCATGGCGGCGTTATCCCTTATATGCTTGATTAAGCCCGCCCCACCCCGGGGTATCATTAGGTCGATATACTGGCGGAGTCCGAGCATCTCGTCGACCAGAGCACGGTCGGTATTCTCTATAAACTGCACCACCCCCTCAGGGACGCCGGCTTTTTCCACCGCCCCCTGGACAACCTTTGCCAGAGTGCTGTTGGAGTGGACGGCTTCGCTACCTCCCCTCAGGATAACGGCGTTGCCCGACTTGAGGCAGAGGGCGGAGATATCCACAGTGACATTGGGGCGGCTTTCGTAGATGGCGCCGATGACACCCAGCGGCACCCGCTTCCGGCCTATCACCAGGCCGTTGGGCAGGGTGCGCATGTCAAAGACCTCGCCTACCGGGTCGGGTAAGGCCGCCACCGCCAGCACATCCTTGGCCATAGCCGCCAGGCGCTCCGGTGAGAGCATCAGGCGGTCGAGCATGGCCGCATTCATGCCTGAGGTATGCGCCGCATGATAGTCAGCCTGGTTGGCCGCCAGTATCTCCTCGCGCCTGGTTAAAAGGTCGGTTGCAATATTATGTAAAGCTTTGTTCTTGACCTCGGCGGAGAGGTAAGCCATACGGCGGGAAGCCGCTCTAGCCGCCCGGCCCTTTTCTTCCAGCTCTTTTGCTCCCGATTTCATTTTTTTTCTCCTTCCCCACCCTATTTTTAACCTTTCTTTTCTTTCCCCGCTTCCCCTTTTTTTAAGGGGTGTTAAAGGGGTTCTAACCTCTATAGGGTGGGAGGGTGGGAATAATAACCAACTAAGGGCGGTGGGCGGGAATAGATATAATATGGGTGGGGTTATTCTTTCGGCTCTTCTAAATTACCAATCCCTTTGAAGGAAAAGCGGTAGCGGGTGGGGGTGCCGGTGGCGGCCCGGCCAACCTCCTTGTGGATAGCGCACATGCCCCGTCGCCCGTCCTCCAGCTCAATGATATACCTGACTTTATCACTAATGCGTCTGTACTCGGTAGAGACAAAATCGCCCCACCACCTGACCCCCGTATCATCAACCAGCCGATAGTCAATGCCAACTACAGTCTGCTCGTCACCAATCGGATAAAGTTTGCCAATACTCAATTTGAGCCTGCTTTCTAGAGCACTACAAGATTATTCCTATGAACTACCTCTGAGCCATAATCATAACCGAGAAGAGTGACAATCTTCCCGGAGTGCGCCCCTTTAATAACCTTGAGGTCAGCCGAGCTGTAGTTGGTAATGCCGCAGCCAAGGCGTGACCCTTCCGGGTCATAGATATTGACGATAGCCCCCCGCTGAAACTCGCCGGCAAGGTCTTTGATGCCGGCGGCCAGCAGGCTCCGGTTTTGTTTCTTAAGCGCTTTGGCGGCGCCGGAATCAACCACCAGCTTGCCCTTGGTGGAAAGACCGCTGAGCATCCAGCGCTTGCGGCTCTCCCGCTTGCTGCTGGCGGGCAGAAAACGGGTGCCAATAGCTTCGCCCCTGGCCAGCCTTAAGATAACATCCGGCTCCCGGCCATCGGCGATGACCACCGTCACCCCGAAGGAGGTGGCCAGCTTGGCCGCGGCTACCTTGGTAATCATGCCCCCGGTACCCAGGCGGCTGGTAGTTGCCGCCGCCAGCCGTTCAATCTTCAGGTCTACCTTCTCCACCTGCGGGATAAGCTGGGCTTCGGGGTGGCGGCGGGGGTCGGCGGTATAGAACCCGGCGGTATCGGTTAGAATCATCAGCAGGTCGGCGTCAATCATGTTGGCCACCATCGCCGACAGGTTATCGTTATCGCCGAACACAGCCTCGTGAAGCTCATCCACCGCCACCACATCGTTTTCGTTGACGACGCAGATAACTTTCAGCTCCAGCAGGGCCAGCAGGGTGTTGCGGGCGTTGAGATAGCCCGCCCTATCGAGAAGGTCGGCCTTGGCCAGCAGCGCCTGAGCCACGGTGATGGCATAGCGGTCGAAAAGCCGCTCGTAGAGGCTCACCAGGCGATGCTGACCCACCGAAGCCAGCACCTGCTTGAAGGGGACATCCTTGGCCTGGTCGGTTAAACCCAGCTTCTGCCGGCCCGAGGCTATAGCCCCCGAGGAAACTATAACCAGCTCCAGCCCCTGAGTGTGCAGCTGCGCCAGCTGACCGGCCAAGCTCGACATTACGCGCTCGTTAAGACGCCCGCTGCCGCCGGTAAGCAGGCCGGTGCCGAACTTGGCCACTATCCGCTTATAAGCCACAGCCGATTTTTCCATCACGCCCACCTTAAAACTGCTACATTATAACAAGCGGGGGGAGGTTGGACAAGACGGGGAAGTTGGGGAAGGCGGCTTTAAGCCCTAATCTATGGCTGATTCCTTGCTGTAGAGCCGGTTCTTCCAGCGGACGCCAGCGCCGACTACCTGCCGCGAGCCGGCATAGAGGCCGATCAGGACGAGGAAGGAGAAGCCGAGCGGGTGCAGAAAGGCGGAGACCACCGGCTCTTTGAAACGGCTGTCCACCAGCCAGCGCATACCGAATATCACCACCACCTGGAAGCCGATGATAGCCCCCCAGCCGGTGTATGCCACGAACAGTTCCCGCCACAGCCAGTAGAAGGGAGCCAGGAAGAAAAAGTAGCCGGCGATAAGCAACAGGGCCAGGAAGATTCGGGACAGCGCCGCCACCGAATACATCCACTTGATAAAACCCTCCCACATCGCCCCCACATCGTGGTACATATTGCAGGACACCACCGGCGAAAGGTCAATGGCAATATGACGGCTGCCACTGCGGTTTATCTCCACGCCCAGCCAGACATCTTCAATTATCCTCGATTTGACCGCCTGGTGCCCGCCAATCTTCCAGTAGGCTTCGCGGGAAAAGAGGAGAAACTGCCCGATAGCCAGCGAGGGCCTGGGCTTGCGAGAGCGGTGCAGCCACCAGATGGGCAGCCAGCTCATGATGACGAAGTAGAGCACCGGTATGGCTACCTTCTGGGGCAGGGAGTTGGCTATCTGACGTGGGAAGCCGGAAAGCATGCCGGTCTTGGACTCTATAGCTATGGGCAGCACGCCGCGCAGCATACCGGGAGCGTGTATGGTATCGGCATCAACAAACAAAAGCCAGGAACCCTTGGCCCTCTGCGCCAGCTGATAGCAGGCAAAGGGCTTACCCGCCCAGCCTTCGGGGAGCGGCTCCGAGCGGAAGAGCCGGATGCGTTTATCCTCGGCGGCCATCCGCGCCACGATGGCAGCCGTATTATCCGAGGAGTGGTCATCCAGCACCAGAATTTCAAAGTTGGGGTAGTCCTGACTCTTTAGAGAGTTCAGGCAGGTCTCTATATTAGCCTCTTCGTCCCGGGCCGGAACCATAACCGAGATTAGAGGCGCCGGCTCCGGCGAGCGGCTGTCGGCGCGCGGCTTCTTCAAAGCCCGAAGATTCAGGAAAAGATTAAACATGAAGAGCACCAGCCCGCCAGCTATTATCAACTGATACAGCATACTCTATTCTACAAGTCTACCGTCTAAGAGATTGAAGCCAGACCAGAATTCTGACCCGGCGCGTGGGAACCGTTTTCAGGTCGTTGAAATGCTTTATCGCCAGTATCGCCAGCACCCCCAGCATAAACAGTGACTCCCAGGAGTTCCCCTTGGTGATTACCATATAAACCAGTGTGCCGGCGGCACCAGCTATCACTGTCCAGGCATCCCTTTCTATAAAGAGAAAGGCTATGAGTATAAAGATGATAAAAGCAAACAGTATCTCCAGGCTGGGCAGCGCCAGGAGGACACCGCCGGTAACGGCTATCGATTTGCCGCCCTTAAAGCCAAGGAGGGGAGAGAAGGCATGCCCCAGTATGGCGCTCAAGCCCACCACCACCACCGCCATATCGGGAAGTCCCCAGACGGCGTGAGCCAGATAGACGAAGGGGACGCCTTTGGCGATGTCCAGAAACATGGCTAAACCGAACGACTTGCGCCCTCCAGCCCGCTTAACATTGGCGGCGCCGGGGTTGCCGTCCCCGTAGTCCCTTATCTCTCTGCCAAGGAACTTATGCCCTACCCACACCGAAAAGGGGCAGGCACCCAGCCAGAAGGCGGCCATGGAAAGTATTAATACCTGATAATATTCTATCATATCCATACTACCAGGCGACCATACCTAGCAATGCTAGGGGCAATATAAACCAAAATCTCGCCGCCGTCAAGTGGTGGGGTTCTATAAAGATTAATTTTTTTTGCCCTCTGTTTTAAAAATGTTTTGTTTCCCACCCAGATCCACCCTACAGAGGTTAGACCTCTATAAATTCTTTTTGGGGGGTTTAAGGGGGACGAAGTCCCGCCTTTAGAGGTGGTTCTCTTTCCCACCCTCCCACCCTCATAAGCTACGCTTCTCAAACTTTCTTGAATGAGGGACGAAGATAACTCCACCCCTCTGGGGGGTTGGGTTAAAAGGGCTTTAGCCCTACCACAAGGGCGGCGGGCGGGAAAAGATATAAACGGGGAGGAAGCACCCAGTTTTTAGAGAGTATTTTGTTTCCCACCCTGACCCACCCTAAAGAGGTTAGACCTCTCTTCACTCTCTTTATTGGGGGAAGAAAGGGAGATAATTCCCCTCCTTGGGGGTGGGGCTAGAGATTACTTAAAAGGTGAAACCTTTTGGGCGGGAGGGTATGGGAAAACAGGCGCTTGATTGCCCCATATCCTTAGCTGTGCTAGAATTTTTACTGGGTCCCCGGGAAAATCGAAGATTTTTCTCGGTTTTGTAGGGCTAGGCCGTATCGGCTAGCCCTAAAGGCGTTTGGGGAGAATTAATTTGAACCTGACCGGACTGCTGCATCTCATCGAGGGGATGCCGGAATATAAAAAGCTGGTAGCCGAGCTAAACGGCGACACCAGCGCGGTGTTACCGGAGGCGGCCAAGCCCTACTTTATCGCCGCTTTATATAAAACTTTAGACCACCCCATGCTGGTAGTCACCGCCCAGCCGGAGAACTGCCGGAAGCTCTACGAGCAGACAGCGGCCTGGACTAACCTAAGAGGGGTAAAGCTCTTCCCCGAGCCCGACGCCCTGCCCTACGAGGGCACCGCCGCCGACGCCTCCACCGGGTTGGAGCGGGTACAGGTGCTATCGACGCTGGCGGGTATAGACGGGGACGAGAACCATCCCCTGGTGGTGGTCTCCGCACCGTCACTGATGGCCAGGCTGACGCCGCATAAAGATTTCGTTGCCAGCTGCCACACTGTGGGGGTGGGCATGGAGATTGAGCCTCTGGAATTGCTCAAGAGGTGGCAGGACATCGGCTACAGGATAGAAAATATGGTGGAGGTGCCGGGGACGGCAAGCCGCCGGGGCGGCATCGTTGATATCTACCCGCCCACCAGCGAGCTGCCCGCCCGAATAGAGTTCCTGGGCAACACCATCGAAAGCATGCGGCTCTTCGACCCGGTAAGCCAGCGCTCGCTGGAACCTATAGACTCAATAGCCGTCTGCCCGGCGGCGGAGCTATCCATGCCCAACACCGACAGCCTGCTCGACTTCCTGCCCCCGGACTGCCTTTTAATCCTGGACGAGCCGGCCAATATCGAGCAGGCGATGGATGACCTGGAGGCGCAGGCAGAACAGCTCCGCCGCGAGAAAATAGAGAGAAAAGAACTGCCGTCTGGTCTCCCTAAACCCTACTTCAGCTGGGGGGAGCTGGAGCCGAAAATAAAAGATAAGCCACACCTTAAGCTGACCGCCTGGGGTGTTAGCCAGGATGAGCCTGCCCACAGGTTGAACTTTACCACCGCTCCCGGCTACGCCGGACAGCTGCCGTCATTAGTCAAGAAGGTAAAGCGGTGGCTAAAGCAGAAGCAGAGATTAATAATCGTCAGCCACCAGGCCAGCCGACTCGCCGAGCTTCTGGAGCAGGAAGATATTATGGCCTCGCCGGTGACCGAGATAGAAGAGATACCCCCGCCCGGTTCGTTGACGTTAGTCCAGGGGCTCCTGGGGGAGGGGTGGGTGATGGGTAACGATACCCACCTCCTCACCGACGCCGAGGTCTTCGGCTTTATCAAGCAGAGACGCCTGGTCAAGAGAAGGCCGGTGCCCCACCACCAGTTCCTCGTCGAGCTTACCCCCGGCGACTACGTGGTGCACGTCGAGCACGGCATCGGCAGGTTCGCCGGCGTGGTCAGGCTCAGCAGCGAAAACGGCGAAAAGGAATACCTGCTGCTGAAATACGCCGCCAACGACAAGCTCTACGTACCCACCGACCAGATAGACCGGGTCAACCGCTACATCGGCGGCGGCGACCACCACCCCACCCTATCCCGGCTGGGCACCCAGGAATGGAGTCGGACCAAGCAGAAGGTCAGGGAATCGGTGGAGGAGGTCGCCCAGGAATTATTAGCCCTCTACGCCGCCAGGGAGGTCGTGCCCGGCTTTTCTTTCTCGCGGGATACCGTCTGGCAGCAGGAGCTTGAGGCATCCTTCCCCTACGTGGAGACGCCCGACCAGATAGAGGTACAGGGGGAGGTAAAGGCCGACATGGAGAAAAACAAGCCGATGGACCGGCTGGTCTGCGGGGACGTCGGCTACGGCAAGACCGAGGTCGCGGTGAGGGCCGCCTTCAAGGCGGTCATGGACGGCAGGCAGGTGGCGGTGCTGGTTCCGACCACCGTCCTCGCCCAGCAGCACTACAGCACCTTCAAAGAAAGGCTGGAGGCCTTCCCGGTGAGAATCGAGGTACTGAGCCGGTTCAAGACACCCAGAGAGCAGCAGACCATTATAGAAGGGCTGACCAGCGGCAGCGTCGATATCTGCATCGGCACACACCGCCTGCTGCAGAAGGACATAAGCTTCAAAAATTTGGGGCTTTTAATCATCGACGAGGAGCAGCGCTTCGGCGTCACCCATAAAGAACACCTCAAAAAAATGCGCCATGAGGTGGACGTACTCACCTTGAGCGCCACCCCCATCCCCCGCACCCTGCACATGTCGCTGGTGGGGGTCAGGGACATGAGCACCATGGAGACGCCGCCCGACCAGCGCCTGCCCATCAAGACCCACGTCGCCCGCTACGACGAGAGGCTCATACGCGAGGCCGTCCTCAGGGAGATGGAGCGCAACGGGCAGGTCTTCTTCGTCCATAACCGGGTCGAAAGCATAGACCATATCGCCGAGAAGCTACAATCACTGATACCCGAAGCCAGAATCGCCGTCGCCCACGGCCGGATGCCGGAGGGAGAACTAGAAAGGGTGATGACCGACTTCAGCGATGGCAGGAGCGACATACTGGTCACCACCACCATCATCGAGTCCGGGCTGGACATGCCCAACGTCAACACACTGATCGTCAACCGCGCCGACAGGTTCGGGCTGACCCAGCTATACCAGCTGCGGGGCAGAGTCGGACGTGGCGCCAGCCTCGCTTACGCCTACTTCCTGTACGAGCCGGGGAGGATGCTCACCCCCACCGCCGAGAAAAGACTAAAGACCATCTTCGAGGCCACCGAGCTGGGGGCGGGGTTCAGCATCGCCCTTAAAGATTTAGAAATAAGGGGGGCGGGCACGCTCCTCGGCCCCCGCCAGAGCGGGCACATCAGCGCCGTCGGCTTCAGCCTCTACTGCCGCTTGTTAGCCGACGCGGTGGAAAACCGCAAAGCCAGACAGGCCGGAATACCCAAACTAAAGACCTCCCCACTGCCAGCGCCCACCCTCGATTTGCCGTTAAAAGCCTATATCCCCGAAGAATACGTCAGCGATGTCGAGACCAGATTAAGCCTCTACCAGCGCCTGTCCCGGGTGGACAAGCCGGAGCAGATAGAGGAACTGTCACGGGAGTTCAGCGACCGCTTCGGCGCACTACCCGCCGAGCTACAAAACCTCCTCTACGCATTAAAGATTAAATTGCTGGCGACACAAGCCGGAATCGAGTCCGTCACCACCGAGGACGGGCAGATTGTCCTGAGATTATTAGAGGGCATGCAGTTCACCCCTCAGCAGCATAAGCTCCCCCTCCCCGACGGGGTGAGGATGGGGGTGAGGCAGGTCAGTTTGAGCTATAAGGGGGATAAGGGGTGGAAGGCAAAGCTGGAGGGGGTGGTAAAACAACTAAGGGATTGACATTATGTAAAGTGGTGGTATAATGGGGGTGGGATTTGAGGCACGTTTGAGATAGGGTCAATTATGCAAGAAAAAGAGTTTAAAAAGCTACTTGACCGAGAGAAGCATATAGCCGATGCTAAGCAATATTTCTCAAGTCAGCTTAGTATTCTAGCTGATATGGTCAATTACGGCACCTGGTTAATTCCACGAGCATATGGTTCCAGCCAGAAAGAACTTGAAGACATAATAGTAATAGGTGTCTTGCTTAAACAGGTTGTTAGTATGACAGATGCCGTAGAAGTTCTCGTGTCAAATGGGGCGGTTTATCCGGCATTTCTGCAAGCCCGTGCTGCTTTCGAGGCTTCACTGTATATAGACTGGATTCTAAAAGGAGAAGCTGACAGGAAAGCCAGATATTATTATGTTTCCAACTTACGTAATGACCGTTTATGGGCTTTGCGCATTTTGGAAGGCATGCCTGAACATCAAGAATTTACAACCGACACCCAAAATTTAGCCTCATATGTAAACTTTAAAAGCCCAGAATACCAGCAAATAGCGAATAGGCAACTATTAGAAACAGATCGAATATTAAACCAAGAGAATTATAAATCAATTAACAGTGAATTCGAAGCGTTTAAAAAGAAAAGTAACCGTGAGGCATTCTGGTATCAATTCTTTTTAAAGCCAGCTTCTCTAAAACGGATTGCGAAGGACGTAGGCCGACCCGGAGAATACGTTTTCATTTACGAAAAAGGTTCTAAAGCCACCCATACAGCCTCCTATAAAGACCATGTTAAATTCTCTAAAAGCGGGGTAATTACTTTTGAGCCAATTCGTAAGCTAAGTGAGATTGAAAACCTCTTTAAGTTTACAATGGCGACAGTCCTGCACACCTATAGAGCAATTATCATTAAGTATCGGCAAGGGGAACTACAAAATTTCAACCGTAAATACTTAAACGATTGGCAGAAATCTTTTATGAATATCCCTTCTGTAGAATACAAATCTCCGAAAGACAACAAAATTTAGACCGGCGGGGCTACAGAGTCTTTAAGAGGTGAAACCTTTTGGGCGGGCGGGTATGGGAAGATAGACGACTAAGGGGGGAAAAGGGGCGGAAAAACAGGCGGGGAAAAGGGGCGGGGTTGAAAAAAACTCCCCAATTAGCTAACGTATATAGAGACAAGCATTAAGGAGAAAACGGACTGATGAAACTAAAAAGCCTGCCCCGAATAGCCAGCATAATACTGATTGCGGCGGTACTCCCCCTGGCGGCCTGCGCCAGCGAAACCCCCAAGCCCAAAACATACTCGTCCCCGCCGCCGATGACAATAGACCCCAACAAACACTACACCGCCACAATCGAGACCGAAAAAGGCAACCTGGTGCTGGAGCTCTTCGCCGCCGACGTGCCGGTAACCGTCAACAACTTCGTATTCTTAGCCCGCGAGGGCTTCTACGACAACACCACCTTCCACCGCGTCATCGCCGACTTCATGGCCCAGGGAGGCGACCCCACCGGCACCGGAGCCGGCGGCCCCGGCTACAAATTTAAAGACGAGTTCACCAGCCACAGCCACGTCACCGGCGCCCTGTCCATGGCCAACTCCGGCGCCAACACCAACGGCAGCCAGTTCTTCATCTGCTACAGCCCGCAGCACCACCTCGACGGGCACCACTCGGTGTTCGGCCATCTGACAGAGGGGATGGACGTACTGCTGAAAATAAAGAACGGCGACGTCATAAAGCGGATAGTGATAGAGGAGGAATAGGCAGGGAGTTCAGGCCGATTTTTAGATTATGCTTTACTTCCCACCCTCCCACCCTACAGAGGTGATACCTCTATCAATCTCCTTTTTGGGGCGGGGAAAAGGGGGGAATCAGGCCAGTTTTTATAGGGAGTCTTCTTTCCCACCCTCCCACCCTCAAAGGCTCCGCCTTTAAAAATCCCTTAAACGGGGGGCAAGAGCTTCCCCACCTACTGGGTGGATGGAAAAGGGGCCAATTTCCCTCCTCCGGGGGGGGCAAAAAGGGCTTTAGCCCTTTTACATTAAGGGTTGGTGGGCGGGAAAAGATATAAAATTGGGGTGGGGTAAAGAGCCCCTACCCTATCCGAAGCCGGATTTCCTCCGGGGTAACGCTCTCGACAAAGATACTGACGCCATCAACGGTTATTTCCTGCCGCTTCTTGGGGAAATATAAATTCCAGGCATACCCCTGATAGCCATACGCCTTTTTCTGCACGATGGAATAGACATTCTCCGAGGGCATACCGGCATAAAAAATATGGTCTTTCCCCCGCCTTAAATGGACCCTCTCACCGACAGCCAATACAACCGGCTCAACCATTGGGGTTTAAGCTCCCCTACTACGAGTCCTTGATGCCCCGTTCGTGAATATAATCAATAGCATCCTGAACGGTTACTATCTTCTCCGCATCCTCGTCCGGTATCTCCACCTTCTGGTCGGGCTGACCGAACTCCTCCTCCAGAGACATTATAAGCTCGACCAGATCCAGAGAATCGGCGCCCAAATCGTCAACGAAACTGGCCGAAGGCACGACCTCGGTTTCCTCAACACCCAGCTGCTCAACAACTATCTTCTTTATCCGATCAAAGACTGTGGGCATCTTTTACCTCCCTATTTTCTAGCGGCAAGAGCGCTAACCGAGCCTAACACTCCGTTAACAAACCTTGACGAACTATCGCTGCCAAATTTCTTGGCCAACTCGACCGCCTCATTGATGGCGACCTTCACTGGGACATTATTATCAAGTAAAATCTCAAATATTGCAAGTCTTAAGATATTCCGGTCAACAATGGGTATCTGCTCCAACGGCCAGGCCGGGGCAAACTTCCTGATATGCCCATCAATCTGCTCCCGGTTCCCCATAACGCCGCCGACCAGCCCCCGGCTAAAAGCGGCATCCTCACCGGAAAGCCCGCTCTCGGCCAGAAGATGAGCCAGGGCCGATTCCACATCGTGGCCAGCCGAGTCGAACTCGTATAACACCTGAAGGGCTACCGTCCTGGCTTTACGCCTTACTCCCATCGCTCTAAGCCACCAAACCTATTATTATGCATCCTGTTCCGCCAGCGCAACTAAGGAGCCTACATGCCCCCGTTAACGCTCAAGACCTGCCCGGTGATGTAGCCCGCCTCCTCGGAGGCCAGAAAAACGACCGCCTCGGCCACGTCCTGGGGGGTCCCGAAGCGGTCCAGCGGGATATGCTTTTTAATCTCCTGCCGCTGTTCCTCTTTTATCTGCCGGGTCATATCGGTCTCAATAAAGCCGGGGGCTACGGCATTAGCGGTGACGCCGTGGGAGCCGACCTCCCTGGCCACCGTCCGGGTAAAGCCGATAATGCCGGCCTTGGCCGAAGAGTAGTTGGCCTGCCCCGGGTTGCCGACAAGACCGGCAATGCTGGAGAGGCTGATAATCCGTCCCCAGCGCGCTTTAAGCATATACCGCAAAACGGCTTTAGTACAGAGGAAGACGCTCTTTAAGTCCACATCCAGAACCTTGTCCCAGTCCTCCTCCGACATCCTGAGCAGAAGCTGGTCGCGGGCGATGCCGGCATTATTGACCAGGATATCAATCCTGCCGTAGGCCTTTACCGTTTCCTCCACCAGCCGGGCGACGTCAGATGCCAGGCTGACATCAGCCGAGCAAACCAGACTCTGCCCGCCCACAGCCCTGATCTCTTTGGCTACCGCCTCCGCCTCTTTCTCCATGATATCGGACACCACCACCGCCGCCCCCACCCCGGCCAGTTTAAGGGCAATGGCCCGCCCGATGCCCCGACCGCCGCCGGTGACTATGGCTACTTTATCGGTAAGGTCCATTTTACCTCACCCCCCGTTTTATTTTAAACAATGGTTTTGCTTCCCACCCTCAAAGGCTTTGCCTTTAAAAATCCCTGATTAAGGGGCCGGTAATCTCCCACTCCTAGTGAGGGGTGGGGCGTAACCCTTCCATATAAGGGCGGCTAGCTTAATTTCCACCCCCCGGGTGGGGGGAAAGAGTCTTAAAGAGGTGAAACCTTTTTGGGCGGGTGGGTATGGGACGAAAAACCCCCTTAAGCGATATTCTTGACCGCCTCGGCGTCGCCGATATTTATAATTTTAACACCCCTGTCTATCCGCTTGATAAGACCGGCCAGTACCCTGCCCGGCCCGATTTCAATAAATGTAGATACGCCATCACCGACCATATACTCAATTGAGCGCTGCCACTGGACACAGTTGCACAGCTGGGTGAGCAGCTCCTCTTTAACCGCTTCGGCGGTGGTCAGCGGCCGGGCGGTGGTGTTGCCGATAATAGGGATGGTTGGATTACTGAAAGAAAGGGTGGCCATGACCTCGGCCATGCCGTCCACCGCCGGCTGCATTAGTTGAGTATGAAAGGCGCCGCTTACCTGCAGGGGTATGGCGCGGTGAGCCCCTTTTTCTTTGACCATCTCAATGGCCTGAGCCAGCTTACCTTTAGCACCGCTGATTACTATCTGTCCGGGGCAGTTGATATTGGCGATGCGGGTGCCGGACTGCTGGCAGACCTCGGCCAGAGGCGCTTCGTCAAGGCCGATTATGGCCGCCATGCCGCCGGGGGTTATCTCGCCCGCCTGGTGCATCAGCCGTCCCCTTTCCCTTGCCAGATAGACGGCGGTGGCGAAATCGAGCACACCCGCCGCCGCCAGCGCGGTGTACTCGCCCAGGCTGTGACCGGCGACAAAGCTGGCCGGGGGCAAGCCTGAGTCCAGGCTGCGGCTGGCTTCAAGACAGGCGAAGCTCACGGTGACTATGGCCGGCTGGGCGTTGACCGTCCGGACAAGCTCGTCCTCGGGGCCCTCAAAGCACAGGCGGGAGAGGGAAAAGCCCAGGGCTTTATCGGCCTGCTCAAAGACGGCCCTGGCCGCATCGTAATTCTGATAGAGGTCGAGGCCCATGCCCACCCACTGCGAACCCTGCCCAGGGAAGACATAGGCTGCTTTCATCGCTTCCGCCAAATCATTGCCTCCGGTTATGCCGCTGGCTTCTTCTTCGTTTTGACCTCGATGACCTCCCGGCCGGCATAGCTGCCGCAGGTGGGGCAGGCATGGTGGGACAGCTTGAGGCTGTGACACTGAGGGCAATAGTCCAGGGAGGGTGTAATCATGCCCAGATGGGCCCGGCGCTTACCCTGCCTCGCCTTGGCGTACTTTCTTTTCGGTAAAGCCCCCATATTATTTTCCTTTCTCTTTTTTCAATTTGCTCAGTTCCGCCCAGCGGGGGTCGGTTCTTCGAGAGGGGCAGCCGCAGGGCCCCGTGTTAAGGTTGTGCCCGCAAAAGGGACACAGCCCGGCGCAATCTTCTCTACAAAGCGGCTTCATTGGAACCGCCAGCAGCGCGTACTGGCGCACCGCCTCGGTCAGGTCAAGAATATGGTTTTCGTCAATGGTGAAGCAGCCCGGCTCGTCGGGCACGGATATGGCCGCACCGGTATCCACATCGATGGTGGGGTAATACTCCTCCTCAAGGTTCATTTTAAGCGGGCACTTGAACGGGCCCAGACAGCGGCTGCAGGTAAGCTCAACCTCAGTCTCAAGCGCTCCCTTAACCAGTATACTGCGGTTGGTGCGCAGCAGCCTTACCTTACCCTGCACCATACTGTTAACACCGTCACCGGTGATATCGATAACCTGCTTTATCTCATAATCCCTTACTGAGCCTATGGACGCCCGGAGTAGCTGGGCTACGTTTATCTGCATCGCCGACCACCTCCCCTCCAGAGGTAAGTCTTCTATTATAAGCCGACCGTGACGCCCAGTGTCAAGTTCATCCCCGAGGCGTAACCCTTCCACATAAGGGTGGCCGGGCGGGTAAAGATATAAAACGGGGAGGGGTCAATATCTATCCCCCCAGCACCTTCAGCTTCCTCAGGGCAAAGGCGATCTCGTTTCTTAAGACCTGGTTGGAGCCTTCATATATCTGGGTAATCTTGGCGTCGCGGAACATCTTCTCGATGGGATAGTCGCGCATGTAGCCAACGCCGCCGAAGACCTGCATGGCGTCGGTGGTCACCTTCATCGCCGTGTCCGAGGCGAAGACCTTACACATCGCCGACTCCTTGGTGAAGTCCTTGACCCCGTTATCCACCATCCGGGCGGTTGAATAGACCAGCGCCCGCGACGCCTCTACCCGCATGGCCATCTCCGCCAGCAGCTGCTGTACCGCCTGCTGGGCGAAAATGGGGTGGCCGAACTGGACGCGCTTCTTGGCATAGTCAATGGCCGCCTCCAGAGCCCCCTGGGCCAGACCCATCGCCTGGGCGCCCAGGCCAGGGCGGGAGCGGTCTAACAGCTTCATGGTCAGGATAAAGCCCACCCCCTCCCGGCCGATGATATTCTCGGCGGGGATGAGGCAATCCTCAAAGACCAGCTCCCTGGTTGAGGAAGCGCGAATGCCCAGCTTCTTCTCCTTCCGGCCGAAGGTAAAGCCGGGGGTATCTTTTTCGACAATGAAGGCGCTGGCGCCGCGGGGACCCCTTGATTTATCGGTTAAGGCGATAACGGTATATACCTCGGCATCGCCGCCGTTGGTGATGAACTGCTTGGTGCCGTTAAGGATATAGCCTTTATCGGTCTTCTGGGCGGTGGTCTTGATACCGCCGGCGTCGCTGCCGGCGTCGGCCTCGGTCAGGCCGAAGGCGGCCAGCTTCCTGCCGCTGGCAATGTCGGGCAGGTATTTGTGCTTCTGCTCGTCGGTACCGTACTCGAGCAGGGTGAATGATCCCAGACCGCTGGCGGCATAGCTGACGGCGACCCCGCTGCACACCCGGCTTAATTCCTCCACCACCAGACAGAGGTCAAGAAGACCACCACCCAGACCCCCGTACTCTTCGGGAATATAGACGCCGAACAGGCCGGAGTCGGCCAGGATTTTCATAATCCCCACAGGGAACTCTTCCTTTTCGTCAAGCTCCGCCCGCACCGGCAAAATCTGTTCTTCGGCAATGGTCCGGGTCAGGTTTCTGATTTCCTTTTGCTGTTCCGTTAAGAAATAGTCCAAAGCGCTCCTCCCGAGTAGAATTCAAGCTGTCAGCTCAATAAAGAATTAGTCCATTATAAGCCAAGCCAGACACCCACTGTCAAGGCGGGCTAACCTTGACATTGCGCCAGACCACAATTAAAATTTTTCGGGACACAATTTTATTTAGCGCCGACGAGCCGGGGTTATAAAATTTTCGCCATATACTACCAAAATATGCTAAACTGGATAGCCGCAAGTTAACAGCCAGAAGGAGGTGAGCCCGATGTTAGCCAAGGCATTCGTTCTCATCGAAACGGCGGTGGGCCGAAACAAGGAAGTAGCCAGCGCCCTGAAAAAGCTAAAGGGGGTAAAATCGGTTGATATCGTCACCGGTCCCTATGATATTGTCGCTGTCCTTGAGCAGGAGAGCCTTAACGATGTCGGCGACCTGGTCACCGGCAAAATCCACCCCATCGCCGGCATTTCCCGCACCGTGACCTGCCTGGCGATAAAGACCGCCTGAAACCAGGAAAGGCTTAAATCTGGCAAAGATAAATAAGAGACCGAACTAGAAAGGGAGAAAGGCATGGATTTTAGACTGAGCGAGGAGCAGGATAAATTTAGGCAGGAAATCCGTGATTTCCTGGAGGGGGAGATAAAGCAGGGGCTGTGGGAGCCGAGCTGCGACGCCTGGATAATGGGGCATAACCCGGAGTTCACCAAGCGGGTAGCCAAGAAAGGCTGGATTGGCCTGACCTGGCCCAAAGAGTACGGCGGGCAGGGGCGTTCCTATATTGATAGGCTCATCCTGACCGAAGAGATGCTGCGCTACGGGGCGCCGGCCGCCTGCCACTGGTTCGCCGACCGCCAGATAGGCGGCGCCATCGTCCACTACGGCACCGACCAGCAGAAAAAAGAGCTGCTGCCCATGATTCTAAAAGGCGAAGCCTACGTGGGCCTGGGCATGAGCGAGCCCGACGCCGGCAGCGACCTGGCCTCACTGAAGACCAAGGCCACCGAGGACGGCGACGATTTTATTATCGACGGGCAGAAGACCTGGACCAGCGGCGGCGGCAACATGAACTGGATCTACCTGGTGGCCAGAACCGACCCCGACGCCCCCAAACACAAGGGCATCAGCGAGTTCTTCTTCAGCACCGATTTGCCCGGGGTCAGCGTCGCCCCCATAGAGGATATCACCGGCGGGGTGCACTTTAACGAGGTCTTCTTCGAGAACGTGCGCATCCCCAAGACAGCCCTCATCGGCGAGAGAAACAGGGGCTTTTACCAGATCTTGAACCAGCTTGACTACGAGCGGAGCGGCATGGAGCGGCTGATGGCCAACTACCCCCTGTTTGAGGCCGTCATCAACTACGCTAAAGAGACCAAGCGGAACGGCAAGCCGCTGTCACAGGACCCGCTGGTACGCTCAAAGCTGGCCCAGCTGAAAATCGAGTTTGAAATAGGGCGGCTGCACATGTACCGCGTGGCTATGGTTATGGACGAGGGAAGAGCCCCCAACTGGGAATCATCGATGTCCAAGATCTACGGCACCGCCTTCGAGCAGCGCCTGGCCGGGGCCGCCATCGAGATAACGGGGCTTTACGGACAGCTTTCGCCGGAATCCAAGCGGGTGCCGATGCACGGCATGGCCTATCATTCTTATCTATCCTCCAAGGGCTACAGCCTGCAGGCCGGCAGCTCGGAGGTACTCAAGAACATACTGGCACTAAGAAAGCTGGAGCTACCCAGCCAGTAGAATTTATTAGCATTGAATTAGGAGGCAATGATGAACTTAGCTCTCTCTGAAGAACAGGAAATGTTAAAAAAGATGGCCAGCGATTTTCTGGCCGATAAGCTGCCCAAGGCAACGGTCAAAGAGATAGAGGAAAGCGAGGAGGGCTACTCAGCCGAGATGTGGAGGGAGATGGCCGGGCTGGGCTGGATGGGTCTGGCCTTCCCCGAAAAGTACGGCGGCAGCGATATGAGCTTCCTCGATTTGGCCGTACTGATAGAGGAAATGGGCCGGGCCTGCCTGCCGGGGCCCTATTTTTCCACGGTGGTATTAAGCGGCTTTACTATTCTGGATATCGGCACTGACGAGCAGAAAGACGAGTATTTACCCAAAATCTCCAGCGGCGAGGCCATCTTCACCCTGGCCCTGACCGAACCCAGCGCCAGCTACAAAGAAAGCGGCATCGAGACCAAAGCCGCCGCCGAGGGCGATAACTATGTCATCAGCGGCACCAAGCTCTTCGTCCCCGACGCCAACGTCGCCGACTATATGCTAGTGGCGGCCAAGACCGGCAAAGGGATTACCTTATTCATAGTAGACGCCAAGAGCCCAGGGATAAGCACCACCGTCTTAAAGACAATTGCCAACGACAAGCTCTGCGAGGTGGTCTTCGATAAAGTTAAAGTGCCTGAAGCCAACATCCTGGGCAAAATTGACCAGGGCTGGCCAGAAGTAGAGAGGATAATCCAGCGGGCGGCGGTGGGTAAGTGCTGCGAGATGACCGGCTGCATCCAGCAGGCGCTGGACATGACCGTTGAATACGCCAAGGACAGGAAGCAGTACGGCCATCCCATCGGCAGCTTCCAGGTTATCCAGCACTACTGCGCCGACATGGCCACCGATGTTGACGGCACCCGGCTCTCGGCTTACCAGGCAGCCTGGATGCTCAGCGAGGGGCTGCCCTGCACACAGGAAGTAGCCATCGCCAAGGCCTGGGCCGGAGAAGCCTGCCAGCGGGTCATGGCCCTGGCCCACCAGATTCACGGGGCCATCGGCGTGACCATAGACCACGACCTGCAGTACTATACCAGGCGGGCTAAAGCCGCCGAGGTGAGCTTCGGTGACGCCGGTTTCCACCGGGAGACGGTGGCTAAGGAGATGGGGCTTTAATCTAAGCCAGTGTCTTGAAGCCTGGCCAGTACCTCGTCTATAGTGACCTCGGCGGTGGAGGCCCCCGAGGTCACCCCGATAGTCCGCTTGCCCTCAAACCAGGCGGGGTCTATCTCCGCCGCCGTCTCGATGAGGTGCGTCTCGGTAACCGCCGAACACAGCTCGGCGAGGCGGTTGGTGTTGGCACTGCCTTTCCCTCCGATAACCAGCATCAGGTCCACCCGTCCCGCCAGCTCCAGTGCCTGAGCCTGCCGTTTTCTAATATCGTGGCAGATGGTATCGATGATGCGCATCTCCGAGTCCCGGGCAAAGGCGCCGTCAATCAGCCTTTTAACAAACTCGACGAAATGGGCCGGTATCTGGGTGGTCTGGGACAAAACCCCCAGGCGGCGGGGAAGGGGCGAGAGCTTGAAAACATCCTTTTCGTCCAGCGTGGCCAGACCCCTGCCCTCGGCCCAGCCCAGCACCCCCCTGACCTCGGTATGTTCGGCACTACCGTAGATAACGATAAAGAAGCCGCTCTCAGCCAGCCGGCGGGCGGCGTTCTGGAGGCGGTTGACGAAGGGGCAGGTGGTATCAACGATGCCGATATGCCGCTTTTTAAGCTGCTCTTCCACCTCCGGGGTTACCCCGTGAGAGCTGATGGCCGCCGTGTCGCCCTTGATATCGTCAACGCTTTTAGCCACCCTGACCCCGATCTCGGCCAGCCGCTGTAATACCTGCTGATTGTGCACCACCGCCCCCAGCGTCTCCACCCCGCCGCGCTCGGCGACCACCTTCTCCAGCATGTCAATAGCCCGTTTGACCCCGAAGCAGAAGCCTATTTCCCCGGTCTTTTCAATCTTCACCGCTTTTTCCCGGCATAAACTCCACGATATTGCGGGGGGAGCAGCTCGGCTATGCGCCGCATGATTAAATCAGTGTACTCAACCAGCTTTTCCCGGGTCAACTTACCCTCCACCGGCGGCAGAGAGAAGGGCTTACCGATATTAATCGTCACCCGGGGGCGGCGGAAGAGCCAGCCCACTCCCCTGAGCTGCTCGGTGCCGATGATGCCCACCGGCAGGATGGGCACGCCGCTGTGGCAGGCGATTAAAGCCGAGCCGGGCATGGCCGCCTTTAGCCTGGCGCTGCGGCTCCTCGATGCCTCCGGGAACATGGCCAGTGCCAGACCATCGGCCAGTACCTGCTGTGAACTGCGCAGCGCCTGCCTGTCCAGCTTGCCCCGGTGCACCGGAAAGGAACCGAAACCGCTGAGGAAGTAAGCTGTGAGCCGAGAGCGGAACAGCTCCTCCTTGGCCATAAAGATGACCGTCCGGCCCAGGCTGACCCCGAGCAGGGGCGGGTCGGCCAGATTAAGGTGATTGGCTACCACCAGCACCGGCCCCTCCCTGGGGACATTCTCTCTACCCTTGACCTGCCACCGGGTGAGCAGCTTGAACAGCCCGATGAGCAGCCCTCTAGCTATATAGTAGAACCAGGGCAATATTTTAACCTCGATAGAGCGTTTACCAATTATAACTCATAGGGTGGGGAAAGATACAGAGGGGGTCTAGCCCGGTTTTTAGCGTTTGTTTTGCTTCCCACCCTCCCACCCTGCAGAAGTGATACTTCTATCAATTTCTTCTTGGGGGTGGGGTTTAAGAGCT
>Ga0315555_1000932_pt1 | contig 21182 bp, 16 predicted proteins | sample SalMarSW160380MG_FD_202113 | JGI IMG/M metagenome (GOLD analysis project Ga0315555, IMG submission 202113) | Salt marsh sediment microbial communities from the Plum Island Ecosystem LTER, Massachusetts, United States - Salt Marsh Sediment SW1603-80 ... | reverse complement strand
CCGCGGGCAAGTTGACCCTAAAACCCGTCCCTCAATAGTAACATATCTGAAAATGGAGGATTACGCAAGAGACATAATAAAAAAATCAAGATTAGACCTTGACAAATAACATAAACCCTCTGTGGTATTTTTTTAAAACAATTCGTGCTATTTGTATGATTCGTTGTTCTTCCTGTTTGCTGTGGGGTGGATTTTAGTTTTTACTAATCTACCAATTAACTAATTTACTAATTTACTATTCCGGGGGGTGGTGCCTTGACAAGCATTGAAAATGAGTTACATATAACGGGAAATTTGATGTAGATTCAATAATTCTAAAGGAGGAATTGGTATGGAAAATGTTTTCTGGTTAGTACCCGGTATCTCGGTAATCGCGCTGCTTTTTGCCTGGATTTTTTATTTGCAAATGATGAAAAAAGAAGAGGGAACTCCGAGAATGATTGAAATCGCTAATGCCATAAGGGAAGGGGCAATTAGTTATTTGAAAGTTCAGGATAGCGTTGTAGCAATATTTCTTGTTATAATGGCTATTCTTTTTTCTGTTCTTGCTTTTGGACTTGGAGTTCAATCGAAATGGATTCCTCTGGTTTTCTTGCTTGGCGGATTTCTTTCGGGGCTTTCAGGGTTCCTGGGGATGAGAACTGCTACGAGAGCTGCAGTCAGAGTGACAAATGCAGCTAGGAATTCTCTTGGGGATGCCCTTAGTATTGCTTTCAGGAGTGGCTCCGTAATGGGGCTTTCTGTTGTCGGCTCATCTCTTCTTGGTATATCATTATTGTTTGCGATATTTTATTTTGGTTTAAAGTTGCCTCTTAATGAGGTTACCAGTATCCTTCTGGGTTTTGGGATAGGTGCGAGTTTTGTTGCTCTTTTTGCCAGAGTAGGCGGTGGAATTTACACCAAAGCCGCCGATGTGGGAGCCGATCTTGTAGGTAAAGTCGAGGCTGGAATTCCTGAGGATGATCCCAGGAATCCCGCGACTATCGCGGATAACGTTGGAGATAATGTTGGTGATGTGGCAGGTATGGGAGCGGATTTATATGAATCCTATTCGGACGCGATTGTGGCAACTATGGCGCTCGGAGTTGCTGCCGGTCTTGGAATGAAAGGGGTTCTTGAACCTCTTCTTATTGCCGGAGTCGGTATACTATTCTCCATCTTGGGAGTTTTTCTCGTTAGAGCCGGCAAAGAAGCTACTCAGCATCATCTTATTAAATCACTTTCACGAGGAATAAATTTTGCTATGATCGCGACGGGAATCGTTTCTATATTTGTGGTAAAATTCCTTACACCGGATAAAATGGGAATGATTGGCTCTGTTGTGGTAGGTCTTATAGCCGGTACTATTATCGGAAAAGCAACTGAGTTTTATACCTCTTCCGCTTTTTCTCCCGTCCGTAAGCTTTCTGCTTCAGCAGAGTCGGGACCCGCGACTTTAATTATCGACGGTTTTGCTCTGGGTCTTAATTCTACAATTATTCCTGTTGTTACCGTGAGTGTATCGATATTACTGGCATTCTTCTTTGCCGGTGGTTTTGATAGTTTTGTAATGGGTCTATACGGTGTGGGTCTGGCAGCTGTTGGTATGCTGTCGACTCTCGGTATAACTCTTGCTTCGGATGCGTACGGTCCCATTGCGGATAACGCGGGCGGGATAGCGGAGATGAGTGAACTGGGTAAGGAAGTTAGAGTAAAAACAGATCAGCTTGATGCTCTCGGTAATACAACTGCCGCAACAGGTAAAGGTTTTGCAATAGGTTCAGCTGCTTTTACTGCACTGGCTTTGATTGCTGCTTATCTGACCGAAATTAAAATGGCTTTGACTCGTCTTGGAGTGGAAGCTGTTAATATTGGTGAAAGAGTTATAAGTGTCAGCAGTATTAGTTTTCTTGAGCTTGCGGATTATTACGATTTGAGTTTGCTTAATCCAACAGTTCTCGCAAGTCTTCTGATTGGTGCGGTTATTACTTTTCTTTTCTGCGGTATGACTATGAGTTCCGTAGGCATAACAGCCCGGTCGGTTATAGGAGAGGTAAGAGAACAATTTAAAGACCCGGATATACTTGCCGGGAAGAAAAAACCCGATTATGCGCGGACGGTGGCTATTGTTACCAAAGCCGCGCAGAAGCAGATGATAATTCCTTCTTTGGTAGCGATAATTTCTCCGATAATTATTGGTTGGGTTTTTGGAGTCGCGGGTGTTGTTGGTTTTCTTGTAGGAGCGCTCGCTGCCGGTTTTTCTCTGGCTGTTTTTATGGCAAACGCTGGTGGTGCTTTTGATAACGCGAAGAAATATATCGAAGAAGGAGCTCACGGAGGAAAAGGTTCCGACGCTCATAAGGCGGCGGTTACGGGAGATACTTTAGGTGATCCGATGAAGGATACTTCCGGTCCCTCACTTAATATTCTTATAAAGCTGATGAGTATTCTTTCCGTTATTACCGCCGGATTCGTCGTAGCTTTTAGTCTTTTTAAATAGGGATTAGGGTTTCGAGTTTGATTTTGTTGTTGTGTGGGTGGGTTGGTTTTTTTAACGGACTAACGCACCAACACTCCAACAGATTAATTATTTTAACTTTCTCTGTAGTAAAGTGTCTCCTTGACAAAATCCGAAAAATTTATACTGTATATTTGAAGATATAAAAAATAATCCAGTTTACTTATTCGTCTATAGGTAAAGGAGGAGGTTTTTATGAAAAGGTTTTTCTTATTGTTTGGTTCAGTCTTTTTTTTGTTGATACCGGTTCTTTTATTCGCAGCTGGAGAAGACAATCCGGCTGTGTCCGATTCCTGGATTAATGCGGCAATGGAGAGTATAGAGAAAGAAGAATATAAACCCTCGTTACAGGAGTTAGATTACAGAGGTGAGAGTTTCGCTCATCCAAAATTCCATCTTGCGAACAGAGCCAATAATCTACGAGCGTACTTTGACGAAGACGGAATAGAACTCATGCCGAGAGTAGTAACAGATGAAAGAAACTGGAACTTGAGAATTAAAGCGATTGAAATTACGGGCGGGAAAGATGAAAAGATTTTTAGCAATTTAGATGTTGCGATTGATGGAGATAATATTTTATGTGTTGGAGATGGCTTTGAAATCATTTATTCGAATGCGGAAGATGGAATCCGGCAAAGTATTTCGATACAGGAAGGTATAAAAGCAGAGAGAATAGATTTTCTTATTGAAGCAGAAAATCTTAACATAGAGGTAGAAGAAGACAGATTTATATTAAATAGCGGAGAACAGGAGATTATATATCAAATAAACGGAATAAAGGATGCAGACGACAAGGAAATATCTTATTTTCTGTCAGAGAAGGAAGGAAGTTTAAGTATTTCTCTGGATGATAGAAGTATGGTATATCCTATAAATATAATTGTTAATATCACTTCAGACAATTCAATTGTTGAAAATTCAATTGCATCAACGGCATCCAAAGATAGAGGTCTGAGCCAGCATTATCAAGACTGGCAACCAGCCGGCCCTTTTCAGGCAAGCTCAGGCTTAGGTTTTTCCGTCTCTACAGCGGGAGACGTAAACGGAGACGGATATTCGGATGTGATTGTGGGCGCTCCTGATTACGACCATGGGCAACAGGATGAAGGAGGCGCATTTGTATATCATGCAAATTTTTGGGGAATTTCTGTATATCCAGATTGGACAGCCGAGGGCAATCAGCCCAGTGCGCAGTTCGGCTATTGCGTTGCTACTGCAAATGACGTGAATGGCGACGGATATTCGGATGTGATTGTGGGCGCTCGATCTTATACCAATGTGCAGACTTATGAAGGTAGTGCTTTTGTTTATCATGGAAGTTCCTCCGGATTATCCAGTTCTTTCGACTGGACAGCAGAATCCAATCAGGCAAACGCATATTTCGGTTCCTCCGTCTCTTCTGCGGGAGACGTAAACGGAGATGGATATTCGGATGTGATTGTGGGGGCTCCTTACTACCACAATGTAGAAGATTATGAAGGGAGGGTATTCGTGTATCATGGAAGTCCCTCCGGATTGTCTTCATCTGCTGACTGGACGGCTGAAGTGGATCAGGCTGAAGCATACTTTGGCATTTCCGTTTCTTCTGCGGGAGACGTAAACGGAGATGGATATTCGGATGTGATTGTGGGAGCTTACGGTTATGACGGAGGAGTAACGAACGAAGGCGGGGCATTTGTATACCACGGAAGCAGTTCTTCAGGACTTTCCTCCGAACCTGACTGGATGGCTGTATCCGGTCAGGAGGTTGCATTATTTGGAATATCGGTAGCCACGGCGGGGGATGTAAACGGAGACGGATATTCGGATGTGATTGTGGGCGCATATAGGTATGATGGAGGAGAAACGGATGAAGGAAGAGCATTTGTTTATCACGGAAATTCTTCCGGGCTTTCTGCCTCTGCTGACTGGACGGCTGAAGTAGATCAGGAAGACGCGGAGTTCGGCATTTCCGTTTCTTCTGCGGGAGACGTAAACGGAGACGGATATTCGGATGTGATTGTGGGCGCATGGTGGTTCGACTATGCAGAGACGAATCAGGGACGGGTATTTGTGTATCATGGAAGTGCAGTTGGCCTTTCTTCCCTGCCCGACTGGAACGAATCCGGCATGACAGATCAGGCGGGTGCATATGTCGGCTTTTCAGTCTCCTCTGCAGGGGACGTAAACGGAGACGGATATTCGGATGTGATTGTGGGGGTTCCTGGTTGGGATGAATTGGGAGCGGGAGGAGAGGTTGATATAGGTACAGCATTTGTATATTATGGGGGTCCCGACAGGATTTCTTCATCTCCAGGCTGGGTAGGTGAATCTAATGATGCTGGGGTATTTTTCGGCAACTCGGTCTCAGGAGCGGGTGATGTGAACGGAGACGGATATTCGGATGTGATTGTCGGTGCTTACGGATACGAGAATGGACAAACGGAAGAGGGCGGTGTATTTTTATATTACGGAGGTTCTTTGGGGTTACCTGCTACCCCGGACTGGACAGCTGAGGGTGACAACGCAGGTGCATACTTTGGCTACTCAGTCTCTACGGCAGGGGATGTAAACGGAGACGGATATTCGGATGTGATTGTAGGAGCTTTATTTTACGACAATGGCGAAGAGAATGAAGGAAGCGCATATGTATATCATGGAAGTTCTTCGGGGTTTTCGGACACTCCTGACTGGACAGCTGAGTCCAATCAGGCAAACGCAAGCTTCGGTTCCTCTGTTTCTTCTGCGGGAGACGTAAACGGAGACGGATATTCGGATGTTGTTGTCGGTGCTCCTTATTACGATGAAAAAGAAACCGATGAAGGGACAGTATTTTTATACTATGGTAGTTCTTCCGGATTGTCCTCATCCGTTATTTTGACAGCTGATCCCTCACAGGCATACGCGGAGTTCGGCCGTTCCGTTTCCACGGCGGGAGACGTGAACGGAGACGGATATTTGGATGTGATTGTGGGCGCTCCTTCTTACCACAACGGAGAAGATCTTGAAGGCATGGCATTTGCATATAATGGTAGTTCCTTCGGATTGGACACAATACCTGCCTGGACGACCGAGAGTAACCAGGCAGAAGCAAACCTTGGCTACTCAGTCTCAGGAGCGGGAGACGTAAACGGAGACGGATATTCGGATGTGATTGTGGGCGCTCCTGGGTGGGACGGCGCAGAAGTAGATAATGGTGCAGCATTTGTGTATTCTGGAAGTTCTGCAGGACTTTCTGCTTCTCAATTCTGGGGAAACTGGTCCGTTAATGATGGGTCAAACTACGGCAATTCCGTCTCAACAGCGGGAGATGTAAACGGCGACGGATATTCGGATGTGATTATAGGTGCTTATTATTACTCGGTAATACAGACTTATGAAGGTAGTGCTTTTGTTTATCATGGAAGTTCCTCCGGATTAGATTACGGGTGGAGAGTCGAGTCCCATCAGACAGACGCGTACTACGGTACCTCTGTCTCCACAGCAGGAGACGTGAATGGCGACGGATACTCGGACATAATTGTCGGAGCACCTAATTACGATAATGGGGAAAATGATGAAGGGAGCGCATTTGTATATTTCGGCGCAGGCAATGGACTTTCACTCATACCCACGCAATCGAAAGAGGATGGTTCTCATCCCGTTCAGCTCGGCAATGCAACGGGAAGTGGAGGAGTACAACTAAATATACTCGGAAGAACACCCGGAGGTAGAGGAAAAGTTAAATTACAGTGGGAAATTAAGGAACTCGGAGAGTTATTCGACGGAATTTCTATTTCCGAGAGTGATTCATGGTATGATACGGATACGAACGGAATAGAAATTTCAGAAGATGTAACCGGTCTGAGCGAGGCAACCGCCTATCACTGGAGAGTTAGATTAAAATTTGACCCAGTCACTTATAGTGACGCAATTCATTCCCGATGGCTGTCAATAGGACCAAACGGCTGGAACGAGACTGACTTTATTACGACTACTATGGCTGGGATCGAAGATTATACGGACGGAGAAGAGAACATAAAACTAAGTGTATTTCCATCAATTTCAACAAACACTTTCAGCATAAGTTTTTCCGTTTCCAAAGAGGAAGCAGAAGAGGATATAAGTTTAAAGGTTTATAACAAAGCAGGAATAATGGTTAAGAACCTTTTCCAGGGCAAAAAACCTGCGGGAACTCACACAATAACCTTGAATGGAAACAAACTGCCGAACGATATATATTTCATCTCTCTTAAAAAGGGAAAGAATGAGCAGCTTGTAAGAAGGGTTGTACTACTGAGATAGAAAGACATAGATTCTTAGAATCTAAATTGAATGGTTGAATAGAAAAATAGTCAAATAGTAAAAACAAAAACTATTTGTGATATTTGTGTAATTTGTTATTCCTTTTTTAGTTAGGATGTTAGGAAGTTAGGTGGTTGGGAGGTTAAAGACAAATTAAAAAGTGGGGTGGGGTGTGACTCTGTGCTCTCTGTGTGTTTTGTTTTCCTCTGTGTCCTCTGTGGTAAAAATTAGGGGGTGCGGTGTGTCTTAGTGTCTTTGTGGCTATTAATTATGAATTGGGAAGAAGAATTAAAAAATTTTATAGATAATAAAACCGTAATAATGGGTATCGGCTCGACAATAAAGTCCGATGACGGTGTGGGTGTTTTTATTGCTGAAAGTCTTAAAAACATCGGGGTTGATAATGTGATTGTCGCAGGTGCAACACCGGAACATTGGCTGGGATTTCTAACGAAAAAAAATTTCGAGAAACTTTTAATAGTAGATAGTGTTCTTTTCGGAGGAGAAAAGGGCGAGATAAGGATTTTTGATTTACAGGAAATAAGTGAGCGGTTTGGACTTACTCATTCTTCTTCACTACATCTTTTTTATGATTTTATCTCTAAAGAAGGTGAGGTGAAAGAACTTAGGGTTCTGGCTATTATGCCGGTGAGTCTTGCCGTAGGGGAGAGTTTATCTCTGGAGGTCGAAAGAAGTGCCGGAAGGATTATCAGCTTCTTTAAGAATTTTCAATAAATCTGTCATTTTACTTATGTTGTAGGTTGCTACTCCAATTTTTGAACCCTCAGGGTCAAAAAAGCAAGATTTTATTCCGGATGAGCGAGCGGCTTCTATATCCAGGATTCTATCCCCGACCCCCAGAGTTTCTTCTTTCGACAATTTATATTTATCGATAATATAGTTGAAACTGGATGGGTTGGGTTTGAGTGGAAAATTTGCATCAGAAGTAACTATTTTAATAAAATATTTATTAAAATCATTTTTGGAGAGAAATTCGTTTAGACTTTCAAATCCCCGATGAGTTATAAGAAAATTTCCACCGCGTACCGAGACATATTTAAGAACTTTTTCTACTCCTTCGAATGGCTTGTCTTCAAAAGTTAATTCTCCGAAATATCTCTTTTTGAAATTTTCATAAAATTCTTCTCTATTTATGTTAAATTCATCGGCAAGACTTTCTATGCAGAAAGTTATCGAAGTTTTAGCAAGAGAAAAAGCTTCTGTGTAATCATATTCAACCCCGTAGTCTTTTTTTAGAACATCGATAAAAGCCTGCGCGATTTCAGGATATGTATCAAAAAGAGTTCCGTCGAAATCCCAGATTAAATTTCTAAACCCCATCCCACACTACCATTTTTCTCACACGGAGCCCACGGAGACACAGAGTTTTTTGTTGTTTACAAAATCCCAACCCCAAAATCCTAAATCTTAAAATTAGGACGCAGATGAACGCAGATTTAAAAGGATTTTTTATTCGTTGTTTCATTCTAACTCCTAACTTCTAACTACCAACTTCTTTATTAACCACAGAGAACAAGAAGATTTTTTTAATTGTCTGCATCTTTTATCTCATCCAATTCTTTCAGTAACGATTCCAATTCTTTGTTAACCTCGCCGATCATTTTTTTTATCATTTTTTCTGAAAAATCGAATTTTATACCAATTGCTTCGTAAAGCTCAGGTAGTGGTTTTGAGCCTCCAATAGATAAACCGTTCATATATTTATTGATTGTTCGCTGTGGATCTTTTTTGTAGTTTGACCACAACTGCAGTGCCCCTAGCTGGGCTATGGCGTATTCTATATAATAAAAAGGTACCTCGAATAGATGTAGCTGTCTGACCCATGCGTATGAATAGCTGAAGTTTCTTCCTTTGTAATCAATGTACGGTCGAAAAGAATTTATTAATTCTTTCCATTTTTTAATTATGGAGGTTTTGTTCAGGTTTTTTTGTGTGTAAATCCAGTGCTGAAATAGATCTACTATCGATATCCAGGGGAAAAGCAGTATTATCGATTCCAGATGACGGATTTTAGCCCTCAGGAACTCTTCTTTTTTCTCATAAAATATGTCCCAGTTATCCATTGTAATGAGTTCCATTGCCATGGAAGCGACTTCGCAGATTTCGGAGGGGGCGTTATGATATTCGATTAAAGGTTGTTTGATACAGGCAAAATGATGAAATGCATGTCCTGATTCGTGAAGGAGGGTTTCTACATCTCTATGAATTCCCGTTGAATTCATAAAAATGAAGGGTAACTTTGTCTCGGGTAAATCCGCCATATATCCCCCGGGGGCTTTCCCTTTGCGGCTTTCTAAATCCAGCGTTCCTTTTTTATTCATTAAACTTATTTTTTTACCCAGTTCGGGATGGGTTTTTTTAAAGATATATATGGTTTTACTAAGAAGTTCCTCGGAAGTAGAAAAAGGCTGTAGAACCTCTTTACCATAAATGTCAATAAATATATCCCATGGTTTTATGCTGTTAATACCTAATGCTTTTTTTCTTCTTCCCATAATTTGGTTAACAAAGGGTAAAATAGTTTTTTTAATGTTTTTGTGAAATGCGAAACAATCGTCAGGTGTATAATAAAAGCGTTCGAGTTCTTCAAATTTGTAGTCCCTGTAATTTTCAAAAGCAGCGTTTTTTGCTATCTTATCGCGTATTTTTATTTGTTTTTCGAAAATACCGTAAATATCATTGATTTTTTTTTCTACTTTATTCCATAATACTTTGTAAACATCTTTCCTGAGATTTCTATCCGGTTCTTCTAAGAATTTACCCATTTGCTCGGAGGTGTATTCTTTACCTTTGAAAGAGAACATCATATTTCCCATTATCTTTGAGTATTCATTTATAAGTTCTTCTTCCTGTTTTTCCAATTCAACGTTTTCTTTTCTAAATAATTTATAATGGTTCGTTAAATGCCGTATATATATTTTATACCTGGGGGAGGAAAGCGAAAATTTTTTATGGTTTTCCAGAATCTTTTTATGAATTTCAAATATATACTCTTTAGCTTGAGGCTCGATTTCGGAGATAAAATGAATATATTCTTTCTGCATCTTTTGATTATTGGTATGAGAAGTCATATTGATGAAAGCCCTGGCGCGTTTCTCGAAGAGTACTGTTTTTATTTCATTTAAATCGGCAATTAATTTTTCTAGTCTTTTATGAGAATCCACTTCTCTTTCCAGAAGAGATTTGAATAGTTTTTCTAACCCCTCAAAGGACTCCCAGGAGAGGTTTTCAGGAACAAAATCCCTTTTCATTTTTTTATATTCAATTTCTTTTTCTAATTTCATTTTTTCCTTTCCCTTTTTGTAATTTATGTTTTTCTGTATTTTGTCAATGTTTTTTTAAGTCCAAAGTCCGGAGTCAAAAAACGAGTTGAATGGTTAAATAGTCAAATTGTTAAATGGTAACAAAAAAAATCCTGTGTAAATCCATAACAAATCGAAATATTTGGGGGATGAGTAATCTGGTGAAAATCTGTGTAATCTTGTGGTTAATTCTTGAGCGTGATAGGTACTTGAAAAGTGTAGATAATAAGTTAAATTTAGAAATAAAAGGAGGAGAAATGCGGAAGATAATTATAATCTTTTTGATATCATTTATATTGTTAGCAGAAGATCCGGTTGGTTCTCCACAGAGTATATTAAAGGTTGAAGATTTCGGAGCAATAAGTAATGATGAAATACTTGATACCGAAGCTATAAATGAGGCAATCGATTCCTGTTCCACTCTCGAAAATGGAATAGTTATGTTTTTCAGTGGAACTTATTTGTCCGGTTCCATTCATTTAAAAAGCAATGTAACGCTGCAAATTGAAAAAGAAGCCAAAATCCAGGCTGCACCAAAAGGAGTTAATGCTTTCGATTTTTCCGAACCGACAAAGTGGGATAAACATCAGGATTTCGGACTTAGTCATTTTCATAATGCTCTCATCTGGGGAGATAGTATTGAAAATGTCACTATAAGAGGGGGAGGCACTATAAGTGGAACTGCGTCTCTTTATAGCAATCCTGCCATAGGAGATGGGGATAAGACTATTTCACTTAAGTTATCTAAAAATGTTGAGATTAAAGATATAGCTATCGATGATGGCGGGTATTTAGGTGTGTTGATTACGGGTTGTGATAATGTAAATATCTATAATGTAAAGATAAAAACTAAAGCCAATGGAATGAGTCTTGTCGGTAGTAGTAATGTTAAGGTTAGAAACTGTGAGGTGGAAACGGTAGTATATAATAATGGAAGACCCGTTGACGGAAAAGATGGAATTTCTATAAAATCGGATTATTCTTTAGGACGAAAATTGATCAGTAAAGATATCAACATAGATGGTTGTATAATTTCTGCCGGAGGCAATGCTTTGCAGCTTGGTCCGGAAACGGTTGGGGATTTTAGAAATATTCAAATTTCCAATATAACGATAAAAAGTGCAGATAAGGCAGGTATAGGATTTACGTCAAACGATGGAGCTGTAATAGACGGTGTTAATATTCAGAATGTTACGATGGAGAGTGTTGGTGTTCCTTTCTTTATTAATTTATCTAAACGTAAGGGCGGAACTCCGGGTTCTGCTGCCGTTGGTGAAATAAAAAATGTAAGAATAAGTAATGTTGTTGCTAAAGATATCTATGGCTACAAAGACGGGTGGAAGTTTACGAGCACAATCATGGGGAAACCAGGCAAGCTGCTTGAGAATATTGTCTTTGAAAACATGAGAATAACTTACAAGGGAGGAAGTCTATCTTATCTTGGATTTAAGGAAGACCCTGCTAAAATTGAACTTCCCGGAATAGACGATTACCGAGCGGAAAGATACGGACTCGGACCCGCTTACGGTCTTTATTTCCGTTATATAAAGGGATTGAAAATACGTAATGTATCCGTCGATTTTGAAAAGGAAGACCCGCGACCGGCAATGATTTTATACGATATTGAAGGCGCAGTGGTAAACCGCTTTTATGCGGAGAGAGCAGCTATTAGAGAGTATGATATAATAATAGATAAGGTTAGTGATTTTATGATAACCGGAAGTCCGGGTGTAGTACATATTGAAAAGAAAGATTTTAGTCCTTTAGATAGTTTTGATGTTGATGCTTCGCCCAATCCTTCAGGGGAAGAAATAACCGCAAAACTTGGGATTGATACCCCTCCGGTTTTGCTTTTAGATCTTCCTGCTGGGGTAATTGAAAAAATAAAAAAAGAACTTGGGATCCCTCCGGCGATGCTTGGTGTTTTAGTGGACAATGCAATTCGAAAGGAAAAGAAAGACGGTAAAGTTATTTATAATATTGAAGCCGAAAATGGGAAAGGGGATAAATACAAACTTAAAATTCGGGAAGACGGGAATTTGTTGAGTAAGAAGAATATCTAAGAACATTTTTTACCACAGAGACGCAAAGAACGCAAAGATTTTAGATTTAATTGTTTTTTATTTTTTAGTTTTTTTTTGTTATTGCAAACTATTCTTCTTTTTACTGCTTATCTTTATACCGTTGAATAAGTTGAAAAAAATAATAGGATTGGGTGAGGTAAAACAACGCATTTTTTCTTTTTTCTCTGCGTGCTCTGCGCCTTTGCGGTGAGATAAAAATCTTGTGTAAGTCTGTGAAATCTTGTGGTTCCTGTTTGTGTGGTGATGGGTGTGGCTTGACAACAAACTAATCGTATATAACTTTAAAATGGTAAAATCATGAAATACTTAGTTTTTTTAGCGGATGGAATGGCGGATGAGCCAGTTTCCGAATTAAAAGGAAAGACGCCTCTTGAGGTTGCAAATACGCCGTCTCTTAATTCTCTTGCAAAAAACGGAGCACAGGGAACGCTTCTTACCATACCAAAGCCTTTTCCATCTTCAAGTGATGCCGCGAACCTATCGGTTCTGGGATATAATCTCGCGAAGAACTATTGCGGAAGAGGTCCGATTGAAGCTGCAAGCAAAAATGTAGAATTGAAAGAAAATGAAATAGCCTTCCGGTGCAATCTTATAACTATAATTGATGGTATATTGGAGGATTATTCCGCGGGTCAAATCGATCAGAAAAGCGCGGATGATTTGATAAGTTTATTGAATAAAGAACTGGGCAATGAAAAAATCGTTTTTTATCCGGGTGTTAGTTACAGGAATCTTTTAATTCTTAAAGGAGAGGAATTTTCAGACAAAGTAGGATATCATAAGCCGGATTCAAATCAGGGTAAAAAATGGAAAGATGTTTTACCGTATGCGCAGGCTGAGGGAAGTAAAATAACTGCTGAAGTTATTAATAAATTGGTTGATGATAGTATAAGAATTTTAGCAAACGCTCCCCCGAATATAAACCTTATGAAAAATAATAAAAGACCAGCCAACTGTATCTGGCCCTGGAGTCCGGGAAGAAAACCTCATTTTGAATCGTTTGAAGAGAAGTACAATAAAAAAGGTGCGGTAATATCCGCAGTAGATGTAATTCTCGGAATCGGTAAACTAACAGGGATGCAGGCTATTAAGCCTCACGGCGCGACGGGTTTTATCGATACCAATTATGAGAATAAGGTTGAGGCTGCTCTAGATGCTTTAAAGCGTAGTGATTTTGTTTATTTACATCTTGAGGCTATCGATGAATGTTCACATATGGGAGATATCGATTTGAAAATAAGAGCAATTGAGGAATTTGATAAAAGATTGATTAGACCTGTTTTAAGTGAAATCGGTAATGATGTTACTATCGGAGTTCTTCCGGATCATCCCGTACCGGTAAGGTTACGAAAACATACCAGGACCCCTGTTCCTTTTCTGATCTCAGGGGAAAATGTACCGAAAGATGGTAATATTGAATACTCGGAAAAGACTGCGGTTAAGGGAGGATTGGGTCTTTTGGATAAGTATACTTTTCTGGAGACTTTGTTTAGGTATTGATTCTTCTAGGAAAAATCAATACAGTTGAATGGTTGAATCGTTGAATAGGAAAAACAAAAAATATCTACCACAGAGTACACAGAGAGAAGAAAAAAACACAGAGTACACAGAGATTTTTGTTGTTTAGAACCCAACCCCAACCCCCCATTTATTCTCACACAAAGCTACTAAGGATGCAAAGAAAACAACTAAAAATTTGTTTGTTTAAAACCCAACAACCCATCCCAGAAGTAGAAACAACAAATTACACGAATATCACTAATAATTTTAATGTTCAAGACGTGATTGTTATTTTCTACGTGTTTAAAATAGATATGATTTTGTGACAACTTGCTAAATGAAGAATTGTTTTTTATATTTTTAGAAAAAGAGAAAAAATGGATGAGATGAAATTAAAAGAGGGTATTTACAAAAAAGATGAAGAATCGCAAGGCGAAAAACACGATACCTTTCAGGATGGAAAGGGAACGATGCTAGTGCTTATACTAAATGAGCCTGCTGATTTTTGGTTGACTAGATTTCCGCCTGGGGATGGAATTAAAAACGGTCAGATTTTCAAGTTGCATAAAACGCAGAACAAAGGTGTTTTTAAAATTGAGGACGCAGAGAAGGCCCTTTTTTTGGAAATTTATAAAGATAAAATTGAAATCAGGTCTTAGTAAAAGCTACGTTTATCTGCGTCCAATTATAGTGTGGAGTTGGAAGTTTTAAAACAAAAAATATTCTTTTTTTATCCGTGTAGATCCGTGGCTAATTCTTTTAGTTGTAGGGATGGGTAAACAAACAAAAATCTTGTGATAATCTTGTGTAATCTCGTGGTTAAGCTTTTTTAAAGTTCGATTCCTTCCACCGAAAACGGATGTGGAGCCCATGTTTTTTTGTGTAAAACGTAAACTTCTTTATACCCGATAGAATTAAGGAGTATGGCGGCTTCTTTGAATTTTGCGGTAATCTGTTCCGGTCTGTGGGCATCCGAGCTTAAAGTTATCGGGAGACGCATATTATAAGCTTCTTCAATTATCCAGTTGCTTGGATATAAAGAATCTATCTTTCCTCTTGCGATCCCTCCGGTATTTACTTCTAATATTGAACTTGACTTGGCAACTGCTTTTAAAGTTTCCAGTACGGCTTGTCTGTACCAGCTCTCTTCTTCAGAGAAATATTTTTCATCTTTATTGTTCATTTTTATCAAATCAAGATGGGCCACTATGTCGGGATTCTCCAACCTTAACATTTCTCTGATTAGTTTATAATAATCTTCTACTACCTTTTTTATATTCCCGTCGTAGATTTCATCTAATCCCCGTATGAAATCCTCTTCACTTTCATCGATTGCCCAGCCTTTATTTTCATTGAAATAATTTACAAAGTGAACAGACCCTATTAGAAAATCAAGGGCGGATAAGTCAAACCCTTTTTTATAAAAAGAATTTAAAGTAGGTAAAAAATCCATTTCCAATCCAAGCAATATTTTGATTTCATCTTTATATGTTTCTGAAAGTTTTCGAACCGATTTACAGTATTTATTGTAATCTTCTTTTTTTAGTACCCAATCTACCGGGAAGGGCAGAGGATTATGAGAGCTAAAACCTAGAATAGCAACGTTCTGTTTTAAGGCTTCCTTAACGTATTCCTCAAGTTTTACGTTTCCGTCGTCAAAATTAGAGTGAGTGTGAAAATTAACCCAGGACATTTTTTCTCTCTGTGTACTCAGTATTTTTTTCTTTTGAAACATAATTATTTCTCTATGTTCTCTTTGGTTAATATTTTTTCTTCACACTTTAAAGTGAAATAAAATAACATCGCCGTCTTTGACTTCATGATCTTTGCCTTCGATTCTTATTTTTCCGTTATTCTTTATATTCGCTTTAGAACCATATTCAAATAAATCATTACAGTGAAATACTTCTGCCTTGATAAATCCTTTCTGAAAATCAGTGTGAATGATTCCCGCCGCCTCCGGTGCTTTTGATCCTTTTTTAAACATCCAGGCACGGACTTCCTTTCCGTTTTCTGTAAAGAAAGTCTTTAGACCTAAAAGATCGTACGCGGTTTTTATAAGGCGATTGAGAGCTAAATCTTCCAGACCAAGCATTTCCATGAATTCTTTTTTTTCTTCTTCGGTTTCAATTCCCGCAATTTCCTGTTCATCCTTGCCGCAGATTTCGATTACCGGAGTATTTTCCTTTTTCGCGTAATTCTTCACTGATTCTGTGAATTTGTTTTCGCTGTTGATACTTTTTTCGTCAATGTTACAGACATACAATACTTCTTTAGTTGTAAGAAGATTTAAATCTTTTATAGCTTTTTTCTCTTCATCTTTTAAATCTATGTTCTTTACGGGTATCCCGTTTTTTAGTTCCTGCTGCAGTTTCTCAAGTGAGGATACTGTACCTTCCGCGTTCTTTTTCAGCTTCTGGTCCTGACTTTTAAGTAATTTTATATTTTTTTGTAGGCTTTTCTCTACAGTTTGGAGATCGGCAAGTATTAGTTCCATGTTGATTACCTCAATGTCGCGTGTAGGATCGATATTTTCATAAGGATGAGAAACGTCCGGATCTTCGAAACACCTTACTATATGAATTATAACATTTACTTCTCGAATGTGACTCAAAAATTGATTTCCAAGACCTTCTCCCTTGGATGCTCCTTCAACAAGACCCGCTATATCTACAAATTCTACAATTGCGGGTATTCTTTTTTCTATGTTTAATATATCGGCTATTTTATTTAGTCTTTCGTCGGGTACTTCAACCATACCCAGGTTTGGTTCAATGGTACAAAAAGGATAATTCTCAGCCTTTACAGAAAGGCAGGTCAAAGCAGAGAATATTGTTGATTTGCCAACATTTGGTAGACCTATAATTCCGCAATTTAAACTCATAATTTTCCTCAGCGTAATATTATCATATTTTTCTTAATTGTCAAACGGGTAATTAGCCACCAAGGCACAAAGACACGAAAAAAACAACAAAATTAGTATTGTTGATTAAACCCCTCAACCCCAATGAAACTAAGAGTAACAACAAATAGCACAAATTTCACAAATGAGTGAAAAGTAGTTATTGTTTTAAAAAATAGTTTTTTTGCATTTATTCGTGTTATTCGTGTGATTCGTTGTTGCTCTTTTTTTTGTTTTGGTCTTTGTTTTTTAAATTTTTCCTGCTAATTCTTGCAGTTCCGAATAATGTTCGAATAGTGAACACGCAAGTTTTTCTCTCTGTAAGAGGTCCCCTCTTTCCCGAATTGCCTTTAAAAAAGGAGATTCGCAGGCTGCTTTTAAGCCGCCATTACGTATATTCTCGAGGGAAATATTTATAAATGGACAGGGTTCGATGCCTCCCTCGGAATTAATATGTAAAGATGAAATTCCGGCTGCTGTACAACGGTTTTCTTCGCCGTATTCATCCTGAGGAAATTGAACCAGCACAATTGGTTTTCTTTTTCTAAAATCCAGGACTTTTTTTCGAAACGAGTTTCTTTCTTCTTTACTTAGAACCCAGTCTAATTTTGGATGCGCCCCGCAGGGCACGTATTCCGTAAAATATCCGATAGAACACCCAAGGTCTACCATGCTGTTTATAAATATATCAGTACCAAGAAATTTTGAATTTTCGGAAGTATTTGTTGCGGCAAAACCAAAACATGCACCGGTATCTCGCAGTAATTTCATCGCACGAACGGCTGTTCGATAAGCTCCTTTTTTTCTTCTGTTGTCAGTGTGTTTCTTAAGACCTTCAATGCTGACAAGTTGAATTATATTTCCACTTTTTGAGATGCGTTCTGCCAGTTCTAAAGTCATTTTTGACCCGTTTGTGATAGATATAAAAAGAAGTTTTTTGTGCTTTTCCATAAGTTCGATTGTATCAGATCGCAGATATGGTTCTCCTCCTGTAACTACCACGGAGAGAACTCCAAGGTATGTTGCTTCGGTGAAAAGAGAATCAAGTTCCTGCGCCCGAAGCTCGTTATTTGAAACTCTGTCTCTTGAGTAGCAGCCCGTGCAGTTATAATTGCAGCGCATTGTTGGGCTTATTGCTATAACAGTGGGGATGTTGCCGTCGATGCTTGTTTGTTTTTTCTTTTTTAGTCTTTTAGCAAGTAGAAGTCTAATTGCTACTCTTAAGAAGAAAAGCATTCCCGATAGACTGGAACGTGCCCACATCCACATCGCGGAGCGCATAAAGTCACCAATTCCGTTTTGTTTTGATTTTATATTTTTTTTCAAATTTCCCTCTTAAAAATTCATTCAAGGATAATCTAAAAGCTTAGTATAGCAACCCCCATTTGACGCACTTGACATAGTGAAAATATTATATTAGTATATAAATAAGGGGAGGTGCTAAAGTGTTTAGACGTGTAATGATTGTTTTATTAGTTTGTTGTTTTATTTATTCTCTCAAGGTTCTGGCTCAGCCGGTGCCAACGGGGCGAAGACTTCGAGAGATTGTAGCTGATAGGTATGCCGACAGTATCATTATCGGTGGTACGACAGCGGCATGGCTTTTAGGTTCGAATACAGGAAATATTCTGGATCGGGAATTCAGCTATGTTACTCCTGAAAACGATTTCAAGCAGTGGAGCATCCATCCCGATAATAGCTCCAGCTGGAGCTGGTGGCAGACAGACACCTGGGTTAGCCATATAGTTTCCAATGATCAGATACTAAGAATGCACTGTCCGATTGGTCCCCAGTGTTCTAATTGGGCGATGGATGATGAGAGAACTGCCGGAGAACTTGATACCAACATGCGTGTATTTCTGGATTCGCTCTGTAAGCGTTATAATGGAACACCCGGTTTTGAGTACATGGATGTTGTTAATGAAACTGTGATTAATGGAAGCTGGCATACAGAGGACGGTGGTATTCCTGGTAGTTGGGAATGCCCGTGGTATAAAATCGGTCTGGATACGCATGATGTTCCTGTTTACATAGTAAACGCTTTTAAAATTTGCGATTCTTTAGCGCCTGATATAAAGTTGATTTACAATCACCATGAACACCCCGAGAATACTGCCTCCTGGAATAGGATTAAACAAACTGTGCTTTACCTTAAGGATCTTGGCCTTCGGGTAGATGGAATTGGATGGCAGGCTCATGTGGATGTGGGCTGGGAATCGACAAGTACATTAAACAGTTTGAAAGACTTGATCGACTGGGCACATAGCAATGCCCTCGAATTTCATGTTACGGAAGCAAGCGTATGGCTGGACGGAGATTCACAAGAAGATTTTGAAGAGCAGGCGGTTACGTATCGTGCTATTTTAGACGTTTTACTGGAGAAACGTTTTACGGGAAAAGTAGGTTGGAATACCTGGCACATAGATGACGGACATGGGTGGCGTATTGACGAATATCCATCGCTTTTTGATGATAATTATGTGGCAAAGCCTGCATATTATGCATTGCAGGTGGCTTTGGAAGGTGAAGCAGGGATTGAGGATTTCTGGGAAGATGAATCAGTTGCATTTAAATTATATAATAGTCCAAATCCGTTTTATTCTACAACTGCTATATGTTTTGAGATACCGACAAACGGTTATGTTGATTTAAGGGTATATAATTTATCAGGACAGGAAATTGCAGATTTGGGCTCAGGATATAAGGAAGCCGGCAGCCATTCCGTACAATGGAGTCCTGAAGATTTATCAGCCGGAATTTACTTTTGCCTTATGGAGACAGAAGGTCTTGTTTTAAGGAACCAGATGATATTTGTTAGGTAGATTCCTGAACTTAGCTTTTGGCCGTTAACGTAAAAAACAAATAAAAACTTTCTGTCCTTTGTGTCTTTGTGTGCGATTAATTTGGTGGTGGGGATGGGTTTTAAACGACAAAAAATCTTGTGTAAATCTGCCTGCCCTGTAGGGAGGAACGACTGTACCAGGGTGAAATCCTGTGGTTCCTGTTTGGGGGTGGTGTGGCTTTGCGTTCTTTGCGTCTCTGCGGTGAGATAAAAATATTGTGTTAATTTGTGGTTTCCTTTTTTATCCAGGAAAGGTAGCTTTTTAGCCCTTCTTTGATTTCATGGGAAACGATTGCCGGAACCTCATAGGGATGCAACTCTTTTAATCTTTTCTCAACTTTCCGGTATAAGGATTTCCTTGTTTTCATAATAAGAGCGTATTCTTTATCTTCGTTGAGTTTGTTTTTCCATCTATATATAGATTCAATTGGGAAAAAATTGGCGCATGCAACTAAATTCTCACCAACCAAAGTTCTTGCTATTTTTTTGGTTATAGTTTTATCGGGAAGAGTGGTATAAATCATTATAAATTTCAAAATTTCCCCATTACTGATTTTAAAGTATTACTATTTTTTCTAATAAGGTATCCATATTTGTTGGGCGGATATAATTTCGCAGTCTCCGGGTAAATTTAATTCTTCTTTTGATCTTACGTAAAAGATAAATCCTTTGTAAGCCGCAAGATAGTCAAAATCCTTTTTTCGGAATCCCCCTTTTGATACTACAATAAGTGGATTTTCGGTTCTGGAGATTACTTTGATAAAATCTTCTTCTTTAAGTTTTACTATAGCTCCTGAAGCTTTAATCGCATTTGCTATTGCGGCAGCGGCAGCTCCTCCTCCTCCATTCATTTTTCACCTCCTTTTTTGTATTATTAACTTTAGAATGATATATTCAATTAAAATTAAAGTACACAAAAAAACTTACAATAAAGAGATTTTTGTGTACTTTATAATTGGCCTTTCTTTAAAGTTAAATACTGACTTTTATTCCGCCTCTAATAGGAACATGTGTATAATTTGCATTCTCGGCAAATATAATTCCGTAACCGGTTTCGGCAAAGACTCCAAAAAGTCCCAGGCTCAGGTTTAATCCACCATAGATGAGAAATCCGTTTTTGGTCGGATCTTCATATTCCAGGTATTCACCCCCAATTGTTGATATTTCATACCCGGCACCAACGTAAAAGGACGCGGGAGAAAGCGGAGGGGCAATAGAATATTCAATTCCAAGAAGAATAAAAACATCGTAAAGTTTAAGATCTCCAGCTGGGGTTTCTACGTTTGTCCAGGCATATTCGAGATCTCCGCGAATACCTACCGGAAGAATAGGCGGAGAAAAACTTGCTGTGAGTCCAATTGCCGTAAGAGTTTGAGTTTCTGCATCCTCAGTATTGATTTTCCAATTTTCGACTCCACCGGTTACTCCGGCTGACAAGCCGAGTATTCCGGCAGAAAGTGGAACACTTATGAGTAACAAAACAATGCATAAAACAAACTTTTTCATGAACCCTCCTTTTTTAGTTTGCTGTAAGAAAACATAATCTTTTTCAATAGGGATGTCAAGGTTGTTATTGGGTTTTAGGTCTTGGGTCAATTTAAGATTAGTAGAAAAGCAGGAAGTTGAGCGAGGATTAAGGATTAGCGGTTGGATGCCAAATGAAAGTAGGCCACCGTAATATTATATTTATTCAATATGTCAATATATCTTTGCATTTTTCTTTGGATCGTGAGTTTATCTTGAAGCTTATATTTTTTATTATCTCGGACTC
>Ga0315555_1000928_pt1 | contig 21254 bp, 26 predicted proteins | sample SalMarSW160380MG_FD_202113 | JGI IMG/M metagenome (GOLD analysis project Ga0315555, IMG submission 202113) | Salt marsh sediment microbial communities from the Plum Island Ecosystem LTER, Massachusetts, United States - Salt Marsh Sediment SW1603-80 ... | reverse complement strand
TACCTATCACGAAACCTTTTCTTATCAACTTTCGTTTACCTCCCTATTCTATTTTAAAAACAAAATTCTTTGCTTTCTGTTTTTAGTATAATCAAAATTAAAAATCTTTGTCAAATCCAATAATTCTTTCATTCTAAGTTATCAAATTCGGTTTTGCCAGCGATATGGTAATTCGATAAAAAAGGTGCTCCCCTTTCCTTTGCCAGGAGACTCGGCCCAGATTTTTCCTTTGTGCATTTCCACAAATCTTCTGGCTATATAGAGGCCAAGACCAGCTCCTTCAGTATAAAGCCGGGTGCCGGCTGCTCCTCGGGAAAAACTTTCAAACATTTTAGATAATTCTGATTTAGTTAATCCCATTCCCGTATCAGATACTACAATTCGGATTTTAGATTTTAGATTCTGGACCTTTATAGTTATTCCCCCTTTTTCAGTATATCTAATGGCATTATCTATCAAGTTCATAATTACCTGTCTCATTTTTTCTTTATCCAATGAAATTTTAGGTAAAGCTTTTTTAGGTTTTTCCCATTTCAAGTAAATCTTTTTTTTCTTAACTTCAGCTGCCGGCTTTAATTCTTCTACTATACTGGAGATTATTTGCTCTAAGGATGTTTTTTCCAATTTCATCTCCATCCTGCCAGATTCAATCCGGGAAACACTCAAAAGATCATTAACTAATTTTATTAATCTTTCGTTGGAAGCGAAGATATTGTCTAAGGGCTTTTCCATTTTCTCTGGCATTTTACCGTAAGTACCTTCTTGCATCATTGAAATATATCCTTTTACAGCCGTCAAAGGCGTTCTCAACTGGTGGGAAGCAATAGAGACGAACTCTGACTTAGCTGTATCTAATTTTTTCAATTCAATATAGGCCTTTTGTAGCTCAGTTCTTAAGGAAATTTCCCTTAAGACGCCTTTGATTAAAAAGTAACCAACAATACTAAATAACATTAAAAGGAAAACCCCAAAAATCTTTAAACCCAAAGTTTCGGCCGTTATGGCCTGGACTAATAAAATCAATCCTATTGCTCCAACTAAAAGTTCGGTTAAAACAATCCGAATTTCAAAAAGATGATATCTAAGGATAGCGAGAGTAATAAAAATTACCCAAATTACGACTAGTCCATTACCAAAAGGAGGAACAGGAATATTATATACCGGGAAGAAACTAGTTGAACCACTAATAACTCCTATTAAAGTACCAATTAATATATATTTTATTTGAAGGTTTGTTGTTCCAGTAGTTTTTTTTATAGTCTTATACAATAAATACCAGCCATAAAGAATAAAACTACAGAACATTAAAGTAAAAAAATGGTAAGCAATACCAGGTTTTGGATACCATAAAAACGAAAGTTCGGGCTCTACATTTTTTACAAACAAAGAGGTAAATCCTGTAATAAAAAGAGCAAAAGAAAGTAAATACCCTAAAATTACTAATTTTTTCTTTTTTTGGTAAATATTTAAAAAGATCGTTATAAAATGAAAATAAGTAATTGGAATAAATATCGCTGCAATATTTAAAGCTCTTCCGAAAAGAAGAGCAGTTGATTTAGTATTTCCAAAAATGAGCCAGAAAAGAAAAAAACTGGCCCAAGCCGCTACACTTAAACAAAGCATAGCAAAAGTTTTATTAAGATTCGCCTTTTTATTTTTGAAATAAACAATAAGACCTAGAATAATACTGGTAGCGGCATTTATCAGCGCGGTTATACTATAAAATAGCATAAAATTATTAGACTGCTTTACGACACACTGCTATTTTTTGAATTTTGAGAGGCTCGTAAATAATTTTAATATCTTCTGGCTTAAATCCCCCTTCAGTTACAATTTCAATGAATTGTTTTAAATTTCGATAGAACATTGGCCAGTTTACAACATAATATAAAAATAATTTTTCTAAATTAGGAGATATACTACTAGTCAGCATTACGCCTCTCGGCGTTAATAAATAATGGATTCTTTTCATTAATTCTATAGCTTTTTCCTTTGGCCGATATTCTAAAAAACCCACAACTTCAATTATATTAGGATTAAACTCTTTTGCTATTTCTATTAATTCTCTTGCGCTTTTATTAATAAAGGTTATTTGATTTGTTATTTCCGCTTGTTCGGCTAATCTTCTACTATATTCTATTGCTGTTGGATTAAGATCTAAAAAAATGGCCTTAATCAACACGCCCCCTTTTTTAAATTCTTTTATAATTTCTATAACTCCTTGAGCAGAACCACTAGCGATTGAAATCAATCTAATTTCAGATTCTTCGGTTAATAAATTTTCTATTACCTCTTTAAGTTCTTTCTTCACCAACTTCAAGCGATTTCGCATAGCCATGGTATTTTTTAACTGATTCCAAAGATCGCTAATTCGTCCTCCCGCGCTTTTATCTTTTCCAGGGGTGTAATTATAAATTATATCTAATGCTTTCCATCCGGTTGCATTTTCTTTTACTTCTCGACAAACCGAGCTTATTCCATCGAACCAAAGAGTATTAATTTTTAACTTTTGGCCTAAAACCTTTTTTTTCAAGGCCACCCAAAAAGTTAGAATAAACATAAATAGTATCATCAAAAAATATATGCAGCTCTTTTTCTCATATCTCAAATTAGGATTATCATCAATTATCACGGGAATTTCCCCGCTTTTTATTTGATTTTTATTGTCCATTTTATTAATAAGTTAAGGATAAAAATTAAATCTTCTTTCAGTATATCTTACAATTTAGATACTGACAAGATAATAATTACCCTTTTTTAAAACAAGAAAACTCCGCCGCGAATGGCGAAGTTTTCAGTTCGATAACTGTTCAAAACTATGTTTATTTTAGCTTAACTTCATATTTTGTTCAATTTTTGTGGTATAATTAGCCATATTATGTTGCGAGAATACCCAATTGTAAATGAGCAGGACGAAATTATTGGATATATGACCAAAACGCAAGCTTACGAGAAAAAGGCGATGTTGCGTTCGGTTCAGATGTTTGTATATAACTCGAAAGGAGAATTATACATCCAAAAACGCAGTAAAAATAAAAATCGTTATCCAGGTTACTTTTGTGCTTCAGCTGCCGGTCACGTTGAGTCAGGAGAAAATTATCAGGAGGCGGCAACCCGTGAATTAAAAGAGGAATTAGGAATAAAAAAGACAGAAGGGTTGGAATTTATCACTAAAGATAAGACTCCGGTTGGAAAAGGCAACTATGCGATGATGGTTCTCTTTACCATTATTACAGACGAACCGATAACTTTACAGAAAAAAGAAATAGAAGCGGGCAGATTTTATTCGGTAAAAGAGATCAAACGTCTCATCTCAAAAAATCTTCCTTTTACTTCTGCTTTTCTTCACTTTTTTTCCAAACGACATCCTTAAAAGCAGAGAGGGCAACCTTTTTTGAGATTGCCCTCTTTCTATTTTTTAAAATGACCTCGTATAAAGATCTTGCCTTGGATTATCTTATGAGCTAGTCGGGTATGAATTATTGCTGGTCTGGCAAATTTTTGACCACAGCCAGGACATTTTAAATCACCCTTGGTATTATCTTCAACGATCCGGTCAAGATAACATTTAACTAACGAGCCCGGCCCTTCTTTTTGGTACTTGTACAGAAAAGTGCTACATTTTGCACAATAAATTGATATAGTAAATATTTGTCTTTTTCTTCCTTTGTTCATAATGCCCTTCCCGGTGGGTGTTTTTTATTCCGATGGAATACCCCAATAATATCTGAAAGGTAATTGTATTCGGTGTGGCGCTCAAGAAACCCATTTAAGCCATTTACAACTTCCTTAAAGATTTTTGGTCCCTTAAGAGCTGCTTGAGTATATATTTGAACCGCTGAAGCTCCTGCCATCATCATTTGAATAACATCTTCAGCCGTATAAATGCCGCCGACACCAACAATTGGGATTTTTACAGATTGATACAGCTGGGAGACGCACCAAAGAGCAATCGGAAAAATCGCTTTTCCTGATACGCCGCCTGCTCCTCCTTCAGCGCCAAGTTTCGGTTTGGAAGTTTCAATATCTAAAAGGAGACCAGGCCCAATTGTGTTTGTACAGACAATTGCATCTGCACCGAGTCCTTCTGATTCCTTAGCCATTTTTATCAGGAAAGACGAATAGGAAAATTTTACCCAAATTGGAACATCAGTAGTTGTTCTAAGGAGCGGCAATAATTTACGAAGATGTTTTATATCAACATTCAGGTTTCCGCGAATAGCGCCAGAATGAGGGCAAGAAACGTTGATTTCGTAAGCGTCTACCTGTTGTTCATCAAAAACTCGGATTAATTTTTGGCAGCCAGCGATATCGCGCCCGCTCAACGAAATAACAAGAGGTGAGCCTGAATTTTTTACTTCCCCAATCCATTTGTCTCGCCAATCTGTCCATGGGTGTTCATTTCCGCTTTCGCAGTTAAGCATAATATCTGGACTCAAAACTATAGAACGAGGTACGGGGATATTCAGTCGTTCCGGAGATACATACTCTCTAAGGGTTCTGGTAACCATTCCGGCACAGCCAAACTGTTTTGCTTTTAGAAAGAAACGGGGAGTTTCCGTAATGCGGCCAGAAGCAAGAATAACTGGCGTAGCAAAATTAATATTTCCTACTCTAGTGCCAATGTTCATAACTTCCCTTCTTTAATACTGGCAAGAATCGGTTCAAAAACCTGTAATACTTGAGAAACATCAGTGTTTCCTGTATTCTTAGAGACCTCGATCACTGCTAGAAAAAGTGAACGATAGAGATTGATCTTACTAATTTCATCTTTTGCTGAATCTGTTCTTTTTTTAATTTCACCAAAGTCTTTACTTCTCCGAGATTTTTCTAAACGTTCCCATAATAAAGAAATATCTGATGGAATAAGGGCAATAGCTGAAACTTGAAAGCCTAAATTAGTTATCTTTATGAGGTTGTCGATATGAAATTCAGTCAAATAAATTTCTTCTTCACTAGCGACGTATAAATCACTTTTCCTTAGTCCATAAAGGCAACCAAATAATTCTTGGACGAGAATAAGCTCCCCTTGCTTCTGAAGACTTCGAAACTCTTCGATAGATACGCTCTTTCTGTTAGACAAATAATATTCGTCTGGTCTTAGAGCTCTAGTGGTTATCCAAACCAGTTCTTTAAGAGATGGATACCGTTCAAGCAACTTTTCTTTTATATATCCTTTACCGACGCCTGAGGGTCCGGTTATTGATACAATCATCAATCAGTACCTCCCTTTCTTAAATTTTTAAGGTCCTTTGACCTCCATTATCGCTAATTTATTTTACTGAATTTTCTTTTAAATGTCAAAGTTTAATCTACTTGATCTATTTTTTATTTTATCTCTATACAAGAAAACTCCGCCGCGAAGGGCGGAGTTTTCTGCTCGATAACTGTTTTTAACTACATTCCGGGAGTTTCTGGTGGCGGTGGTGGAGGAACGCTTGGTCCTTCGGAACTCTTTGGTAAAGTTGGTCCCCCTTTCTTCTTTGAGAAGTACCAAATTATTAATCCTATCACCACAATTGCCACAATTATCCAAACTATAGTCATAGAAAATTTAATAAAAAAATATTACCTTTATTTTATTTTTTCGACCTTGAAATGGATCGTTTAATCTATTTTCTTTCTTCTACCCTTTTCTGTCAAGTGGACAGCCAGTTTGTAAATGTCGCCGGCTCCCATTACTATCACTACTTTCTCACCATCAGCAAGATTTTCCTCTAAATAATCTATGATTTTATTGATAGGTAAATAAATTGCCCAGCTCTTATTTATTTTCTTAACCAATTTTTCTGAGCTCACTTTTTCTTTTATTTTTTTCTCCTCCCGTCCAGCTACGTCATATATGTCAGTAATAATTAGCTTATCAACTGGCGCTTCTCTAAAGGTTTTGACAAAATCATTAAACAAATAATAGGTTCTTTGATATTGATGGGGTTGGAAAATACACCAGATTTCTCTTTTAGGATATTTTTCCCGAGCTGTTTTCAGGGTTGCCCGAATTTCTGTCGGATGATGACCGTAATCTGAAATTAGGGTGCAGGGTTTAGCTTTTAGTTTAATAGCGTGTTCTTCAAATCGGCGCCAGCTTCCTTTATATTCTGATAATGCTTTGAAAGAAGTTTTATCGGGAATTTTTAAAACCCGAGCTACGGTTAGAGCCGCCAAAGCATTGGCAATATTATGTTCCCCGGGCACTTTCAAAATTTCCCTTAATTTTCCAACCACTTTCTGTTCTAAAGAAAATTTCTGGATTTTATGCCTAATATTTACTACCTTTTCAATATTCTTATCATCTTCATTCACTACCAGCACTCCCCCTCTTTGCAAACGTCCTGTATATTCTTTATAAGTTTTAAGAATATTTCTCAGGTTTTTATAGTAGTCCAGATGCTCGGCTTCAATGTTGGTTAAGACAATAATTTTGGGCCAATAATTTAAAAAAGAGGCCTGCCACTCATCTGCCTCAATGACTAAGTATTTGGATTCCCCTACCCGGCAATTAGAATTACCAAATTCTTTAAGTTTTGTCCCAACAATGACTGTCGGGTCCAAGCCAGCTTTTGCCAATAACAATCCAATCATTGCTGTAGTGGTACTTTTACCATGAGTGCCAGAAACAGCAATAGTAAAGTGGCTCTTGGTCAATTCTCCCAAAGCTTCAGGATAGCTTAGCAGTTTTATTCTTAAAACTTTTGCCTTTAATATTTCAGGATTATCTGGTTTGGCAGCCGGCGTATAAACTACCAAATCGACATTTTTAGTTACATTTTTAGTTTTGTGCTTGCCGATAAAAATTTTAACTCCTAATTTCTCAAGGGTTTCAGTGATTTCTGAAAAAACCAAATCAGAGCCAGTAACTTGATGGCCTGTTTTAAGATAGTATTTGGCTAAAGCTGAGACACCAATTCCGCCAATTCCAATAAAATGGACTTTTAACTTTTTAGGGCGCATGATTCTAAAACCGTATATTCCGGCCCTCTTTTTCTTAACTGGCTTTCCATTATTTCAACGGAAATTACTTCAAAATTTAAATCTGTTTCTTCTGAAACCTCTGGCCTTTCTTCAGGTTCAATCTGCCTAAAATCCCAGGCCTTAATTCTGCCCAAGGTGATGTGAGGGGCGTAGGGTCTTTTTTCGGCCTTCCTGAGGCCGCTATTTGGTGTAGCTAAAAGAGAATTTTCTAAATCACCTTGTAATTCCCCCAATTCTTCAGATTTTTCTCCTTCTGCCCAGACCATCCTGGGAGGAAGTTTCTTTGGCGGGCCGTAGCAAATCTTTTTTAGATTTATAACAAACGAAGGATGTCGGGAGGCAGTTTCGCTGACAATCTTACAGGTTTCAACAATTTCTTCGTCAGTAAGATAACCAAGAAAAATTAAAGTAATATGCAAATTATCCTTTTTGACCCATCTTACCGGCAATTCCGGCCACATTGATTGATAAGAAGACAAGGTTTTTTTGACTTCTTCCGGCAGGTTGATGGCAATAAAAATCCGATGATTCATCTTTTTATAATTAAAATATAACAAAATTTATGATAGAATTCAATTGCCGAGTTCGCAAAGCGAATGAAGGTGAAAAAGAAGATTTATCTTCTTTGCCTATGAATATGAAAGAAGCTTATTTATACAAAAGACTCATGGATAAAAAGGTTCAGTGTCAAAACTGCGCTCATTATTGCGTGATTTTGCCAGGAAAGCGCGGAATCTGCGGAGTCAGAGAAAATGTTGATGGAAAATTATACGCTCTAAACTATGGTAAAGCCATTGCTTTTAATATTGACCCCATTGAGAAAAAACCATTCTTCCATTTTTTACCCGGAAGCTATTCCCTGTCCGTTGCTACGGTTGGTTGTAATTTCGCTTGTAAAAACTGTCAGAACTGGAATATCTCTCAGGGTTTCAAAAAAGCAAAAGAAATTCCTGGCGAAGATCTACCGCCAAAAGAAATTGTCAGAATTGCTCTTCAGAAAAAATTACCCAGCATCTCTTATACCTATACTGAACCGGCCATCTTTTCCGAATATGCTTTAGATACAATGAAACTGGCTAAAAAAGAGGGGCTAAAAAATAACTGGGTGACTAATGGATTTTGGTCAAAAGAACTGTTTGATTTAATTTCCCTTTATCTGGATGCAGCCAATGTTGATTTGAAAAGTTTTGAAGATAGTTTTTATGTTAAATATTGCTCGGGCAAATTGCAGCCGGTTTTGGATACCTTAAAAAGATTAAAACAAAAAGGAATTTGGACCGAAGTTACCACTTTAGTTATTCCCACGCTTAACGATAAAGAAGAAATTTTTAAAGATATCGCTAATTTTATTAAAAATGATTTGGGCCCTGAAACGCCCTGGCATGTTACTCAGTTTTCGGGAGCTATTTCCTGGCAGCTTCAAGATATTCCTGATACTCCGGTAGAAACTCTTAAGCGGGCCTATGAGATTGGCAAAAAAGCCGGCTTGAGATATATTTATACCGGAAACGTGCCGGGCATACCTTCTGAAGACACTTTTTGTCCTAAATGCAACGCTTTAGTAATTGATAGAACCGCTTATTTTGTGTCCCGTCATGATAAAAACGGCAAATGCCCTAAATGCGGCGAAAACTTAGATTTAATTTTAAAATAAGAAAATAAGATGGTGAAAATTATTTTTGCGGCTATTTCTCCACATCCACCGATAATTCTACCTTCAGTCGGCTCTGAAGAAGATAGAAGACAGGTCAAAAAAACTATCGAAAGTTTAGAAAGTTTAGGTAAGAAATTAAAAGAAGCCAAACCAGATTCAATAGTTATTTCCTCTCCCCATCCTGACTGGGGATTCAATGTTCCCCTGTTCTTTTTAGCCAAGGATTTCAAAGGAGAAATAAAAACTTATTTAATTGGTTTAGAATCTCCAGAATTTTATTTCAAAGAAGGCCAAAAACTTGGCGGAGAACAGTTCTCTGGAAAAACTGAAAGGATTGCCTTGATTGCTTCAGGTGACCTTTCACATTGTTTGAAAGAAGATGGTCCTTATGGGTTGCATCCTGACGGCCCAAAATTTGATAAAGATTTAATAGAAGCTTTAAAGAAAAAAGATATTAAGAAGATTTTAAAGTTAGATGATAAATATCCTGAAGCTGGTGAATGCGGCCTGCGTTCTTTTTGCTTTATTTTAGGCATTTTAGAGGCCCATTCGACGAGCTCAGGGCAAGCCTATCAACCGGAAATTTTATCTTATGAAGGACCTTTTGGCGTCGGCTATTTAGTAGCAAACCTTAAGATACTATGAAAAATAAAAAATATAGTAAGGGGGTTTTCTTATCTCTGCCCAGGTATGAGAAAAACTTAAAAGAGGAAATCAAGTTTATTAACTCTTTGCCGGGAATAAATCATGTTGAAGTTTGGATTGAAGAAAATTTAAATTCATCAGAACTAAAAATCCTGAAGTCTTCTCTTAAGGAATATAAAATACTTATCCACGCTCCCTGGGTTCATTTGAGTTTAATATCTCCCCATCCAGAAATTAGAGAGATTACAGTTAAATTATATCTCCAAACCTTGAAAATCGCTGACAGTTTAAAAGCAAAATTAGTTACCTTTCATTGCGGTGGTAAAACTGTCTTTGAATCAACACGAGAAACAGAGAAAATATTTATTCAAAACTTTAAGAAAATTAGAAATAACTATAAAGGTAAGGTTCCTTTTACTATTGAGAATGTTCCAGCACTACTGAGGGGTCCTCAACTCTCCTATCCTGGCTTTTCTGATTTAATAGCATTAAAGAAAAAACTCCCTTGGCTCAAGCTTACTTTAGATACAGGTCATGCCTTTCAGGAAGGCAGAAATTTAAACTCAATTGCAGAATTCTTAGAAAGATACAAAAATTCGGTCTTAGACATTCATCTTCATGATGCTATTTTAAAAGGAGAGGCCCATTTAGCTCTGGGAAAGGGCAGTTTGGATTTCAACAAATTTTTCCGGATATTAGACAAAGTCGGTTATGCTGGCTATATCTCCTTGGAAACAATATCCAGAGAAGATACCAGAAAATCTTGGCAGAAAATAAGGGATTATTGACAGGGGTGCGGAGCGAGAGGTATAATTATTATCATTATGAAAAAATATTCGCACAAAGAAGTAGTTAAAAAGGTAGAAAAAATAGTTAGAAAGGCCTGTAAAAAAGAATCAAGTGTCTACGGTTACGATGCCTGGAAGCATCACATTCTGCCGGTAGTAAAGTATTCCAAAATGCTGGCCAAAAAATTAGGAGCCGATAAAGAAGTGGTGGAATTGGCCGCCCTACTGCACGATTACGGTGCCATCAACGGCGATCGTGACGAACATCATATTTCTGGAGCTAAAGAGGCAGAAAAAATCCTTAAAAAATTCAACTATCCTCAAGAAAAAATTGAAAAAATCAAGCATTGTATTTACGCTCACCGCAGTAGCCGGCCCATCAAAAGAGAGACTATTGAAGCAGAAATTGTAGCCAGCGCTGATGCTATGGCTCACTTTGAAGATATTCCTTCGCTTTTTTACTTGGTTTTTTACAGACACAAATTAGACATTGAGGAAGGCGTAGAATCACTGAAAGGTAAACTGGCAAGAGATTGGAAAAAATTAATGCCTCAAGCCAAAAAGATGATTGAAGCCAAATACGAAACAATCAAACAAATCCTTAAATAATGAACCCTTACGTTCTCTTAGCCAGACAAGCAGTTGAAAATTACATCCGAGAGAAAAAAATTAACCCCCTGCCAGACGGCTTGCCAGAAGAATTCTTTAGCCGGAAAGCAGGGGTTTTTGTTACCATTATGAAAGGCAACGAATTGCGAGGATGTATCGGGACCTACTCCCCCACCAAAGAAAACATTGCTGAAGAAATTATTCAAAACGCCATTGCCGCTGCCACCGAAGATTATCGATTTGACCCCATTGACGAGAAAGAGCTATCTAAACTTTCTTACACTGTTTACGTTTTAAACAAACCAGAATTAGTCAAAGATATTAAGGAGCTTGATCCTCAAAAATACGGAATTATCGTTAAAGCTCAAAGTTTCTCGCCGGCTTCTGATGTAATATTTAATCCTTCCCCGGGATTGTCTCAGAAATCCGGACTATTACTGCCAGATTTAGAAGGGGTGGATACGGTTGAAAAACAAATTGCTATTGTCTGCCAAAAAGGCGGGATTGACCCCGCCCAAGAGCAGATTTTGATTTATAAGTTTAGCGTTGAAAAGTATCAGCAATAAACTGCTCTACCATTTCTCTGGCTTTTTCGTCGCTAAACTGCTGGGGCGGATGTTTCATCAAATAAGCTGAAGCGGAAATTAAAGGTCCGCCGATTTTTCTATCTAAAGCCAGTTTTGCTAACCTTATCGCATCGATAACTATTCCCGCGCTGTTTGCTTTGTCATCCACATCTAAACGCAATTCAAGAGAAAAAGGAATATCGGAAAACATCTTCCCCTCGATTCTAATAAAAGCCAATTTTTTATTTTCCAAAAATGGAATAAAATCGCTCGGCCCAATATAAATATTTTCTGGGTTTATTCTCTCGTCCAATTGGCTAGTTACTGCTTCAGTTTTGCTGACTCTTTTACTTTCTAATCTTTTTTGCTCCTTCATATTCAAAAAGTCAGTATTACCGCCAACATTTATTTGATAAGTTCTATCGATTGTTGCTCCCCGATCTTTGCAAAGTTTAGCTAAAACCCGGTGAACAATGGTCGCTCCTATTTGGCTTTTTATGTCATCGCCAACAATTGGGATTCTGGCTTTTTCAAATTTCTTTCCCCATTTTTTGTCAGAAGCAATAAAAACCGGAATACAATTTATAAAGCTGCATTTCGTTTTGAGGGCGATATTTGCCCAAAATTCGGTTGCTTTTTGGCTTCCAACAGGTAAATAATTAACCAAAACTTCGGTCCCGGTCCTTTTGATTTCTCTTTCAATTTCTTTTTCTAATTTTTTTATTGGAGTGGGATTTTTTATCGGGTTTATTCTATTTTCAACAAATATTCCGATTCCGTCTAAAACTGGCGCTTCTTTAACCACTGTTTTATTTTTCGGTAACTTTACCCAATTTACTAAATTTGGATTGGCGAAGACTGCTTTATCTAAACTCTCCCCCACTTTATTTTTCCCGACATCGAAAGCTGAGCTAAATTCAATGTCATCAAAACTATAAGGGCCGATTTTTTGATGCATCAGCCCAATTATTTTTTTCTTTTTGTTTCTCTTGTAATATTCAATACCCTGAATTAAACCGGCAAAGCAATTACCAACTCCGATTACCCCGACTTTAATTTTTTTCGTCATATTGTAAAATATAATAAGGTTAAGATATTGTTTCAGCGGCCGTTTGACTCTTCTATTTTACCATCGTAAAATAATGCGTCAAGGAGGAGTTGTGGAAAACCGAACTAATTAACCAATATGTTACCCATCGAACGACTACAGAAATCAAACACAATAGAAAATTTATGGATTTACATTCTATCTCTTTTAAAAAAAAGGAAAGTTTATGCCTGGGAAATACCTTCCATAATTGAAAAAAAATTTAATTTCAAGCCCGGCAAAATTACTCCTTATCGAGTTCTCTACCGATTAGAGAAAGCCGGATTTGTCGAAAGTAAAATGAAAGAGAGAAGAAGATTTTATCAGATTACCGAAAAAGGGGAAAAAGAACTGGAAAAAGGAAAAGGTTTTTTAAAAGAATTTTTAAAAGAAATATGAAGAAAAAAACTGCTAAAAAGAAAAAAACGAAAAAAAAGAAAAAAAATCAGCAGGAAGAAACGGTTATTCAGGAAATAGTCAATCATTATTTCTATACCAAAGGTCTTTCTTTGGAACAGATTAAAGACGATGCTAAAAAGAAAAAGATAATTTATTCCAGATATACCCGGCCGGCCAAACAGCTTTTGGAATTGGCAGGTTCAGTCAAAAAAGCCAAGGAGGCCATTAACATTGTGGCTGAATGGGCCAAATCCCGCAATTTGGATTACACCATTGAAACGGTTTTCAAAAGATGGCTGGAATTAGGTCGGCTAAAACCAAAAGAAATTATAAAAAAACCATATTATCATGGAAATCCTATGGTTTGGTCGGAAATTAAGAAAAAATGGTATGTTATTGATGAGACCGGCTCCTGGCTGGAATTCGCCGGCAAAGAAGAAGAAGTTGAATGGCGAATCATAAAGTAGTCAATGAACAGTGAAATAAATCCAAAACTAAAAATTGTTTTTATGGGAACTCCGGAATTCGGAGCAATTATTTTAGATAAGCTTATTAAAGGAAGATATAAGCCGGCCTTGGTAATAACCGCTCCTGATAAACCGGTCGGCAGGGGGCAAGAGATTACTCCTCCAGCCGTCAAGGTTGTGGCTGAAAAACATAAAATTGAAATCATTCAGCCAGAACAAATTCAAAGCTCAAAGCCCAATATCCAAAACTTAAATCCTGATTTAATTGTGGTGGCTGCTTTTGGCCAGATAATTCCCAAAGAAATCCTTGAGATGCCGAAATACGGCTGCTTAAACGTTCACCCTTCCCTTCTGCCTAAATATCGGGGGCCCTCCCCTATCCAGGCCGCCATTTTTAATGGGGACAAAAAAACCGGCATAACCATTATGTTGATAGACGAAAAAATGGACCACGGCCCCATTCTCAATCAAAGAACAATAATGATTGAAGAAGATGAAACTGCCGTTACCCTGCACGATAGATTAGCTGATTTAGGAGCGGGTCTTTTAATGGAGACCATTTCCAGATGGACCAGAAATATGATTAAACCTCAAGCTCAAGATGACAGCCAGGCTACTTTTACTAAGGTTCTGACCAAAATTGACGGCAGAATTAATTGGCAAAAATCTGCCCAAGATCTGGAGCGGGAAGTTCGGGCTTTCTATTTTTGGCCGGGAAGCTATACTTTTTGGGAAAAAACTGGAAAATCGATTACCCGAGCGTCAGCGAAGGGTGGAGATGAACGAAGTTCAGCGATTCAGATAAAAGTTCTAAAAGCCAGGGTTTATAAATCGCCAAGTGAAATAAAGTATTCGGTTGGTAAAACCTTAGTGGTGCCTCAGAACGAGCTGGCGGTTCAGTGCGGAGTGGGATACTCTATGGGAGTCGGCGATTTTTTAGTTATTGAAAAATTACAAATGGAAGGGAAAAAAGAAATGGCTTCAGAAGAATTCTTAAGGGGCTACCCCAGCTTCATTGGCGTTATCCTTAAGTAGCCGAGTGCCAGTGGAGGGTGGAGATGAACGAAGTTCAGCGACTAGTATGCTTACTCATAACGACCTAAAAAAAGGAGTCCAGTTTATTTTGAATAAAGAGCCCTATGAAGTTTTGGACTCTTCTTTTATTTTTAAAGGAAGAGGCAGTTCTACTGTCCAGGCCAAAATTAAAAACCTAATTACCGGAAACATTATTACCAAAACCTTTCGTCCCGATGAAGAATTTGAGGAAGTAGAGATTTCCAAAGTTAAAGCTAAATTTTTATATCAACATCGCGATAATTTTGTTTTTTCGGAAGCTGACAATCCAGCTAAAAGATTTGAATTAACCACTTCCCAAATTGGCGATTCTAGAATTTTTCTTAAGCCAGCTCAAATTGTTGAAGGAATAATTTTCCAAGACAGAGTTATTAATATATCTTTGCCAATTAAAATCAATTTAAAAGTTATTGAGGCTCCGCCCGGGCTTAAAGGCGACAGGGCTCAGGCCGGAAATAAACTGATAACTTTAGAAACTGGAGCTAAAATAAATGCCCCCTTGTTTATCAAAGAGGGCGACATTGTTGAGGTTAACACCGAAACCGGCGAGTACGTCAGACGAGTAGAATAATTAACAAAAATTTGTTAAATATACTTGAGGGTTTTATTATTGGTCTTGGTAGATTTTTTTAGCTAAATAGTTTTTAATAATTTTTTCGCTGGGGAAATATAAAGGCGAAGGTAAATTGTTTAAATCAAACCATTGCCACTCGGTAATTTCGTCAGGTTCCATTACTTTGGGTTCTCCCTCAAAATCTTCAGCTAAGAAGCCAATAGTAACAAAGTGAGCATCCCGAACAATATCATTGGAAACGCTAATTACTCTAAGATTTTTTACTTTTATGCCGGTTTCTTCCAGAATTTCTCTGGCAGCCCCTTCTTTGAGATTTTCTTTGAAATGAAGCTTACCGCCGGGCATGGTCCAGCTTCCTTCGCCGTGCAGCAAGCTACTGGCTTTTTCCGGGTCAGGATGGCGATGGCCTAAAAGTACTTTCCCTTCCTTTAAAATCATCACTCCAAACCCCACTCCCGGCTTTTGCTTTATTTTCGGCGGTTGGGGGTCCATAGCGATTTCCACCAAAAAGTGGGACTTTGTTTTTTAATTTCCTTAGCTAACTTTTTGGCTAATTTAGTTGACATTAATTTTTCTTGTTGGCTTTCTAATCTGCCAGGATTGAGCCAGAATTCAGCTTCCTTATTCCCTTGCCACTGGTACTCTCTTAAAAGCAAAATTTCATCAAGCAGGTCAGCATCTTTGGCGATTTTGGCTTCTAAAGTTTTTCTTTCTTGGTATTCCTTAGAGAGATTGATTAGTTCTTTTGAATGCAGTAAATCTTTCAGTTGTTCATCCCTAATTTCTCCTTCAAATACTTTGAGATATCTTTTGTGAACCCAATTTTGATCGGCCGAACGGGTTTCTTCCAGGTCGTGCAAAAGACACATTTTGATTACTTTATCGGCATCAGCTTTTAATTCTTTTGCCAAAAAATAACCAATAAAAGTCGTCCGGAAGGTATGAGAAGCGATGTTATCAGTCAAATCTTCAGAAAGCAGCGTTTGCTGATGAGCTCTTATCACCTTTCTCAAATTGCCGACTTCATAAAAAAAAGAAACTAATTTTTGAATCTGATTTTGTTTCATAAATTATTTAATTTTTATTTTGAGGAATTTTCGTTTGCCCACCTGAATTATCACTCCTTCTTTGAGTTCAATTTTTTCTTGCCAATCTCTTTTTACTTCACCGTCTATTTTTACCCCGCCCTGAGAAATGATTCTTCGGGCCTCGCTTTTTGAAGAGGCCAGTTTTGAATTGAACAGCAAGTCAATTAAAGGATAAACTCTCTTTGAGGTAGTAAAAACCGGTATTTGGCTGGGTAACCCCTTTTCTTTGAAAACTTTGTTAAATTCTTTTTCTGCCAGCAGAGCTAATTTTTTACTGTGGCAGAGAGTAACGATTTCCCTGGCTAGCTGGGCTTTGGCTTGTCTGGGTTTAGCGATTATTTTCTTCACTTCTTTTAAGGGAAGGTCAGTTAATAATTCAAACCCAGTTTCCAAAAGAGTATCAGGCCAAGCCATAATCTTACCGTACATTTCTTTAGGCTCCTCAGTTAAAGGAATTAAATTTCCTTCAGTTTTTCCCATTTTCTTCCCAGTCGGGTCAACTAGAAGCTTTGTTGTCAAGACGAACTTTTCCTTGTTTTTCATCTTCTTCATTAATGTTCTCCCTGCCAACATATTAAAAGTTTGGTCACTTCCACCGATTTCTAAATCAACATCCATTGAAACACTATCGTAAGCTTGAAATATTGGATATAAAAATTCGTGGACATGAATGTTTTGGCCAGCTTTTATTCGTTTTTGAAACATATCTCTTTCTAATAGTCTGGCAACAGTAAACTTGGAAGCCAGGGTAAGCATGTCGATTGGTTTTAGTTTATTACTCCATTTTTCATTATGTAAAAACCTGACATTTACCTTATTGAAATCTAAAATTTTCTCAATCTGTTTTTTATAACTTTTAGCGTAAGCTGAAACTTGTTTACGGGTTAACATCTTTCTTGTTGTATATTTACCAGTCGGATCTCCAATGGTAGCAGTAAAGTCACCTATTAAAACAATGGTCTCATGCCCCAAATCTTGAAATTGGCGCAATTTCCTTAAAACTGTTAAGTGGCCCAAATGAAGCTTACCGGTAGGGTCAATCCCATTATAAATTCTGAGTTTTTTGCCAGACTTCAAAGCTTTTTCCAGCGCCTTGCGATTAGGATAAATTACCTCTACTCCCCTACTTAAAACTTCATTGATTGCCTGAGCGTTAGCGAAAGGTGGAAAAGAAGATTTATCTTCTTTGATTTTCTTAGGATTAGTAACAACTTTCATATTTTCATTATATATTAAGCTTTTATTTAATAAAAGTGGAAGTCAAGGCAAAACAAAACTCCATCGCACTAAAAAACCGCCCGATTGGCGATTTTTTTTGCTGCTAGGTCTCAACGCTGTTAGAACCTATAAAACCTATCTCGTAGTCATTCCTGTAGAATAATTAGTGTATAATTGCAAAGTATGATGAGTATTGGGCTCGATTGGTAAATCGCGGAGAGCAATTCGTGCCGGCATCCAAATATAATCTTCTGCCTCATTATTCAGCCGAACACGCTTACTAATAACACGAACTACATTATCAACAAAGATGTGTTGTATACCGGGTAAGTAGTAGCCAGAGTTTTTTATTTGATCAAAAGTGCAGAGATGTACACCGATTTTTGATTTTAGACCCGTTTCTTCCCGAACCTCTCTTACTAAAGCATCCTCGAGACGTTCGTTTCTACGTACTTTACCGCCTACTATTGAATAACGCCCTCCCCATTTGTGGGTTTTTACAAGAAGAATTTCCTTCTCTTTTTTGTTAGAATCGTGTTCAATAATACCACCGGTTGCTACCACAGAACCCGGAACCATTAAATCTTCCCAAAGTTTATGGATTTTCTGTTCGTTTCTTTTAATCTTAGGTTCTGGGAGTTGTCCCATTTCTTGAATGTAGATAGCCAGGTCTTGAGGCCGCCAAACAGCATTCTTGTGGACATATACTGGATGGTCTTGTGGAGATTGGGAAAATAAACATCGTACGTTTATGACTTGAGCGATGCCAAGTTCATATGATGCGCTTTTACCAATATATCCTTCCGGGTTCACAAAATAACTGAACCCATTCTCACCTAAACGTTTCAAATGATGTAAATAAAGTAACTCAACCATTCTTGGGTCACAATTTTCTTCTCCCTCCAAAAATGCGAAACCCTTCTCAAAAGAGGTAATCTCTGCCATCTGTGGCGCTAAGACCTCAATACCAGCCTCAGTAAAAATATGGTGTATTTCTTTTATTAAACCAAAGTGCCTACGGAAGCTTCCGTGTAAAACACACCGAAAAGATTGTTTTTTACTATTGTATTTCATAATTTATTTGAGGGTCTTAGTATAATAATAAGATGATTTAGATAAGGGGCGAGGTAAGGTTGAAAGAAGTGTAATAAAAAGAATAATACCAATAACAATAAAGCCTATATCTCGCCATATTGGATCTAACTTTAAAAAGTTAACAAGTAAAAAATCAAGTAAGGTAACCACTAATGCAATTATAAGGGTAAGGGTTAATCCAAGGGCTTTCCTTTTAACATAGTGGTCTTTTGAGGTTTTAAACTGCTGAAAAAAGATAATAACTCCTGGGAGGAAGGTAACAAAAAATAAGAAAAACCTTAAAATAGACACGGTATCAATAGCAGACGGGACCCCCCAATTCATTGCTCCGCTTTCTTCAAGAAAAGGATAAAATGAAGTAGTAGCGGTAAAAACTGCTGCCACTAATCCTAAAATAAGGACAGGAATAAAACCCCACCAGGGAGAAATTTTAGGAAATTTAACATAAATAATAAAATAGGCTATTACAGCAAAAGCCAGAGCTTGAATAAATGCGCTGGCAATTATTGTTCCTGCTAGAAAAGTTTGATTATTGGCAAAAAATAAGCCTCCAATTGTCATAATAAAAGCAAACAAGGCAAAAAGGCCGGTAAAGGAGAGAAAAAGTTTAGAGAGAAGGTCTCTTTCTCTCCTCCAGTATTGAAAAAAACGATAAGTTAAAAAACCTAAGGCGAGAAAAAGGGTCAAATAAGCAAACCCAGTGAAAGAATAATTCATAATATTTATGCTGCGGGGCTTGGATTCGAACCAAGATAGTCACCTCCAAGGGGTGATGTCCTACCATTAGACGACCCCGCAATATTCACTTTTTATTTTCAATTTTTCTAATTATTTTTTCTTTTTCAATTCTCTTTCCTTTTATTTTCTTTTCATAAACTCTTGCATCTTTTTCTAAATTAAATTTCTTCAGAAATACTAATTTCAGCGGAGCGTAGTATTTAGTAGAAAGAACCTTTTTTGCGTTATGCTCCTTTAGGCGCTCTTCAATCCTATTAGTACTTCCCACATAGTACCATCGATTTCTTAAGCTTCTGAGAATGTATACATGCCACGACATATATTTTTCCTGTTGTCCTACCATTAGACCTGCCTGCGCAGGCAGGCGACCCGGCAATGATTATACAAGCTGGCAAGACTCAATTATAGCTAATTCTAAGGGTAACTGGGGTATGGGGGAATATCTCATTTTACTTTCAGCTTCCAAAAAGAGATTTAAAGTCCGGCGCAAATCCTCTTCTTTCAAGCTGTCTGCCTGTCCTTTAAGTTTTTCCAAGTCTTCTTTAGTAAATCCAGAGATAATAGGATTTTTGGTTTCAGGACCAGTAATTTTCAGGATTAAAACCTGTCGGAGATAATTAATTAAACTCTTGCTGAATTGTTGAAGGTCAGAGCCTTTTTCAGCTATTTCATTAAGAAAATCAAGGGCTTGGGCAGTTTTCTTCTGACAAAGGAAATCGGTAAATTTGCTGACCGTACTTATTTCTACCAGTCCCAATAAATCTTTAATGTTTTCTACTTTAACTTTTTTATCTGGAGTGCCAGAAAAAGTTAAAACCTGGTCCAATAAACTTTCAGCATCTCTGATTGCCCCGCCAGCATTCAAGGCAATTAACTCCAAAGCCGGCCTTTCAATTTTCGCTGCTTCTTTTTTGGCAATACCTTCTAATCTTTTGATAATTTCGGGTACCGTCAATTTCCTGAAATCAAACCTTTGACAACGGGAAATAATCGTCGGAATCATTTTATGAATTTCGGTAGTAGCTAAGATAAAAATAGCGTGGGAAGGTGGTTCTTCCAAAGTTTTTAAAAGAGCATTGGCTGCCTCCCGGGTCAATTGATGACTTTCATCAATGATAAATACCTTATACTTTGATTTAACTGGAGCAAACTTTATTCCGTCTCTTAATTCTCTTATTTCGTCAATCCCCCGGTGGGAAGCAGCATCAATCTCAATTAAATCCAGGGCTCGCCTCTCCATAATCTCCAGACAAGAAGAACACTTATTGCAGGGCTCAGCTTCCCCTTCTTTGCGGTTCTGACAATTGGCCGCTTTAGCCAAAAGTCTGGCCACCGTAGTTTTCCCGGTGCCCCGGGGACCGGAAAACAAATAGGCATGGGAAATCATTCCGGACGATATGGCATTGATCAAGGTCTGGACCACATGCTCTTGACCAACTATTTCAGCGAAGGTTCGGGGCCTGTATTTTCTGTACAAAACTAAATTTGCCATTATTGTTTAATGAGATAAATTTTATCTTTCGCTTTAACTAAAGCTTAGCTCTTAAAGACAATAAACTTGTAACCAATAAAGTTCCAAACAGCTGAAACAAAAGCCGCAATTATCCCGCCAACATTCGCCCAGAGTTCGGGAGCCAAGTTAAATTGAGGACCAAGGGTATTAACTATCAAAGAAGCAGCCCCCACATTAATAAATAAACCAACCAGGGTGACGACGAAAAACTGACCGAATTCTCTTCCCATACCTTTCTTTTCCATTTTCTCAAAAGCCCAGAACTTATCACCGGCATACTTACTGCAAGTAGCGACAATAAAAGAAATTCCTTTGAAAATTGAAAAAAGAGAGCCGGTAGCCACGCCGGTGACCAAAATCAAAAGATTTAATACCCCCAAATCTACCAGAGTGGCGATAATGCCAATCAAGAAAAACTTAGCTGCCTGAAAAATCCATAAAAGTTTCTTTCCTAAAAACCAAGCCAGCCAGAGTCCGGCTAAAGCTAAAACGGGCAGCAGAACCGCCAGAATCAACCACAAGAACTTAATTTCCAATCCTAAATTCCTTAAAATGCCGTAAAAAAACCAAGCAGCAATTTCCCCGACAACTAAAGCTAAAATAATATCTATTTTTTTCATATTAAATTTTCATACCAAGTTTTACCTTTATCGACTTTCCCCATTTTAGCATAAATTACTAAAAAATCAAAATAAAAGTGGGCAGAAAAGATTGCCCACCGAAATCCGATAATCTAAGCAGATTCCTTATAGTGCTAATAGTTTATC
>Ga0315555_1000927_pt1 | contig 21276 bp, 19 predicted proteins | sample SalMarSW160380MG_FD_202113 | JGI IMG/M metagenome (GOLD analysis project Ga0315555, IMG submission 202113) | Salt marsh sediment microbial communities from the Plum Island Ecosystem LTER, Massachusetts, United States - Salt Marsh Sediment SW1603-80 ... | reverse complement strand
CTATACAACTAATCAGGCAGGTTCTGGTGTTTATCAACTTAATCTCACCGTAAAGTGGTAAAATTTACGATGAGGGAGGCAAATGCCAAAAGTCCTCATAACAGGGAGTTCGGGATTTCTTGGTAGTTATCTTCTAAGGTTTGCACCTTCCAGATATCATCTGGTGGCGCAATATCGCAATAATCTTCCCAAGGTGCCGGCAAAAACTGTTGAGTACCTTAATTTAGATTTAATATCGGCAGATCTTGAACAGTTGGGAAAAATGGGGCCGGATGCCATTATTCATACCGCCGCCATGGCATCCATCGATCAGTGTGAATCCCAGATGGAAGAAGCTATGGCCCTCAATCTCCACAGTACCACACGGCTGGCGGATATATCAGCAGCCAATAATATCCGTTTTATTTTTCTCTCCTCCGATGTCATTTTTGACGGCCGGAAGGGCCATTATTCGGAAACGGATGAGCCGTTTCCTATCAATGTCTACGCCCGCACCAAGGTAGATGCCGAAAAAGAAATCCTGAGAAGACATAAAAATGTGGTGGTGGTGCGGCCGGGGATTTTTTACGGACGGACCCTGAACACCCGTCCCTCCTACACGGAAATCATGCTGAATAATCTGCATGACGGCAAACAGGTTTATGCGTTTTCCGACCAGTACAGGACCCCGATTTATATCAAAGATTTAGTGAATGCCCTGTGGGAGCTGGTGGACCATTCCTTTCGTGGTATCATTCATATAGGCGGGCCCCAGAAATTATCCCGGCTGGAATTGGGAAAAATTTTATGTGATATTTTTTCACTGGATGAAAATCTGCTGGTATCGGTTCCTTCCTCCGAAGCCAGGCTGGTTGCACCGCGCCCACTGGACTGTTCCCTGGACAGTTCCCTGGCCTCATCCGTACTGAAAACTGAAATTTCGGATTGCCGGACAGGCTTACAGTGGGCATACCGCTGAATTAAAAGCGGGTTATGGCGCGAAACAGTTCCAGGCGTTTATCAATGTCTTTTCGGCCGATCTCCTTCAGCCGGTTGAAACTGAAAGACTCAACACTGAAGGATGCCACAGTAGTGCCGTATGCCACAGCCTTGCGGAAATTATTTTTGGTGAGTCTTTTGCATGAAGCCAGGTACCCTACAAATCCACCGGCAAAGGAGTCACCAGCGCCGGTCGGGTCAATCACTTTTTCTACCGGGAAGGCAGGAGTGGAAAAGTAGTCATTTCCAGTTATCAGAACGGCACCATGTTCACCCTTTTTTATCACCAGTACCTTCAGGCCCTGGTTCAGCAAGGTTCTGGCGGCACTATTCAGATTAATAATTCCGGTCAGTTCATGTAATTCCTCGTCATTCAGAATCATCACATCCACATGTCGCATTACCTCATCCAGTTCTTTCCTTTTCCCGCTGATCCAGAAATTCATGGTATCCAGAACAGTGAGGATGGGCGCATTGACGTTTTTTAAAACTTCAAGCTGCAGCTCCGGGTCAATATTCGCGAGAAAAACAAAGCGGCTGTCGCGGTATTTATCCGGTATCACAGGATGAAACGATTCAAAAACATTGAGGTAAGTGAACAGTGTATCCCGGAAATTAATATTGTCATGGTAACGGCCACCCCAGCGGAAGGTTTCACCTTTCTCCACCTGCAGACCGCTCAGATCCACCTCTTTTTTTCGCAAAAAATTTATGGTGGAAAAATCGAAATCCTCTCCCACCACTCCTACTAAATTCACGGGAGCAAAAAAGCTGGCGGACGTACTGAAGTATAATGCCGAACCACCGGGAGAATCGGATACTTTTCCACTCTGCGTTTCTACGGTATCCAGTGCGACTGATCCCACAACTAATATGGACATATTTTCTCTCCCAGGTTTATTCTTCATTTTGTTGAAATTTCCCAAAATCTTTCATGGTAATAGATCCGGTTTCTTTTTGGCGAGATGATAAATTGTGTATTTTAAAGCAAGCCGGGAACAGAGCCTGCTACATCACTTCGGGAGCGGAAACTCCTAAAATGGCAAATCCATTAGCGAGAACTGTTTTTGCAGCCATGCATAATGCCAGTCTTGCCTGAGACAATTCCTTGTCGGTTGTAAGAACCCGGCATTCGGTATAAAATTTGTGAAATACAGTAGAGAGATCCGACAAATATTGAGTCAGTTGATGGGGAGTAAATTCCAGACTGCATCGTTCCACCACGGCGGGGAATTCCATCAATTTTTTAATCAATTGAATTTCATTGGGATCTTCCAGGCGTTGCAGGCTCTCCGGATTGTCAAAGCGGATCTCTTTTTCCGCCGCATTTCGCAGGATGCTGCAAATCCGGGCGTGAGCATACTGATTATAATAAACAGGATTCTCATCTGACTGGGTTTTTGCCAGAATAAGATCGAAATTTAAGTGGCTGTCCATACTCCGCATAAGAAAAAACCAGCGTGTCACATCCACGCCCACTTCATCCATCAATTCATCCAGTGTTACAAAATTTGCTTTACGGGTGGACATTTTTACTTTTTCACTTCCCTGATAAAGGGTGACAAATTGATGAATGAGCACTTTAATTCTGGTCTCATCATATCCCAGCGCTTTGATCCCGGCCAGAACATCCGGGTAAGTGGCAACATGATCAGCACCAAAAATATCCACTATCAGGTCAAAGCCTCGTTCAAACTTGGTTTGGTGATAGGCTATGTCTGGTAACCGATAGGTCGGTTCTCCGGTACTTTTCAGGATTACCCGGTCCTGGTCTAGGCCAAATGCAGTGGACCGGAACCACAGTGCTCCATCCTTTTCGTATGCCAGTTTTTTCTGCTTGAAGAGAGAAATGACGCGGTCGATTTCGCCGTTATCGTAGAGGTCTTTTTCGTTAAAATACACATCAAATTCGATACCCAGACGTTTCAGGGTGGTTTTGATGTCCTTAAAAATGTTTTCTTCAGCGGCCCGTGTAAAGAGTTCCAGATCATCAGCGGGCCGGTTTTTCAGGGCATCTGAATGTTTCGCCACCATTTCCCGGGCAATATCAATAATATATTCTCCCTGATAATAATCCGGCGGGAACTCGATTTTTTCTCCCAGCAATTCCCTGTATCGCAGGCGTACTGAATCCCCCAGCACCCGCATTTGGCGGCCCGCATTGTTAAAATAGTATTCACGGCTGATTTGGAATCCGTTCCAGTGCAGAAAATTGGCAATGGTATCACCCAGCACAGCCTGCCTGCCATGCCCGATGGTAAGGGGCCCGGTGGGATTGGCACTCACAAATTCAACCTGGGCTTTGCGGTTTTTTCCGGAATTGTTTTTGCCATACTGCTGGCCTTCCGTCAGGATACTGTGAACAACCTGCCAAAGGTAGGTAGGAGAAAGAAAAAAATTAATAAATCCCGGGCCGGCAATCTCAACCCGGGAAATAGTTTCATCGGGAAGATCCAGGGCGTCTACCAGTGTTCGGGCAATTTTATACGGAGGTAACTTTAACTGACCGGCGAGAAGCATGGCAATGTTGGTACTCAGATCTCCATGAGCCTCTGCTTTGGGAATTTCAAATATGTAAGCTATGTGAGGATACGATAACTCCTGCAGACATTTATCAATTTTGTTCTGCAAATATGATTCGATCTTTTGCATCGTCCTCCACCCGAATTATGCGTGCATCACCCCATAGCTTTTCCAGATCATAATATTGGCGGGTATGATCCCTGAAGATATGAACCACCACATCTATATAATCCATAAGAACCCAGTTAAAGTTCTTATATCCTTCTTTGTGCCAGACTTTTATTTTTTCGGCATCCAGTTTATCTTCAAGATAATCTGCTATAGCTTTCACATGCGGTTCCGATTCACCACTGACAATCACAAAATAATCCGTAACGTCCGTCAGATTCTTAACATCCAGGATTACAATATCATTTCCTTTCTTTTCCCAGGCAAATTCTGCCAGGGTATGAGCCAATTGGTCCGAACTCAATACGGTTTCCTCTTATTTTTTAAATGGTTTAAGATTTTTATAATCTTTACCCAGAATAATGGAAGCATCCAGCTGTTTATTTTTGTCTTTTTCTGTTTGAACATATTTTTCGTCTATTCCCAGAAAGGAGGCTATTTTCAGGGCATTTTCCCTGTTGCCGCTCCGGTCGATTACCTGCGAATTAGCCACATCATAACGCGAATAATTTCCCATATACACCACGTCCACTTCTGATTTTCGCAGGTAATCCGTAGTGTTTTTTGCTATTCCTGAAACTCCACATCCATTCAAAACCTCGACCTGCGTTTTTTGTGGAACGGGTGTCAGTTTGGGCTGAGTTTCGGTATCCACCGGTTTATCGCCATCCTGCGATACGGTTTCTCCTTTGGTTTCCTCTTGCGGCCCGGTCTGAATGGCTTTTTCTTCTCCGGATTTGCCGGAAGACAGGAATCCTGAGATATTCACTGAGGTTGTTACCTGATAAAATACAAAAATCAGCAGGGCGAAAATAAAAAAATAGATGAATGGTTTTAAGTAGGAAAAGATTGAAAGACTATTTTTGGGTGTTCGACCGGTAGGTTGATGACTTTCCTGCAGCTTTTTATTGACAATTTTCTTTATTCTTTTATCAGAAAAATCTCTCCGAACACGTCTGGCCAAACTTTACAATCTCCTAAACTAAAATCACCAGCCAAATTCATCATTATAAAATCCCGAGTTGTAATAACCCGGACCATAGTAACCAGGCCGGACATCAAATCCTACTTTAATAAGACTATTCTCTGTGGGGCGGTAAAACAACTCCGCTCCGCCAAAAAACTGAGTATTGTTAAGGGCCGGATTTTGAAAGGAATTATAAGGCGAATTCATAATTCCCAGGTTCAAACGCAGAAAGAGCGGATTGCTGATCTGATAATTTATAGTATTCATATAACTGTTTACCATCATACCGCCGGCACTGCCCATGCTCATGTAACTCATGGAAAAACTGTGATGCATACTTAATTTATCAGGATTCAGAAAACCCAAAATCAGATTGCTGTTCGGTCTTATCCCGACCTGAGAAAATGATGGAAGTTTGCTGCTCTCCTTGAGTTGGGCAAACAATAACAGCGGGATAAAAAAGATACTAACGAAAATCAGCAATTTTCTCATGATTCCTCCTTAAGGGCAACATGCATAATAAAATAACCTCATGCCTTTAAAAAATGTTCCTACCGAATTTAAAGAAATATCTTATCAGATGATAGTTTTATTTGATTCCATTTGCCGGACATCTGAGATTATCTTTTTTACTCTTCCTGAGACCTTTCCGCCTGTTTTTGGGAGGATTATAGGTTTTGTTCAGGCTGGCTCCGATCATACCAATAATCATGTTATGCCCCAATGGCTTTCTGCTACTCGGAATTCCGAAAATGGAAAAAGCAGTTGGAAAAGAATCTGAAGATGGATTATTATTTATAGATTCAGGAACGATCATGTTCCGGGAAAAAAGATAAACCTGTGTTAGATTGCGGAAGAATGGAAAAACAGATGAAAGTATTTCTTTAAATGTATTTGATAATCTCGAAATATGATTATGTACTCTGCGCAACAGAGCGAAATGATTGATGTAACTGTGCTATATTTAATCAGTGATCAATTTAACCGTTTAATCCAGCCTTTGGAAACCGGATTTTATGCCCGGAAACGCCTGGTTAAGGAATACATTTAAAATGCACACAAACTCCAACCGCTATAAGGCCATTTTGGTCTGCCTGCCGAAGACAGGGGGTGCACAAAATCATGGAAACCTTAAAATATCCACAATGAAAACGGGCTTAAATTCCCTGCTGCATGGACCAGATGCTGACAGAGGTTCAGAAATGTGGCTATTATTATAATAACGCATCTATATGAACCAGTAACCTGTTCAAATATCAAAATATTAGAGGAGGCACAATGAAGATAAACTTTCATACAAACCGGTTTGAAAATATTAAAACAGATGTTTTGATCCTACCTATCTTTGAGGGAATGAAAAAACTACCCGCAGCCCTGAGTTTCCTGGAAAAGCATATATTACCGTCTTTCGAAATTTTACTAAAAAGAATAGTTCAGGAAAAGAAGGGAAATAAGAAAATTACCGTTTATTCAACCCATGCCGGATTTCCTCTGATTATTCTTCTGGGAATGGGAAAAACCGATGACTGGAGTCTTGAAAAAGCACGTCAATTGTGGGGAAGCTTTGTCCTGACAGGCCGTGAGTTGCAGCAAAAGAAGATTGCAGTTTACTGGGATAACGGTTATCCGGAGACGGAACATTCCGGATGGTTCATCGGTGAAGCTGTATCTGCACTGTATACTGCAGGTTATTCTGTCAATGAGTTCCTCACTGATAAAACTGAACTTGAGCCTGAAATTGAGAAGGTAGATCTTTTATATCCGGATGCTCCAAAACAACTGGAAAAGCAGATTAAAAACGGTATTGCCATTGGCGGGAGCATTAACCTGACCCGCCGGCTGGCAGAGTATCCTTCCAACCTGATGACTCCCTCCATATTTGTGGAAGAGGTCCGGCATCTGGGGAAGGAGAACAATTGGACTCTGGAGATATTAGATGAAAAGAGACTTCAGGAGAAGGGTCTGGGAGCTTTGCTGGCTGTGGCGCAGGGAAGTGAGAATCCTCCTTATCTGGCAATTGCTGCTTATGAACACCCGGAGGCAAAGAAGACCATTGCCATGGTAGGGAAAGGAGTAACCTTCGACAGTGGTGGTATTTCCATAAAACCTTCCAAAAATATGGAAGAGATGAAGTATGACATAAGCGGAGCGGCGGCTGTGCTGGGGGCCCTGCGGTGCATTACCCACTCAAAATTGCCGTTGCGGGCGCTGGCGGTCATGCCCCTGGTGGAGAATATGCCTTCCGGAGGGGCCATCCGTCCGGGTGATATTGTCAGGAGTTATTCCGGAAAATATATTGAGATAATTAACACCGATGCGGAGGGAAGGCTCATCCTGGCGGATGCGTTAAGCTATGTGGAAAAAAATTATCAGCCTGATATAATCGTTGATCTGGCCACACTTACCGGCTCGGTGGTAGTGGCTCTGGGACATGTGGTAGCAGGAATTATGACGGAGAATTCCGGTCTGCTGCACATGCTCCAGGAGGCTGCCGGTATTTCAGGAGAGAAGATCTGGCAGCTCCCGTTATGGGACGAGTATAAAGAGATGATGAAAAGTAAAATAGCAGATATACCGAATATTTCAAATAAAGCTGGGGCGGGAACCATTACGGCTGCCATATTTTTAAAATTTTTTGTGGAGAAAACGGCCTGGGCCCATCTGGATATTGCCGGTACGGCTTATGGCATGCCGGAGAAAAGTTATCGTCCCGAGGGAGCAACCGGTTTTGGGGTGAAATTGTTGTGGCATCTGGCGCGGCTTCTGCCGGAAGATCAGGATAAAAAAGCAGGCGGCCTTTAACAAAAATATACCAAAAGTATCAAAATCCGGAGCATCAGCGGGTGGATGGTAACCATCATTGTCATTTAATGGGTGGCGGGCAGCAGGGGGGCTTTTTTCAGCAGAATCTTTTTCTCTCGGTAACCGTCCCGGTAGACCAGTTCAATAGCAGCAATGCGGTCATTATTAAGTATCTGATTAATATCATTAATGGACATATTTTTTAGCGCCCGGGAATTTAGGCTAATAACCTCGGATTTCAGCGGCAAACCGGCTTGCTCAGCCGGCGATCCTTTCCAGATAGCCTCCACAAGGGTCTTATTTTCGGGAGTTTTTGATAATTTAATCCCGGTTGAAAAAAAATTGGAAGCCAGTTTTACCTTTCCATAAGGAATCAGGAAAAGTTCATTATCCGGATAGTGGAGGAATATCCGGAACTGGGAGAGAAGTTCATAACCCCATATTATATCATCGGTATTTGAAAATAATACGGCCATATCGGTCAACTCCAGGGGACCGGTTTTGACAGTTCCGAGCCGGCCCAGATAATTTTTTCCGATAGGGCTGTTTGGCCAGCTGGCCATCACTCCCCTGGACTCGATTAGGGGAGCGGGACGCCAACCCTCTTTTTCAATGACCTCCAGAGGAAATACCAGGGCAAAGGGGGCACCGGTGTCGATCAAACCGGGCCAGGACCAGCGGTCATTTACCCTGCATTGAATTCTGGGCAGATTGCCCTCATTTCGGGTATCGATGGGAATACGGTATCCCCCGGAAGATACAGGGAAAGGCGAGTCGGCTAAAATCAGTTCATTTTTAAGGTAATCTATACTGACATAAAAATATTTCAGGAAATCAGATCCCAGAAAACCGCACAATCCGGGATCTACGGTGTAAAATGTAGAATAATCCATCACCGCAGCCTGGAAATTTTTCACTTCCATATCTCCCAAACGGACCGATATTTTATCTTTCAGCAGATAAGCAAATTTAATCTTTCCTTCCACCTTCAGGGAAGAACCCCGCTGCAGTCCCAGTTCTTCAGCCGTTCTCTGGTCCATGCTGGTAAAAGCTCCGGTATCCAGAATGAATTTATAAATCTTTCCGCTGTGATTGATGCTGACAGGTATATAAATCCGGTGTCCTATCAGTTCAAAAGAAAATCTGTCGCTCTGGCTCTGTAATACCGGTGTTCCTCCGCTGAAGGGATTTCCGGATTGGGCAAAACAGGTAACACTCATAAATAAATTCAAGAGAAAATAAAACCAGATGTAGATAATAATTTTTAGCATTTCCTGTTCTGTCCGCCATTATTTCTATCTTCTTTATCGGCAGCAGGTGCCTTTTATGGAGGGAAAATTTTTTTAAATCTATCAGTCAGGGGATTGTACAGCTGAAACAGCGGGGAGGTGGTACCTGTCAATTTGTGTTTTTGTAGATATTAAAATCCCAAAGCAGGGGGACCAATTATCAGCAACGTTACCGAAGAATATTGGGTTGGCCGAATTTTAATACCATCTGAATATTTTAAGACCGGTCAGGAAAAAAATAATCCCGATCATGGTAAGGGCAGCGGTGGGTAGGGCAATTTCCGGTATCCCCGCACCCTCGTTAAAAATGCTGCGTATACTGTCTGCCAGCATGGTTAATGGCAATTTCTGAATAACAGGGATGCTCCATTTCGGAAAATTATGATAGCTGAAAAAGATACCGGACAGAACCATCATGGGAAGTACCACGGCATTAATCAGGCCGTTACCGATTTCGGTATTGGCAGTCCGGCAAGAAATAAAAATAGAAATACCTGAAAAAGAGATATTTCCCGCCAGAAATACCAGGGCGAGGGCCACGATGTCCCCCTGTACCCGGATATGAAAGAAGAAGAAGGCGAAAATAAACAACAGGGCAGATTCCAGGAAATTCATTCCGAATCTTACAATAATGATTGCCAGCAGAAGATTCGATTTTCTCATGGGTGTGGCGATCATTCTCCGGAGGAGTTTTTTGGTGCGTTTATCGATGATTCCGTAGCTGATTCCCCATAAGGAGGACATCATGATGCCCATGGCAATAAGACCGGGAACCAGGAAATCAATATACCGGGTACCCGTTACCGTAAGCGGTGCAATGTATCCGGGGTTTTCCACAGGTTTCTTCTCAAGCGGATTCAGCACCCTGGATAGTTTCATATAATTGAGCTGTGCTTCCGGATTGAGCGGATCAAAGTGATAAATGAATTTACCGTTTTTCTCTTCAAGAATCAGGCTGATATTGCCTCGTTTAAGCATGACCATTGCTTCATTCCAGCTGGTCGGCAGAAAAATGAAGGTGGAATTACCCAGTTTGTCATTGTAAATGGTCAGTCTGAGGTGTCCTGATGTTTCCTGCCATGTCAGGTTGGTCACATTCGCACTGTTCTCCAGCCGGTGCCACAGTGTTACACCGTCTGACGGGATTTCTCCAATGCTGATTACCGCCACGGTGCGGACAATATCGGTTTTTTTAGTGAAAGCTACGCCCAGTCCGAGTGCCATTAATATGGGAAACACAATTCCCCAGAAAATTACACCGGGTTCACGGATAATTTCCTTAAAATGTGCCGATATCAGCTGTAACAGTTGGTGTCTGAGAGTAAATTTAGGCATTGAGCTGTCTTCCGGTCAGTGAAAGAAAAAGATCATTCAGGGTCGTTCTGCGACATTCCAGGTTTTGCAACCTCAGGTTATTTCTTTTCAAATAATTCAGAAAATCCGGCAGTTCTTTCTCGATATTGTGCATGGTAAGTGTTCCCCGGGCATTTTGCGGATCCCAGATCACCTGGAAGGAATTTTCAGGCGGGTTAAAGTGGACGGCTGAGAGATCTCCCTCCAGGCTGAAATCAATGGTTTTGTTGCCTTTCCGGTCATCCAGCAGCTTTTCCAGCGGCCCTTCACGGATGATTTCCCCGCGATCAATGAGAATAATATAGTCACACAGATTTTCGGCTTCTTCCATGTAATGGGTGGTCAGAATCAGAGAAGTGGCTTGCTCTGCTTTCAGTTGGTTCAGGATATTCCAGATGTCCCTGCGGGCGGTAGGATCCAGGCCGGTGGTGGGTTCATCCAGCAGCAGTATCTCAGGCTTGTTCAACAGGGCTATCCCCAGCGCCAGCCGCTGCCGCTGTCCACCGGAAAGATTTACCACATAGGATTTACGTTTCTCCTGCAGGCCAGAGAGTTCAATGATTTCTTCAATACGGCTCATTGGCAGCAGATAAAAGCTGGCAAAAAGTGTCAGGGTCTCCACCACAGTCAGTTTATCCATGAAGCGTGTTTCCTGCAGGGAAAGCCCGATAATTTTATGAATATCCTCCTCATGTCCTTTCCATCGCCGGTTCTTAATGAGGATTGTGCCCTGATCCGGTTTCTGAATACCCTCTATCATTTCTACCAGGGTAGTTTTTCCGGCTCCGTTGGGTCCCAGCAGGGCAACGAATTCTCCACGATGAATCTGCAGGCTCACACCTTTTACAGCCTTAACCTGCTTGAATGACTTGAAAACGTTGTCAACATTGATAACGGTTTCCGCATGTCTGAAAGTATTCATCTCTTTTTCTCACCAGCAAAACAAGTGAATAATTTAATCCATAATGGAAGCAAAAGGGAACGATAATTCACAGAAATAAAGGCATCCTGGTAATTTTTTACAAAAATAAAGGTATGGTTTCCCGATAATTGTGCCGACTGTTCTGTGTCTTCTATCAGGTGGAATAACCAACGGCTTAACTCGCATCAAGGTTAAAACCGTCAATATTTTTTATTATTGAATTGAATCCCGGTTACTACCTATCTTTTTATGATTTCGGAAAAAGGTCCAGCCGCTTCTAAAGGCGAGGGATCGAAAGGTGTTTCGCCTCATGCAAAAAATGATAGACATTCATGCGCATCTCATTCCCCAATTTGATGACGGTCCCCAAAACTTTGATGAATCTATTGACATGCTGCAGCAGGCGGCGGATCAGGGAATTACGGACGTTTTTGCCACCTCTCATTTCAATGAATCGATTTCACCGGAAATTGAGAAAGACTATTTTACAAAACTGAAAAAACTTATAGATAAGACGGCACAAAAAAATATACCGGTAAATATTTACTCCGGAGCAGAAATATTCTATCACCGGTATGTGGAAAATACCGTAAAGGCAAACAGGGTAACTACATTAGGCAACTGGAAGCAATATGTACTGATTGAATTTCCCATGTTCCAGATGCCTGATGGGGCGGAAGAGGTCCTTTTCCGGCTTACTGCTGAAAACTTCATTCCTGTTATTGCCCATCCGGAACGGTATGTTATGGTGATCGGACGCCCGGGCAAGGTGCAGAACTTTCTGAGATTCGGAGGACTTCTGCAGCTGAACGGGGGAAGCATACTGGGGCATTTTGGTAAAGATATCCAGAAAACAGCCATGCAGCTGCTGGAAAAGCAATTTGTCCATTTTATAGCGTCGGATGCTCATTCCAGCGGTGAACGCCGGTTTGTTTTAAGGGAAGTATACACATTTTTACAGAATAAAATTCATCCGGAGTATTTGAATGAAATCCTGTACCAGAATCAGCAGAAAATTATTGAAAAAACTCGTCTGGAAAGAATCAAATTACCGGAACTGCCAGACAAAGGTGGCATTTTTCATAATATCAGAAAACGCTTGAAATTTTCATCTTAAATAAATCTGTATAATCGCATATATATCCCGGAGGCTGATATGCATGAACTGATACCCACAAGGGAAATTTACTGGAATATTTCCGGAATTCTGTGGATGTACATTTTATTGCTGATCGCTATTGCGATTTCTGGCTGGAAATTTTATCGGCGTTACAAACTCTGGAAACTGGGACAACCCGATACGCGCCTGGATCAGATCGGTTTACGAATGAAACTGGTAATGCAGAATGCTGTGGCTCAGGGGAGGGTATTAAAGAAGCAGTACCCCGGAATCATGCATCTTCTCATTTATACCGGTTTTATTATTCTGTTCATCGGGACGGTATTGATATTTATACAGGTAGATATTACGAAACCCCTGTTTTCTCTCCGGTTTCTCGAGTCCACTTTTTATCTCATTTATTCACTTACGCTGGACATCTTCGGTGTGCTGGCAATCATCGGTATTTTCATGGCCGCATACCGGCGATTGTTCCTGAGGCGACCAAATCTGAAAAACAAGCGGGATGATGCCATTATCCTCACCACCTTTTTCATCATTCTGGTTCAGGGTTATGTTATTGAAGGGTTGCGGATTGCGGTTACCAGGCCACCGTGGGCCGGCTGGTCTCCCTTTGGTCTGTTAGTGGCGGATGTGCTGACGTCCCTGGGATGGCCGGATGCCACCATGCGTACTGTTCATATCTATATGTGGTGGTCACATTTGGTAATTGCATTGGCTTTTCTGGTATATATACCCTATTCAAAGCTGTTTCACATTTTTACCAGTCCTCTTAACATTTTCTTTCAGTCTCTCGAACCCGCCGGGGCGTTGAAAAAAATGGAACTGGAAGAACTGGATCACTTTGGTGCATCAGAAATAAATCATTTTTCATGGAAACAACTTCTGGACCTGGATGCCTGTACAATCTGTGGACGATGTTCCGATGTGTGCCCGGCTACAACCACCCAGAAACCCCTCTCGCCCATGAAAGTCATCCTGGATCTGAAAGATTATCTGTACAGCAGGGGACCGGAGTTACTGCACGGAACGAACAGTGAACCCGCCTCATCGGAAAATGAAGTGAAGATGGTTGGAGGAGCAGTTCTGGATGAAGAATTGTGGGGATGCACTACCTGCCGGGCCTGCCAGCAGGCCTGCCCGGTCTTTATCGAACATATCCCTACCATTGTGGAGATGCGTCGCCATCTGGTACTGGAAGAAAGCCGTTTCCCCACGGAACTGACCACCACCTTTAAAAACCTGGAGAATAATGGTAATCCGTGGGGTATATCTCCGGAAGACCGCGAAAAATGGGTTGAAGGTTTGGAGGTTCCCAGGATGCGGGAGGCGAAAGGCGAAGTGGATTATCTGTTCTGGGTTGGATGTGCCGGGGCTTATGATACACGGCATCAGAAGGTATCACGGGACATGGTGAAAATCCTGAATGCAGCCGGTGTTAATTATGCCATCCTGGGGAAGGAAGAAACCTGTAACGGGGATCCGGCCCGCCGCGCCGGCAATGAATATTTGTTTCAGATTCTGGTTGAACAAAACGTGGAAACCCTGAACCGTTATAAATTTAAGAAAATACTAACCACCTGTCCGCATTGTTTCAATACCCTTTTTAATGAATACAGACAGTTCGGCGGGAATTTTGATGTTATTCATCATGCTGTGATGTTAAACGAGCTAATCAACGATGGGAAAATCGGGTTGAAAAAAGCGCTGTCCCGGACCGTAACTTATCATGATTCCTGTTATCTGGGCAGGCATAATCATATTTATGATCCGCCCCGTCAGGTTATCTCTGCCATTCAGGGGATTACTCTCCGGGAGATGCCGCGTCATCGCGAGAACGGCTTCTGTTGCGGAGCCGGTGGTGGCCGAATGTGGATGGAAGAGAAACATCCCAAGGTGAACCATAACCGCATTGCTGAAGCGGCCGAACTGAATCCGGATGTTGTAATTTCAGCGTGTCCTTTCTGTGCCACCATGCTCAGTGATGCTATAAATGAAACCCAGCGCCAGGAAAATCTGGAAAACCTGGATATTTCCGCCCTTGTACTGGAGGCCATGGATATACCCTGATTCCACGGGATATGATTGCGGCCTGAATAGCATTGTCCTTAAAGTCCGGTTGATTTTTGGACGAATCGGGCAAAGGTTTCGCCTATCATATTGCATCGCGTACGGTAATGCCGTAAATTTCAGCTGATAAAATGAAAACAGTCTCCGGAAAAAAATATATAAAACCACTGAGATTTGGTTCTCTCACCACTGAGCACAATATTGTTCTGGCACCTCTAGCCGGCATATCGGATTATCCTTTTCGCCGGATGTGCCGGGAATACGGGGCGAATCTCACATTTACCGAAATGGTGAGCGTGGATGGATTGGTTTATCAGAATGTATCCACCATGCGGCTTCTGAAAACATATCCTCAGGAACAACCGGTTGGCTTTCAGCTTTTCGGCAATGATGCCGAAATGTTTAAACGAGTGCTTCCGCTGCTCGAACCCCTGAGACCCGCGCTGATCGATCTTAATTTCGGATGTCCGGTACGTAAAGTTGTGGCCCGGGGTGCGGGAGCGGCTTTACTGCAGGATCTCAAGAAAATAGAACAGATTGTACGGGTTGTAAAAGGTAATACTAATCTGCCGGTAACTGCAAAGATCCGGCTTGGCTGGGATAAAAATTCAATTGTGGTGGAAGACACAGCACGCATTATAGCCGCGGCCGGTGCCGATGCCATTACTGTTCATGCCCGCACCCGCAACCAGGGTTATTCGGGAAAGGCAGACTGGGAGTATATCGCCCGTGTCAAGGAAATCCTGAAAATTCCGGTAATCGGAAATGGCGATGTAGTAGACGGGCCCTCTGCTCTGGAAATGTTCCGGACCACCGGTGCGGATGGTATAATGGTTGCCCGAGGCGCACTGGGAAGACCCTGGATTTTTCACCAGATTCTGTCGTATCTGGAAAGTGGTACAGAAGGGGAAGATCCTCCCCTGAGGATTCGCCTCGGGATAATGATGAGACATTTTGAGCTGGCGGCCAAAGAGAGGGGCACGGACGGCGCATTATCCGGGATGCGTAAACACCTAGTCTGGTACACTCGGGGGCTACCCGACTCGGCATCCCTGCGCAACCGGATTTTCCGGGCACAAGACATGACCGTTGTTCGGAATATTTTCCGGGAATATGCCGGAACCAGTCGGGAAAATGAAAAAGAGGTATTCATTTACTAAATTGAAATAAAAAAAACGAACAGACATTCATGAAGAAATTACCTGCAGATTCAAACTGAAATTTATATAGACAGGATTATTTATGGATAATAGCAGAAAAAAAAGCTACAAGGAATTTCATGCCATCGATTCCGCAGAAAGTCTGGAGATTGATACGTATCCGGGGAAGAGGCCTATACTCTATGCTTCTGATTTTTCGTTTTCCCCACCCACTGATGTCTGGGAAACGGAAGAGAGTGTGGTGGTAACCATGGAAATTGCAGCCCTTACATTGGATGATTTTAAAATCCAGTATCGGGAAGGCAGTCTGATTATTGAGGGTGAACGCCGTGAGCCTGCTGCCGGCAGCAAAATAACAATCATCAAATACCACAAAAAGGAAATTGATGCCGGGAAATTTCTGGTAAAAATTAAAATGAATACCAGAATCGCCCGGGAAAAGATAAACGCGGCTTATGAAAACGGGATGCTGACCGTTTATCTGCCCAAGAATGTCGGCAGGCAGGTAGAAAAGAACGCCGATATTCCCATCCGGGTAAAATGAGTTCTAATAAACCGAAAACAACATTTAATTCTGCACATCATGGCAGATAATAAAGGACAGGGCCATTATGCCAGACAAAACAAAAAAGCTGAAATCATCACCTTCCTCCGGTGAATCACTGCTGATACTACCGGTACGTCAACTGGTGATTTTCCCCAATGTTATTTTTCCCCTGTCACTGGAAGATCCGGATCTGATAGAGCTGGTGAACGAAGCGTTGGTCAACCGCCAGAATGTGGGCGTCTTCACCGAGATTGATCGTCAGGACAGATTACCCCGGATCTTTAAAGTGGGAACGCGGGCCTCGGTCCTTAAAATGTTTCATATGCCGGATGGAAGCATCCGCCTGCTTATTCAGGGAGTAGAACGGATTAAAATTTCCAAACTAGTTCAAAAGGAACCGTATATGCTGGCACAGGTAGCTGTTCTTCCCTCCGGGATACAGGACCGGCTTTATTGTGAAGCCGAATCTCGCAACATCCGTTCCTTACTCAAAAAGATTTCTTCCAAGTCTTCTGCTATTCCGCAGGATTATTACCAGACTGTTATGGCCCAAAGAAGTGTCGAAAAATTTGCTGACTCTCTGTCTGCAAATCTGGAAATCAGTCTACGTGAACAGCAGCAGTTACTGGAACAACCGGTGCTTGATAAACGGCTTGAACTCCTGCTGGAAATTTTGAGCCGTGAGTGGAAAATCCTTGAAATCTCGGATGAGATCCAGAAACGGGTGAATACCCAGGTTAACAAGACTCAGCGTGAATACATTCTCCGGGAGCAGCTGAAGGCTATTAAAGAAGAGCTGGGCGAAGAGGGAGAGGATGAGGAAGAAGAATGGGAAGCTGAAATTGAAGATCTGCGAAAGCAGATCAAAAAAGTGAAAATGCCCAAAGAGGTGGAAGAGGTTGCATTAAAAGAACTGCAGCGGCTGGACGAAATGTCCCCCATTGCTGCCGAATATACCATAACACGCACCTATATTGACTGGCTGGTGTCTCTGCCTTGGAGTGTGGAGACCAAGGATAATATGGATCTGGATAATGCCAAGAAAATCCTGGATGAAGATCATTATGGTTTAAATGATGTTAAGGACAGAATTCTGGAATTTCTGGCCATTCGGAAACTTAAAAAACAGTCTAAAGGGCCCATTCTATGTTTTTCAGGACCTCCGGGGGTGGGCAAGACCAGCCTTGGCCGTTCAATAGCACGGGCCATGGGCCGCAAATTTGTCCGTTTCAGTGTGGGGGGCATCCGGGATGAAGCTGAGATTCGGGGCCATCGCCGGACCTATATTGGTGCCCTGCCCGGCAGGATTATCCAGATGATAAAGGAGGCGGGAACGGCCAATCCGGTTTTTATGCTGGATGAGATAGATAAAATTGGTTCCGATTTCCGGGGAGACCCGTCCTCCGCACTTCTCGAGGCGCTGGATCCCCAGCAGAACAAAGATTTTGTGGATCATTATCTGGACGTGAAGTTCGACCTTTCGCGGGTAATGTTTATCACCACCTGCAACGTTCTCTACAACATGCCTCCGGCACTTCTGGATCGGATGGAAGTTATTGAACTTCCCGGTTATATTACGGAAGAAAAGATACAGATTGCCAGGCATTATCTGATCTCCAAACAGCTTGATGAAAATGGTCTGAAAAAAAGCAACCTGAAATTCCAGCAGGATGCCATTTCGCATATTATTGTAGAATATACGGACGAGGCCGGGGTGAGGAATCTGGAACGGGAACTGGCCCGGATCTGCCGTAAGGTGGCACGCCGCTTCGCGGAGGGTAATCGCGAAACCACCACCATTGCCATATCCCAGGTCCTTACATACCTTGGACCACCTAAAACCTTTCAGGAAAGCGCCGGCATAAAAGATGAAATCGGAATTGCCACCGGTCTGGCATGGACCCAGGCGGGGGGAGAAATTCTTTTTATTGAATCGACCGCTATGAAGGGTGGTAAAAATCTTACACTCACCGGACAACTGGGTGAGGTGATGCGTGAATCCGCCCAGGCTGCCTTAAGTTACATCCGTTCTCATGCCGCAAGGTTTGACATAGATCCGGATTTCTTTCAGAAAAACGACATTCATGTTCACGTACCTGCCGGATCTGTTCCCAAGGATGGCCCTTCTGCCGGCGTAACCATGGCGACCTCACTGTTATCCCTGTTGAGTCATAAACCCGTACGCTTCGATGTGGCCATGACGGGAGAAATATCGCTGCGGGGACGTGTTCTGCCGGTAGGGGGAATAAAGGAGAAAGTACTGGCAGCCAGAAGAGCAGGAATCAATACGGTAATTTTGCCGAAAAGGAATGAAAAGGACCTGCTGGAAATTCCTGACAAAATCCGCTCGGAAATGAATTTTATTTTTGTGAACAAATTGAGTGAGGTGTTTGGCCATGCCATTCGGAACCGGGATGATAACAATAATCGCATTTCCAAAAAAGCGACGGTAAAGAAGACAAAGCGAAAAACTCAAACAGCTGTGTTGCAGGGACTCAAAGAGACCAGGAAAAAACCATGAATTCGGAAAACGATTTCCGGCAGGATGGAAGGAATGTCCTGCTTACAGGAGGGTCTTCCGGCATCGGATATGAACTCCGGAAATTATTTGCCGGTGATGGTTTTGATCTTATACTGGTTGCTCAGAATGAAAAAAGTCTCTCGGATCGAAAGGAAGAATTTAAAAAATCCTATGCAGTTATGGTGAAAACCATAGCGATGGATCTGTCTGATCCCGGTTAACCTGCACGTCTGTATGATCTCCTATCCCGGGATAAAATCCCTGTGGATATTCTGGTAAATAGTGCCCGTTTTGGGCTGGTGGGTTCCTTTCCGGAAAATGCGCTGGAGAGAGAACTCAGTATGATCAGGGTAAATAAAATAGCAGTTGTAATTCTGACCAAATTATTTTTGAACGATATGCTGAATAGAGGAAACGGAAAAATTCTGAATGTTGCTTCCACTGCGGCTTTTCTGCCCGGTCCTCTCATGGCAGTTTATTATGCCACCAAGGCTCATGTGCTATCATTTGGAGAGGCCCTGGCACACGAACTGGCCGGAACCGGGGTAACGGTAACAACTCTCTGCCCGGGTCCTACCAAAACTCAATTCCAGGAACGGGCGGATCAGAAAGGTACCCGGCTGGTTGAGGTTGGTGTCATGGCGCCGGATAAGGTAGCCCGGATCGGTTATAAAGGTTTGATGCAGGGGGGAAAAGTAGTTATTCCCGGTTTTCTGAATAAAACCGCCGCATGGTTCAGCCGCTAGGCACCGCATGCTCTGTCTTTACCTATGGTTCAGTATCTTCATCACAAATAATAATGGATATCTAAAAAAGGATGGAGAATAAAAAAGACCTGCTTCAGGTAACCATTTATACCGACGGTGCCTGCACCGGTAATCCCGGACCGGGAGGATACGGTGCGGTTCTTCTCTATGACCGTCACCGCCGGGAGATATCAGCTGGATACCGGCGGACCACCAATAACCGTATGGAAATGATGGCTATTATTCATGCGCTTGAACTGTTGAAGGAAAGGTGTCGTGTAACCCTATACACGGATTCACAATACATTGCAGAGAGTATAAATAATGGGTGGGTACACCGCTGGCAAAAAAACGGCTGGAGGCGTTCCAGGAAAGACAAAGCTCTCAATTCCGATCTTTGGACCAGGATTCTGGCGTTGTTTGAAAAGCACCAGGTAGCGGTAAAGTGGGTTAGAGGGCATGCCGGTGATCCGGAAAATGAAATGGCGGACCAACTGGCTACCCGGGCCATAAGGAGTGATTCTCTGCAGGTTGACCGGATCTATGAGGACAGCCAGGATTCTGATTAAAGCGGAGCACCGAGAAAAAAGGAAAAATATGGCGAAAGTACCAGGATGTCTGTCAATATTTTTTTTCTTCTGTTTTATCCAAACCTCACAAGCCCAGACATTTGCGGATTTTCTCAACCGGGTCTGGAGCCTGCCTGATTCACAGAAATATTCCGCAGTTGACAGCTTTATGAACGCTGTACCGGCCTTTCCCTTTACCGAACAGGATTCCCTGGCACATTTTCTGTTTCGGGGAAATGCCAACGGGATAAATGTACCGGGTGATGCCAATTACTGGAATACCGGTGCTTTTCCAATGACCCGAATTTCCGGTACAGATTTGTGGTACCATAGCGAAATATTTGAGCCGGATGCACGGCTTGATTATAAATTCCTGCTTAATGGCAATTCCTGGATACTCGATCCGTTGAATCCTCAGCAGGTATCAGGCGGATACGGACCCAATTCAGAATTACAAATGCCGTTTTATGTCCCGCCACCCGAGATTCATTATTATCCCGGAATTCCCCATGGACGTCTGCAGGATACCCTTTTTTATAGTTCCATTATGGGCAATTCCCGTACCATCCGGATTTATCTGCCACCTGATTATTCAACCCGTCCGGATAGTTTTCCGGTAATCCTGTTTCACGACGGACTGGAATATTTGTCACTGGCCAGCGTGCAGAACATCTTAGATTTCCTGATTTCACAACAGCGCATTAAGCCGGTGATCGGGGTATTCGTGCCACCCGTGAACCGGACTGAGGAGTATGCAGGCAGTTTGAAGAATGCATTTTCCCGCTTTATAGTGGAGGAGGTATTGGTCTGGGTGGACGGGAAATTTCGCACACGTAAAAATGCTGAAGCACGAGCTACCCTTGGAGCTTCAAACGGGGGAAATATTGCCCTGTGGCTGGGATTACATTATCCCCAGGTATTTTCTAAAATTGCAGGCCAGTCCAGCAATGTGGAAGATTCTATAGCTGATGGATTTTCCGACGGCCCCCAGTTGAATCTCCGGTTTTATCTGGATGTAGGAACCTATGATATTTCCCTTATATTAAACAGAGTGAAAAATCTGGAGACGATCCTGAACAACCGCGGGTATAACTATACCTGCAGGATTTATCACGAAGGGCACAGCTGGGGCAACTGGCGGGCTCATGTGGACAATGCAATGGAAATGTTTTTTCCGGGTATAGCTTCCTCAATTCAGGAACGGAAAGCGGGCAGCAGGACCTTTATCATGACACCCGCTTATCCCAATCCCTTCAATTCCACCACTAAAATATCTTACATGCTTTGGCAGCCGGCAGAAGTAAAAATTGCCGTTTACAATATTTACGGACAACTCATACGAACCCTGCACAATGCTATTGAGAATCCGGGGGAACATTCAGTAGTTTGGAACGGCACCAGAGAAGATCAACAACCTGTTGCCTCAGGTATTTATATAGTGGTGATGCAGAGCCCGGAATCCCGGGATTTACAAAAACTGATTCTCATCCGCTGAATTAATTTTTTGTAAACATTTTCTTTCCGGGGATCAGATTATTAAA
>Ga0315555_1000921_pt1 | contig 21365 bp, 15 predicted proteins | sample SalMarSW160380MG_FD_202113 | JGI IMG/M metagenome (GOLD analysis project Ga0315555, IMG submission 202113) | Salt marsh sediment microbial communities from the Plum Island Ecosystem LTER, Massachusetts, United States - Salt Marsh Sediment SW1603-80 ... | reverse complement strand
GTCGAGCATGTCCCGCATGCTCGACCGGTACGACGCGGTGACCGGGCCGGTCATCTCGAGTATGCCGGCGACGTTGGTGGTGGCCTTGATGTTCACGTGGTCCTCGTTGGCGGGCCAGGACCGCACGTATACCGAGAGGACGTCCTGGCCGGTGATATACCGGATGAGATCGAAGTGGTGGATGCCCAGGTCCTGCAGCATCAGCTGTTTCAGCTCGGCCCGGTACCCCTTCATGCAGACGTCCGAGCGGACGAACATGTCGAAGTCGATATGGCGGACCGTACCGATATCTCCCCGCGTGACGGCCGTGTGCAGGTAGTGAAACGCCGGGGCCCAGCGGAGCTGGTGATGGATCATCAGCATCCTGCCGTTCTTCTCGGCGGTCTGGTGCATCCTCCGGGCGTCCTCCAGCGTCTCCGCCATCGGCTTCTCGCAGATGACGTCCATGCCACGCTCGAGCGCCTTGATGGAGAAGGGGGCGTGAAACGCGTCGGGCACCGAGATCAGCGCGGCGTCGGCCTCGACGGCCTCGAGCGCCTCGTCGAAGCCCGGGAACACCGGCGCGCCGGTCTCCTGGTGAAACATACTGCGGGCCTCTTCGGACAGGTCCGCGCCCCCGACGATCTCGAAGTCGGGCACGCCGGCCGCGCCCTTCCAGTCGTGCCGTCCCATGCCTCCCAGCCCGGTGCAGACAAGCCGTATCTTCATAAGGTTCCCTTTACCTTGGCGACCAGCTCCTCGAAGGCGGCGGTCTCTTTCCTCACCTGCGCGACGAAGCTGTTGTCCTCGGCGGATCCCATCACCGCCAGGTTCTCCGCCTCGTTGTCGAAGGTGATCCTTCGGAACGGGTTGTCGAAGTCCTTCTTCCGGCTCCGGAAGGTCTCCTCGGCGACGTACCGCTGTATTTCCACCGCCTGGTTCAGCGCGGCCGCCCAGCGCTCCTCCGTCAACCCTCCCGTAAGCACGTCGAGAGTGGCATACGCGTGACGCTGTTTGTCGCGGCGATAGCGCTCCCACAGCTCGTCGTAGCGACCGTGGATCGCGTTCCAGCATTCCAGCTCGCCGCGCGCGATGTCCTCCCTCAGCTTCGCCGCGTCGGGTCCCGCGATGAGCTGCCCGCCGAAATTCACCCAGTTCCTTTCGCGCTCGCCCTGCAGGGCGGAGCGCATGTCGCCGAACCCGGCCGCGGGATTGTCCTGCAGGTACGCGAGCAGGTTTCTCGCCGCGTAATAATGAAGCATCTGCCGGTAGGCCCGGTATCCCTCGTGCGCCTTCAGGATGACGACATCCCGCCCGGAGTGCTCCACGAAATCGGCGAGGATGGCAATGTCCGGCATCTTCTCCCGGGGGCCGGACAGCGCCTCGTGGCCGATGCGCGCCAGCTCCGGCTCCTCCCTTCCGTCGGCCGGCTCCCCCCCGGCGCGGAGGCACGCCTTGCCGGTCCACACCTCCAGCAGGAACATCGCGGAGAACATCTCCTCGGCGGTGTCCGGGGCGAGGGCATCGAACTCGATATGCTGGCGGGCCGTCAGCCGCGTGTCCCGCGCGCCGAACTTCCAGGAGTTCCGCGCCAGCGCGTACATGTTATACGTCCACCAGTAGGCCGGCATGACGAGCAGGCGGTCCGCCGACGGGTCGTTGCTGATCAGGGAGAACGGCAGCGGGATATCCATCTCGTGGGGGTAGTCCCCCTTCGCGAGCAGGGCGAACGACGCGAACCGGCAGAAATGCTTCACCGAGGTGGACAGCCCGGGCCAGAAACCTCTGCCCGCCTCGATCTCGCCATCGGGCGACCGGCTGTTGTGGTTCGAGCCGATCGTCGCGCAGGCGGCCATGTTGCTCTGTCCCTTCACCAGCGCCGCGATGAGAAACGAATTGTTGTGGTGCTGTTCGTGCGCGGGAAAGATCAGGTCGTTCAGCACCTCGCAGCACGAAATGGTCGAGTTGTCCCCCAGGTACGAATGGATCAGCCGGGCCCCGTACTTTATGCTGCTGTGATCGCCCATCACGAACCGTACCGCCTTGCATCCGTAGAACGCGTGACAGCCGAACCCGATGATGCCGTTCACCAGCTCCACGCCCTCCCCGATCTGGGTCGGTTCCTCGTCGCTGGAGTTGATCGTAAGGTTTTTCAGCTTGTTCGCGCCCTTGATGTACGCGGAGGGGCCGACGTTGACGTCCTTGATAATTCGGCAGTTCTTGATCACCGCCCCCGGCCCCACCATGCCGTAGAACCCGCGGCGCGGGTCGAACTGCTTCTGGGTGATCTGCGCCAGGCGGGCCATCAGCTTCCCGTCGCCCCGGTGCTTGGCCCACAGGTAGGCGTCCGCCGCGAGCATGCCGTCGAACGGCATCACCGCCCGGCCGCCGTTTTCGTTTACAAGGTCGAGCCAGAGGCGCACCTCTTCGTCCTCGCCGTTCTTCACGATGCCGTTGCCGAACTTGGCGTGGTTGGAGGTGTGCATCTCGCCGATGTTGAGCAGGATCACGTTGTCGCCGACGATATAGTGGGCCAGGTGGCGCACGTTGTGAATGGCCACCCCGTCGCCGATGTCGCAGGATATGATCCTCGAGTCGGTGATCCCGATCGGAAGCATCATCTCGTGGAACTCCAGGCACGCGTCCTCGAGCTTCCCGATGCGCACCAGGCCGTAGAACTCACAGTTCTTGACGTGATGAGGGACAAACTGGTCGGAGACCAGGATGCTTCCCCAGGCGCTGGCCGTATTGTTGTTTCGGACGAGAATCTCGATCTCTTCCGCCTTCAGGTGGCGCCAGTGGTCGTCCGGCCTGGGGGTCTGCCGATTGCGAAGGTAGTACTCGTCCGACCCCTCCGGGACGTGTTCACCGGAGATGAATCCCCGGCCGACCGATTCCATCGGAACGGTCCTGAGCTCTCTCATGGATATCAGTACCCCAGCCGCTCCAGCCGGTCGAACGCCGTCTGCTTCTTGGACACCCTGGTCTCGTCGATCTGTACCGGCCAGACGTACTTCGCCGGGTCCAGGTCCTTGCCCGCCAGCCCCGGATAGTCCGGCGCGTAGCGGTGACACTGGAAGACGCAGCTCGACATCGTCCAGCCCCAGTAGTCGGAACGGGGGATCAGGAACGGGTTCTGGTACTCCCAGACGATCTCCTTCTCCGGCGTCAGCTCGAAGAAGCGTCCCCTGGTGGACTCGCACACGATCGTGTTGCCGTTGGGAAGCCGCTTGCAGCCGCCGCAGATGCTGCTGTAGAAGTCGAACACGTTGGGCGCGTGGTACTCCCAGACCACCTCGTTGGTGTTCCGGTCCACCTCGAGTATCCGCGAGTAGGAAAGCTCGTGCGCCCCGCGGTGGATGCTCCTGCGATGGACGCCGTTATCGAATATCAGGATCGTGCCGGCATCGGTCTCGGAGACGCAGTGGGGATGGCCCATGTCCCGGCCCTTGCCCCAGCGCCAGACGACGTTACCGGAAGCCTTGTCAATGATGGCGACCTCGTTCTGGAAGCGGAACGTGCACAGTACGTTGCCGTCCTTCATCACGAACACCGAATTGATGTACCCCCAGATGCTCCGCGGACAGCACGGACACTGCGCGTCCTCCACCGGGTCGATGTGCTCGTGCATCACCCACTCCCAGACGGTGTTGCCGTCATGGTCGATCTCTCGCAGCGCGGAATCCCAGATCTCGCCCTCCGCCTCGGAATCGGGCACGCCGCCCTGTATCCTCGCGGCGAAATCGTCGTCGATCTTCACGTACCGGTTGAAGATGGTGTTGCCGTTCTCCAGCCGGACGAAGTCGTGGTTGATCACCGGGTCCTCGTGCTTCCACACCACGTTGCCGTCCCAGTCCAGCTCGATGATCTCGGAGCCGGTGCCCCCGACCGGGATGATCGGTGCCGCCGCCTTCTGCGGCCACAGCAGGTTGCCGTTGGGCAGCAGCTTTCCGTGCTGGGCCGGCGGGAACGGGGTGGTCCAGTGGTGGCAGATGCTGCCTTCCATGTCGATCAGCCACGCGTCGTTCGACGACATCGGGGCGAACAGGGTGTACCCGTTGTATGCCTTCGAGGGGTCGTAGCGCAGCAGGTCCTGCTTGAACTGTCTCATGTACGCCATCGGTTCCTCCTTCTACATGTAGCCGAGCTTGCGGAGCCGTTCCATCGCCGCTTCCTTGTCCTGCCGCCGGCCGGCCCGCTCCACGGTGTTTTCCAGGTCCTGTTCCCACGCCGGGATGTCGCACGTCTTGGTGCTCGTCGTCTTGGCTCCGAGCGACCGGTAGCCCTGCTCGTACAGCGGGCAGTACGGGATATCGAAATGGTGCGTCGCGTCCCAGATGTCCCTCTCCGTGAAATGGAGTATCGGGCGGTACCGGGTGTGCGCGGGCGTCAGCTCCGCCGCGTCCACGTCCTCGAAGTACTCGTCCTTCGTCCGGGCGGGCTGTTCGTCCCAGCGAAGCCCCTGGAACACCGCCTTCACGCCGTTGTCTTCCAGGTACGTATTGAACACCACCGTTTTCATCAGGTGGTTGCCCACGTAGGATTCCGCTTCGAACGGGAACTTCTGCAGGTCGAAGCCGATCCGCTTGATCTCCGCCTGGTTCCGCTCGTTGAGCTTGCTCACCTCCACGTCCGCGTTCAGCGTGTGGCCGGCGGCCTCCAGCACGTCGTCGTTCCGGCCCCAGTCGAGCTGGAGGTCCCATTCCTTTTCATATGTATGCAGGATCTCGTCGATCTCCTCGAACGCGTCGCCCTCGTCGATGGTGAACGCCTTTGGCATCGACAGGTTGTTTTCCTCGCAGAACTGCCTGCAGATCCACGTGGCCAGCGTGCTGTCCTTGCCGCCGGACCAGATCAGCCGCATCTCCTCCGGCTTGAACCGGTCGTACGCCTGCTTGAAGATCTCCTTGGACTTGGCGACCTTTTCCTCCAGCTCCTTGATTCTTGCGTCATCGAGCATCTCACCTGCTCCTTTCTATTCGCGGTTTCAGCTTCTCCTTCATCTCCCCGGCGGCCGGCGCGCTGTCGATGATGTTCTTCTTCTCGGCCGGGTCCTCCGCGAGGTCGTACAGGTGCCAGGTATCCGGCTCCTCCTCGTATATGATCTTCAGGTCGTTCTCCCTGTAGTAGTAGACCGGCCTGTCGGTCTCCTTCTGTCTCCCTTTCTTGCCCATCGCCTCGCCGAAGCAGCCCTTCTGCGGGTAATCGGCCAGGGGAAGAAGCGGCGTGCCCTGGAACGCCTGGGCCGGCTTCAGGCCGAAGAGCTGTGCGATGGTGGGCGGGATGTCCACGCCGCTCACCAGCGCGTCGCAGTTCTGGGCCGTCGTGCCCTCGGCGTACACCAGCAGCGGCACGTCGATCAGCTCGGAGAACATCTTGCCGTCGTGGGACAGCCCTCCGTGCTCGCCGAATTCGTCGCCGTGGTCCGCCGTGACGATCACCACGGAATCCTTCAGGACACCGCGGCTCTCCAGTATGGAGAAGAACTCTTTCGTGTACTCGTCCACCTCGATCGTGTGCGCCATGTAGAGCTTTCTGAGAAGCGCCACCGTTTCCGGATTGGACGCGTCCCGCGGCAGGATCACGTCCTTGAACAGAGCGAACATCTCCTGCGGCGAGAGATTGATGGACGAATCGACCTTATCGACGTGCTCCTTCGACGGCACGTACGGCTCGTGGATATCCATGTAGTGGGCCCAGAGGAAGAACCGCTCGTAGTCGCCGCTTCCCGCGTGGGACCCCAGCCACGCGTCCACTTTCTTGTTGATCTCGCCGCCCTTGATGTAGGGGACCTCGTCGGATACCTCGGCCTCCATCGAGTCGTAGAACATTCTCCATCCCCGGTTCCAGCCGAACAGGTCGCACAGGTACGGGTTGGAATGGAACGCGGCCGTCACGATGCCGTTCTTGCTCAAGGATTCGGAGATCATCACCCTGGCCGGCGAGAGCGTCTTTCCCTTGCCGTGATCGTCCTGGTCCAGGTAGTAGGATGACGTAAGTAGCCCGGGGAAAGATGCTTGCGTATAGGGCGCGATGGCCTGGCACCGGGTGAAACGGATACTCTTTTCGCAGAGGGAGTCGATAAACGGGGTCAGGCCGGCGTCACTGCCGTAACATCCCAGCACGTCTTTCCTTAGCGTATCCAGCGTGAGGAGGATTACGTTCTTCTTATCCATGGTTTTCCCTCTTCGTCATAGAGGCGTTCGCCCACAGGCACGGGAACCGGTATTTTAGCGGGTGGGGAGGGGGTGTCAAGAGTGATAAAATTCTTGTCCGGCGATGAATTCAGAGTATAATGCAAAGCACCAGTGGGAGGAATCAGGATGGTGGCTCGAGAACGAAGGGGTGAAGAGCGATCCTGTCCCGGTGACCTTATCGGGGTCGGGCTTTCCCATTCAGACCAGCGGGACGAGCACGTCGCCGTAGTCGATAACATAAGCGCCGACGGCATAGGAATCACCGCCGATGTCTTCCTTACCCCCGGGAGCCTCGTCGAGATCGACCCGGGCACTCCGGTGGGGGACTGGGCCGTGCTCAGAAGCGGCCGGTTCCGCGGGGAGGTCTGCTGGTGCACCCGTGAAGAGACGTCACCCTCCGTCTTCCACCTGGGGATCCGCCGGCTCTAGCTAGTGTACTCTCGGGTCCGACTGCCACGGGTCCGCGTTCGATCCCAGAATCCCCTTGAGTGAATCCGTCGCTTGCGAGAGCCGCTCCGACACGTCCGCGGGAAGTTCCAGGTCCGCCGCCCGCGCGTTCCGCCGCGCCTGATCCGAATTGCGCGCCCCGGCGATCACCGAGACGACGCCGGGCCGGGTCATCAGCCAGGCCAGGGACACGTCCGCCATGGATTCTCCCAGCTCCTCCGCGATTGCCCGGATCCGGCCGATCGCCTCGAATGTCTCGGTCTCCGCGCCCGGCTCCCCGTGACGGGTGTGCGGCCGGTCGGCGGAGAAATGCCGGGTTCGGGCACGTCCGGGGGGCACGTCATCGGCCGTCGCGAATCTGCCGGTCAGCAGGCCCTGAGCCAGGGACGAATAGGTCAGTATCGAGATGTTCTGCTCCACACACCGCGGCTGGATCTCGAACTCGATGGCCCGGAGTATCAGGCTGTACGCCACCTGGTTGCTCTGCACGCGGTGGGGGAGGGACTCGAGGCGGGTGAGGTCGCGCGGCCCGAAATTCGAGACGGCGTAGGCGCGTATCTTGCCCTTCTCGATCAGGCCGTCCAGCACCCCCAGGGTCTCCTCCATCGGCCGGTCCTCGGTCCACCAGTGGAGCTGGTACAGGTCGATCCGGTCGGTGCCCAGGTTCCGGAGACTGCGGTCGCACGCCTCGTTCAGCTCGTCCGGGGCGAAATGCTTGGGAGAGGCCTTGCTCGCGATCACCACCTCGTCGCGGACGGAAGCGAGCGCCTTCCCTACGAGCTTCTCGCTGGACCCGTCGCCGTATGCCTCGGCGGAGTCGAAGAAGGCCACCCCTTCCTCGTGCGCGGCGCGCATCGCGTCGATGGCGTCCTTCTCGTCCTGGTCGCCCCAGTCGAGCCCGCCGGCGATGCCCCAGCAGCCGAAGCATATCGCCGATACCTCGATGTCGCTCTGTCCGAGCTTGCGGTACTGCATACGCTACATATAATGGTACATCGGTTCGATTTCAAGGTCCGAAAAGGAGCGATTCATGCAGAAGATAGTCGACCAGCTCATCGAAGAAATGAAGGGAATGCCGGTGATAGACTCGCACGAACACCTGTCCACGGAAGAGGAGGTGATCTCCAAGCCGGCGGACGTGCTGACGAGGATATACTGCCACTACTCCATCACCAGCGCGGTCGCCGCGGGGCTTCCGCAGGAGAAGCGCGAATACCTGCTGGACCACACCAGGCCGCTCGACGAGCGGTGGGCGGTGCTCAGTCCGTACGTGGACGCGATGAAGGAGACCAGCTACGCGCGCGCGGCGCAGATAACGTCGCGGGAGCTGTACGGCGTCGATGACATAAACGACGACACGTATCAGGAGCTTTCCGAGAAGCTCCAGGCGGACAACACACCGGGCCTGTTCGACCGCATCCTGAAGGAGAAGTGCGGCATCGAGCGGGTGCTGAACCAGGGCTCGTGGAACGACGGCCGGGACGGATACGGCCTGTGGGTGTGCCGGTATTTCGTGGAGCTGATGAGGGACCCGGTTGCCGGACTGAAGAACTTCTTCGACGAGTGGATCGACAAGCGCGGCGGTCCGAACGGGGACCTGCACGAGCTGGTGAAGTTCGCCGTCGACGAAGCCGTCGGGGAGGGCGCGGTGGGATTCAAGCTTTCGGCGGGATCGGTCGGGAAGCCGGCGGGACGGAGCGAGGCCAAGACGATATTCGCCAAGTACCGCTTCGGGGGCGCGAGTGACGGGGAGGCCGCGGCGCTGGCGCTGTGGCTCCTTCACGAGATACTCGAAGAGGCGGGGAGGAAGAATCTTCCGATATCCATTCACTGCGGTATCATATGGAACTGCTGGAACGATTTCCGGCGAACCAATCCGCTCAATATCATCCCGCTTCTGATGCAGCACCGAAACACGACGTTCGACCTGTATCACGGCGGCATCCCGTGGGTGCGCGAGATGGGGGTGATCGGCAACCAGTACCCCAATGCGAACCTGGACCTGGTGTGGTGCCACCAGATATCCGCGTACATGACCGAGCACATGCTGAACGAATGGATCGACCTGGTGCCGATTAGTAAAATCATCGGCTTCGCCGGCGACAACCCCTGCGGACCGGAGAAGACGTACGGCGCGCTGGTGATGACGCGGGAGAACATCGCCCGGGCGCTCGCGGTCCGGATTACGCGCGGCCAGATGACGGAATCCCGCGCCGTGGACGTCTGCCGCAAGTGGCTCTACGAGAATCCGAAGAGGATATACGGATTGTGATCAGGGAATATCCCCGGCTGATTGCTCTCGTTCTGGGCGTAGCGGTGGCCGGGATCGTGTTCGTTGTCGGGCTGAAGTTCATCGTGCCGGCTTTGCGTCCGGAACAGACCGATGCCGGGGCAGTGCGATACGAGGGCACCATCACGACGGCCGACGGTAAGACGCACGAGTTCGTCCTGCACGAGGGTGAAGGAGGGGTCCCCGAGCCGCCTCCGCCCGAGACCGTCACTCCCGAACCGGTTGAAGATGAACCGAAGAAGGAGAAGAGGGGCGAGGAGCCGGCCCCGCGCAGGGAAACGCGGGAGAGATTCTACGAGCACGATCCGGATCTCGGCTACCGGCACAAGCCGAGCGTGAAGGTGGAGGTCCGCAAGAAGCACAAGGGGAAGGTGCTCTACGACGTCAGCTACACAACCGACCGGTATTCCAGGCGGGTCACCGTTCCCCGGAACGAGGCCGACAAGGCGCTCATCTTCATGGGGTGTTCCTACACCTTCGGGTCCGGCGTGAACGACGACCAGACGCTGCCGTCACAGGTCGCCGCGCTGATGCCGGAGTGCCAGGTGGTGAACTACGGGCAGGACGGGATAGGGGCCCAGCACATCTGTGAGATCATGCGTGCAAAGGAAATTCAGGGGCACGGTATCGCGAAGAAAGCGGCAGTGATTTACACCTTTCTCCACGTTCACATACGCCGGGCCATCGGGGTGCCGGCCATCACCCGGGCGTTCGGCAAGAACTTCCCGTGGTACGAGCGGGAGAACGGCACGCTGGTCCGCAGGGGCCGGTTCTCCGACAGGCCGGGCGACTGGGACTGGAAGCTTTCTTATCGCCGGAAGAACGGCATCAAGAACTGGTACGGGGAGTATATCATCGATGAGGACGCCCGGCTGGTCTGCGCCCTGCTCGGGGAGGCGAAGCGGCTGTTCGAATCGCAGTTCGAGTCCCAGGGCTTCTACGTCCTGCTGTTTCCCCAGCGGCAGGGGGCGTATACGGAGCGCGTCGCGGAGGGCTGCCGGAAGCAGGGCTTCACGGTCCTCGATTACCGTGACCTGCTCGGCGAAATGAAGAACGAAGACGACTTCTTCATCCCGAACGACGGGCATCCGCTGCCGTCCACGTATAAGATGATCGCGGAACAGATCCGCGACGACCTCTCGAAGAAGAAATGAGAGAACATGGATAGGACACGACGGCTGTTCCGAAAGTGCGGGTTCTATCTGCACGCCGGCTGGGTGTACGAGCATCCCTTCGCGGTGCGTCGCTGGACGCGGCGAGACTACGCGGGAATGTTCCGTCTCCTGCGGCGGCTGAACCTGGATCACGTCATGATCTGGCCGATGGTCGAGCTTGCCCCGCCGCCCCTCTCGGACGCCGACGCCGTCTACTTCATGGAATTCCGGGAGGTGATCGAAGATGCCCGCGGCGCCGGACTCGACTGCCTGCTGACGTTCTCGCCGAACCTGAGCACCTGCGAGGACGTCCGGGCGCAGCCGGACATCCGGGACCGGGTCTGGTTTCCGCACGAGCGGGTGTTCCGGTTCGACCGCGGGGATGAGCTCAACGCGTATCTCCGGCACACCGGGTTGCTGCTGGCGTGCCTCGACAACGCCGACGGATACGTGTTCATCGACGGCGATCCGGGCGGCTATCCGGGCGCGAAGCCGACGGAGTTTCTGGCGATGCTCGACGGCATCCGCCGCGGGCTGGAGCGGGCCGCGCCGGGAAGAAGGCCGGAGATCGTCCACTGGGCCTGGTGCGGGTGGGGGGCGGACTGGGAGAAGGACGGGATCTGGAAATCCAATCTCAAGGCCCTGGTCGGCGGCATGCTGGCCGAGCTCGCGAAGAATCCCCCGGCCGAGCCCTGGGGGCTGATGCCCGGCCGGCACCGGACCGAGGATCGCGGCAACGGGCGCATGGTGATTCAGCTGGCGGACGAGGCCGGACTGATGCCGCGCTCCACGCTGATGCTGTACGAGATCATCGAGCAGGAGCCGTCGCCCCCGGCCTTCATCGTTCATTTCGAGGACATCCGCCGTGTACTCCGCCAGGAGATGAAATACGGGCCGGTCGCGCGGGGCGTCATGGGCAACGCCCAGCAACCGGTGGTCGTTTTGCAGAACCTGTTCTACTTCGCTCGCTGCGTGGGCGACCCTTCCTGGCTGGACAGGACCGATGAAGAGGTGCTGAACGAATTCGCCCGGTTCCTGGGCGGAGACGCGGACGCTCTCGTCCCGGCGTGGAAGGCGCTGGACGCCGGGACGGAGACCCTCCCGGACGACGCCGCGGAGAGGGTGCGCCGCGGCAGGCTGGTCTCCGACGCAGCCGCGGACATCCCCGGCGGACCGGAACTGTATCTGGATCTTCTTGCCGACTTCCTGCAGACGTGCATGGACGTGAGGCACACCTCCGCCGCGCCGACGCGGTCGGCCGTCGAAGCCGCCTCGCGGCTGCAGGACGGTCTCCTCGCGTTCGTCCGCTGGTGGTCGCGCCATCGCTACGTGTTCACCGGTGCGCAGGGAAACGATTTCAGGGCGTCCTTCACCCATCCGAGGCTCCGCGGCCCGCTGTCGGACTGGACGCAGGAAGCGCTTCGCTTCCTCGGCGACCGTATCCTCCAGCGCGACATCGCCGCTTCCCTCGCGGAGCGGGGCCCGATGCCGCCGGCGGTCGCGGAGGAAGTCGTCGCGGACTGGTGTCGGCCGAAGGCATGAATCAGCTTAGAAAACCGGAAGCGTCGATGCTATAATGATCAAGGCGGCCGGAATGCAGACGGCCGCCGGCATACCGGAAAGGGGAGCATAATGAAGAAGATCGTCGGATTCATCACGGCTGTGTGCCTGGCCTGCCTGACGGTCGCGGGTCCGGCCCGCGGTGCGGAGGAGGAGCCCCGGATAAAGGGCAAGCCGCTGTCGACATGGATCAAGCAGCTTACCGGCTCGAACCGCGGGCTCCAGGTCCGCGCGGCGCGGGCGATCGGCGAGGCTCCCAAGGAAGCGCAGCCGAAGATAGTCCCCGCGCTTATCAATGTGCTCGGCTCGGAGAGGGAGAACGACCGGTTCGTCGCGGCCCAGGCGCTGGGCGAGTACGGCCCGGTCGCGCGGGCGGCGGTGCCCGCGCTTCTGCCGCTGTTGAAGGGGACCCAGTTCGAGCGGAACCGGGCGGCCGCGTCGAAGGCGCTGGGACAGATACTGAAGGATGCCGAACCGTCCGAGGAGGTCGAGAAGGTTGCGAAGGATCTGATCGGCGCGTTCAGCGACCAGTACGAGGACGTGCGCCGCGACTCGGTGATCGCCTGCGGGATGATCGGCCCCGCCGCGAAGGCGTGCATCCCTCACCTGAAGGACCGACTGGGCGACAAGCAGCCGGTACGCAACGCGGCCGCGTGGGCCTGCGGAAGGATGGGAGCGCTCGCGAACGGGTACGTCGACCGGCTCATCTCCATCATGCACGGGGACTCACGGCTTCAGCGTGACCAGAACTTCATGTGCGCGGTACCGGACACCCTCGGGATCCTCGGGCCGGTGCACGAAAACGTGGTGCCGAACATCGTCGACAAGCTGGAGAAGATCCACGCGGGAACCGGGTTCTTCGTTCAGGAGCCGTGGGAGCTGATGCGGATATACGGCCTGCACTGCATCTCCGCCCTGGAGAGGATCGGGCCGAAGGCCAAGTCGTCGGTCCCGTATCTGAACCGTCTGCTGACGTCGCCGAAACGGATGCGTGACCTCCAACAGACCACGTACGTGATGAAGGCGGTGGCCGCGATGGGTCCGGGGGCGGCGGAGACCGCCTCGGCGCTCAAGAGCCTGCGGGAGGAAAAGAACCGGCCCCGCAACACGTCCGACGAGGCCTGGAAGGCGTTCAAGGACGCCGCCGCGGCCGCCCTCGCCGCCGTCGGGAAGAACGGCGGGAAAGCGGAAGAGGAGAAGAAGTAGTCAGCCGCCTTCCGGAGAGGCCGCCCGGTCCCGGTACATCTGCCGAAAGAGAATCCAGGTGTCCAGCGGGATGATGGTACCGTAGTCGTAGATCCTGAAGATGAAATGGCTGTGTTCCGCGGCACCGGAGCATACCCCCGCCCCGTTGGCGAACTGGGTGCCCCTGGCGACGGGCTGGTGTTCGGGAACGGTCAGTCCGGTCATGTGCGCGGCCATCAGTATCCACTCCGCGCCGTTCGGCCAGCGGCGCGTGCCGATCCAGCGGTTGTTGTTGTATCCGTGCTCCACCCTGTTATAGAGGTAGTGGGTGTCGAGGTCCAACGGCGCCCAGAGCGGGGTGCCTGCGGGATGGTTGATGTCGAGCCCGGCGTGCGCGGACGCGCCGTTGTACGCGCCCATCCAGCAGTCCTCCCCGCGGTAGCAGTCTTCGATACGGAGACCCCCCTCGGGCAGCGGGCACCAGGGATGCAGGGCATCCGGGCAGATGCGGGCGGAGGCGTCCTGCAGCGCGAAGCGGGCATTCATCCGGGGAGGCAGGTAGGAGGAACGACTCTCGGCCGGGCGGCAGAACCCGTGGGTCTCCAGGATGAGGTCGAATATGTCGTCTACCGCGTCGAGCCACAGCCGGACGCCGCCTATCTCCCACGGCTCGTAGAAGCTCTTTTGGGTGCCCACCTCCCGCTCCAGCCGGTGCGTCTCGCCGTCGATATCGATCGTGCACCAGAACCGGTACCGGGTGACGGCCGCGTTCTCCTCGACCTTCAGCTCCTTGAGCGTCGTCTCCATGATCTCGGCGCCCGTCTCCAGGACGGTGATTCTGCGCACCGATCCGTCGAGCAGCGTGAACTCCAGGACGTCTTTGGTAAACAGCTCCACCGCCGTCAGCGTATCCTTGGCCGTTCTCGGGACAATCATCGAATTCTATCCTATCGTTACGGTGATCTTGTGCAGTGCTCCGTCACCGGCGAACGGGATCTTCGCCGAGGTGACCTTCTCGCCGTCGAGGGTGATCCCCTTGACGCCGCTCTCGACGCCGTCCGGGTTCTCTATCCTTATCTCGTACTGCGCGCCGCGGATCCTGCGGCGGGCGGTGCACTTCTTCCAGTCCGCCGGGATACCGGGGGAGACGATGAATCCGTCATAGTCGACGCGCACGCCCATCATCGCCTCGGCGACCCCCTTCACCACCCAGCTGGGGGTGGAGGTGGTCCACATCCGATGGATACAGCCGAACTTCTCCTGAGAGGAGGGCCCCCGGTAGAAGTTGGGAAGCGCGAAGTCCGCCGCCTGGGTCACCTCCGGATCGTGGGTGTACGGCATCAGCATCCGGTACGTGTCGTACGCGTCGGTGCCCATGCCGGCCCGGCCCAGGGCATATATCAGGAACGCCGCGACGTGGGAGTAGACGGAGGCGTTCTCGCTCATCCCGGGTCCGACGAAGGAAAGACTTCCGATGTTCGGGTCGTATATCGTGTACGGCGTATCCATCAGCGCGTAGCCGTATTCGGTGAGCGTCAGCTCTTTCAGCGACTGAATCATCGTCTCGATCCGGTCAGGCGGGGCGGCGCCGCAGATGATCGCCCACGCCTGGACGATCGTGAAGATCCGGCCCTCCTTGTTCCTGGACGAGCCGACAGGGGTGCCGTTGTCGTCGAAGCCCATGATGTACCACTTGCCGTCCCACGCGCATTTGTTGACGGTGTCGCACAGCCGGTCCGCCAGCTTGTCGAGACGCAGTGCCCGGCTGCGATCCTTCTGCGCCTCCATCAGGGCGGCCATCTCCCGCAGGGCCAGGATGAAACAGAAGGTGAGCCAGACGCTCTCCCCCCGGCCCTTGGCGCCCATCCCGTTCAGGTTGTCGTTCCAGTCGCCGCCTCCCACGAGACTCAGCCCGTGCGGTCCCATCTCCGAGGTGCTTCTTTCCATGATAATGGTGAGCTTCTCGAGCAGCGTGGAATCTTTCGGGCTGTTCACGAATGACGATCGCTCCTTGAGGATACCGAAGTCGCCCGTCTCCCTCACGTAGAAACACGCCGCGAGCACCAGCCAGAACTTCAGGTCCGTCTGTGTCGACGTCCGGTCGGGCGCGTCGGACACCGACCATCCGCCGAGCGGCTGGCCGTCCAGGTGGATCGCTTCCGCGGCGCGGGTGATGATGCTCCGGGAGCGCTTCGGGTCTATCGGGAGGATCGCCATGGAGTCCTGAAGGACGTTGCGAAAGCCCTTGGCGAAGCACCGTATCGTGTTGGATACGCCCATGGTGTACACGTGCTTCACGATCCAGTGGTTGAACATCCCGCTGAACTGCCTGTCCGGAGTCTCCACGGAGAACGAGTCGTACACGCCGTCCCAGAATTCCCCGACCTTCGCGAACGCCTTTTCTATCTTCTTGCCGCCGAAGTACTTATCGGCGTACCCCTTGCGTTCGGAGGCATCCTTCGCCATGCCGACCATGAGATTAATCGTCTTCTCCTTGCCGGGCTGAAGCACGACTTTCTTCGAGAACGCGCCGACGGCGACCTCGTAGAGGGCGGAGCGGTCCGACGTCCTGCCTTCCTCGACCGCGATCGGGTCCGCCAGCGTCCGTCCCGGTCCGACGAAATCGGCCCGTCGGCAGTCGTATCCGGCCGGCTTGAAGTCGGCCGCGAAGAACGCGGTGTGGTACGCGCGCTCCCTGCCCCGGCGGTGCGCGCCGATTATCGAGTTCGTGTCCGCGTCGTACTCGCTCTTGGAACAGGCGGCGTATACCAGGTCGTCCATGTGCACCCGCGCGTTGTCCACCACCCATTCGATGAACGGGAAGGCGATGATGCTGCGTTTCTTCTTGGACGTATTCCGTATCGCCACCGTCCATATCTCGATTGGGTCGTCCACCGGAACGAACACCCGGAGCACCGCCTCGATGCCCTTCCGTTTCGACGTGATGATGCTGTAGCCCCTGCCGTGCCGGCACTCGAAGCTGTCCGCCTTGGCCCGCACCGGCTGCCAGTTCAGCGCCCAGTAGTCGCCGGTGTCGTTGTCGCGCAGGTAGACGTACCTGCCGGACTGGTCGTACCTTCGTATGTAGTAGTTGACCAGCGTGTGCCGGTCGTCGCCGGCCACCGCGAAGCCGCTTCCGCACTGGGAGAACAGCACCCCGTACTCCCGGTTGCCGAAATGGTTCTGCCACGGCCGGATCGTGTCCGGCCGGGTGACGATGTACTCCGTGAAGTCCTTCGAAAAGTGTCCGTATTTCATTTCACCCTCTTCAATACATTCAGGTAATCCAAAAGCGTCAGATTCACGTGATACAGCGGGTCTCCCTCCGGGATCGCCGGCGGCTTGTCTATCACCTCGCCGGTCTCGCCGCTTCTCGTCTGGTACGGGAACAGCATCAGGTCCTTGTTGAGATACTTCGTGAAGTACGCGTTGTGGCAGATGCGCACCGCTTCCAGGCACTGCTTCCGCACCGACTCGTCCTTCGCCACCTCGTACGCCCGGATCCCGGCCCGCATCGTCTCCGGCAGGTTCCACCACGGCAGGTCGTTGTCGAGGACCTCGCCGGTCTTCGCGTTCACCAGCTTGTACATGCCGTCGTGCTTCTTGTTCCATCCCAGCTCGGTGCTCTTCACCAGGAGCCGGGGGAATTCCACGGCGCATCGTTCCAGGAGGGCCCGGCGTGACTCCGTCATCGTGTCCGACTCCATCAGCTCCAGACAGAGAAGGCCCAGGCCCACCAGCTCGTTGGCGTGGCCCGGATCCAGCAGGTCCAGCCGTTCCGTCCCGGTCGGGTCCGTGTACTCGGCGAACACCGCGGTTTCCGGGTCGTAATGATGGTCGAGTATGTATTCGATGAACTCCTCGGCAGCGTCGAGTGCCTGCGCCCGCATCCCGGGCTCCGTCCCTTTCCGGGCCATGAGCGCGAGCGCGGCCAGCATGATCATCCTGCCGCCGTGGCTGATTCTCTCCCGGTCCAGCGGCCCTCTGTCGCCGCCGATACGGTTCTCTCCGGCGAAACGGACCAATTCCTTGGCCATCTCGTAGCCCCGGGACACGTTGTTCCTGGAGCCCTCCGCGATGATACCCTTGGCGCAGAATATATGGCCGAACGTCTTCGCGTTCGCGGCCGCCTCGATCCTGTTGCCGGCCGCGTCCACCGGCCTGAAGGACCTGTCCGTTATGAAAGGACACCCGCCCTCGTTTCGTTTCATCATCGCTATGATGGCGGCGGTCATGCTGTCGATCATCTTCTCGAACGCCGACCGTGTCTTGTGCTTCTCCGCGCCCGTCAGGCCGGGGAGGGAGTCGATGACGGGCAGGTGGGCGACCAGCGCCTCGCTGCCGCGTCCCAGCACCCACGAGTACAGGATCTCGTACTTCTCCTCGGGAAACTCCTTGCCGGTGTTGGGGTTGAATTTGGTGTCCATGTAGGGGAACTCCGGCCGCACGTCGTTTCGCCTGACGAAGAGACGTATCCCCGGCTCGATCACCGTATTCATGATGAAACGGACATATTCGTCGGAAGTGAGCCGGCCGATGTCCGGAGTATCGATCAGAAAGGGGCTGTAGTCCGAATAATCCTTGAGCATGTTCCTATCCTTTCGTGAACCGCTGGAGTATCGGGTATAGTATCGGTGCGCCGGGACCGGGTCAAGATGAGCGCAGTATCCAGACCGCCATCTCGCCGACGCGCCTGTTCGCCCACGTCGCGAACGGGACGGCCTTGATATTCACGGCAGTGCGCTTCGCTTTCCCCCGGTCGTAGAGCCCGCCCTTCCATTCGCGGCGATATGCCTTTCCGGTGACGGTACATACCCCACCCAGTAATCTCGGGTCGTACTTCGCCCGAAGCCCGGATTTGTTGAGGACCAGGTCCTGCAGGTCCCTGCCGTTGTCCGCCTCCTCCAGGCAGTAGACGACCGGTCCCCTCTGTATCGCCACGCGTCCCGCATTCGCGCGCACGCCGGGATGCGCTTCGACCAGCTCCACCGGCATGGGAAGCGTCAGCTCGACACGGTCGCCCTTCTTCCATGTCCGCTTGATGCGCGCGTAGCCCTTGCGGACGGGAGGGCGGACCGTTCTGCCGTTCACCTTCAGCGCTGCCTTCCGGCACCAGCCCGGGATGCGAAGCGCCAGAGGGAATGACGCCGCTCGCGCGGGCGAGACCTTCACGACCACCTTCTCCTTCCATGGATACCCCGTCTCCTGCTCCAGCGTGATCGTCTGGCTTCCGATGTCTATCGCGGCCCTGCCTGCCGCGTACAGGTGTATCCACGCCTCGTTTCTTCTCTTTCCATATATGTATTCTCCGAGTGACGCGTAGAGCCGGGCGATGTTCGGCGGACAGCACGAGCATCCGAACCATTCCTTGCGGGCCGGGTCCCCGCTTCGCCGGAAGTAACGGTAGTAGCGCACCGCGTCAGGATGCACCGCGAGCGGGTTTTCGTAGAAGAATCCCCGGCCGTCCAGGGACACTCCGCTCGGCACGTTGTTATACAGCGCACGCTCCATCACGTCCGCGTAACATCCGTCGGGGTCTATCTGCAGCATGCGATGTGCCCAGAACACCAGGCCGATCGCCGCGCAGGTTTCCGCGTACGCCTCCTCGTTGGGCAGGTCGTAGTCGAACGTGAAGCGCTCGCCGTTTCTCGTGCTTCCTATGCCGCCGGTGACGTACATGCGCTTCCCCGTAACGTTCTTCCACAGCCGCCTGCAGGCCTCGAGCAGCGTTTTGTCGCCCGTTTCTCCTGCGACGTCGGCCATGCCCGCGTAGAGATACATAGCGCGGACCGCGTGTCCCTCGGCCGTATCCTGTTTTCGCACCGGCGTGTGCGCCTGGTGATGCCGGTAATCCGTCCCCCGGTATTCGGACGGAGCGGCGCCGCGGGCCTTCGCCTCCAGGTCGAAGTAGTGGGGGCGCTTCCCGCGCTCGTTCACGAAGAACTCGGCCAGGTCCAGGTAGCTCTTTCTCCCCGTCGCCCGGTACAGCTTGACGAGCGCCAGCTCTATCTCCTGATGTCCGGGATAGCCGCGCTTCTGATCCTTCTTCGGGCCGAACGTCCGCGCTATGTGATTGGCGTACCGGCACATGATGTCGAAGAACTTCCGCTTTCCCGTCGCCTGGTAATAGGCCGCGGCCGCCTCCATCAGGTGCCCGGCGCAGTACAATTCGTGCCTGTCCCGCAGGTTCGTCCACCGGTTCTGGGGCTCCACCAGGATGTAATGAGAGTTGAGATATCCATCCGCCATCTGGACCTTCTCCATCGCGTTCACCACGTCGTCGACCTTCTTCTCGAGCGACCGGTTCGGATGCAGGGCCAGGTCGTACGCCGCCGCCTCGATCCACTTGGCGACGTCCGAGTCCCAGAATATGTGGGGCTGTTTCGGCTTCCCCGGTTTCCACTTCCACGCGTCCAGCTGGCCGGTCCTCTTGCACTGGACATACTCGGCCGGGATGGTCTTCTTCCGGTTCGTTTCGATCCGCGGGGACCAGAAGAAATCGGTGAGGGACACGTGGGCGAACGGAACCGGCTCCAGGCGGCGAAGCGCTTTGCGTTTCATGACTCGTCCTGTCCTACCACCCGAATGCCGAATAGTATGGACCGATCCGCCCTGCCAGTTTATACAGCGCGATCGCGCTGTACGCCGTCGTCCTCTGCACCACGAAGTCGGTGCGCTTCGCCCCTCTAAAGTACCACTTGGGATGCTCGTCCTCGCCGCGGAACCCGCCGAGCGCGTTCCTGTCCTTTGATTTCAGCACCTGGTACGGCATGAATATCTTCGCGAGCCGCTCGGCCCCGTCGCGATACCTCTTCTTCCTCGTGAGCTTGTACATATCCATCAGGAAGATCGCCTGGATGCCGGGCGCGGAAAAGCGGGTGATGTCGTCGATATGGCCGCACTGGTAGTCGGCGTAGTTCGTCGCGACCTCCAGGTACTTTCGTTTCTTCGTCGCCTGGTACGCGCACACGAGCGCCACGCCGCAGCCGTCGTCGTTCTCGATCGGCTCTCCCTTGTTGCCGTGGTGGCCGGTGGTGACGCGCGAGACAAGTGTCCCCTTCCTCTCATCGTAGAACGCCTTGATCAATGTGTCGGTCAGCGTGAGCGCCAGACGGAGCCACTTCTTTTCTTTCGTCAGCCGGTAGTACCGGTACAGGATAGCGGCGGTGCCGCCCTGGAACTCCGCGTCCGTGAAGATCTTCTTCCCGTCGAATCGTATCGAGCCCCACGGCCACGGACCGGGATAGCCCTTCACCTTACGGATGCACTCCCGGGCGTAGAAATTCCAGAACAGCTCCAGCCGGTAGCGGTACTCCCTGTCGCCGGTGGTTCTCGCCAGGAACGCGAGGCCGTCGGCCACCTCGGAGGCGTCGCGCGGGAAGCCGTACCCGGAGTGGGGGGTCTCCTCCCGGAAGATACCGAAATAGGATTTCCGTTTGTCGAGTACCTGCAGGTGCTTCATGTATTCCCCGGCGCGGATCGCCGATTCCAGATACTTCTTCTGCTTCGTCACCTCGTATGCCTGAAGCAGCACCATCACGCCGCGGGCGCACGACCAGCCGATACCCGGACACTTCGTCTTCGACGGCACGTGATAGTTGTAGAAGAACCGGCCGTGGTTAGCGTCGTTCACCGGCTCCTTCTCGATCGTCTGGTGATTCACGTACCAGTCGGCCGCGCGGAGCGCCCTGGACAAATACAACTTCCTGCTCATGACGGACATCCTTTCGATATGGTTTGACGACGTATTGAGTATAGCAGACCGGTCGGAAATGCCAATACCATAGCGAAGAGCCTATCTGCCCTTTCTGTCGTTGTCCGTATCCAGCCCGGTCCTCTGCTGACCGAGGGTCGGGTTCCAGCCGGAGTTGCCGTACGGCATCTGGCTGGAGGACTTCTGCCAGTCGCCTCCCGGCATGCGGACGGTGCCGCCCGATGCTCCGTTGAACGGGTCCACCTGATGCATGTCTGCGTGCCCGTCCAGATGGATGACGTTGTAGGGGAACGTGAAGCCGGGCACGTTCTCGGGCACCTTGTGACACAGGGAGCTCGCCATGTCGGAGGCGATCCAGCATAGAGGATACGATGACGCCCTGAGCCGACGTTTCTTGGAGAGCACGCGCAGGTCGCATTCGTACCCCTTGGTATTGTCCGATATGTCGTATGGCCGGGGATGCCCGGACGCGAATATCTCGTAGCCGATCCTCTGAGAGTGGAAGTTGCCCGGACCGGGATTGCTGCCGTCCAGATAGAATGCCTTGTCCAGCCGGTCCGGCACGTGTCTCAGCGACGTGTGATCGTACACGTACTGCCCGGGCTTCGGGTTCAGGTGGTACGTCCATCCGGGGCAGTAGAACACCCGGTAGTCCGAGAGGTACTTTCCCGGCGGCTTCTTGGTCGCGGTTGAAAAGGGCGCCGGAGTGCACAATCCCCAGATCTGATCCAGGTACTCCCTCATCTGGGAGTAGGCGTCCACCCAGCGGGTGTTTCCCCACCGGCAGGATCTCGACGGGAAGTTGTCGGAACCCGGGGCGTAGGGGAGCTGTCCCTTGT